>Ga0180215_1000285_pt1 | contig 68525 bp, 60 predicted proteins | sample eDN3rd37CBELigBY_FD_128871 | JGI IMG/M metagenome (GOLD analysis project Ga0180215, IMG submission 128871) | Enriched backyard soil microbial communities from Emeryville, California, USA - eDNA 3rd pass 37_C BE-Lig BY (version 2) (version 2) | ecosystem: Environmental > Terrestrial > Soil >...
GGGCCCCGAAATCGCCAGCGAAGGAACCCCTGCCCCCGAAGAGCTCTACGACTAAACCCTAGCCCCAGCGTGAGCTTGACAGTTAAGACGGTATCTGCCGGCTGCGCCGGCCGTCCCCCCGTCGAGGGGGGACAACTAACGGAAGACTTGGTCGAGTGCCATGGCTTCGCCGGCTAACACCCCCCTGCCGGCTGCGCCGGCCGTCCCCCCGTCAAGGGGGGACAACTAAAGGAAGATGAGGGGGAAGATTACAGGCTCGCGAGCAACCTCTCGGCGGGCAGGTACCCCGGAAAAACCTCCAAGGTCGCCTTCAACGCCTCGGCGTAGGCCTCGTTCCAGCCCAGCTTGCGCATGGCGAGCGCCTGCCCCATGCGAACCTCGGGCAGGTCGTATCCCTTCGCCAGGGCCGCCCGGTAGGCGCGTTCCGCCTCGCTGAAAAGCCCCTGACTGAGCGCGATCCAGCCCTGGAGGGCGTACGCCTCGCCGAACTCGGGCGCGCGCTCGATGACCTGCTGGAGCGACTGGCCCGCCTGCGTGAAATCACCCCGGTGCGCCCGCTGGCGTGCCAGGTTGTACGTCGCCACCAGCTCCCCCGGACAGAGGGTCAAGATCCGCTCGAAGCAGGCGATCGCCCCTTCCGGATCACCCTGCAAGGCCAGCAAGCAGCCGAGATTACTCAAAGCCGGCAGGCACTCCGGATCCTTCTGCAAGAGGCCCTGGTACTCGCGAATCGCCTCGGGTACCTCCCCCGCCTCGGCCAGGGCCGTCGCCAACTGGTAGCGCAGCGCGATCCGCTCGGGGTCGAGGGCGATCGCCCGCCTCAAGAACTCCCGCGCCTGCGCGTTACGGCCCGCCCGACGCGCGGCCATCGCCGCCATCAACAAGGGGCGCGCCGACGTCGGAGCAATCCGGCCCGCCGCCTCGAACTCTGATATCGCCTCGGCCACGTTCTCCATCTGTAGATAGACGTGCCCGATCAACAACCGCGGCTCGGGACTTCCCGGCGCCTGATACGCCGCCCGCTTGAAGCAGCGAACGGCTTCCTCGAAGTCGCCTGCCGCGAGCGCTCGGTTACCCTCGTCAATCGCCAGCATCTACGCCTCCTGCGCCGCCCGCAGGTCGGCAAGGAAATCATCCCATCCCGGATACCCCGGATCCACGCTCAAAAGGCCCTGCTCGTCGCGCCGCAGGTACAAGGCCCGCAACAGGACCCGTCCCATGTCCGCCGAGAGAAAGAGGCTCATGTCCTCGAGCCGCGGGATATGCCGCAGCGCCCGCGCGAAGCGCTCCCGCCCCATCGCGCGCAAGCCCGCCATCCAGGCCTCGAAGACCGGACTCACGGCCTGCACCGGGTAGGGCGGATCGTCCTGGATCAACGCCACGCCCGTCATGGCCTCGATCAGCATCAAGGCGAAGGCAGGCCGGTCTTCCGGCGTGAGCAAGGGATAATAGCGCGGCGTGGTCACCCGGCCCTGGTCGGACGGAATCCCCGAGGTCGGGTCGATCAGAACCACTCCCCCTTCCGGGGTGACGATCACGTTCTCGGGCTTGAGATCCCCGTGGTAAGGCAAGCGCCCGGACTTCTGCAACCGCGAGAGGGTCTCGCCCAAGCGCAGGAACCACTCGAACGGCGGGGGCTCGCGGTCGTCCAGACAGGCCCTCAAGGTCTTGCCCGGCACCTCTTCGAGCATGACGTACGAGCGGTCGACCAGGGTCCCGGCCGAGATGACGCGCGGCAATGCCGAGTCCTTGCCCGCTTTCAAGACCGCGATCTCGGCCTCCAGGATCTGATTGGGCGTCAGCCAGGCCGGCCCCACCACTCCGGTGCGGAACTGCAAAGCAACGGCAAAGCCCACGTTCATGGTGCCTCCCGCCAAGGGGTCGGCCGCAGAACCACGCGCCAGCTTGATCAAGGCCCGATCGCCGTAGGGCGTCGCAACCCGGTAAAGCGTGGCCTGCCCCCCGCTGTCGAAGGGTTCCTCGACCGTGTAGCCGTCGAGGCGATCGCCGGCGTTCAGGCGGCCGGTCTGACGTCCGGTATTAGGCATTGATGGTTCCTCCCGGAGCGACGTAGCAAGCGCGGATGGCCGGGTGATCCGCCGGTGGGAAGGCATAGCCCGGAGGCGGCGGCGAGACCGAAAGGTCGATCAGCAAGGCCTCGCCTTCCGATGGACGGACCTCGACCCAGACATGCCCGCTCTGCACGCCCGGCAAGACCAATTCCCCGCGGACCAGGGCCGTCCGCAGGCCCGCCTCGGACGCCATGACCGAGAACATCAGGGCGCGGGCCAGGTTGCTTCCCGCCCCCAGCATGCGCGGGACGTCGCCCAGGAGCACGCCCTCGTCGTCGCGCGGGCCGAAGCCGCCCAGAAGGGTTCCCGAGGCCTCCTCGCCCATGAACTGCCAAACCACCTCGGCGAGCCGGTGGACGCGCTCCAGCTCCGGCCGGCCCAAGAGCTCGCGGGCGAACGCGAGGCCCGGCGCCAGCGACATGTCCTGGCCGCGATGCACCACGAAGGCTGGGCGTCCCCCCATCGGCGCTCCGTCCCAGTAGCCGTCCACGATCCGCTCCTCGAGACGCCCCCATTTCCGGAAGCGATCCGCCTGGGCCAGTCCCTCCTCGGTAGCGAGCTCGGGCCCCACGGCCGAAGAGGCCTCGTTGAGCAGGCGATCGCGGTTCCAGGCGATCAGATCCTGGGAACTCGCCGCCTTCTCCCCGATATCCGGGCGCTCCAGGTAGACCTGATCCCCGGCCATGCCCCGGACCAGCCAGCCGTCGTCCAGCGTGCCGTTCGAGCGTTTCACCCGCAAGGGCAGGTCTTCGGGAATCAAGAGGGGGTTGTCTTCCAGCAACTCCTCGAGCGACACCGTCTTCTCCAGGACGCCTTCGAGCGATTCGCGGCGGACCGGAACCTCCAAGTCGACCAGGTGATCGGCCACCACCCAGCCGGGTTCGCGCTCTCCGTTGGAGCGCCGCACTTTGACGGGGCTTCCCACGGCGGGGCTCAATCGCGACGTGGTGAACATGTCCGAATCCGTCATCACGAGGGTGGGGTTGGCGGTGAAGAACTGCTCCGGGGTGAGGCCCTTGCGGCCCAGGCCGGGCTTCTCGACGATCAAGAGGCCGCGGTCGACGGCCTTGACGGCCCAGCCGGAGTCCAGGGCGCCACTGGAGCGCGGCACGCGCACGGGGGTGCCGACCGGGACGAGCTCGGGGTTGAGGGTCATCAGCTCCAGGAGGTCGATGGCCTTGGTATAGGTTCCCCGCTGCAAGAGGCAGCGCCCGCGGGCCTCCAAGCGAGCCAAAACCCAGTTCTCCTCGACGAAGCCATTGGAGCGGCGCACCTTGACGGGGCTTCCGACCGGCGGCATGAGGCGAACGACCGGAACGTCGAGGGGAATCGAGACGTTGAGCATGCTCGGAATGCGCCTGACGACCTCGCTGGCAAGAGGCGGCGGAGCCGTGTCCGCCGCCATCGCGGCGACGGCCGGCGGAGTGTCCTCGGCGGCCACGGAGGCGATCGCCATCCGGCCCAGCGGCCCACCGAAGGTCTGCTGGGCATCCCGGACGTAATGCTCGCCCAGCGCGTCCTGCGCCTGGCGCCAGAAAGCCTCTTCGTCGCGCATGGGGCCGAAGGAGGCCGAGGGCGCGGCGGGCGGCTCACAGGCCAGCAGGTCATACGGAAGCGGCCCCAGGGCCAGTGGCGCGGCGGGGAATAGCGGGATTAGGGCTCGGGGGTCCAGGGTCGACATGCAGCTCCTGATGGCAAGGACGAGTCGCGCGGCGCTCCTTCATGTATACCCCCCCAATCTTCCTTTAGCTGTCCCCCCTCGACGGGGGGACGGACGGCGAAGCCGGCAGGGGGGTGTTGGCCGGCGAAGCCATGGCATTCCTCAAAAATAAGGAACCTGGGAGCAGTAACACCCCCCTCGGCTTCGCCGGTCCCCCCGTCGAAGGGGGGACAAGATAGGGAAGACTAGATCGAACCTGGGAGCAGTGACACCCCCCTGGCTGCGCCAGTCCCCCCGTCGAGGGGGGACAACTAAGGGGAGATTAGAGGGTCAAGGCATGCCGCAGGCGCTTGAGCACCAATTCCTTGCCCATCAGCTCGGCCGTCTCGTACATGCCCGGGCTGACCTTCGACCCCGCGAGCGCCACGCGAGCGGGCTGAATGACCCCCCCCGCCTTGAGGCCCATCTTGGTCGCCAGGTCCTTGAAGACTCCCTCGATCCGTGCGGCGGTCCACTCGGTCTCGGCCTCGAACGCCGCAATCAGACCCTCGAGAATGGGACGCGTCTCGGCGGTGAGGAACTTCTTTACCGATTCCTCGTCGTAGGTCAGCTCCACATCAAAGAAGAACTTGGCGTAATCCGCCATCTCCTCGAGGGTCTTGGTCCGCTCCTTGGTGAGATCGACCAAAGAGGCGAGCCACGCGTCGGACTTGCCTTCGACGGGCCAGCCGCGCTTGACGAGACGGGGGCGCAGCAAGCGCGCCAGCTCCTCGGAGGGCGTCTGTTTCATCCACTGGGCGTTGACCCAGTCGAGCTTCACATGGTCGAAGACCGCCGCCGTCTTGTTGATGGCCGGGATATCGAAGTACTCGATCAGCTCCTGGCGCGTGAAGAGCTCCTGGTCGCCGTGGCCCCAGCCGAGGCGCGAGAGGTAGTTCACGAAGCCGTCGGAGAGGTAGCCGGCCTCGTCGTACGCCATGACCGAGGTGGCGCCGTGACGCTTGGAGAGGCGCGCCCGATCCGAGCCCAGGATCATGGGGATATGGCCGAAGCGGGGAAGCGTGTAGCCGAGCGCCTTGTAGATCAGGATCTGCTTGGGGGTGTTGGAGACGTGGTCGTCCCCGCGCAGCACGTGCGAGATCTTCATGAGGGCGTCGTCGATCACGACCGCGAAGTTGTAGGTCGGCACGCCGTCGGCCTTCACGATGACGAAGTCGTCGAGCTGGTCGTTCCGGAAGGTGATCGGGCCATGGACCAGGTCGTCGAGCACGGTCTCGCCGGTCGACGGCACCTGGAAGCGGATGACCGGCTTGCGGCCCTCGTCGATGTACTTCTGAACGATGTCCGGAAGCAGGTTGCGGCAGCGACCGGGATACGAGAACGCTTCACCCTTCGCCGCGGCGGCCTCGCGCAGCTCGTCGAGCTCTTCCTTGGAGCAGAAGCAATGATACGCATGCCCGGAGTTGAGCAACTGCTTGGCGGCCGTCTCGTAGGTATCGAGGCGCTGCATCTGGTAGTACGGACCGTAAGGACCGCCGACCTCGGGACCTTCGTCCCAGGTCAAGCCCAACCAGCGCATGCCGTCGAGAATCGCCTGGACGGATTCCTGCGTCGAGCGGGCGACGTCCGTGTCCTCGATGCGCAGCACGAAAGCGCCGCCGAGGTGGCGGGCATACAGCCAGTTGAAGAGGGCGGTGCGAGCCCCTCCCACGTGCAGGTAGCCGGTGGGGCTGGGCGCGAAGCGCAGGCGCACGTCCGGATTCGTCACGACGTACGGGGCAGCGGCGAAAGTCGACAACTGGGGCTCTTTTCCGGTCTCGGTCATGGGTCTCCCTCGATATAAGGCTTGATTCGTTCCCTATTCTACCAACAATCCGCGGCCAGGCGTCATTTCAGTCCCCACCTCGTCATTCCCACGCCCGCGGGAATCCAGCGGGGGTTGTCAGCGCCCTTTACTTTTTGTAACCTGACGATGGTTGACGATGGAGGAGGACCGCATGAGCACTTCCGCGAACGATACGCCCGATCTCGAGACTCCCACGAAGGCCTCACGCGCGGCGTCCAAGCCCGATCTCAGCGCGCTGGATCACATGCCCGGCGCCGAGATCGTCTCGCCCGACGGGATTGCCGGGCAACTCGACATGCTGGGCGTCCGGCCGCATTCCGACGAGATCACGCACCTGATCGTCAGACGCGGCTTCCTCTTCCAGCGCGACGTGCTGGTGCCCGTCGACTGGGTCGACCAGGTCTCCCCGGATACCAACCAGATTCACCTGAAGGCGCGGCTTTCGCAGGTGGCCGCCAGCCCCGAGTACCGGCGGGGCCCCGACCTCCTGGGCATGGCCTGGAACCTGGCCACCTTGCCCGTTCGGCTTCCCATGCAGCTGCTCTTGCAGCGCTGGCAGGACGACCGCCTCGAGACCCAGGAGCGCATGATCCGGGCCGCACGCCGTCAGCGCGCCCAGGACGACCTGCGGCCGCGCGATCTGGACCCGAAGGCCTTCGACAAGGCCGCCCGCTCGGGAGCCCACCTGATCAACCTGAACACGGCCAGCAAGGAAGAACTCGAAGAAATCAACGGGATCGGGCCCGCCATGGCCCAGGCGATCATCGACCAACGACCGATTGAGAATCTCGACACGCTGATTTCGCAGCTTCAGGAGCTCTCGCCGCAAACCGCCGAACGGTTGCGCAAGGTCACCTGCTTGTAGCCGCTCGCTACGCGTCGGGCGGCTCCGGGTCGGGCCTGAGCGAATCCAGGTGCCGCTCGATGGTTTCCTTGTCGACCTTGAAGTAATCGGCGAACTTGGGGGAGGTCTTCAAGAGGAACGACCTCCCTTGCGGCTCCTTGGCGATCAGCCCGTGCTCGATCAGCTCCTTGATATGGTCGTAGGCCGAGCTGCCGCGCAGCTCGATCAGGATCGTTTGGAGGATCGGCTGCTTCACCGCGATCAGCGACAAGGTGCGAAGCGCCCCCTGAGAGAGCTCCATGGGCACCAAGCGCTCCACGACCTTGCCGTAGGAGGTCTTCACCGCCAGAATATAGCCCGCATCCGACTCGTCGATCTCGAGCGCCGTGTTCGGACGGGACTCGTAGTCCTCGATCAGCTTCTGCAAGGCGATGGATACCTTGCGCTTGCCCTCACCGAGCATGTCGGCGAGCTCGTCGAGGCTGATCGGGTTGGCGGTCGCGAAGAGCGCCGCCTCCACGTACGGAACCAGCTCGTTGGAAGTAAGCAGCGGAAGCTGGGCGTCTTTACGCCGCGCGGTCCTGGCCATGGGCAGTCAGATTCTCCGGGGTGATGGCGATGTCGCCGTGGTAAAGCTCGTCTTGGATCAGGTTGATCTTACCACGCGCGTCCAGGAACAAGAGCGCGAGGAAGGTCCCACGCGGATCCGAGTGGTATTCGAAGAGCTCGGACAAGGTGAGCGCGTTGCCGGCGGTCAACCACTCGGTGAGCAAAAGCTCCAGACGCCCCACGTCGCCTTCGAGGTCCTCGGTATGCACGAGGCGCTCCACCATCTGCTCGGTGGTCTCGTTGACCTGGCGATCGCGCCGCATGGCGCCGACCCGCTCCATGGCCCCCTCGCGCTCCAACTGCTCCAAGCGTTGCAGCTCGGCGATCAGCTCGACCAGGGTGGTGGGGCGCTTGCGGGGCTGCTTGGCGCTGGTGCGGCGGGCGATCGCCCGATCCAGCACGTTCATCGCGGGGCGAATCACCATGTCGCCCTCGTCCTCGTCGTAGTCGAGATGATCGTCCTCGAAGCCGTTGACGGCCTCGTCCTCCGCGTCCTCGATGGCCTCGCTCTTGAGGCGCAAGAGAACTGCCGCGTAGAACAAGGCCCGACCCGAGAGGCGCAAATCGGCCTCCTTGGTGACGTCCAGCGTGCGGAGGTACTTGTCGGTGACGTCGATGATGTCGATGTTCCAGGGGTCGATCTGGCCGGCCTTGGCCAGGTCGACGAGCACGTCGATGCCGCGATCGCCCGTGAGGGCCGCCTCGGGGGCATCGGCCGCGATGACGTCCGTCGTCTCCATCGAGTCCATCTTCCCCTCCCCTGCTAGGCCTCAGCCTCTTGCGCCTGCGGCACGCGCGACTCGGCTTCTTGGGTTTCGGCAGCCTTGGCCTCGACGGCCTTGGGCTCGCCCGACTTGGCTCCGCCCCATTTCACGCCCAGGACCCGGGTCGCGCCGTCGGTGCGCGCCGAGATACCGATGGTCTGGTCCGAGCGCTCCAGCATCGGCCGCCGGTGCGAAATCACGATGCATTGCGCCACCTGGGCCTGCGTCTGAAGCATGACCGCCAGCCGCTCCGCGTTCACGCCGTCGAGGGCGGCGTCCACCTCGTCGAAGGCATAGAAGGGCGCCGGCTGGTAACGCTGGAACGCGAAGAGGAACGCCAGGGCCGTCAGCGACTTCTCGCCGCCGCTCATGGCCTCCAGGCGCTGCATCTTCTTGTCCTTGGGCTGCGCCCGGATGATCAGGCCGCCGTCAAAGGGATCCTCGGGATTCTCGAGCACGAGCATGCCGGTACCGGCCGCCAGCTCCGAGAAGATATCCGAGAAGTTGCTGCTGACCTGGTCGAAGGCCATCATGAAGCTGGTCTTCTTCTGCAAGCTAATCTGCTCAATCCGCTCGAGAATCGACAGGCGCTCCTCGCGGAGCTTGTCGACCTTCTCATGCAGGTCGGCCTGGCGGGCGGATTCCCGGTCGAAGGCCTCGATGGCCAGCATGTTGACGGGCTCCATGTCGCGCATGCGGCCTTCCAGGCGCGAAATCTGCCGCTTCAGCTCCTCGGTCGGCACGGGGGCCGGCGCCTCCTGGGGAGGCTCGATCCCGGCCAGCCAGAGCTCGTTCTCCATCTCGGCAAGCTGTGGCAAGAGCTCCTGGACCTGCGCCCGGGTGGCGTTGACGCCCTCCATGAGGCGGTCCATGTCCTTCTGCTTGTCGGCGACCACCTTCTCGGCCTGGCGAACTTCCTCGGCCTTGCGCTCGCGCTCGACTTGCAACTGCCCGAGCCGCTCGCGCATGGCGTCACGCTGGCGCTCCAGGGCGTTGAGGGTGTCGGCGCAGGCCTTCAGGGTGGCGTCGATGGTCTGGGCCTTGGCCTCCAGCTCGGCAAAGGCCTCCTTGCGCCGCGCGAGTTCCTCGGTCAGCTGGGCGATCGCCTGCTTGATGGTATCTTCTTCGAGCTGGATCTCCTTGAGGGTGAAGTCGCAGTTGTTGCGGTTCGACTCCAGCTGCTTGACCGTGAAGTCATGCCGGTTGACCGTCGAACTCAGCTCCTCGACTCGGGCATCGTCGATCAGCTCGTCGATGTCCGAGATCGCGAGTTCCAGGTCGACCTGCTCCTCGTCCAGCTTGGCGAGCTGCTCCTCGAGCACCGTGAGCTTGGCATCCACGCCTTCGTGCTCGGTCTCGGCCACGGCCATCTGGCCTTCGATGCCGACGATCTGGTCGCGAATCTGCTGGATGCGGCGCTGGCGGTCGGCGAGTTCGAACTGCTTCTCGCGGATGCCGTCCTGCGACTCGCGCTGACGCAGCTTGATGGCTTCGCCGTCCTTGCCGATGGTCTCGATCAGCTCCTTGCGGCGCGCGAGGCGCTTGAGGGCCGCCTCGAAGACTTCCTTGGCCTCCTCGAGTTCCTTGGCGATCGACGCCGTGAAGCGCAAGCTCGACGTGCGGCCGTCCGAACCACCCGTCATCGCACCCGAGCGCTCCAAGAGATCTCCCTCGAGCGTGACCATGCGGTGCTTGCCCATCAAGGGACGGGCGTAGTCCATGTGCCGGACGATCAAGGTCTCGCCGAAAGCATGGTGGAAGGCCGCCGCGTACTTGGGGTCGAACTCGACCAGGTTGACCGCGTAGCCGATCACGCCGTCCGCGCCCGTGGGCATCAAGCGGCGCGGGGGCTGAAGCTTGTTCAGAGGCAGGAAGGTCGCCCGCCCCGCCCGGCGCTCCTTGAGGAGCTCGATGCAGCGCGCGGCGATCCGGTCGTCGTCCACCACGATGAAGCGCAGCTTGCCGCCGGCGGCCACCTCCAGCGCCGAGGCGTACTCGTCCGCGGCCGAGCCCAGTTGTGCGAGCGTCCCGTGTACCCCTTGAATGCCGGCATTGAGGATGGTCTCGACCGCGCGGCCGAAGGAGCCCTCTTCGGAAGCCTTCATCTTGGCATCGGCGCGGAAGTAGGCGTCACGCGCCTTGTTGGCGGCCGCCTCGAACTCGGCGAGTTCGGACTGGGCCTCCTGCTGGCGCGTGCCGATGGCGGCGAGGTCCTTTTCATCTTCCTTCAGGCGGGTCTGGAACTCCTCGACCTCGGCCTGCAGGGCCTCGATCTCCTTGGAGAGGGCCTTGATGCCGTCATTATGGGTGGCGAGCTCGGCCTTCCAGGCGTCGATTCGCTCGGCCGCGCGGTGGCTGCTATCCTCGATCCGCAGCTTCTCGCGCCAGACCTCGTTGTAGCGGTCCTTGACGGCGTTATAGCGGGAGCGCAGCTCGGCGCCCTTCTTGGCCGACTCCTGGTGGGAGGCGTAGAGGGCTTCGAGTTCCTTGTTGGCCTCGTCGTAGGTGAGCTTGGCCTTGACCAGGTCGTCCTCGTAGCGCTGACGGCGTTCGACGGCGTCCTTGCGGCGGTCGTCGAGGTCTTCGAGGCGGGCGTGATGACGCTCGACCTGCTCCTCGTCGCGCTCCTGAAGGCGTTCGAGGTCGGCGCGCTGCGTGTTGAGGAACTCGCGGGCGGAGCGCTCGCGCTCGATCTGGCCCTTGGTTTCCTCGAGCTGGGTTTGGAGCGCCAGCAGGTCGTCTTCGCCCTTCTGGCGGATCTGCTCGGAAATCGCCTCGTACTCGGCCTGCTTGATCTCCAAGGCCCCCTGGGCTTCCCGCACAGCGGCGAGAAGTTGCTCCTCGCGGGAGGCGGCCGAGGTAATCATTTCTTCGAGGCCGGCGATCTTGGCCTTGAGGTCCCAGACGACGGAGAGCTTGCAGAGGGCTTCGAGGCGATCTCGCTCTTCGCGCAAGGTCTTGTACTTGAGGGCGTGGTCGCGCTCGCCCTGCAGCTGGACCAGGCGCTCGGTGATCTCGGTGAGGATCAGGGCGAACTTGTCCTCTTGCTCGTTGACCTTGTCGAGTTCTTTCTGGGCCTGGTTGACGCGGGCGTCGAACTCGGCGACGCCCGCGACCTCGTCGATGATCTTGCGGCGCTCGGTGGCGGTCATGGTGATGATCCGCGAGACGTCGCCCTGCATGACGACGTTGTAGCCCGCGGGGCTCACCTTGAAGCGCAGCAGGGTGTCATGCAGCTCGGTGAGCGTGCAGGTCTTACCGTTGAGGTAGTAGGTGCTGACGTAGCCGTTGTCGTTCTCGCGGATCCGGCGGGCGGCCTCGAGGGTTTCCTCGATCTCGGCCCCATCGGGTCCCGCGATCGTCCCCCCGCCGAAGCGGATGGTGACCTTGGCCTCGCGCTTGCCGGTGTTGTGGTTGATGAGGTCGGTGAGTTTTTCGGCGCGCAGGGCCTTGGAGTTGGAAAGTCCCAGGCAGAAGAGGACCGAGTCGATGACGTTGCTCTTGCCGGAGCCGTTGGGGCCCGTGATGGCCGTGAAGCCCTCCAAGAACTGGATCTTGGTGGGCCGAGCAAACGACTTGAAGTTGTCGATCTCGATTTCTTTGATGCGCATCCCGTCACTCATGTCCCCCAGCGCCCGCGGCTATCCGCTGGGAATGGGGGGACTGCAGGGGGGTGTTAGCCGGCGAAGCCATGGCGTTCCATACCCCTGAACCGCACAGGGCACGGATTTCCCCGCCTGAACCCTAACATTTTACTCGCGCTCCGGCTGTGTCCGGTCACACAGGGACAAAACTTAATGGAATCACCACACCGGCGTCTCAGGCATGCTGACGCATTCTCACGCGTTCCAACCTGTCTCCGATGCGCTCTCGCTCCACCTCGAGGTCGTAATCCGCTTGGAGGCGGAGCCAGAATTCTGGGCTCATATCGAAGTAACGGCCCAAGAGCAGGGCCGTCTCAGCACTTATCGCTCGCTTTCCGCCGACAATCTCATTCACGCGACGAAAGGGGATTCCAAGATCGGCGGCCAAACGAGTTTGACTGATCCCCAAAGGCCGCATGAAATCCTCGAGCAAATGCTCGCCGGGATGTATGGGGGCAAAGACCTTGTTCATCATATCCCAGTCCTTTCAGGCACTCCAGAGTCAGTGGTAATCCACGATTTCCACGTCATACGCATCTCCGTTCCGCCAGACGAAGCAGATCCGCCATTGCTCATTGATCCGGATGCTATGCTGACCGACCCGATCTCCCGAAAGTGCCTCGAGTCGATTGCCTGGCGGCGAACGCCCCCCCCCACCTCCGTATCCCGATTCTTGAACGAACGAATCATGATTAGACTATACCGCCACTCGGTATACCGCCAATAGGAATAATCACAGGATCCGCCTCCCGGTCCGCGCATCGATCTGGATCTCGAGCAAGAACTTCCCATCCTCGGCGCTCACCCGCCATGCCCCCTCCAGCGTCAGTTCCATGTTGAGGGCCTCCCCAACCGGCAAGCCCTCCCGCAGGACGTGAGCCGCCACCACCGGACTGTCGATCCGCCAAGACTCGATAGCGTCCTCCCAAAGGGACTGGGCATGGTAAGTGGACTTGGGGCCGGCATCCACCGTGCCGCGGCCATCTCGTCTCACCTCGTAGAACAGACCGTCCACGGGACGGATGAACGTGTAGACCCAGACGCTGTCAGGCCGCTCGGCAAGACGCCCGTTCCGGGCGACCCTCGCGCCCTCCACCTTCACCAGGCGAGCCGTGCCGTCCCAGCGCGAGGCCATGCGCTCCGCCAGAGGCCTCCCTTCGAGCGCCGTAACCGCGGGAACCAGCGGCTCGCCGCTGAGCCATGCCGTGCCTCCGCAGCCATAGGCGAACGCCAGCAACATGACCGGAACACCCAGCGTCAGGAACCAGACCCCGTTGAGACCCTCGTTCGTCATCATGGGCGACCTCCTGCATGATAAATCTACAAATTATCATTTTTGAATCATACCCAGAATTCGATTGAAGGTCGCCACACCCGCCTTAGCCACTCGCAGAGCTGATTCCGGGCACCGCCCCCCGTTTGAGCGTGCGTGGCATCTGAACCCGATTCGTGAAGAAAACGAAAAGCAAGCAAAAGGCTTGAACGTCAGCGGAGCAATCGAGGAGACGAGCCCCTGGGGCCGATTTGCAGTTACAGGAGGGGTACGGTAGGCTTACTAGCGTGATGAAGTCCTTCACGAATCCCGGAGCGTAACCTATCCATGAGAGTTTCAATCAACTGGTTCCTGAGCTGCCTGCTCGTCGTGAGCATGGCTCAGATGGCGATCGCCCCCAGCGCGCTGGCCCAGAGCCTCTCGGGCCTTTCCGGCGCCCCCGGATCCGCGGCGGGCCTCTCGTCTGGGGCCGTCACCGCAAACGAGGGCAACGCGTTCGCCGCCCCGCCCGCGGACGAAGCCATCGACACCCCCGGCGCCATCCTCGATTACCCGCTGGGCATCAACGACACGCTGACCATCAACATCTGGAGCAACACGATGCGCTTCGGGCAGACGGTCGTGGTCCCGCTCGAGGGCCGCATCTACCTGCCTCAGATCGGTGAGATCGAGGTGGTCGGCCTCACCACCACGCAACTCAAGGATAAGATCGCGCGAACCATCGCGGGCCGCGTCAAGGACGCCAAGGTTTCGGTCCTGCTGGTCAAGACGCATACCATCAAGGTCTACGTGAGCGGGCTCGTGAAGACCCCCGGCGCTTATTCCATGAATTCGCTGGGGCGTTTCGCCACGGCACTGTCGCTGGCGGGCGGCCCCCTCCCCGAGGGCTCGCTGCGGCAGATCACCATCAAACAGGGCAATAAGACGCGCACGGTGGATTGGATGAAGTTCGTTCGCGAGGGAGATACCTCGCAGAACCCGCGCTTGCAGGCAGGCGACGTCATCGTGGTCCCCCAGGCCAAGCACATCGCCAAGATCGAAGGCGCGGTCTCCAAGCCGGGCTCGTATGAATTCATCCCCGGTGAGACCATGGCGACCCTCATCGGCTTCGCGAACGGCCTTCGGCCGGGAGCCGTCCCTGGCCAGGCCAGCCTCGCCCAGTTCCCCGTAGGCGCCGACGTTCCCCAGGAAGAGAAGCCCATCGACCTCTCGAACGCCAATGGGCTCCAGACGAAGCTCTCGAACCGGGACATCATCGAGATTCCGACCAATACCCTGAGCTACGTCGAGATGCGCCGCACGCGGGTCAAGATCACCGGCGAAGTCGCCAACCCCAGCGAGTACACGCTGACCCTGGGCAATACCCTTCGCGATCTGCTCATGGCCGCCGGCGGCCCCAAGCCGACGGCCGGTCTGCGCGAGGTTAAGATCTACCGGCGCGGAGCGTCCGGCGAGTTGATGCGCAGCAACGAGGCCCAGGTCGTGGATGCCTATCGCCTGCTCTATGACAACGACGAATCGCAGAACGTCGAGCTCAAGGACGGCGATCTGGTTGCCGTGCCGATCAACAAGGACCCGACCGAGGATAGCGCGGTCTACGTTTACGGCCACGTGGGCAAACCCGGCAAGATGGCCTATCGCTCGGGCTACCATCTCTCGGATTACCTCAACTCGGCAGGCGGCCCCTTGCCCAAGGCCAATCTGCGAGGCGTGACCATCACGCGGATGGCCGCCGACTCCAAGAAGAGCCAGACCCTCAAGGTGGACGCGTACCGGATCATGCATGAAGGGCGCCAGGACCTGGATCCCATCTTGCAGGAAGGCGACGTCATCCACGTGCCGGAATCGTTCTTTTACATCGCGAACTTCCAGGACGTGGTGAACGTGATTCTCGCGGCGGCAGCGGTCTGGGCCATCTTCAAGTAGCGTAAACCGTCATTCCCGCGCACGCGGGAATCCAGTGACGCAACCACTAGATAATGAGCAAGCCGGAAGGGTATAGACCTCCTATGCGCTTCCGTGTCTTGCTGCTTAGCACCCTCCTCTTCTGGCAAGTCCCTCAGACGGCCTCGGCCCAGCCCATCGTGCCTCGGCTTGAAGCGCTGGGCTTCGAGAATCTGGCGGTCGAAAGCGGCAATGAGGCGCTCACGGTCTGGTACGAAAACCGCCGCTACTTTCTCGAAATCGAGGCGATGGGGCGCGTCTTGGCGGAAGCGTCCCGAGACCTGGAGGCGACCCAGAGCATCGCGGTCGTTCCCCAGCGGGATCGCATTCCCCTGATGCTGATGCGCGTGAACGTGGGGGATCTTCGCGAGTTTCTCGCCGGCGCCATGACTCCCGACGTCTTTCGCCAGCGCCTCAGATTCGAGCCGGCACCAGAGCATCGCCCGGAGAACCGGGTTAACTCGAGCCTCTACCGAACCGATCTGGACCTGACGCCGGGGTACTTCTTCTCGGTGGAGTTCAAGGGCTGGGTCAACGGCACCGTGAGAACCCCCATCGCCGATGGCCTGGCGGCTACCGCACGGGGACGCTACTACCTCGCCCCATGGGGGGAAACGGGCGTCACGTTCGCCCAACTCCAAGGACATGGCTGGCTACGCCCTGGCCTGATGGGTTCCTGGGTGGCGGGGCGCTGGAGCGACAGCAACTACGGCGCTCACGGGGAGATCGCCTCGCAACTCGATGAAGGGAACTGGGTCTGGCGCCTGAGCGGCGGAGCCGGCACCGGCATGCCCGTACTTGCAGCAACCAGCATTGAACGCCGGTTTCACCCGCTGGACGTGGTTCTCGCGAGTGGAGTGGGACTGTTCCAAGGGGGCGATCGTGCTATCTTTGCACGATTCATTCGCTGGTTTCCCAGATCGGCCATGGAAGGCTCCGTCTGGCGCAGCGACCTCGGCACCCAACTTCGGATGGGACTCTCGATTTACCTGGGGCCGAATCCCTTACCTCACCCTGGTCCGTTTCGCGTCTACGCGCCTGGCCTATTCATTACGGATTATCGTGCCTCCTCCCCACCCTCGGCCACTATACCCTTCCCGATTTCAGACGTTGACCGCACCTGGCAACGTCTCACGCCAAGCTACATTCGGGCGCATGTCGAGGAGTGGCATCCGCAAACAAATAATGGAGAAATCCGTAGCATTTCTAACCAAAAGCTGAAAACACCAGGTAACGAATCTCATGCAAGAGTCGCAATATTCTAGCGATATTCTGATCTCAGCCTGAGAACTTCATCGCGAAAGTGACGCAAATGGTAGACAATAGAATGCGATGGGGTCTTTCTCCCCTGTTCGCAGCACTCAACACAGATCGTAAACTTATCGTACGAGAATGAAGAATTCTCTCCAGCGACACACCTTCGCATAAGAGTCATTTAAGATAATTACAACTACACCTCAAAACTAGTCAGTATCATCTATCCAGACCTAACTTCACTGCCTCCTAGAACTCAATATCAGCAACCTCCATGTCAACAATAACTAACTGCCGCCAGACGGCTAAAATCTAGACAGCAGAACGGATAGACGCAGGCCTGCCTGTTGATATACACTTAGACTACAACCAAGCTACATAAGCAAGGGAGCAAAAGGCATCAAGTCAACCCCATGTCCTGAACCAACCATCACAAATTTTATGAGACGGCGATCACACCTTGGACTCCAGAATCCGTCACAATACCAATGACCACGAAGGGTTCAGCGACGATGAAATAGGAATTGATAGCCAGAATGTTACGCGCAAAGCCTCAAGTACTCTCTAACGAGATTGATCCACAACGGAGTAGGCGATTGTCGACGGAATCGATTCACATCGGGTCAGCCCAACTTGGGCTATCACTTGCCCCCGTGCCTCATTCTTCGCTGCACGGAATCCGGGGAATCGCAAAGCGAACCTTTGATCTCACCGGCGCCACATTCGGCCTGTTGGTGCTCGCGCCGTTATTTTTGGCGATTGCACTATTGGTGAAATTGGACTCCACAGGCCCCATCCTCTTCAAACAGCGGCGCGTCGGACTCAATGGCCGTGAGTTCTGGATGTACAAGTTTCGCTCGATGGTCGTTGATGCCGAGTCGCAACTCGAGTCCCTAAAAGCAAAGAATGAGGTCGAAGGGGGAGTGACTTTTAAAATTGCCAACGATCCCCGCATGACGCGCATCGGCCGTATTCTCCGCAAGACGAGCCTGGACGAGTTCCCTCAGCTTTTAAATGTCATCCGTGGCGAGATGAGCCTTGTCGGGCCTCGCCCGCCACTCCCTAAAGAAGTCGCCCTTTATTCGATCGAGCAAAGACAGCGCTTGACCGTTGTTCCTGGGTGTACGGGACTCTGGCAGGTAAGTGGTCGGAGCACGACGACATTCAACCGGATGATCGAACTCGACCTCGAATACATCGAGAACTGGTCGCTACGTCGAGACCTCGTGATCACCCTCAAGACCATTCGCGTGGTCTTGAGGATGGAGGGTTCGTGCTAGCAAGACCTCCTGCACTTGTTTAACACGCGCAGGATCGCGGTAAAAACGCAAACACGCCCTTGAATCAACTCATCATGAAAGGAACTACCAAATGAAAAAGATTTTCCTTGCTGTCGCCGCTTGCTCCATGCTCGCCCTTAGCCTTACTGGCTGCCCCGCTCCCACGGACACGGCAGCGAGCACCGGCAATGAGAATACCTCTACCGGCAGCAACTAAAGGATAGCCCCATGGATTTGCGCTCCGTAGGGCTAGCTAGCCTCTACGGAGCGCTAGTCCTATTAACCCCCAAAGCAAGTTACGCCTATTTAGCCCACCCGGGTTATAGCGGCCTCATTTCAACCCCAAACGCCGAAGTCATTCCTCAAGGCAAACTCGCACTAAACTTCAGTTGGGTCGATGGGCCGCGAACTTACCTCTTTTCACCACAGACTAATCGCCTGTACGTGGCCACCATAGGAATTCTCCCCGGCCTCGAAAGCACCCTAAGGCAAACACAAGTGATTGGCTGGCATGATCCCGATGCTCCAGGCGTCCAACATGCGCTCGACCGGATGTTTAGTGCTAAGTATAGATTTCCCACGCCCGAGCACTTCCCGGGTCTCGCGTTTGGTATTCAAGACATTGCCTCAGCCAACCTCCTTTCAGGAGTTACGGGAACTAAGCCTGGTGTAACCCAGTATGGGCAAACTACCTTCTATGGGGTCCTTGGCGCCCGCCATGACTCTTGGAATTGGCATTTCGGCTATGGTATCAGCCAGGCATTTATCCAGGGTTTTTTTGGGGGTATGACTTACCACCCCTTCGAACGGTTGAGCATGCTCGGTGAATGGGATAGCAAACAAGCAAACTGGGGGATTCGCTATACCCCCATTAACTGTTGGTGGCTTCAAATTTCCAGCATTGGGAGTAGCACGTGGGGAGTCAGCTCTGGAGCATCCCTGACTCTCTAGTGCACGCCCAGGCATAAAATCGACATTAAGAAAGACTAAATCTAGTCTGAACTGGCGTTTATGCCCTCACCGCTCCGCTATAATAACGACGAACACTCGCTACTTGGCTCCGGGAATGAGCCATGCGTATACACTGAGAGGATTTTTAGGGTGAATAAGGTTGCATTGATCACGGGAGTAACAGGTCAGGATGGTTCTTACTTGGCCGAGTTGCTGCTTGAGAAGGGTTATGTCGTTCACGGCATCAAGCGCCGGGCGTCACTCTTCAACACCGACCGGATTGATCACCTCTACCAGGATCCGCACGATCCCGGCCGGCGTCTTCACCTCCATTACGGTGACCTCACCGATTCAACTAACCTAATTCGGATCATTCAGCAGGTCCAGCCCGACGAGATCTACAATCTGGCCGCTCAGAGCCATGTTCAGGTCTCTTTCGAGACACCCGAGTACACGGCGAACGCGGATGGCCTCGGCACCCTGCGCATCCTTGAAGCCATCCGGATTCTGGGCCTCGAGAAGAAGACCCGCTTCTATCAAGCCTCGACCTCCGAACTTTACGGTTTGGTTCAAGAAGTCCCCCAGCGGGAGACCACTCCCTTCTATCCCCGCAGCCCCTACGCCGTAGCTAAGCTTTATGCATATTGGATCGTGGTCAACTACCGGGAAGCCTATGGCATGCATGCCTCCAATGGCATCCTCTTCAACCACGAGTCCCCCAATCGCGGCGAGACCTTCGTCACCCGTAAGATCACTCGGGCGGTCGCCCACATCAGCCTCGGGCTACAAGACAAGCTTTTTCTTGGGAACCTTGATGCCAAGCGGGACTGGGGCCATGCCAAAGACTACGTCGAGGCCATGTGGCTCATGCTGCAACAAGACACTCCGGACGACTACGTCGTGGCCACGGGCGAACAGTACTCGGTGCGACACTTCGTCGAGACTGCTTTCAGGGAGGTCGATATCCCCATTCAGTGGATGGGTGAAGGCATCGACGAGAAAGGCGTTCACGCCGAGACCGGCCAGGTGCTCGTCGAGATCGATGCACGTTACTTCCGCCCGACCGAAGTTGAAACCCTTCTCGGTGACCCAACCAAGGCAAAGGTCAAGCTCGGCTGGAAGCTTCGCCATTCGTTTCAGGAGTTGGTCTACGAGATGGTGAGAGAAGACGTGAAAGCCGCCCGGCAGCTCGATCTCGTCAAGCGTGAAGGATTCGAGGTCTACCAGGCCCATGAATAAGACTTCTCGCATCTATGTTGCAGGCCATCGTGGTCTCGTAGGCTCTGCCATTGTTCGTCGCCTTGAAAAGGATGGCTATAAGAACCTTCTCCTCCGCACCAGCAAGGAGCTGGATCTTCGGGATCAGCAAGCCACCTTCGCCTTCTTCGAGCAGGAACGCCCCGAGTACGTCTTCCTGGCGGCCGCCAAGGTAGGAGGTATCCTCGCCAACGATACCTATCCCGCGGATTTCATCTCGGAGAATCTGGCCATTCAGCAGAACGTCATCCAGGCCGCTCATAAGTACGGGGTGACGAAACTGCTCTTCCTGGGCTCGTCATGTATCTATCCCAAGATGAGTCCCCAGCCCATCAAGGAAGAGTACCTGCTGACGGGGCCTCTTGAGCCTACCAACGAGTGGTACGCCATCGCCAAGATCGCAGGAATCAAACTCTGCCAAGCCTACAACAAGCAGTACGGCACCCGCTTCATCTCGGCAATGCCCACCAATCTCTACGGCCCCAACGACAACTTCGACCTGGAGACCTCGCACGTCCTGCCGGCGATGATCCGGAAGTTCCACGAAGCCAAGGTCAAAGAAGAAGCCGGTGAAAAGGCCACGGTCACGCTCTGGGGCTCTGGCACTCCACGGCGGGAATTCCTTCACGTGGACGACCTGGCTGACGCCTGTCTTCACCTCATGCAGCACTACGAAGGCAGTGACCCCATCAACGTGGGAACGGGCGAAGACGTCACCATTCGGGAACTCGCCGAGACCATCGCTGAGGTGGTCGGCTACACGGGCGACATCGTCTGGGATGCGTCAAAACCCGATGGAACTCCACGTAAGTTGTTGGATGTCAGCGAAATCTCCAAGACTGGGTGGAAAGCCTCCACCTCGCTCGCAGACGGCATCCGAGATGTCTATAACTGGTTTGTTAAGCAAGAGCCCCATCAAGTATTAAGGTTAGCCAGCAAACGGTAACCAGGATACGCGGCTACTCTTATTATGGATTGGATAATAAATGGAATCTCCCAATCGGACGCCTGACTCACAAAGCGTGCTACCGAATCCTGTTGCGCGAAACCCGATATCGGACAATAGTGGAACAGAAATTGATCTTATCCAAGTCGCACGGACGCTCTGGCGACGCAGATGGATTATGCTTAGTACCGCGATGATTGCAGGTATCGCAGCTTTCTTTATCAGTTATTTGCTCCCCAAAACCTACTCTGCTGAAGCCACCATCCTTCCTTTGAGCGACAGCGATCCTGCCCAGATGCTTTCGGCAGGCGTGGCAAATCAACTCGGCGCCGCTGCGGGTATGCTGGGCAACTTTAGTGGCTTGGCGGGAATTGGGGGAGGCCGTTCTGCTGATTTGGTTGAATTTCTCAGTAGCCGCAGCATGACGAATCGAGTCATCGCCGCATGTCAACTTGAGACTGAGATCAAGGGCTGGCGCTCCCGAGAAGAACTGACGAAGATGGTTACCGATATGAGAACCATCATTCCACCGTCATTAAAGAATAAAGTTGTCACCATCAAAGTCCAAGCCCCGCGCTCAGAGCTGGCGGCACGTATGGCGAACGCATACGTCGGTGAACTGAAGACAATGCTTGATGAAATGGGCTACAATTCCGCATCCAAGAACCGAAAATTCATCCAGAAGCAGTTGTCACATGCAAAGAGTGAACTTGCAATCGCAGAAGAGAAGCTCGCCAGGTTTCAAACCGAAAACCACCTTGCGTCACTTCCTGAAACCGTCCTATCCTCGATTCGCGCCTTAAGCGAGCTTGAGGCACAAAGCATCAACACTCAAGTGCAGCTTTCCTCGACCGCCGAAATGATGGAAACCTTAACCACCAAGATCGACAGTCTTCAAGCCGCACCGAGCGCAATGACGGAGCTTGAACTGAAGCGTAAAGGCCTGACTGCTCAGAAACTCGCGTTGGAAGACGCACAGAGATCGTTTCTAAGCAAACTCACTCAGCTTCCCCCTAAAGGAATGGAACTAGCTCGCCTTCAACGCGACGTTCAAGTCTACAACGCAATATACCTGACGCTTACTCAGCAACACGAAACCGCGCTAATTAGTGAAAACAAGGATTCAGATTCCTTCTACCCTCTAGACCAGGCAGTTGTTCCCGATCGCCCCCTGAAACCAAATAAGAAAATCAACACCCTCGTGGCATTCATCGGCGCGCTGGTCTTTAGTGCAGCCTTCGTCCTAAGACGCGAGTATCTTGCAAGCGCGAGAAACCCTCAGTCTGCATAGTTTACGCCAAGGCTAGCGATACCCGAATTTACGTATCGTCTTGCTTATCGCAGTTAATTGACTCGATTCAACCAAACACACTGTTCGGGGAACCCCGTTGCGACAATTAGGATGGCAAACGCAATGAGTTTTAATGGCAAGCGAATTCTCGTCACTGGGGCCGACGGCTTCATCGGATCTCATCTCGTCGAAGAATTACTACTGCAAGGGCACGATGTACGTGCGTTCGTGCTCTACAACTCTTTTAACACGTGGGGATGGCTAGACCGACTCCCCGACGAATTACGGAAGAACGTGGAGGTATTTGCTGGGGATATCCGTGATCCAAATGGGGTCCGAGAGGCGATGAAAAACTGCGACATCGTCCTTCACCTTGCTGCGCTCATCGCCATTCCGTACTCCTATCACTCGCCTGATACCTATGTGGATACCAATGTGAAGGGCACCCTTAATGTGGTTCAAGCGGCCCGTGCTCTCGGCGTGAGCAAGGTAGTCCATACCTCTACTAGCGAAGTCTATGGTACGGCACGGTTCGTCCCCATTACCGAAGAGCACCCTCTTCAGGGTCAATCCCCCTACTCGGCATCGAAGATTGGCGCTGACCAGATCGCGATGTCTTTCTATCAATCCTTCAGTACACCTGTTGCCGTAATTCGGCCCTTCAACACTTACGGACCTCGCCAATCAGCCCGCGCGGTCATCCCGACCATCATTACCCAGATCGCGCAAGGGGCCCGTTCGATCAAGCTGGGAGCGCTCTCGCCGACTCGAGACTTCAACTTCGTCCAGGACACCGTTCGCGGCTTCATCGCCGTCGCGGAGTCCGACCAATCGGTCGGCGAGGTGATCAACATCGGAAGCAACTTTGAGATCAGCATTGGAGAGACCGCGCATCTCATTGCCGAGTTAATGGGAGTCCAGCTCCAAATCGAGACTGACGAGGTACGGCTGCGCCCCGAGAAGAGCGAGGTCGAGCGACTCTGGGCGGATAATTCGAAAGCCAAGAACCTCTTGGGCTGGCAACCGGCCTATGGGGGGCGCGAGGGCTTCAAGCGTGGCTTGAGCGAGACGATCGCATGGTTCTCAAAGCCAGAGAATCTCATGCAGTACAAGGGACATATCTACAACCTATGACGCACTCGTCTCTTCCTGAAACGATCGTTTCGACCCTACGCTCGCTCCTCCCCGAGGAAGAGTTCATCGGGTTGCATGAACCGACGTTCACCGGTAACGAATGGACCTACGTGAAAGACTGCCTCGATACCGGCTGGGTCTCGTCGGTCGGCAAGTACGTCGATCGCTTTGAGAAGGAGTTGGCCGAGTATACAGGGGTCCGACATGCCGTGGCGGTGGTCAACGGCACGGCAGCTCTGCATATTTGCTTGCTGCTTGCGGGAGTAATGCCGGGCGATGAAGTGATCATTCCTGCTTTGACCTTTGTGGCTACCGCGAATGCCGTCGCCTACACCGGAGCGATTCCGCATTTCGTCGATTGCGATGCCCGAACCTTGGGCCTCGATCCCCAAAAACTCGACGGTTATCTGGCGGAAATTGCCGAGGTACGGGATGGCGTATGCTTCAATCGCTTAAGCGGCCGGCGCATCAGGGCGGTCGTTCCGATGCACACTTTCGGCCACCCTGTTGATCTAGATGCCCTCACGTCGGTTTGCGAGCGCTTCAATCTCGAGATGATCGAGGATGCAGCTGAGTCGCTTGGCTCCTACTACAAGGGCAAGCATACGGGTAACTGGGGCAAGCTCTCGGCGATGAGTTTCAACGGCAACAAGATCATGACAACGGGTGGGGGCGGAGCAATCCTCACGAACGATTCCGCGCTCGCTAAGCTTGCTAAGCATCTGACCACCACGGCCAAGACTCCGCACCCCTGGGCCTTCAACCATGACATGATGGCCTATAACTACCGCATGCCAAATTTGAATGCGGCTCTCGGGTGCGCTCAACTCGAACAGCTCCCGGATTTTCTGGAGCGCAAGAGAAAACTTGCGGACCGATATGCCCAGGCCTTCGCCTCAGTAGCAGGCGTTCGCTTCATCTCAGAGCCCGAGTTTGCCCGAAGCAATTACTGGCTCAACGTATTGCTGCTCGAACAAGCTGAAGAGCGTGACACTGTCTTGGAAACAACCAATCGACATGGTATCATGACGCGGCCTGTCTGGACCTTGATGCATCGCTTGCCAATGTTCTTGGATTGCCCTCGGATGAATCTTTCCGTGGCTGAGGATCTGGAGGCTCGTCTAGTCAACATCCCGAGCAGTTCACGATTGGAATCTCGACATGCGTAGAGTCTGTGTGGTCACCGGTACACGAGCGGAGTACGGTCTACTCTATCCGCTCATGAAAGCCATTCAGGCGGATGCAGATCTACACCTTCAGGTCATCGCGACGGGCATGCACCTGGCGCCCGAGTACGGTTTCACTTACCGGACCATTGAGGACGAAGGCTTCGCCGTTGATGCCAAAGTCGAAATGCTGCTGTCTAGTGATTCAGCGGTGGGCATCGCCAAGTCAGTGGGTCTCGCAACCATTGGCTTCGCGGATGCGTTCGAACGCCTCAAACCGGATCTCCTGGTGTTGCTGGGTGATCGCTACGAGATCTTGGCAGCAGCCCAGACCGCCCTGGTGGCGCAGATCCCCATCGCACACTTGGCGGGGGGAGACAGCACTGAGGGAGCCTACGATGAGGCGATCCGCCATTCTCTCACCAAGATGAGCCACCTTCATTTCGTGACCAACGAGGTGGCAGCGCGCCGGGTGAGACAACTCGGGGAAGATCCTCAGGCCATCTTCAACGTTGGAAGCCCGGGTATCGATCAGATCCGGGCCTTGAAACTGCTGGACGTGAAGGAACTCGAGCAGGACTTGGGTTTTTCGATGCGGCGTCGCAATGTACTGGTCACCTTCCACCCTGTGACCCTCGAACAACAAGCCTCTACCGACCAGTTTGCCGAACTCCTGGCGGCGCTAGACAGCTTCGGGCCCGATTTGGGCATCATCCTGACCCGGCCCAATGCTGATAACGGGAGCCGAGCGTTGATTCGGATGATCGAGACGTTCGTATCCACGCGCCCCAACGCCAAAGCATTTGCCTCCCTGGGGCAGCTGCGCTATTTCAGCACGATCAAGGTGGTCGATGCGGTTATCGGGAACTCATCGAGCGGACTTTATGAAGTGCCTTCCTTCAAGAAGCCAACCGTTAACATCGGGGATCGGCAAAAAGGACGACTTCAGGCGAATTCCGTGATTAATTGCGCACCGACCCAGGATGCCATCCGCGACGCACTCCAAAAAGCCTTCGAACTCGACTGCTCTGCCGTAGTGAATCCCTATGGAGACGGCACGGCGTCGGAGCGCATCCTTCAGGTAATCAAACAAATCGCGGATCCTGCGTTGCTCCTCAAGAAGCATTTCCATGACATGGAATCACCTTATGTGTAATCACGTTTATATCATCGCCGAGGCAGGGGTCAACCACAACGGTAACGTGGGCTTGGCCAAGCAGCTGGTCGACGTCGCCGCCAAGGCAGGCGCCGACGCTGTCAAATTCCAGACGTTCAAGGCAGAGCGTCTGGTGAGCCGTACAGCCGTGAAAGCGGATTACCAGACGCGCAATACGGGCTCCGATGAATCGCAGTTCGAGATGATCAAGCGCTTGGAGTTGGATGAGGCCGCACATGCCGAGCTCATCGACCATTGCCAGTCAAGAGGGATCCAGTTCCTCTCCACCCCCTTCGACCTGGAAAGCGTAAGTTTGCTCGCGGGCCGATTCGATCTGCCCTACCTCAAAATGCCCTCGGGGGACATTACGAATGGACCGCTTTTACTTGAGGCGGCGCGCACTCGGAAACCCATCATCCTTTCCACAGGAATGAGCACTCTTGGAGAGGTGGAGGATGCATTGGGGGTTCTGGCCTACGGCTACCTCGACGGTGATGCACAGCCCTCGAGAGACTCCTTCAAGGAAGCCTATGCCTCGGAAGAGGGGCGTCGCCTTCTCCGAAACAAGGTGACCCTGCTGCACTGCACCACCGAGTATCCAGCTCCTCTTAACGAGGTGAACCTGCGAGCCATGGACACCCTTCACAGGGCCTTTGGGTTGCCGGTTGGTTACTCCGATCATACCCAGGGGGTGGCTATCCCCGTGGCGGCTGTCGCCCGCGGGGCGACGATGATCGAAAAACACTTCACCCTGGATCGCTCCATGCCCGGTCCTGATCACAAGGCCTCCCTTGAGCCGGACGAGCTCGCCCACATGGTCAAGATGATCCGCGAGGTAGAGCTATCCTTGGGAGATGGGGCCAAACATGCGACCCTCTCCGAGCTGAAGAATCTTCCCGTCGCACGCAAGAGCCTCGTGGTCACGCGTTCCGTCCGAAGTGGGGAGAGCCTCACGTTCGAAAATCTCGGAGTTAAGCGTCCAGGAAACGGCATCTCGCCGCTTCGCTACTGGGAATTCCTCGGGCGAACCCTATCTCAAGACCTCGCAGCAGATGGACTCGTCGTCGAATGAACCGACCTTGTCTGATTTTAGGCAGTGGCGGCCACGCCAAGGTCCTGATCGATGCCCTGCGTCTGAACCATGTGCCGCTGCTGGGACTTACGGATACTGATCCAGAAAGCCAAGGAACGACCCTCCTGGGCCTGGAAGTCCTTGGAGACGATGTGATCGTTTCGCAATACGCCCCCTCGGAGATCCTGCTGGTGAACGGGCTGGGCTCGATCCGCTCGAACCGCCTTCGGCGGCAGCTCTACGAACGTTTCACGGCGGCCGGCTACCAGTTCGCAAGGGTGATCCACCCGTCGGCCGTGATCGCCAGTTCCGTCAGCCTCGGCGAGGGAGTCCAGATCATGGCCGGAGCGGTGATTCAAGCAGGGGTACGGTTGGGCGACAACTCTATCCTTAACACAGGCGGAATCGTCGACCATGATTGCCTGGTTGGAGCGCACGTGCATCTGGCGCCAGGAGTGACGATATCTGGTGGGGTGAGGATCGAGGATGGTGCGCATGTGGGAACGGGCGCCACCCTTATCCAGGGGGTCCGCGTGGGCGAAGGTAGTTTGATCGCCGCTGGCGCCGTGGTCGTTCGAGATGTTCCACCGGAAAGCACCGTCATGGGCGTTCCGGCAAGAGAGGCCTAAGCATGAGTAGTTGGAAGAAATCCTTGATCCGTGCAAGTGCATCCATCAAGGAGGCTCTCGAGGCCATCGAGAACGGCTCGATGCAGATCGCGATGGTCGTAGACGAGGAGCGACATCTCTTAGGAACCGTCACGGACGGCGACGTTCGGCGCGGGATCCTACGGGGAGTCTCGCTGGACGAATCCGTTCAGCAGGTCATGAACTCATTGCCCACCGTTGCACGCTCCTACGAGGACCCACAAACGGTTCTGGGGATCATGAAGCTCAAACAGCTCCATCAGATCCCGATCGTGGATGAAAACGGCCGGGTCATCGCGGTCAACGTACTCGATGATATGCTCACGCCGCAGGTTCGCCCCAACTGGATCCTCCTGATGGCGGGAGGACTCGGAAGTCGACTTGCACCCTTGACGGACAATTGCCCTAAGCCCTTACTGAAGGTGGGTGGAAAGCCCTTGCTCGAAACGATCCTCGAGAATTTCATCGACCAGGGCTTCCGGCGCTTCTACTTGTCGGTCAACTACATGGCCGAGATGATAATGGATCACTTCGGAAACGGTTCGCAGTGGGGCGTCGAGATCCGCTACCTACATGAGCAGCGCAGGATGGGAACGGCCGGAGCTCTCACCCTGCTGCCAGAACCGCCCCAGGATCCCATCATCATAATGAACGGAGATCTACTCACCAAGGTTAATTTCCGCCAACTGCTCGAACAGCATGTCGAACAGAAGGCGCATGCCACGATGTGCATACGGGAGTACAACTTTCAAGTGCCATACGGGGTTGTGCGCATCGATCGGCAGCGATTGGTCGGGATCGATGAGAAGCCGCAGCAAAAGTTCTTTGTAAGTGCAGGCATCTACGTACTCAATTCGGAAATCATCGCGGAGTTACCCCCGGACACCCCGCTCAACATGCCGAGCCTTTTCGAGTCGCTGATCGAACGAAGTTATCGGGCTTCGGTCTTCCCCATCCGGGAATACTGGCTCGACATCGGGCAAATGGACGATTTCAAGCGAGCCAACGGCGAGTACACGGAGATATTCCAATGATCGCCGGCCTTTCGGTGCTCGCCCTGATCCCGGCGCGAGGCGGGTCAAAGGGAGTGCCGCGTAAGAACATCCGGGAAGTGGGTGGACGCCCGCTTATCGCGTGGACGATCGAGGCGGCTCAGCGCTCAGCCTACATCGATCGGGTAGTACTCTCTTCGGAGGATCCGGAAATTATCGAAACGGCCAGGCGCTGGGGATGCGAAATCCCGTTCGCACGGCCTGCTGAGCTTGCCGAAGACCATACTCCGGGCATCGATCCGGTCCTCCACGCGCTCTCCCTGTTGCCCGGATACGACCTGGTCGTCCTCTTGCAACCTACGTCACCAATGCGAACGACGGAAGATATCGATCGCTGCATCGAGCGTTGCGTGGAAGAGGGAAAAAACGCCTGTGTCTCGGTGACGGAATCTGCGAAGAGCCCCTACTGGATGTACCGCATGCGCACCGACGACACGCTCGCGCCCATTCTCGAGCCCACGCAGGGTCAGCGACGTCAAGACTTACCCGTTGTTTATGCCCTGAATGGGGCGGTATACGTGGCGCGGGTCCCATGGCTCACCGAAAACCGGACGTTCGTGACCCCGGAGACGGTGGCCTACGTGATGCCCCCGGAACGTTCGCTCGATATCGACACGCCGATAGATTTAACCGTCTTGACGGTGCTTATGGAGGAAAAAGATGCAAACGTATAAGGCTCGCAATGAACTCGACCTCGATCGATTCTCAGCGCCGCCAGAGAACTTGGACACCAAGTACGGCTTGCCGCGCCAGGTGGAGTTCTGCAAGCTCTGCGTGATCTCCAATCAACGGCCGAATTCGGCCGTCGAGTACGCGCACACCAAGGAGAGCAAGAAATCGACCATCAAGATCGATGATGGCATCTGCGATGCGTGCAAGGTCGCCATGCAGAAGAACGGCCGCATTGATTGGGTGCAACGCGAGGCGGAGCTTCAGGAGCTTTGCGATCGCTTCCGGAGCAAGGACGGCTCGTATGACTGCATCGTTCCGGGCTCCGGTGGCAAGGACAGCTTCTACGCGGCGCACGTGCTCAAGTACAAGTACGGCATGCACCCCTTGACCGTGACCTGGGCCCCGCATATCTATACCGATTGGGGCTGGAAGAACTTCCAGGCCTGGATTCATGCGGGCTTCGACAACTTCCTCTGCACCCCCAACGGCCGAGTCCACCGCTTGCTCACCCGCCTTGCGGTCGAGAACCTCTTCCATCCATTCCAGCCCTTTATCTTCGGCCAGAAATCGCTGGCCCCCAAGATGGCGCTGCTGCATAAGATCCCCCTGGTGTTCTATGGAGAGAACGAAGCGGAATACGGCAACCCGATCGCCGACACGGAAAGCGCCAAGCGCGACTGGTCCTACTTCACTGCCGAGGACAAGTCGAAGATCTTCCTTGGCGGCACCTCCTTGGCCGATCTGCAGAACCAGTTCGGCGTCGATTCCCACGAACTCCAGCCTTACCTTCCGGCCGATCCGAATGCGATAGAAGAGCAGAAGGTTGAGGTTCACTACCTCGGCTACTACCTCAAGTGGCATCCCCAGAGCTGTTACTACTACTCGGTGGAGCATGGGGGGTTCCAAGCCTCGCCCGAACGAACGCCGGGAACCTACAGCAAGTACAACAGCATTGATGACCGGATCGACGATTTCCATTACTACACGACCTACGTCAAGTTCGGCATCGGCCGGGCAACATACGACGCGTCCCAGGAAATCCGCTCGGGCGACATCACGCGCGAGGAAGGCGTCTCCCTGGTCAAACGTTTCGACGGCGAGTTCCCCGAGCGTTTCGCCGAAGAGATCTTCCGCTACCTGAGCGTCGACCCCAAGGAGTTTCCCCAGGCCTCCCAGATGTTCGAGCAGCCGATCATGGACCGGGATTACTTCATGAACCTGGCTGATCAGTTCCGCTCCCCTCACCTGTGGAAGAAGGAAAACGAAATCTGGAAGCTCCGCCACACGGTCTTCGCGGAGGCGGCAATCTAGGTGGGAAACGTTCGCCTCATCGCACGGCTTGACATCAAGGGCCCCAACCTGATCAAGGGGATTCACCTGGAAGGACTCCGGGTAATGGGAGACCCCCAGCAATTCGCGCAGCGATACTACGAGGCCGGCGCCGACGAGTTGCTCTACATCGACATCGTCGCCAGCCTCTACGGTCGAAACAACTTGACGGATATCGTGCGCCGTACCGCTCGCGATATCTTCATCCCCTTGACGGTCGGAGGCGGAGTTCGCTCCGCTGACGACGTCAAGACTCTCCTGCGCGCCGGTGCCGACAAGGTGGCCATCAACACCGCCGCGGTCGCACGCCCTGAACTCATTCGCGAGGTCGCTCGTCGCTTCGGTTCCCAATGTATGGTCTTGTCTATCGAGGCCAAAGAGGTGAGACCCGGCAAATGGGAAGCCTTCACCGACAACGGACGGGAGCGTACGGGGCTCGACGCGGTCGAGTGGGCCCAGCGCGGAGTCGACCTGGGCGTCGGCGAAATTCTTGTGACCTCCGTGGACCGGGAGGGGACGAGAAAGGGCTTTGACTGCAAGTTGATCCGTGCCATCGCCGAGACCGTGCCGGTTCCTGTCATTGCCTCCGGGGGGATGGGAACCTGCGCGCACCTCGTGGACGTCGTCCAGGAGGGCAAGGCTGATGCCGTCGCGATGGCGGATGCCCTGCACTATAGCCGTTTCACATTTGCCGATATGCGTTCGGCTGCGCGTGAGGCACGTATTCCGGTGAGACAAGCATGAACACTTCCATCACTATCGTCGATTACGGCGTTGGCAACCTCTTAAGCGTCGCCCGTGCCTTTGAGCACTGCGGGGCGGAGGTTACCATATCGGATTCCGCTGAGACCATCCTCAACTCCGATCGCTTGCTCCTGCCTGGGGTGGGAGCCTTCGCGGATGGGATGGCAGGCCTTGCCGAGAGAGGCCTCATCGACCCCTTACGGGCATTCGCCGAGAGTGATCGTCCCTTCATGGGGATTTGTCTCGGCATGCAACTCATGTTCGAGGTCAGCGAGGAATTCGGAGAACATCGAGGCCTGAGCATCATTCCAGGTCGTATCCAGGCGGTGCCTACCCTTGGCCTCGATGGCATGCCCCATAAGATCCCGCATATTGGCTGGAATCAGTTGGTCCGGCCTGATTCAGAACCCTCTTGGAATGGAACGATCCTGGAGGGAGTGGCCGAGCAGGAAGCCTTCTACTTCGTCCATTCCTATGCCGCCGTTCCGCTCCACTCCGAGCACCGTTTAGCGGATACCCTCTATGATGGCCAAGTCATCTCGGCGGTCATCCGTCATGGCTCTGTCTACGGCTGCCAATTCCATCCCGAAAAAAGCGGCCATGCTGGCTTGCGCGTGATCGAGAATTTCTGCGCGCTTGCCTTGCACGAACCTAAACTTTTGGAGCAATCCGTCTAGGCCCGTTTGGGCCTAGACGGATGATTCGAATCAGTCAGAGTTTAGGAGATACCCTTTGGCGACCCGTATTTTTCGAGCATCGACCGGACCGATCCTCTACCTTGTCATCTCTGCGATAACACCATTTGTCTCCCTTGTTTCCAATATCCTCATCGCAAAGTTTGTGATCCCGGCAGAGTTTGGTGCCCTACAGACAGCGATGCTCCTGGTTTCATACACATCCCTGCTTCACTTGGGAGTTTTTAACGGTCTCAACCGTCATTACGCCTATCTTCAAGGAAAATCCCAACCAGAGCAGGCCCTTGCAATGGTTAACGCGAGCCAGCGCATGGCTAGCTACATGGCGCTCACTAGTTTCCTGATAGGCGCCGCGTACTGCGCTTACCTAGTTGGATCCAACGCCGACATCAAGGTAACCATCGCGACCTTCGTCATTCTTGCGGAATTAGCCCTAACCGGCTACACCACCCATTACGAGACCATCTATCGCACCAGTCAGAATTTCAATCGCTTGAGCATCGTGCTTACGGGGCAAAACGCTCTATCACTCGCCACCATCGCACTTCCCATCTACTTTGGCTTCCACGGCCTATTGGCACGCGCGGCAATCCTCCCGATCGTGAACTTTCTGTTGCGGCGACACTGGCTTCCTGTACATGCTCAGGCGCTGGGTCGAATATCAGACATCCGAGAGTTAATTCACATTGGATTCCCCATGTTGGTATCAGGCTACATCTTTACCCTCCTCATGGTAGCCGATCGCTCCCTAATTGCGCTTTGGATGGGGCCTGAATCAGTTGGCCATTACACCTTAGCCAGCATGATTGTCACCGCCCTCATGATCGTACCCGGCACCCTAAGTTCGATCCTTTACCCCAAAGCTGCCATTGCCTATGCGCAAGAATCCGATCCCTCAGCTCTCCGAAAATTCGTCCTTATCTCCCTATCTCTCAACCTTGGGCTGCTTGCACCAATCCTGCTAATCAGCTACATTGTTCTCGAACCATTCACCCTAATATTCCTCCCAGCGTACGTTGAAGGCCTTCCCGCGGCCAAGATAGCACTGCTCTCAGGACTAGCGATGGCACTTACCGGTCCAGGAATCGTGTTTGGAACGCTTCGTAAGAACACTCTTCACATCATCGTTCTAGGATTGAGCATCATTACCTGCTGGATCCTGGGAAGTTTGATGATTCATCAATTCCAAAACATCGTTTACGCTGCCCTAGCCAAAGTAATCGCGCTTTTCATGTTGGGTGTCTTTGTGGTGATTTACAGCCTACACCTAACGAGAAAACAGCCCGCTATTGAGGAAGGCCCATGTTAGCTCCATCTCAAATCGTCATTTTTACCCGATCCTGGGAGGTTTATTTCCACTTATCCCTGGTTCGCGAGTTTCAAGCAGACTTCAAGGACAGCAAGATCATTTTTGTTACCTTTTTCTCCTGGGCGCGAGACATCGTAACTCAAGCAGGATACGACTGCGTCTACCTCCCAGACGCATTACAAGCAGTCGACACGGCGACCGTATCTGCAGATCTCCTCAAGGATGTCGACCGAGAGATCAAGCAGATTAACGGCGCCGGATTGCGATACCTTCTCCAATCCGAACGCTTTCTGCCGTCAAACGAGCGCGACATCTACGAGATGATGGTGCGCCACGTTGCCGTCATCTCCAAGCTTGTAACAGAGAGAACGCTTTCGATCAGCTCCTTCTGTGACCATTTCGTCTATTGGTTAGCCGCATCTCTCGCGATGAGCCGAAATGGCGACCACTTCGCATTTGTGGCGAGCGGAGCCCCTGGAAACCGCGTTCTTGCATTCAAGACCCCCTTGATGCTTTGGAAAGGCCCTAAAACCGACGATCCTGAACAGCTCTTGCACGAAGCAACCGAAAAACTCTCCATTCCCGTCAAAAAACGTCTCGATTACATGGAGCCCATCACGCTCAACACTCCCTTCCTCCGGAGGCTAAAACTTCGGCTGGGTGAAATCCGGGCGAACGAGAATGACTTGAAACATAAGAGCTATTTCGCCGTGCCAAGCTACACATTGAGCAGGGTCATGCTCTCGAAGTTCGTGCCGTTCAAGTGGACGCGAGCGGCTAAGTTGCCCGTGTTTGATGTCAACCACGTATCAGAAGTGCGTGCCGCCAGAAGTATCTTCGTCGCGCTGCATGAGGAACCGGAAGCGACCATCCTTTGTTGGTCGGCGAGACTCCGGGATCAGGTAGAGTTTGTTAGGCTCCTCTCCCAGGATTCCCCGGTTGACACGCTCATCTACGTCAAGGATCACCCGCGCATGGAAGGTCGCCGCCCCCCTGACTTCTATCACCGATTGCAAGGGGTTCCGGGTGTTCGACTCGTCAACCATGCTGTCTCGAGCATTGACCTCATCAAGAATACGCACTTGACGGCGAGCTTGAACGGAACGGTCACCATCGAATCCTGGTTGCTGAACAAACCGTCCCTCACGGCAGGAAATTCTCCGCATAAGCACTTCGCCACGTATTGCTTGTATGATTCGGGAATCGCGAAGCTGGCCGACTTCTTGTACGCCCAGCTTTCAGACGCTCCCCCCCGTCTATCAGAAAAGGACACGGCCATCTGGGAAGACTGGATACGCTCCAGCTTCAAGGCAAATTCCGTTCCCGTCTACCAAGCGGATGGCTGCCTGCAAGTTGATTTTTCGACCGAGAACGCGGCACGCCACTTCAACTTCATCAAGGCCTGCCTCACGCAGGGCGTCATGGCCCAGAGGGCCATGACGTGATGCCTTCCCCACTTATCACGATCATTATTGCGGTCTATAACGGAAGCGATACGCTCGAGCGATGCCTGGAAAGCATCGCAAAGCAAAGTTTTCGTGAGTTCGAGCTCATCCTCATGGATGGGGGTTCGACGGACGGCACGCTCTCTATTATTGAGGCCTATTCAGACCAGGTGACTTACTGGGAGTCGGCCGCCGACCGCGGCATTTACCACGCTTGGAACAAAGCTCTCGCCCATGCCCAGGGAGAATGGGTTCTGTTCTTGGGTGCGGACGACCGTCTCCATGACGAAGGGGCCCTGGAGCGAATGCTCCCCCACCTGGAATCGAAGTCCCAGCACCCGCTCGTCTATGGCAAGCTCAGGATGGAGGGAGCGCCCTACGATGGGCTCGTATTGGGAAAGCCCTGGAACTGGCGCACCTTCCGACGACGGATGTCGATTCCTCATACTGCGGCGTTTCACCACCGAAAGCTATTCGAAGAGGTTGGACCTTACAATGAGAGCTTTCGCATCTCGGCTGATTATGAGCTGCTGTTACGAAAGAAAATCAAACTAAATCCGATCTTCGTTGACGAATTTGTCACCGTAATGGCAGCAGGCGGAACGAGCGTCAACAATGCCACCCGGTCGCTCGAAGAGGCGCGTCGCGCTCAAGTGCTTCACCAAGTTAACTCGGCCTTTGTGATTCAAGCTTGGCATCATTATTTCCACCTGAGGATTGCCCTGCAAAGGTTAAAGCGCTCATGATCAGCATAGAAACGTCCAAAAAGGCATCCCCATCGACGGCCGTCGCTCGATTATCCTTTGTCGAAGGCCTACGCGGAATTGCCGCCTTCGTGGTCATGGTCGGGCACGGAATTGCCTTTATCCTAGCGGGAGCCTACTACGACGATACTGATTTCTCATCAGCCTCGCTTTTGCGTCGCCTAATTTGGCCGTTCTTGTACGGCACGCAAATGGTCTGGCTCTTCATTTTCATCAGCGGGTTTAGTCTTTACTACAGTGAGATCCGGCGGAGATCGCAACAGACCTCATCGACCCTCACGCAATACGCCTGGAGACGCGCGTGGCGCATCCTCCCCACCTATTACGCGGCCCTGCTGATCTCGCTCCTCATGATCAGGTTTTTACCTGGAATGCATGTCCAGCCCGAATCCAGCATCTTCCACCTTACTCCCGTCACCATGGGAGCCGTCCTTTCGCATGTTTTTCTTGTTCATAACCTCAATCTGGACTGGATTAGTCAACTCAATGCTCCCCTATGGTCCATTGCGACCGAGGCCCAGCTCTATCTGATTTTCCCTCTAATCCTTGCATGCATGCATCGCTTCAACCCCTACGTGATGGGGACCGTGATCATCATTGCGCAGCAATTACTACAGGCAATTATTCCGATCCCATTCTTTGCACAAACTTTCTTCTTTGTAAGTGGAATGATGATGGCCCACTTCGTGTTGCATGCCCCACGAATGGCACCAGCGCCCCTCCTCACTGCGGCGACCGCCCTCTTAGGCGTTGCCACCTGGTATGGGCCCAAACACTATGGATTGCCGGGCCAAACACTCTTTCTTTTGTGTTTCGTCGCCTTGATCTTGGGCCTTTGGAATTTGAAGCCTAGTCGCTGGAATCTAACGACCTGGACGCCCATTCTAAAATTAGGCGCGTGCTCCTATTCGCTCTATGTACTGCACTACCCCTTACTTTTCTTATTGTTTTCCTTTATCAAGGAAAGAGGCTGGTCACCCGACTTCCAGGTCCTCTTCATGCTTATTGTCGGTTCGACCATCTCTGTTGTAGCGGCCTGGGTTTTCTATCTAACGATCGAACGCTGGTCCCTCGAACGAGTCCGGCAAGCACCCGTCAGCATGATACGTTAAGAGAACGCATCTCCTTATCGGCAATGGTTCAATCCCTACGAGTCCACAGACAACCGTTATCCAAATCGACTGGTTACCCCCCATGCTCAAGAAAAAGGAGGAGCGGAGAGTAAGGAAACACCCTTGCCTGAAGGATATCAGTCAACGGTTAGATCTCTCTCACCTCTGCTCGACACGAACGTGATATATCTCATCTGTTTTCTATTATTAGTCTTGTGCGGCTCAATGTACGTCTATATCCTATCTGTGCCCGTCATTTCGGTCTTGACTCTGATGGCGCTACTGCTATTCCAGAAAAAACTCCGCACCCAGATCAACCAAGCTGACTTCTTATTTGGCGCCACCATTATTGGGTTTCTAACCCTGCACTCCGCGGCGAATCTCGACATCTTTACGCGGTATTTTGTCCTGTTCTGCTACATTGCCATTGGATTTGGAGTAGCGGTACGCATAGAGTTCAAGAAATTCGCGACAGCTCTCGTGAGGGTCGGCGAAGTTCTTGCAGCTGTATCGCTGGCGATTTGGCTTCCATTGTTTCTGCTACCCAATCTCTTTGGGCCGATTTTAGGCTTGTTCGCGTTACCGCTCACCTTAGGCGAGATTGATTACCAGTTTTTGGGAATTAGCAACTTCCCCAGCGGCCTGCTGCACCAAGGGGCCGTTCGAAACTTAGGCATCTATTCCGAACCGGGGTTATACGCGGCCGTGCTGAGCGTGCTGCTCGGGCTGAAGTACTTACTTAACCAGCTCCCCTACAAACATTACGGAATCCTCATCGTGGCCTTGCTCTCCACCCAGTCAACCGCAGGCTACATCGTGGTCGCTTTATTCAGCTTGCTCCACTATTCTTCGAGGCACGCCAAACAACTGCTGAGACTAAAAATAACCAAAGGCATGCTCGTTTCGAGCCTTCTTCTAGTCGGCCTCACTGCGGCCATCTTGGCCAGCGGGGTTATTACTTCTAAGTTTGACCAAAACCATCACTCGTTCCTGTCAGCCCTCCTGCGGGCGAATGATACGCTGGTTGATTTGTTGATCTGGAAGGATCACTTCTTGCTGGGCGCGGGATTTGCTCGAATTGATCCCATCATTTACATGAAAACAACAGGAAGTTCTAATGCACTCACGAGCCTATTTGCTTCCTTTGGATTAATCGGGGGGATACTCTTCCTGATGGCACCGATTCGCGCCGCCATCAGGAATGCAAGATATCGAGTCTTCATTGCGATACTCGCAATTACGCTAACAAGTCAAAACTTGTTATTTACGCCCTTGCTGCTTGCCTTACTCTTCTACATGCGACGAATCACGTTGCCTGACTACGAAACTTGGCAGCAAAGCATCCCATCTCAAACCTCGGGGAATGCCGCATGAACATCCTACACATCAATATTCGTCTGAGCGAAGGAGGCGCGGCGACCATTGCACGCGATCTTCATGACCGCGGGCTTCGTTCGGGGCACCGTAGCGTGCTCACCTATGGATACGGTATCGGAGCCAGACCCAGCCAAGCAGAGTACCAGATCCCTAACTCCTTCCATCTCACCACCCGGCCACGGGCGATCGGCAACTACCTTGCCTCCAAGATGATTGGAATTGACGTGCTTCGCCCCGCAGCAAGGCATCGTCGGCGCTTCCTCGAGGAACTGCACCGAGCCGATATCGTGCACCTGCATGCCATTCACAGTCACATGCTCTCCTACCGCTGGCTATTCTCGCAGTTGCTCGAAGCACGGAAACCAGTGGTTTGGACGATGCATGATAATTGGATCTTAACCGGACGCTGCGCCATCAGCGCGACTTGCGAGGCTTGGCAGCGTGGCTGTGGCCGCTGTGCGCATAAAGATTATTACCCTGCCACGCTTTTCGATCTGTCCGCCTCCGAACATCAAGAGAAACGCCATTATATTGAGCGCTTGCGTGGGCAACTTACCCATGTGAGCCTCTCTCAATTTATGGAGAGCCGTCTGAAGCTGGCGTTCCCCGAACACGCCATCGTAAGAATTCCAAACGGTATCGACCAGGCCATCCAAGACCATTTAGCGAAAGTTCCACCTCCCCCACCACGGGAGCGCCTGAAGGTCCTGATCGCCGCTTCCGATCTATCGGATCCGGTAAAACAAGATCACATGCTTCTCAACCACCTCATTGCGAATGCACCTTGTGACTTTGTCACGGTCGGTAGAAACTCACCGTTTTCCGGACCTAATGTCGAAAATCTCTCATCAATTTCGAACCGCGAACAACTTGCAAAAATCTACGTTGATGCTGATGCGTTGATCTTTACCTCCCGCATCGATTCATTCCCACTCACGGTGCTCGAATCGCTATGCGCCGGAACGCCCGTCCTTGCACTAGATAGTCCCGCGACTCGTGAAATCTTGTCGGCGCTTGACGTTTCACCCGTGGGTCCAGAAGAGATTCTGGAGCTACTTTCCGCCGATGGCATACGAACTCACTATAGGAGCCTAAGCCGTCAAGAAATCCAACTTAAATCCCTGCAACATTTCAGTAATGCGACCATGGGAAATAGATACTTTGAGCTATACGAGAAGATCCTAAACAGCAACAATAACACTCTCGAGAATCACAAGGCATAACGCAAATGAACACTCCATTTTTTTCCATCATCACCGTTGTTTTCAACGATAAATCAGGCTTTCTTCTCACACTAGAAAGCATCAAGTCCCTTAATAGCTCCGATTACGAATGGATCGTGATTGACGGAAATTCCAGCGATGGAACCCAGGAACTGGTGCGCGCTGAATCTAACCTAATGGCCTCGTGGGTATCCGAGCCAGACATAGGCATTTATGATGCAATGAACAAAGGGATGCTGCGCTCCTCAGGGAAATATATCGTTTTCATGAATGCCGGCGATATTTTCCCAACGCCTGAAACACTCGACACCATCAAGAATCACTTGTCGAGCCTGGAAACTGAACCTGATCTGCTATTCGGTTCGGCGACGTTCGCCTTGCTTAATGGCCGCACGCGCCATCGCAGCAGCAAACCGATGTACAAGTATATTTGGCACGGTTTGCCAGCCAATCACCAAGCGACGTATTTTCGGCGAGAGAGCCTGGGGGACATTCAATATGACCTCCAGTACCGCATCTGTGGCGATTACTTCCTGGTCGCAACCCTTTTCACGCGAGGAGCGAAAGCTGCTTACATCGACACGCCTCTGGTGAATTTCCGTATCGGTGATACCTCGTACCGAAACCCTAAAAAGCTTCTTCTTGAGCCGTACCTGATTCAGAGAGACACGCTTCATTCCCCCCTTCATCTTAGACTCATTAGCCTGTGTCGCAGACTGATTGCCACCCTCGGGATCGTCATCCTGTCAAGCCCATTGCTAGCCACCTCACAAAAACCACTCGATTCTGAATCACAGCCAGAACACTAGCCAATATCTTTGGGAATTAGACGACGAATTCTTGATTTGACTTCGAGGAAGCAAAATGCATGTAAAATCATCCGAATTATCAATACAAGACCTTTCTACTTTTTCACAACCTAGGGAATTCAGAGGCAGACCAGGTTGGTATGTTCAACTTTGGTGGATCGTACAAAGTACATTGTTCGGAATGTCCCCACAATTCATGTATGGCTGGCGTAGGTGGTTACTGAGACGATTCGGAGCAAAAGTAGGGAAACGCGCTCTGATCCGCCCTACCGCTCGATTCACCTACCCCTGGAAAGTAGACATCGGTGATTACGCCTGGATAGGCGATGACGTCGTCATCTACAGCCTGGGCAAAATCTCTATCGGCAACAATGTCGTTATTTCTCAACGCTCATACCTCTGCACGGGAACCCATGACCCCCAAACGTCGACATTTGACATACTCTCAAAACCTATCGTCATCGAATCAGAAGCTTGGATCGCGACGGATGTCTTTATCGGCCCCGGATTAACGATTGGACATGGGGCAGTGGTCGGCGCCAGAAGTTCCGTATTTCATAACATGCCTCCCCTGATGGTCTGCTTAGGCTCCCCTGCTAAACCAATTAAAACTCGACTCTCAACAGGGACTAACTGATGCGATTTTTAATTCACGGCCTGAATTACGCCCCTGAGCTGACAGGAATTGGAAAGTACTCGGGGGAAATGGCGAAATGGTTGGCAGAGCAGGGACATGACGTCCGAGTCGTTTGCGCTCCACCTTATTACCCGGAATGGAAAGCCCATGACGGTTATTACGCGCATCAATACCGGCGCGAATGGATTGATGGAGTGCAGGTTTGGCGTTGTCCAACTTGGATTCCCAGACGACCGTCGGGCCTGAAACGACTTTTACACCTCGCAAGCTTTGCGTTGAGCAGCTTTCCCGTAATGCTCATGCAAGTTGCCTGGCGCCCCGACGTAGTTATCGTGATTGAGCCGCCCCTTTTCTGCGCACCTCAAGCCCTACTCACAGCCAGACTGTCCCGCGCAATTGCCTGGTTACATGTACAAGACTTTGAGATTGATGCGGCATTCTCACTCGGAATTCTACCTTCAACCCCAATTAACCATCTAATTTTTCGACTAGAATCAACTATTTTGAGGAGTTTTGACAAGGCCTCGAGCATATCCACAAATATGAAATCCAAACTCGAAGAAAAGGGATTACCCCCTTCCAAGGCAGTCCTATTTCCCAATTGGGTAGGAATAGAAGAGATTTATCCAGACAAGGATTCCGCTATTTCGCTGAAGCGCGAACTAGGGATAAGTCCTGAAAAGCTTATTGTGCTTTACTCGGGAAACTTAGGTGAAAAGCAAGGTATCGACATGCTGATCGAGGCTGCTCGCCAGCTTCAAGACGATCCGAGCTTGGAATTCGTCATCTGTGGAGACGGCGCAGCAAAAACACGGCTAGTGAACTTGGCCGAAGGCCTCGATAATGTTCGATTCGGCCCTCTACAGCCTGCAGATCGTTTCAACTCGTTGCTCAACATGGCCGATATTCATGTGCTTCCTCAGCAAGCACAAGCAGCCGACCTGGTTTTACCCTCCAAACTCACAGGAATACTGGCGGTGGGTGGTGCAGTGATCGCCACTGCTTCTTCAAATACTGAACTGGCCAGCGTCGTCACTCAAGCCGGAGGAAGTACTGTTCCTCCGGGCGATGCGTCAGCATTAGCTGATCAAATCAGGCAGTTTTCAAGTGACCCGAAGAGGCGAACTGAAGCCGGAAGGCGCGCTCGTGCCTACGCAGAACAACACCTTGGACGCCAGCAGATATTGAAGAAATTCCTAAAAGTGCTCGACGCCCCCCCCACCCCGGAACATCTTTGATGGGGATTACCCAAATCGTGCTACTTGGCGCTCTCCTAGATATCGCCTCGAGATACAGGCGAAGCATCCGCTCTGTGACACACAGATCTAAATTGCCCGACAAGTGCATTGTTTGGGTTCATACTTTGGCTCCTTCTCAGCAAACGAGGAATTTATGCTGCTTCTGAACGACCCCGCCCGGATGACGGCCGCTGATCCCAGCGGCATGTTCGATTACTTGTTCCGCCTGCCCGAGGTGGCCGAGGCCGCGTTCGCGCGGGGACGCGCCGTCGCGCTTCCCAACGCCAAGCCCCGCCAGGTGCTCATCGGCGGCATGGGCGGCTCGGCCATCAGCGGGGATCTCGCCCGCAACCTGCTCTTCGATACCTGCCAGGTGCCCCTCGCTGTCAGCCGCCACTCGCACCTGCCCGCCTACCTGGGCGCCGATGACCTGGTCATCCTGCTGTCGTACTCGGGCAACACCGCCGAGACCCTCGGCTGCCTCGAGGACGCGATCGCCCGCAAGATCCCCGTCGCCCTGGTCACCTCCGGCGGCCGCTTCGGCGAACTGGCCTCCCAGCACGGCCTCCCCTTCGTCTCGGTCCAGCCCGGCTGGCAGCCCCGCGCCGCCCTCGGCGAACTCTACTTCTCGCTCCTGGGCCTCCTGAGCCAGCTTCCCGGCGTCCAGGCTCTCGATCCCGCCCAGGTGGTCGCGCAGCTTCGCGCCGAGCGCGAGACCTACCTGCCCGAGGTGCCCACCGAGAAGAACCCCGCCAAGCAACTGGCGCAGGCACTGGCCGGCAAGATGCCCGTGATCTTCGGCGTGCACCCCTCCACCGAGGCGGTCACCACCCGCTGGAAGTGCCAGATCAACGAGAACTCCAAGATGACGGTCCTGGCCAACGTCTTCCCCGAGTTGACCCATAACGAGATCGTCAACCTGGGCGCCAAGCCCCACCCCGACCACGTCATGGTGATCCTCAGGGACGCCGAGGACCCGGCCTTGCTGGCCCGCCAGCTCGACATCGCCCGCGACATCCTGCGCCCGCAGGTGGACGCCGTCTACGAGCTCATGGGCGCCGGTCCCGACAAGCTCACCCGCCAGATGAGCCTGGTCTACCTCGGAGACTACGTCTCGGTCTACCTCGCCACCATGGCGGGCATCGACCCCACGCCGGTCTCGGCCATCTCCGACCTCAAGACCCGCATGGCAGGTCACGCCTGATGCGCGCCGTCATCATCGCAGGTGGCTCGGGCACCCGCCTGCGCCCCCTGACCTACAACACGCCCAAGCCCATGGTGCCCTTGTTCGGCAAGCCCTTTCTCTTGTACCAGATCGAGCTTCTGCGCAAGCACGGCATCACCGAGATCATCATCAACCTGCATTACCTCTCGGATTCCATCAAGAACGTCCTGGGAGACGGCTCCGAGTACGGCGTGAAGCTCTTCTACTCCTACGAGTCCCAGCCCCTGGGCACCTCCGGCGCCGTCAAGAACGCCGAGGAGTTCTTCACCGACGAGCCCATGCTCGTCTTCAACGGCGACGTCCTCACCGACATCGACCTCTCCGCCGTCGTCGAGACCCATAAGCGCACCAAGGCCAAGGCCACCCTCACCCTCATCAAGGTGCAGGACCCCACCCAGTTCGGCCTGGTCTTCCTCGACCAGGACCAGCGGATCACGCGCTTCCACGAGAAGCCCACCCCCGAGGAAGCCGCCATGTTCAACGTCGACACGGTGAACGCCGGCATCTACGTCCTCGACCCCGACGTCTTCCAGTACGTCCCCAAGGGCGAACCCCACATGTTCGAGCGCGGCCTCTTCCCGCACCTCCTCAACATCGACGCGCGCATGAGCGGCCACGTCACGGATGCCTACTGGATCGACATCGGCAACCCCGGCAAGTACATGGAAGCCCACGTCGACGTGCTTCGCGGCAAGGTCAAGGTATCCATGCCCGCTACCGAACTCGCCCCCAACCTCTGGGTGGCCGAAGGCGCGCATATCGACGACACGGCCACCGTACGCGGGCCCGCCTTCATCGGCCCCGACGCCAAGGTCCGCAAGAAGGCCGTCCTCAACGAGTACGCCGTCCTCGAGCGCAACGTCATCATCGACGACGGGGCCTCGGTGGCCCATGCCGTGGTCGGCGCCGACACCTTCGTCGGCGAGGACGCCCGGATCCAGCGCTGCCTCGTGGGACGCAACTCCCAGATTGGACCTCATAGCCACCTCTCCGGTGACGTAGTCCTTGCCGACGACTCGGTCATCGGTCGTGGAAGCCGACTAGGTGAGCGGAACTAAAAGCCTCATTTAGGTTGGATCACGGACTGTTCCTTGCTATAATGTCTCCGTTTGCCCGTACAGGGCCATGCCTAGACTATCGAGGGGAATGATGAGCAAACTCACGATCGTAGGGTCCGTCGCGCTCGACTCCGTGCGCACGCCCTTTGGCGAAGTCAACGACGCGCTCGGCGGCTCGGCCACCCACGCCTCCATGTCCGCCAGCTTCTTTTGCCCGGTCAACATGGTCGGCGTCGTCGGTACCGACTTCGCGGAAGAGCATATCGAGCTGTTCCGCAACCGCCAGATCAACGTCGAAGGCCTCCAGCGGGCCGATGGCCTCACCTTCCGCTGGAAGGGCTACTACGAGCAGGACATGAACCAGGCGCATACCCTGCTCACCGACCTGAACGTCTTCGCCGACTTCCAGCCCACCCTTCCCCAGAACTACCGCGACTCGGAGTTCCTATTCCTGGGTAACATCGACCCCGAGTTGCAGCTCTACGTGCTCGACCAGATGGAGCGCCCCAAGCTCACCGTCTGCGACACCATGAACTTCTGGATCACCAGCAAGCGCACCGAGCTGGTCGAGGTCCTCAAGCGGGTCGACGTCGTCCTCCTCAACGAGGGCGAAGCCCGTCAGCTCTGCGAGACCACCAACCTCCTGACCGCCGCCAAGCGCGTCCTCGAGCTCGGTCCCAAGGCCGTCGTCATCAAGAAGGGCGAGCACGGCGCATTCTTGGTCCAGCAGAACGGCCATATCTTCATCTCCCCCGGCTACCCTCTCGAGGACGTCTCCGACCCCACCGGCGCCGGCGACTCCTTCGCGGGCGGCCTCCTGGGCTACCTCGCCTACACCGACGACCTCTCGGACGACAACTTCCGGCGCGCCATCATCATCGGCTCGGTCATGGCGTCCTACAACGTCGAGAAGTTCTCGTGCGATCGCCTCAAGAGCCTTACCCACGACGAGGTCATGATGCGCTATAAGGTCCTGCGCAAGATGAGCGGCTTCGAGAAGCTTCCCGAGACCACCATCTTCCAGCCCGCGCTCGTGTAGGAAACCTGGGAGCAGTAGTAAAGGAAACGGCCCGCCGACTGGCGGGCCGTTTCCTTTGTTCGGACTTTGTTACTCGGGCTGTGCCGGGTTCTGGGTTTCGGGCGCGCGATTGAAGAGCCTGTTCAAGCTCGGTCCAATGAATCCGCCCAGGCCGATCACCGCCGAACCCAAGGCGCCACCGATCGCCGCTCCGATGGGACCGCCCAGCGCGAAACCAATGCCCGCGCCGGCCAAGGTCGTGCCGGGGATGATCATCAGCTTGCCGGCAAGCTTGAGGTTGGAACCGTTATCCGTATCCTCCTTGCGCAAGACATGCCGATAATGATGAGCGACGTTCTTGGTCGCGAAGGCGAGGCCCGGAGCCGAGCCGCCCAAGGTAGCGCCGATCGCCGCGCCGACCGGGCCCGCGATCAGGAAACCGCCGACTCCCCCCACGATACTCGCGATGGGAGAGTAGACCATGGTCGAGACCACCTCGCCCAGGTCGTTCCAGCCATCGGAATGCGCGGGCTTGACGTCAAGTTTCACCTCCTGGTTAGGGCGGGTAAGCTGAAGGGAATCCCGGGCCGCGACCGCCTGAGGCTCGGCAACGGCAGTCGCCTGAGCGGGAAGGGTCCGCACGGCGATCGCGGGAGACGACGCGGCGGGAGAGACGGACTTGACCATGGTTTCCTCCTGGCTGACGAGCTTTGGGTCTCGGATAACGGGATTATCGCCAGAACGCGGCATGACCTGACGCGATTTCTCCGCTCGAACGGCATATAATGAAACAACGACTATTGAAGGAGGAGCGATCGCCCATGCGCATTCTCGTCACCGGAGGAGCCGGCTTCGTCGGTTCCCATTCGATCGAACGCCTGCTGCAGGCAGGCCATGCCGTAACGGCCTTCGATAACCTCTCCACCGGCAAAGCGTCGAACCTCGATGGCCTGGACGTGCCGCTCATCGAGGGTGATGTCCGGGACATGGAAAGCCTCGACGAGGCCCTTGCCGAGGGCTATGATGCCGTCCTCCACCTGGCTGCCGTCGTCTCCGTGCCACTATCCGTGGCCGATCCGATTGGCAGCCATGAGACGAATACCCGGGGTACCCTGAACGTGCTCGAGGCCGCACGGCGGCACGGGGTGAGGCGCGTCGTCCACGCCAGCTCCGCGGCCGTCTACGGAGAGCTCGTGCCGCCCCTCCACGAGCGGATGCTGCTCGAGCCTCTCTCGCCTTATGCGGCCCAGAAGCTCCAGAACGAAATCGATGCGGGGGTCTATGCGCGGCTCTATGGGCTAGAGACCGTGAGCCTGCGGTACTTCAACATCTTCGGCCCCCGCCAGGATCCCAAGAGCCCCTACTCGGGCGTGCTCTCGATCTTCATCGACGCGCTCGCCGAGGGGCGGCGACCAACGATCTTCGGGGACGGGCTGCAGACCCGGGACTTCGTGTACGTAGGGGACGTGGCGCAGGCGAATGTCTTGGCGCTCACCAATATGGAACCTGGGAGCAGTGACACCCCCCTGCCGGCAACGCCGGCGTCCCCCCGTCAAGGGGGGACAACTAAAGGAGGGGTTTATAACGTAGGAACAGGTAAGACGACCACTGTGCTGGAGGCCTACCGGGCGATCGCCCAGGCCCTCGGCGTGAGCGTGGAGCCCGAATTCGGCCCCGAGCGCGGCGGCGATATCCGCCACTCGCTCGCCAACATCTCCGCCATCACCCAGGCCCTGGGTTACCATCCCGAGACCCCCTTCGCCGACGGCATCGGCAAGACCGTGGCCTGGGCCACCACCTCGCAGGCCTCCCGCGTCTAACCCCTTTTCGCCCCTCGCCTCGCGGGGGGCGACCTCCTCTCATCGCGCCTTACGGCTTGCTCCCAGCCGGGTATAATGCCCAGGACTGCCGAGCTTAGCGCCGTGAGGATATGATGACTTACCTCTCCGAACTCGAACGCCGCGTCCTGGTTTACGACGGGGCCATGGGCACCCAGGTACAAGCCGCCAACCTCAGTTCCGAGGACTACGGCGGCAAGGATGGCTGCACGGATATTCTCGTGCTGACCCGGCCAGAGGTGATCGAAGGCATCCACGTACGCTACCTGGAGGCCGGTGCGGACGTCATCGAGACCAATACCTTCGGCGGCAACCGCCTCAAGCTCGAGGAATACGGGCTGGGCGATCGCCTCTACGAACTCAACCACACGGCGGCACAGCTGGCGCGCAAGGCGGCGGATCGGTTCGATACGCCAGACAAACCACGCTTCGTGGCGGGCTCGATCGGTCCCACCGGCATGCTGCCGTCGTCCGACGATCCCATGCTCTCGGCGATCACCTACGAGCAGCTGGAGGTCATGTTCCATGAGCAGGCCCAGGCCCTCGTCGAGGGCGGCTGCGACGTGCTCCTGGTCGAGACCAGCCAAGACATCCTGGAAGTAAAGGCCGCGGTCGCGGGCATTCACCGCTACCTCAAGGAGGCGGGCCTGGTGAAGCAGGTCGCCCTGCAGGTGCAGGTCACGCTCGACGTCTCGGGGCGCATGCTCCTGGGCACCGACATGGGAGCGGCGATCGCCACCCTCGAAGCCCTGCCCATCGATGTGATCGGCCTCAACTGCTCGACCGGCCCCGAGCACATGCGCGAGCCGGTCCGGGTTCTCTCGGAGCGCGCCACCCGGCCGGTCTCGATCATTCCGAACGCCGGGCTTCCCCTGAACGTCAACGGCCAGGCCGTCTACCCGCTCGGGCCCGAGCCCATGGCCGAGGCCCTGGGCGAGTTCGTGGAAAAGTTCGGCGTGCGCGTCATCGGAGGGTGCTGCGGGACGGGGCCGGATCATATCCGGGCGATCGTGAGCCGGATTGAGGAACTTGGGAGCAATGACACCCCCCTGGGGTCCCCCCGTCGAGGGGGGACACCTAAGGTAGAGCCCTTTGTTTCCAGCGCCATGACGGCGACGGCGCTCCACCAGGAGCCCAAGCCGCTGATCGTCGGGGAGCGGGTGAATGCCCAGGGCAGCCGCAAGATGAAGCAGGCCTTGCTGGAGGACGACTACGACACGGTGCTGGCCGTCGCGCGCGAGCAGGTGGAGGGCGGCGCGCATGTCCTCGACGTCTGCGTGGCGCTTACCGAGCGGGCCGACGAGGCCGAGCAAATGCGCAAGGTCGTCAAGAAACTCGCCATGGGCATCGAGGCCCCCTTGATGATCGACTCCACCGAGGCGAACGTCATCGCCGCCGCGCTGGAGACGTACCCGGGACGGGCGATCATCAACTCGATTAACCTCGAGAACGGCCGCGCCCGAATCGACGCGCTCGCGCCCCTGGCCGTCAAGCACGGAGCGGCCCTCGTCGCCCTTACCATCGACGAGGAAGGCATGGCCAAGACCGTGGAGCGAAAGGTGGCGATCGCCAAGCGCATCCACGACATCGTCGTCGGCGAATACGGCCTGCCGCCCGAAGCCCTGATCTTCGACGACCTGACCTTCACCCTGGCGACCGGGGACGCCGAGTTCCGGCCGTCAGCCCAGGCCACGATCGACGGCATTCGCGAGATCAAACGTGAACTTCCCGGCGTCCTGACCGTCCTGGGCGTGAGCAACGTCTCGTTCGGCCTGGCGCCCCACGCGCGCGCCGTCCTGAACTCGGTTTTCCTTTACCACTGCGTGCAGGCGGGGCTCGACCTGGCCATCGTCAACCCCTCACATGTCACGCCCATCGCCGAGATCCCCGCCGAGCAGCGCGACCTCGCCGAGGACATGGTCTTCAACCGCCGGGACGACGCCCTCGCCCGTTTCATCGACTACTTCGAGGCCCATAAGGCCGAGGCCAAGAGCGGGGCTCCGGCCGAAGATCCCACCGAGGGCATGACCGCCGAAGAGAAGATCCACTACCAGATCCTCCACCGCAAGAAGGACGGCATCGAAGCCCTGATCGACGAGGCCCTCACCCGCCAAGGGGCCGTGGACGTACTCAACCAGGTGCTCCTGCCCGCGATGAAGGACGTCGGCGACAAGTTCGGCGCCGGCGAGCTGATCCTGCCCTTCGTCCTGCAATCCGCCGAGGTCATGAAGAAGGCCGTCGCCTACCTGGAAAACTTCCTCGAGAAGAAGGAAGGCTACACCAAGGGCAAGGTCGTCCTCGCCACGGTCTACGGAGACGTTCACGACATCGGCAAGAACCTCGTGAACACCATCCTTACCAACAACGGTTACACCGTCTACGACCTGGGCAAGCAGGTTCCCATCAACACGATCCTGGAAAAGGCCGAAGAAGTGGGAGCTGATGCGATCGGCTTGTCGGCGTTGCTGGTCTCGACCTCCAAGCAGATGCCCGCCGCGGTCCAGGAGCTGGCCAAGCGCAACTTGAAGTACCCCGTGATCATCGGGGGAGCGGCCATCAACCGGTCCTTCGGGCGACGGACCAACTTCCTCGACGAGGCGACGCTCTACGGACCCGGGGTCTTCTATGCCAATGACGCCTTCGAGGGGCTCGCCATCATGGACGCGCTGACCTCGGAGCGGCGCGAGGAGTTCATCGCCAAGATTCATGAGGAGGCGAGAATCACCAAGGAGCGGGATTCCAAACACCCCCCCCTCGCCCCCCCCGTCGAGGGGGGGGAAAAAGCCCGGAGTGAGGTGAGGACGGATGTGGAGATTCCCGAGCCGCCCTTCTGGGGAACGCGCGTGCTCCGTGATATCCCGCTCGACGACATCTGGCCCTGCCTGGACCTCAAGAGCCTCTTCCGGCTCTCGTGGGGAGCTCGTGACGCCAACGGCGAGAAGTGGGTCGCCCTTTTGCGCGACGAGTTCAACCCCCGTCTGGAGCGCATGAAGCAGCAATTCGGTTTGCCGGATGCCCAGGGGCGACGCATCATCGACCCCAAGGTGGTCTACGGATACTTCCCCTGCCAATCCGAGGGGAATAGCCTGATCGTCTACGATCCCCGGGACAAGCGCACGGAGCTGACGCGTTTCAGCTTCCCGCGGCAACCCGACGGCGAGCGCCTCTGCCTCGCGGACTACTTCGCCTCCAAGGAGTCCGGCCGCATGGACGTGGTCGCCCTTCAGGCCGTCACCGTGGGACCTGGCTCGACCGAGGAGAACGAGCGGCTGCAAGCGGCGGGCGACTACTCGGAGGCCTACTACCTGCACGGCCTCTCCGTCGAAGCCGCTGAGGCCCTCGCGGAGTTCAGCCACCGGCACATCAAGCAGGAGCTGGGAATCGACGAGCGCCCCGCCACCGAGCGCGGGAAGCGGTATAGCTGGGGGTATCCGTCGATTCCGGATCTCGAGGATCACGAGAAGGTCTTCCAGGTGCTGCCCATCAGCGAGAGCCTCGGGATGACCCTGACCGAGTCGTTCCAGCTCGTGCCCGAGCAATCGACCCTGGCTATCGTGCTGCATCACCCGGAGGCCAAGTACTACGCCATCCGGCAGGCTCGGGGAGAGCGGGTGAGCGCCCGTCCAAGAGGGCCGCAGGCCCCTGCCTAATCTTGTCCCCCCTTGACGGGGGGACCGGCGAAGCCGAGGGGGGTGTTACTGATCCCAGGTTCCTTATACCAAAGGAACGCCATGGCTACGCCGGCTAACACCCCCCCTTCGTCCCCCCCGTCAAGGGGGGGAAAGAGGTAGGAATATGTCCCGCAACTTCCGACAGCTCCTGGAGGGCGATCGCGTCCACGTCTTCGACGGCGCCATGGGCACGATGATCTACTCCAAGGGAGTCTTCATCAACCGCTGCTACGACGAGCTCTGCTTCAAGGAGCCCGAGCTCATCAAGGAGATCCACCGGGCCTACGCCAAGGCCGGGGCCGAGATCGTCGAAACCAACACCTTCGGCGCCACCCGCCCTCACCTCGAAGCCTACGGCCTGGACGGCCAGGTCGAGGCCCTCAACCGGCGCGCGGCGGAACTCGCCCGCATGGCCGTCGGCGAGGACCGCTACGTCGCCGGAGCCATCGGCCCCCTCGGTATCCGCCTCGAACCCTACGGCCCCACCTCCTTCGAGGAAGCCAAGGAGATGTTCAAGGAAGCGGCCTCCGGCCTGCTCGCAGGCGGGGTGGACTGCTTCGTCCTGGAGACGTTCAGCGACCTCCAGGAGCTCCAACAAGCCATCCGGGCGGTGCAAGAGGTCTGCGCCCTGCCGATCATCGCGCAGGTGACCATCCAGGACGACGGCAAGACCTCGTACGGCGGTGATCCCGCGGAGATCGCCCGGGTCCTCGATCGCTGGGGGGCTGACGTGATCGGGCTCAACTGCTCGGTCGGTCCCGCCATCCTCCTCGAAGCGGTCGAGGCGATGGCCCAGGCGACGACCAAGCCGCTGTCAGCCCAGCCGAATGCGGGCATGCCGCGGGAGGTCGAAGGGCGGAAGATGTACATGTCGAGCCCCGAGTACATGGCGAAGTACGCCAAGCGCCTGATCCAGGCGGGAGTGCGTTTCGTCGGGGGCTGCTGCGGAACCACCCCGGAGCATATCCGGCAGATGGCCGATGCCGTGAGGGCGCTCTCGCCGCGCCAGGCTCCGGTCTTCGCTACGGTCGCGGAGAACGCTCGAACCCAGGCCATCGAGCCGGTTCCTTTGGCCGAGCGCTCGCGTTTCGGAGCCAAGCTCGCGGCAGGCGCGTTCGTCACCTCGGTCGAGATCGTCCCGCCCAAGGGTTGCGATGCCGGTGCGATGCTGGAGAGCGTTCGACTGATCCACGAGGCCGGCGTGGATGCCGTGAACGTCCCCGACGGGCCGCGCGCCCAGAGCCGGATGAGCGCCATGGCCACCTCGCTCTTGATCGAGCGAGAGGTCGGCATCGAGGCCGTCGTCCATTACACCTGCCGGGACCGCAACCTCCTGGGCATGCAGTCGGATCTGCTGGGGGCCGCGGCAATGGGGCTGAACAACCTCCTGCTCGTCACGGGCGACCCGCCCAAGATGGGGCCTTATCCACAAGCCACCGCCGTCTTCGACATCGACTCCATCGGCCTCACCAACATGGTCAACCGCCTCAACCACGGCCTGGACCTGGGTGGGAACCCGATCGGCAAGCCGACGTCCTTCACGATCGGGGTGGGGGTGAACCCCGGCGCCCTGGACCTATCAACCGAATTGAAGCGGTTTGCCTACAAGGTGGAGGCCGGGGCGCAGTATGCCATCACCCAGCCGGTCTTCGACCCCAAGCAATTGCTGGAGTTCCTGGAGCGCATCGAGGGCTTCCGGATTCCCATCGTGGCAGGCATCTGGCCCCTGGCGAGCTACCGGAACGCCGAGTTCATGAGCAACGAGGTGCCCGGAGTCGTCATGCCCCCCTCCGTTTTGGAGCGGATGCGCAAGGCGGAGAGTCCCGAGGCGGCGCAGGCCGAGGGAGTGGCGATCGCCCGCGAGATGCTCGCCGAAGTTCGCGGCGCCGTTCAAGGGGTGCAGGTCAGCGCGCCGCTGGGCAAGGTGCCCCTGGCGCTGGCGGTCTTCCCCGACCACCGCTGATCCCGCTCGCGCCCGTCTGGATCTGGATCCAGGTGGGCGACTTTAGGATGTTTAGAATATTTAACGCCTTCATGTCCCCTGTAAACCGAGCAAGCATTGGATAATGACCAGGTAACGATTCCATTACCCGGAGTGTGAAATGCCCCGTCATATCAAATCCACCCTGGCCATGCTGCTCGGCCTGGCCGTTGTCGTGCCCCCCGCGCTTCCGGTTTTGGCCGCCGAGACCTACGTCGTGCCGAGCATGTCGCGACCGGCCGTTAAGCCCTATCCCGGAACCCAGCGCCCCTCCGACGGCCTCTCACCTGAGACGCCCCGCCCCCTGACCGAGTATTCTCGCTCCTTCAACGAGTCCAATCGCTCCAGCACCGAGCCTTCTCGTTCGACGAGCGAGCCGTCCCGCCCCTTCAGCGAGATGGAGTCGCGCGATCTCGACGAGGACGAAGCCCGCGCGCTCACCGGTACGGCGAGCGCCTCGTCTCTGGTCGAGACCAAGCTCGAGCCCGAGCTCTCGGCAATGGAGCGTTTCTTCGCCACGGCTCCGGGCCTCATGGGCGTCACGCTCAGGCAATTCGGCTACGACACGTTCCAGGGTGATCTGGCGGGCGGCAACGTCGTCAGCGATACGAGCGTGCCTGGCTATTACCCGCTGGGCCCCGGCGACGAGCTGATCCTCAACGCTCCCCTGTCCACCGAGGAGCTGAGGGCCGTCGTCGACCGCAGCGGCAAGGTCTTCCTGCCCGGCCGCGGCCTGATCTCGGTCGCAGGGATGACGCTCGAGCAGTTCCAGACCATGATGCGCGGGGGCAAGGGCGCTCAGGTGAGCGTCCGGCTCGGCAAGCTCCGCTCGCAGACCGTCTACCTCTCGGGTCGCGTGGCGCGCCCAGGCTCTTACACCGTCAACGCGCTGAGCACCGTGACGACCCTCGTGCAGATGGCGGGGGGCGTCTCCAAGAACGGAAGCCTTCGCCAGATCCAGGTCCGGCGCGGCGGCAAGACGGTCGCAACCTTCGACCTCTACGACTTCCTCTTGAAGGGAACCAACGCCGGCAACCTACGGCTGGAAGCGGGAGACGTCGTCTTCGTTCCGAACATCGGGCCCCAGGTGGCCGTCTCGGGAAGCGTCCGCCAGCCGGCCATCTACGAGATCAAGCCCGGCACGACCGCCGCCGAGGTGGTCGCCCTCGCCGGCGGCATGCTGCCTCAGGCCTACACCGAAAAAGTCCAGCTCCAGCGCGTCGCCCCCAACACGGGTCGCGAGGTTCGCACTCTGGACTTCACCCAGGCGACCGCCCAGGGGATGCCGGTGAAGGACGGTGACCTGCTCGCGATCGCCGGAGCGCTGGATCGCGTGGAGAATGGCGTCACCCTGAAGGGCCACGTCGAGCGGCCGGGCCTTTACGAGATCGCCTCGGGAACCCGCGTCTCGGACGTGATCGGTAACTTCGGATCGCTCAAGACCGAGTCCTACTTCGACTACGCGCAGATCGAGCGCGAGGTAGGCGAGGACCGCCACATCGAGATCATCCCCTTCAACCTCGGAAAGGCGCTGGCCAAGGAAAGCTCCGAGGATCCCATCCTTCAAGCCCGCGACACGATCACGGTCTTCTCGCTCAAGGACTTCCAGAGCATCCCCGAGGTCGAGATCCATGGCGCCGTCCTCAGACCCGGCAAGTACCGGCTCTTCCCCAACATGCGGCTCGCTGAGCTGATCAGCCGCGCCGGGGGCATGCTCCCCGAAGCGGACCGGGAAAGCGCGGAGCTGACCCGGACCCAGATCATCGATCGCTACGTGAAGCGCAACCGCCTCGAACTCTCTCCGACCGGCGCGCTCATGGGCAAGGCCGGCGACAACGTGACGCTCGCCAAGGACGACGTCGTCCTGATCCACAAGGTCCCGAACTACCACAAGACCTGGACCGTCGAGATCGGTGGCGAGGTCATGCGCCCCGGCACGTACAGCATCCTCGAAGGGGAGACCCTCTCGCAGTTGCTCGAGCGTGCCGGAGGCTTCACGCCGCGCGCCTACCCGGATGGAGCCAGCTTCACTCGCGAGTCGGTCAAGACGCTCCAGCAAATCCAGATGCGGACGCTCGCGGACCGGATCGAGCAGAGCCTGACGAGCCTCCAGTTCAAGGAGACCGACAACTCCAAGCTGACGGCCTCGATGACGGCCCAGCAGGAGCTGGTGAAGCGCCTGCGGAACACGGAAGCCACGGGACGCATCGTCGTCGACCTGGACTCGCCCAGCCGCATGCGTAAGGCGGGCAAGGACCTGGTCCTGAGCAACGGCGACAAGCTGTACGTGCCGTCGCGCAACGACACCATCTCGGTGCTGGGCGCGGTCTACTCGCCGAACGCGCTGCGCCACGCCCCGGGGATGACCGTCGGGGAGTACCTGAGCGCTGCCGGTGGGGCGACCTCCGTCGGCGACATGAACCACCTCTACGTGATTCGTGCGGACGGCCGGGTTCACGCATTGAGCAACTACTCGGAAGGCTGGTGGATCTTCCGCCGGAGCCTCCTGAAGAGCGCGCTCAACCCCGGAGACACCATCATCGTGCCGGAGCGCATCGAGTGGACCGACCACTGGGGCGAGTTCCTCAAGAACTCCTCGGCGATCGCCCAGATCCTCACGTCGGGCGCAATCCTCTATAACACGTTCAAGTAGAAAAAACGAAGCAGGGGCGCCGGAATGGCGCCCCTGCTTCGTTTTGGAGTTTCGCTCGGGTCTTTAGAGGCCGATCTCCGTCGCAACCGCACGGTAAGCCTCGGCCCGGGTCGCCTCGAAGCCTTCCTTGGGCATCCTCACGAACAACGCCAGGCGGTAGGCGTAGCGCATGCCGTCATCGACCTCGACCTCCAGACGTTCCCAGTAACGCTCGACCGGGACGAGGCCCTTCAGCTCGACTGCGTCCAAGCTGGCCGTCAGTGCCTGGTTCAGCGCCTCTCGCTTGCCAGCCAGCGAAGCGCCGAGACGGGCTTCGACGTCCCGCCGGACCATATCCCGGATCTCCGCGCGAATGACGGCCCGCACCTGGGCTTCCGCCAGCGACTCCCCCGACGACAGGTCCGAGGCCACGTCCGTGCGCCCCACGTAGAACTTGAACCGGGCATCCTCGGAAGCCTTTGTCCCGAGCCAGCGGGGCTGGTCCTCGGAGGACGCGGCCACGACCTTGTAGGCGGGCTCCGCGCTTCGGAAAACCCCAGCGCAACCGGAGATCAGCATGGCGGACGAGAGGATGAATACCGGAAGAAATTTCACATTATCTCCTTGAAAGCAGCGTCAAATAATCAAAGATGAAGCGAAATGACTCATCAGAAAATTTAATCAGTCATTTTATAGTCATATTTCAGTTTAACGAAAGCTAGCGGCGACCTACAAGCGAAATCACGTAATCCCAACAACAAACGCATCGCCCTCACGAAAGCCTTGGAAGCGAGCTTGGGCGATGCGAGTCTGGGAGTACCGGGCGCGACTGCGTTCAGGCGCCGGCAGGTTGGAGTTGCATGGCGGTGCGGGCGGCAGTGAGCATTAGCTCGACGGCGGCCGAGAGAGGCAGTTCCAGGCGGGCTCCGGAGACGCGGCGATGGCCGCCTCCGCCGAATGCTCGGGCGATCGCGTGGGCGTTCACCTTGCCGCGGGAGCGGATGGAGATCTTGATGGCGCCGTCGGGAAGCTCCTTGAAGAGGAACCAGACCTCGGCCTTGCCGATCTTGGGAAGCTCGGAGAGGATCAGGTCGGTTTCCTCAATCCGCGCGCCGCAGGCGGCGAGCATAGCCTGGGTGATGGTGGCCCAGACGAGGCGGCCGTCGAGGTCCTCCTGGAGGTGACCGAGCGCCATGCCCATGACGCGCAGGGCTCCCGCGGAGAGTTGCTCATTGAGGTAGCGGTTGATGCGCGCGGGGTTGGCCCCGGCGTCGACCAGGCGGGCGGCGAGGCGGTAGGTCTCGGAGTTGGTCTTGTCGATGACGAAGCCGCGGGTATCGTAGAGCATGCCGGCGTAGAGGGCGGTGGCGATCGCCTCGTCCATCTCCACGCCCAGCTCGAAGCCGAGGCGGGCGACCATCTCAGCGGTCGAGGCCGCGGAGGTATCCACCCAGATCAGCTCCGCGAAGCCGGCGTTGTCGAGGTGATGGTCGATGTTCAGCCAGATGGGCGGCAGCTTGGCGGCCGGGTGAATCCGGCGAGGGTCTCCGCAGTCCAGGACGACGGGATGCCACGTCGGCGGGGACAGGTCATGGTAGGGAGGCTCATGGTCGCTCACGCGAAGCGTATCTGACCACTCGTGGTCAATGGGGAAGAGGCCTTCGAGGAAGCGGCTGTCGAAAGGGACGGCCTCGGGCGTGTAGACCCGGGCTTCCTTGCCGAGCTTCTGGGCGATCAGGGCGAGCCCGACGGCCGAGCCCAGGGTATCGGGGTCGGGATCGACATGGGGAACGGCGATCAGATGATCTTTGCGGCGAATCGCGTCGGCGGTCTCGGCGAGCGTCAGGCGTTGGCCCTTGGTCATGAGAACCTCCTTGGAAAGGACTTCCCCCCCCTCCATTATTCCCGGGTCGGAGCCGAAAGGCTATAAAGACCCGCTCAGGTCTCATCGGATGCAGTACAGGGGGCTAGCCCCCATGGTTGACGAACCAGGGACGGGGTATAATTGGCTCAGTTTCTGGTATGCGCAGGCTTGAAGAGTGGTGCAGATGACGAAGATTATGGTAGTGGAGGACGAACCAAACCTCCGCAAGCTCCTCGAAGTAATCATCGGTAAAGAAGGCTACCAGGTGATGACGCTTGATGACGGAGAGGCCGCGCTCGCTCAGATCGAGTCTTTTGGGCCGGATCTCATCGTCTCGGACATCATGATGCCTAAGCTGGACGGCCTGGAGCTTTGCCGCAAGATCCGAGCCATGCCGCAGCATCAGAATATCCCCTTTCTCCTGCTGACCGCCAAGGACGATCCCACCGATAAGTACCAGGGCTTCCGCGACGGCGCCGACGACTACGTGGTCAAGCCGTTCGATCCCGTCGAACTGCTCTTCCGGATCGAGGCCCATCTGCGGCGCGCCCGGCAGACCTTCAAGGGGGCGGCCGAGGTCATCACGGTCGGCTCGCTCGAGCTGGACCGCCGCAACTACCAGGCCAAAGTGGACGGCCGCGCGATCCAACTCACCAAGTCCGAGTTCTCCATGCTCCACCACCTGATGAGCCATGCCGACCACGTGGTCTCCGCCGAGTCCATTCTGGTCGAAGCCCTGGGCTACCCGCCGCAAGCCGGCAGCTCCGAGATCATCCGGACGCATATCCGCAACATCCGCCAGAAGATCGAGGCCGATCCCGCCAACCCCACGATCATCCAGACCGTCGCGAGGCATGGGTACACGATCAAGAGCGCCTGAGGCCCCCGATGCTCTTGATGATCGACAACTACGACTCGTTCACCTACAACCTGGTCCAGTACTTCGGCGAGCTCGGGGCGGAGGTTCAGGTCTTCCGCAATGACGCCATCACCCTCGATGAGATCGCGGAACTGGCTCCCAGTCACCTGGTGATCTCGCCCGGCCCCGGCACACCCGCCGAGGCGGGCATCTCCCGGGACGCCATCATTCGCTTCGGCGGCCAGATCCCCTTGCTGGGCGTCTGTCTCGGTCATCAGAGCATCGGAGAGGTCTTCGGCGGCCAGGTCGTTCGCGCGCCGATGCTCATGCACGGCAAGACCTCGCCCATTCATCACGCCGACCAGGGAGTCTTCCATGGCTTGCCGCAGCCCTTCGAGGCGACCCGCTACCACTCTTTGATCGTCGCGCGCGAGAGCCTTCCGGATTGCCTGGAAGTGACCGCGTGGACCGAGGATGGACTCATCATGGGCCTGCGGCACAAGACGCTTTCGCGCCTGCAGGGGGTGCAGTTCCACCCCGAGTCGATCATGACCGAGGCGGGGCACGACCTCTTGCGGAACTTCCTGACGGCCCCCTAATCTTCCGCTAGTCGTCCCCCATTACGCCTGCGGCGTAGATACGCTACGCGTGAGCGACGGGGGGACCATAGGGGGGTGTTGGCCGGCGTAGCCATGGCGTTCCTTTGGTATAAGGAACCTGGGAGCAGTAACACCCCCCTGGCTTCGCCCGTCCCCCCGTCGAGGGGGGACAACTAGAGGAAAACTGTATGCCGCGCCGCGTCTATGCCAACATGCACCAAGCCATCATCGGCCAGGACCGGGCCCTTGACCTCGTCATGAGCGCCCTTCTGGCCGGCGGCCACATCCTCCTCGACGACGTGCCGGGCGTCGGCAAGACCCTCATGGCCAAGACCCTGGCCCAGTCCATCGACGGGGCCTTCAAGCGCGTCCAGTTCTCTCCGGATCTCATGCCCTCGGACGTCACGGGAATCAACGTCTACACCCCGCTCACCGGTGCCCCCAACGGCGGTGAGTCCGGCGGCTTCCGGTTCATCCAGGGCCCCGTCTTCGCGAACGTGCTCCTGGCCGACGAGATCAACCGCGCGAGTCCCCGCACCCAGGCGAGCTTGCTCGAAGCCATGGAAGAAGGCTTCGTCACGGTGGACGGGGAAACCCACCTCTTGCCCAAGCCCTTCCTCGTGATCGCCACCCAGAACCCGGTCGAGTTCCACGGGACCTTCCCGCTTCCCGAAGCCCAGCTGGATCGCTTCGCGGTGCGGCTCTCGCTGGGGTATCCGGCGGCGGATGAGGAGCAAGAGCTGCTGCGCCGAGCCACAGCCGGAGCGGCGGGTCCGGGAGCCGGCCATGACGGCGATCGCGTCCGCCCCGTCATCAGCCCGCAGGAGCTGAAGCAATGGCAGCAGGAGGTCCGTGAGGTCCGAGTGGACGCCAGCCTCCAGGCCTACATCGTGCAGTTCGCCAACCTCACGCGAAACCACCCCCAGATCTCCCTGGGCCTGAGCCCGCGCGGCAGCCTCACCTGGCAGCGGATGGCCCAGGCGTATGCGTATCTCCAGGGGCGGCGCTACGTGACGCCGGACGATCTCAAGACCACGGCGCATGCGGTGCTCGCGCACCGGATCCTCGTCTCGGGCCGTTCGACCGGCACGCAGGGCCGGATCGCCTTGCTCGACGAACTGCTCGGCAGCCAGCCGATCCCGGTCTAAGGCATGACGGGCCGCGCGTTCATCCTCCTGCTCATCGCGGCGAGCGCCCTCTACGCCGCGCGAAACGTCGGCGTGGGCTGGCTCTACGCGCTGGGCTACTCCCTGGCCGCCGGAGTGCTAGCCTCGGCGGCCTTTGGCGCATGGACCGTCTGGGGAATCCGCATGACCGTCGCCCCGGGCCGCACGACCGAAGCCGATCAGCCCTTGCCCGTGGCCGTGACCCTGGAGAACCGGGGCTCGCGGCCCCGACGCTACCTGAGCCTGCTGGCGGGGCCACTGGGCAAACGCGCGCGACTCTGGCCGTGGCGCCGGGGGCTCGTCCCTGCCGGCTGGGGGGCGATCTTGATTCCCGAGCTGAAGCCGGGCGATCGCCTCACCGTGCAGCTTCCTGTTCCGGCTCCGCGCAGAGGCCTCCACTCCCTGCCGCCGATCTACCTGCAGGCCGCCCCCCTGGGGCTGGTGGCCTGCTTCAAGGCTTCACCCCGTCGCGGGGATGATCCGGTCATGGTGCATCCGCGGACGCATGCCCTGGGGAGCCTGGCCTGGCTCGAACGAGGCCGCGGAACGGCCGAGCAGGACGCCGCCTCGCGCCCGGAGGACGGCGGCGAGCTGACCAAGTCGGTGAGGCCGTATCGCTCCGGGGATGCCATGCGCCAGATCCACTGGAAGACCACCGCGCGAACGGGCCAGCTCTCGGTCCGTGAAAGCGAAGGGGACGCCCCCGGCCAGGATCTCGTCATCGTGCTGGATCCGGCGTCGGAAGCCCATGCCGAGGCCTTCGAGCTCTCCCTCGAGGTCACGGCCTCGCTACTCAAGGAAGCCCATGCGCGAGGGCTGGAAGCACGGCTACTGAGCGGGGGCCCGCAACGCCCGGGACCCGCCTCGCAGACCTTGCGCGCGCAGCTCGATTGGCTCGCCATGCTGGACGCCTCCGCGAGCCATGCGCTCCCCCAGCTCCCCATCGACGGGAAGCGCGTCGTGGTCATCACTTCCCGCCCCGAGGCCTGGGCAGGCCGGGCGGAAGCCTGCATCCGCGTGATGCCGGGCCAGACGATCGCCGAGATCCTGGCGGAGCTGCCATGAGGCCGCTCTTCGACAAGCGCGACCCCTTGCTCCACTTACGGCTGGCCACGGCCATCGCGGGGGCGATCGCCATCCTCGCCCTCTACTCGGTCTCGGGAGTCACCGAGGAGCCGCATGCGGGCGTCCTGATCGCCATGGTCATCGGGCTCATCGGGCAGTACGTCTCGCATCGCCTGCGCGGCAAGAGCCTCTGGGTCATCAAGACGCTCCTGGCCATCGGCATGATCGTCCTCTTATGGCGGCACATGTCCAACCTGATCTCCAACCTCCAGGACACCCGCTACCCGCTTGCCGAGCTGCTGCTCTACCTCGCGGTGATCAACTCCTTCGACCTGCCGCGGCGGCATAACCTGCGCATCGCCATGATGGTCTCGGTGATCCTCCTGGTGGTGACGGCCACCCTGAGCCGCGACATGAGCTTCGGCGCCTACCTGCTCGCCTTCCTGGCCGCAGGCCTTTGGTGGGGGCATCAGGACATGCTCAGCGAGCTGGGAGCGACGCCCGAGCAAGCGAAAGTCTCGGCGCCCGCCGTGAGGAGCCTCTTGCCGGTCGGAGCCTTCATCCTCATCGGGGGACTCGCCTTGCTCTTGATCGTGCCCCGAGACGAGGGCGGCGGGTTGAAGCAGCTTCCCTTCTCGACGATGATCGCGCTTCCGGCGCATATCGACCCGCAGGTGCGAAACCCGGCTTATCCGGCCGGCGGCTCGGGAGGCCGGGACGGCGGAGCCCAGGTCAATCCGGAGGCGTATTACGGCTTCTCGGAGGAACTGGATCTGAATTACCGGGGGCGGCTCTCGGAGAGCGTCGCCCTGAAGGTGCGATCGCCCCGGCGGCAGTTCTGGCGGGGGATGGCTTACGACACGTTCGACGGGCGTAACTGGTCCATGTCTCGCCCCCAGGAAGTCGAACAACTTCAAAGCAACCCCTTCACCCTGCCCTCGCGCGCCTCGGATCACGGGGGGCGACCCGAGATCACGACCTTCTACGTCGAGAAGCCTCAGACCAACCTGATCCTGATGCCCGATCACCCGGTACAGCTTTACTTCCCGACGGGCGTGATCATGGCGGATGCGTACGACGCCTACCGGAGCCCGATCCTGCTGGAAGAAGGGATGTACTACACGGTGGTCTCGCGGCGGCCCGTCTCGGCGACCGGCCTCCCGGATCGTGAGCTGCCCCCGCCGGAGCGCCTTAAGCGGACGGGGCTGGACGTCGCGCCGTACCTGAGCTTGCCGCCGTCCTTCAGCCAGCGGACCCGCGAGCTGACCCATGCGATCACCGCGGGAGCGACGGGTCCTCGCGATCGCCTGCGCCGGATCGAGGCGTACCTCGAGACGACCTACCCCTACGATCTGGGAATCCCGGCCTTTCCCGGCAAGGCGGATCAGCTCGATCACTTCCTCTTCGAGGCGAAGCGCGGGTACTGCGAGCACTTCGCGACGGCCCTGGCCCTGATGGCGCGCGAGGTGGGCATCCCGACCCGGCTGGTCACGGGTTACCTGCCCGGCGACTTCAACCCCTTCACGGGCTTCTACGAGGTGAAGACCGCCCATGCGCATGCCTGGGTGGAAGCGTACCTCTGGGGACGGGGCTGGGTGGCGTTGGATCCGACGCCGGGCTTCACCGGGCCGGGCGAGTTCCCCGAGGGCCTGAACTTGCCGCTGGCGGACTGGGCGAAGGCCCTGGGAGAGCTGGGTGCTCCGTTGCTGATGGGCGTCGGGGCGATCGCCCTCGGGGGCGGCGTCTGGTTGCTGGTTCGCATGAGGGGGCGGCCCCGGCGCGTTTCGGAGGCCAGCGTGGCGTACCTGAGGCTTCAGGCGATCGCGACTCGCTTGGGCAAGATCCCGACCGAGGGGCTGACTCCCCGAGAGCTGCTGGCAAGGATCTCCGAGGAAGAGGCGTTGCAGGCGATCGCCCCCGAGGCGGAGCGGCTCATCACGGCCTACGAGGCCGTTCGCTTCGGAGGAGAGCCCGACGACGGGGCGGTTTCGCGGGCGCTTGCCGAGCTCGAGGCGCGCTTACGCCGGGAGAGGCCGGGATTCCCGCATTCGCGGGAATGACACTTCCTCTACCCCACCGAGGTGAGTTGCTTTTGCTCCTCCTGGTTGAGGACCAGGTTGAGATCCAGGAGGATCAAGAGGCGGCCTTCGAGCTTGGCGATGCCCTTGAGGTAGGAGGCGTCGATGGCGCTTGCGACCATCTCGGGGGTGGGCTCGACCGAGTCCGCGGAGATCCGGCGCACCTCGGAGACGCCGTCGACGATCATGCCGACCGTCCGGCCGTTCATGGTCACGATTATGATCCGGGTGCTCTTGGTGGTCTCGCCGACCGGCAGGCGGAAGCGCTTGCGGAGATCCACCACGGGGATGATCTTGCCGCGCAGGTTGACGACGCCTTCGACGAACGCGGGAGTGCGGGGCACCCGGGTGATCTCGGGCATGCGCACGATCTCCTGGACCATGCCGATGTCGACCCCGAACTCCTCGGAGCCCAGGTTGAAACTGACCAGCTGCAAGACGTCTGCCAAGGTCGCCTCCTCTTTTTTGCACGTTCCCCGGCCGCGCGGCCGCGCGGGGCATCTCGCTCCCAGATTAACAGGCCCCGCCGCGGAGCCCAAGGACCTCGGACCGGGCCGAATCGGCTCCAAACGGCCGATTCCTGCGAGCTTACCCAACCCTTTTCCGAACTTTAATCGTGGCTTAAGCTTTCTCCCGCAAGATCCTCCGTCCGATCGTCCATAGATTGTTAAGAGCAAAGCGTTGGGAAACGGAGGAACGACCCGATGAAAGCCAAGAAGACTCTCTCCCTGTTTATCCTCGGGGCGCTGACCGTGTCCTTGATGACCGGTTGCGGCGGCAACTCCGGCAACATGGTCGACCCGGGCTACGGCTACGACGATCCGAACTACAATAACCCCGGCTACAACGATCCCGGTTACAACAACCCCGGCTATAACGATCCCGGCTACAACAACCCGGGCTACGGCAACCCCGGTTACACCACTCCCGTCCAGCTCACGGCGACGGTGACCCGGAAGGAAACCAGCGGCATCCTTATCTGGAAGAAGATCAAGACCGTCACCGTGCAGGTCATCAACCCCTCGCAGCAGATGGTCCAGGGCACGCTCAAGGTGACCTTCACCAAGGACGGCTCCTCGGCGGGCACCGTCGACCAGCCGATCACCCTGGCTCCCGGCGGCACCCAGGAGTACACCATCACCCCCACCACGAAGGCCGACGATGCGACCGCCTACGCCGAAGTGCTCCAGAACGGCACCACCCCCGGGACCGGCACGGGCTGGGGTACCGGGACCGGCACCGGCACCGGCTGGGGAACGGGCACTGGTACCGGTACGGGTACCGGCTGGGGCACCGGCTACTAGTTCCTCGAAAACGCTTCCGCTTTGCTCTTGCGAGACCCGGCTCCGGCCGGGTCTCGCTTCTTGGCTTCTCCAGGGGTTTTGGGGCAGAAATCCCGTCGGAGAGCGGCCCTGCCCTTGTAACCGAGCAAGATCGAGTGCTACGATAACGGGTGAGTGTCCTCTAGCGCCATGGAGACCGACTTGGTAAATGCCATCACCCGCCCCCTGGTGAACTTCCTGACCGTTTTGGGCCGCATGGGCTCGTTCGGCATGGAAATCGTGTCGGCCCTCGTCACTCCTCCCATCTTCTGGCGCGAGACCGTGCGCGCGATGCGCGCCGTGGCCCTTCAGACCCTGATCCCGGTCGTCACCCTCATGATCGCCGTCGGCATGATCGGCGCCATGCAAGGCCTGGCCGTCATCCGGATCTTCGGCGCCGACCACGTGCTCTCGGCGCTTCTGGCCGAGTCCATCCTTCGCGAGATGAGCCCCACCTTGGCCGCCATCATGATCGCCGCCCAAGCGGGAACCGCCATCGCGGGCGAGATCGGCACCATGCGCGTCAAGGAAGAAGTCGACGCCCTGGGCGTCATGGCCGTCAATCCGGTCAAGTACGTGGTCGCCCCGCGCATGGTCGCCCTGGCGACGATGTGCCCGCTGCTCAACGTCCTCGCGTCGGCCGCCGGCATGTTCGGCGGCTTCGTGGTGGCGGTCTACCTCAAGGGCATGACCTACGGGGTCTTCGTCTCGAACCTCCTGGCCACCGTGGACATGACGGTCATCTACATCGGCCTCCTCAAGAGCGCCGTCTTCGGCATCCTGATCGGGCTCATCGCCTGCTTCTACGGTTACAACGTCAAAGGCGGAGCGCAGGGCGTCGGCAAGGCCTCCAACAATACGGTCGTGCACGGGATCGTGGCGGTGGCGATCGCCAACTACTTCCTCACGTCCTTCCTGCTGCAGGTGACGAATTAAGATGGCGAGCACGAAGGTTCTCGGCGAAGTCGGCCGGGTCGGCAAGTTCTGGTGGACCACCGTCCGCTGGATGTTCACGCATTGGCCCGACGGGCGGGCGGTCCTCGATCAGATGATCCGGATCGGCCTGATGAGCCTTCCGGTCATCCTGGCGGTCTGCGCCTTCGTCGGCTCGAACATCGTCTTGGTGGGCTACTACGCCTTCCAGGATTTCGGCGGCCAGGACATGGTCGGCGCCTACTCGGGCTTGATGTCGATTCGCGAGTTCGCCCCGATCATCGTGGGCGCCATGATGGCCGCCAAGCCGGGCACCGAGATGACCGCGACGATCGCCACCATGCGCATCAAGGAGCAGATCGACGCCCTCGAGGTCATGGCGGTCAACCCGTACGGCTACCTGATGGCCCCGCGCTTCCTGGCGTTCATGCTGGTGGCGCCGATGCTGATCGTCTTCGCGGACTTCGCGGCGATCTTCGCGGGCTGGCTGGTGGCGGTCTTCCAGCTGGGAGTCAATTCCGGCGCCTTCATCGCGGACGTGACGCGCTTCTTGACGTTTGACGACCTGATCTTCAGCATGGTCAAGGGGATGCTCTTCGCGCTGTTGACCTGCGTGGTGAGCTGCTACTTCGGCTATACCTCGGGACCCGGCCCTCAGGGCGTCAGCCGGGCGATCAACCGGGCGGTCGTGACGATCGCCACGCTCATCGTGGTGCTCAACTACTTCCTGTCGGAAGTGATGTGGTGATGCAATGTCGAACCTCGTAATCCCGGATCCCATCGTCTCGTTCCAGAACGTGCACAAGGCGTTCGGGCGCCAGAAAGTGCTCGACGACGTCTCCTTGGACATCGAGCGGGGCAAGACCACCGTCATCATCGGGCCGTCGGGCACCGGGAAGTCGGTCTTCATCAAGCTCCTGGTCGGTCTCCTCAAGCCCGATCAGGGCGCGATCCGCGTCGACGGCGAGGATATCACCCGCCTCAAGGAAAAGCAGCTCTACGAGGTTCGCAAGAAGTTCGGCATGCTCTTCCAGGACGGCGCCTTGTTCGACTCGATGGACGTCGGCGAGAACGTGGCCTTCCCCTTGCGGCGGCATACCAAGAAGTCCGAGCGCGAGATCCGGGAGATCGTGGCCAACAAGCTCGCGCAGGTGGGCCTTCCGGGCATCGAGCACAAGTTCCCCTCGGAACTCTCGGGCGGCATGCGCAAGCGCGTGGGTATCGCCCGGGCGATCGCCCTCGAACCCGAGATCGTCCTCTTCGACGAGCCCAACTCGGGCCTCGACCCCGTCATGAGCGACGCCATCGACAAGCTGATTCTGCGCATGCAGCGCGAACTGGGCCTCACCTTCGTGGTGATCTCCCATGACATCCCCGGAACCTTCCAGATCGCCGATCGGATCGCCATGCTCTACAAGAGCAAGCTCATCGCGTACGGGCCTGCCCAGGAGTTGCAGGACTCCCGGGATCCGATCCTGAGGCAGTTCTTCGACCGTAGCGCGGACGGTCCGATCCAGGTGGTCTAGCTGTGCTTAAAGAGAAACCCGCGGGAGATCCCGCCACCCCAGGCAACTCGAAAACAGAGGAGAGGGTAAAGGTGCAACGCAAACACACGGGCGACGTCATGCTCGGAGCGGTCATCCTGGCCGCCCTGGGACTCCTCGCCTACATGTCGATCGCCGTCGGCGGCCTGAAGTTCGGCAACGCGGTCCACGTCACCGCCGAGTTCGACAACGCCACCGGCCTGGTCAAGGAAGGCGCGGTCATGATCGCCGGCGTGAACGTGGGCTCCGTCGAGTCCCTCTCGGTCCGCCATGACAAGGCCGTGGTCAAGCTTCGCCTGCGCGAAGACGCCCAGATCCGCCAGGACGTGAAGGCTGCCATCCGCGCCAAGAGCCTCCTGGGCGAGAAGTACGTCGAGCTGCTTCCCCAGTCGCAGGATGCTCCCTTGATCGCCTCGGGCGCCGTCATCAAAGACACCACCGTGCCGGTCGAGGTCGACGAGCTCATGACCCACCTGGGCCCCGTCATCAAGGACATCAACCCCAAGGACGTCCAGGCCATCGTCGCCGCCGTGGCCCAGGGGCTCAACGGCCAGGGCCCGCAGCTCGCTGCCGCGCTCACCTCGGGAGCCTCCGCCCTCACCCGCCTGGACGGCATGATCGCCCGCAACGAGGGCAAGCTCGACTCCATGGTCGGCAGCCTCGACAGCCTCAGCCGCAACGCCGACGGATTGCTGGTCCGCAACGAGAAGCGCCTCGACACCATGCTGGCGCTGACCCCGGACCTCCTGAAGCGCCTGGATCGCATGGGCGATCAGCTGGATCCGACCATGACGGCCTTGGCCCAGAAGGGTCCCAGCCTCGTGACTCGTATGGATCGCATGGCCGAGCAGCTCGACCCCACGATGGCCGCCCTGGCCAGCAAGGGGCCCAGCCTCGTGGGCAACGCCGACCGCACCCTCGGTCAGCTCGACCCGACCCTCAGCCGTCTTCCGAATACCCTCGAGCAGCTCGACAAGCTGGTGCTTCGCCTGGATACCTCGATGGCGCACATCGAGGCCATCCTCGAGCAGACCAAGGGCAAGGAGATGGTCGAGCGGGACGGCGCCCTCAAGGTCAAGGCAAGACTCTTCTAATCTTCTAATCTTCCTTTAGTTGTCCCCCTCTAATCTTCCTTTAGTTGTCCCCCCTCGACGGGGGGACGGCCGGCGTAGCCGGCAGGGGGGTGTTTGCCGGCGTAGCCATGGCGTTCCTTTGGTATAAGGAACCTAGGAGCAGTAACACCCCCCTGGCTTCGCCAGTCCCCCCGTCAAGGGGGGACAACTTAGAGAAGATTACATGACGCAAGACGAGCCCATGGCCCTCACCACCCGCCCCTCCACCGGTGACCTCCACCTGACGCCGTCCGGCGACGCTAAAGGCGTCGAGAAGCCCGCCCGCGCCAAGCGGCCCGCCGTGGAGTCCATCCACTTCGGCGCCCTCCTGATCGCCCGGGGAATCATCACCCCCCAGCAGCTTTCACACGCCCTCGAGCTCCAGGCCGAGAGCCCCTTCCTGCGGATCGGCGAGATCCTCCTGGGCCTCGGCTACCTCTCGTTCACGCACCTCAAGAATACCCTCGAAGACCAGTACAACGACGTCAAACTGGGCCAGCTGCTCCTCGACATGCGCCTGATCACCATGCCGTACCTGGAAGCCGCCCTCGAAGTCCAGGAACGCACCGGCGAAAAGCTCGGCCCCATCCTCCTGGCCCTGGAGGCCCTCACCGAAAAGCAACTCTACCAGGCCCTTTCCCACCAGCTTTAAGGAGAACGAACGATGATGCACGCCGCTCCGATCCAGATCGATCCCCGCCTCGACCTCGTCCTCGAACGCGTCGTCGACGTGCCCCCGTCCCTCGTCTGGAAGGCCTGGACCACGCCCGAGCACCTCAAGCAATGGTTCTGCCCCAAGCCCTGGTCCACGATCGAGTGCGAGATCGACCTTCGCCCCGGCGGCATCTTCAAGACGGTCATGCAATCTCCCGAGGGTGAGGTCATGCCCGCCGGCATCGGCTGCTACGTCGAGCTCATCGAAAACGAGCGCCTGATCTGGACCGACGCGCTGCAACCCGGCTACCGGCCTTCCGCGGAATCCTTCTTCACGGGCATCATCCTGATGGAGCCCCATGGAACGGGCACCAAGTACACGGCGATCGCCCGCCACAAGGACGAGGAAGGCGCCAAGAAGCACGCCGAGATGGGCTTCCTCGTCGGCTGGGGCATCGCGCTCGACCAGCTCGTCGACTACATGAAGACCACCGTCTAGCCGCGTCACGCGATCGTCGACTACATGAAGACCACCGTCTAGCCGCGTCACGCGATCGGCGACAAAATCAATTGAGTAGGGAGGAGGGTCGCCCTCCTCCCTCTCACACCACCGGACATGCGGGTCCGCATCCGGCGGTTCGTCAAATCGAATGACGCAATCGCTGAATCTCAGCCAGACTCACAAGACCC
>Ga0180215_1000286_pt1 | contig 68139 bp, 72 predicted proteins | sample eDN3rd37CBELigBY_FD_128871 | JGI IMG/M metagenome (GOLD analysis project Ga0180215, IMG submission 128871) | Enriched backyard soil microbial communities from Emeryville, California, USA - eDNA 3rd pass 37_C BE-Lig BY (version 2) (version 2) | ecosystem: Environmental > Terrestrial > Soil >...
AACTTCTTTCTTCGCAATTTCATCGTATTCCCTGCGGGCAAGAGCAATATAGTTTAAATAGCGCTCTTTAAGCTCTGGTGTAATGGATGGATGCTGATCTAATCCTTCTTTTAATGAGCGAAGAACATCTAATGCATTAATCGATGTAATTTCTTTCCGAATAATGGTTGAAGAAATCCGGTTAATAACATAGCGCGGGTCAATTCCGCTCATTCCTTCATCTGCATACTCTTTTTTCAATTCATCAACATCTGCACGATTATATCCTTCTACACTTTCGCCGTCATATAGGCGCATTTTCTTAATTAAGTCGATATCGCCTTTCTTCGGCTCTTTTAAGCGCGTTAAAATAGTAAACATGGCAGCAACCTTCAATGTGTGCGGTGCAATATGAACATCGTACACATCACTATCGCGAATCATTTTTTGGTAGATTTTTTCCTCTTCCGATACCTTTAAGTTATACGGAACCGGCATAACAATGATGCGCGAATGAAGGGCTTCATTTTTCTTATTAGAAATAAACGAACGGTATTCTGTTTCATTCGTATGGGCAACAATCAATTCATCAGCGGAAATTAAAGCAAATCTTCCTGCCTTAAAATTCCCTTCTTGTGTTAAGGATAACAGGTGCCACAAGAATTTCTCGTCACACTTTAACATCTCCTGGAACTCCATCATTCCGCGGTTGGCCTTATTTAATTCACCGTCAAACCGATAGGCTCTTGGATCAGATTCTGATCCAAATTCAGCAATGGTTGAAAAATCAATGCTTCCTGTTAAATCGGCTATATCCTGAGATTTCGGATCTGATGGACTAAAGGTACCAATCCCTACTCTTCTATCTTCAGAGAAAATAATTCTTTCTACTATAACATCTTCAATTCTGCCGCCATACTCCTGTTCAAGGCGCATCATATTTAACGGGGATAAATTCCCTTCAATTCTTATGCCATATTCATCGTGGAAATCCTGACGGAGATGATGTGGAATAAGATGCAGCGGGTCCTCATGCATTGGACAGCCCTTAATCGCATAGACGGCGCCCCTGTCTTGATGGGAATAGGCTTCTAAGCCTCTTTTTAACATCGTCACTAATGTTGATTTTCCTCCGCTGACTGGGCCCATTAACAATAGAATTCTTTTGCGGACATCTAATCTTTTAGCCGATGGATGGAAGTATTCTTCAACAAGTCTTTCAAGTGCTTCCTCAAGACCAAAGAGCTCATTGCTGAAAAAGCTGTATCTTTTATGACCATTGACCTCTTCGATTCCAGCATCTTTAATCATATTGTATACACGTGAATGTGCCGATTGGGCAACCCAAGGCTTCTCTTTAATAATTTCCAAATACTCAGCAAAAGTCCCTTCCCACTTAAGCTTCTCTTCTTCGTGTCGATACATCTCAATTTTTTTTAGTATATCCATATGGACCTCCCCCTGTCGCTTAATCAGAGACGATTAATATACTGTATGCACTTGTTCAAATGAACATGCTAATTGGGTCTTAGTTTTTGCCCGTCCGATTTGCTGGTAAAATAAAGGAGTTCTATAAAATGGCTTAATAAAAAAGGGTTTTTAAGAGAAATAATAAGGTATAGAAATCATTTTTCTTTTTAAGCATTCAGTGATAAAACTGTAAAAAATTCTCCACAGTTACCGTTCACAGTTTTTATGTAATAGGCTATAATAAATTTGTATAGGCTTGGATTGAAAGTGAAGGAGGATGTACATAAATGGGAACAATTCTAATTCTAGGCGTTATGGTTGCCTTCTTAGCAGCTATTTTCACTTCTGGCTACGAAGATAAACCTGAATCAAAATAATCGTAAATTGGGGAAGTCTCCGGTTTGCAAAAAAGCTGCTAAAGGGCGTCCCTTTAGCAGCTTTTCTATTTAAGATCGATATAATCCTGCTGTCGAAGGCCTTCATATATTAGGATTGCAGCCGTATTTGAAAGATTTAATGAACGGACCTTTTCATTCATCGGTATTCTTACAGCACGGTCCTTATTGGCTTCAATCATTTCTCTTGGCAATCCGGTTGTCTCTTTTCCAAATATAAAATAATAATCTTTGTTTCGATCATGATAATCAAAGTCAGAATGAGACTTTGTTCCAAACTTTGTCAAATAGAAAAATTCTCCGCCTGAATTCTTCTCGAAAAATTCATCAAGAGAATCATAATAGACAATTTTTACATACGGCCAATAATCTAATCCTGCCCGCTTAAGCATTTTATCCTCTGTTGAAAATCCAAGCGGCCGAATTAAATGCAGTTCGGTACCTGTTGCCGCACAAGTCCGCGCAATATTTCCTGTATTAGCAGGGAGCTCTGGCTGATATAATACTACATGCAGTGCCATGACTTTCACCTCGAAAATTATGTTATCATCGTTTTAATAGTAACGATAATTGCCGATTACCTGTCGTCGACAATGGTCAGGAATTTATATTTAATATTAGGGGTATAGGCTGTCGAATTTGTATAATCCCAATACCTCATCCGGCTATTGTAGGTATGTGCGTTAACCAGAGGCATATTATCAGCGTCTTTGGCGGTTACAATGGTCGTATGGTCAAATCGGCCATCTCCCTGAAAATCATAGCAAATGACATCGCCCAAAAGCAGCTCTTCTGGGCTTGATACCTCTTTTGCACGCAGGCCTATCGACGATTGAGGCAAATGCAGTCGAAAAGCATGAGCCACTGACCAGCTATAGCTCCAATTATTACTTTGCATCCACCAGCCTTTGCCGCGGTTTGGATAGCCTCTCATCGGTGCTTCTCCCACATGCAGGCATTGGGAAATATAATTTGTACAATCTACTTCAAATGTTTTATAAGCTGGATTATAGCTGTTCCACCATTTTTCTGCATACTGAACGGCTTTTAAGCGGTCATATTGGTAGCTTATTCTAAGATCCTCCTCTGCCTTCTCAATGGGAAAATCCTTTTTCGAAACCTGTTCAAATGGGTTGGTTTCTTTATCTTCTACTAATACACCCTTATAGAACTCAGCTATTCGCTTTTCAATTTCTTCTTCCATAAATATTAACTCTTTGTGTTTAATTAAATATTTAAAATGAACATTGTAATGGACCGTCTGTGTTTCTTGATCCTTTTGACCAATGTCTATGATTTTTCCGGATGCGCGGGCCTTCACAATTTCACCGGAACGCCTGGATAGCCCCTCTTTTTTTTGCTCAATTTTTGGGCAATAGTGAACTGAATTTCTCGGAGAAGAAATACACTGCTCGACTCTTTTAGCTAAATGTTCCTGCAGCTGTTCTCTCATGTTCTCCACTCCTTTCCATTGTATATATATGAAAGGAAAATGGATTTCACTTCATTAAAAAGAGCAGTGTAGGTGCCATTTTTTTCTAAATAAAAAATTCCAGTCCCCGGGAGATTTCCTCTAAAACTTCTTCCTCTTTTTCAAGGCTTTGTGCTGCTTCCAACGCCTCACGCGCCTGTTCACCGCCAATTTTCCCTAATGCCCATGCAGCCGTACCACGAATCACAGGACGGGAGTCTTTTGTCATTACTTCGATAAGATCATTAACCGCTGTTTCGTCTTTAAAATGAGCTAATGCTACAATTGCATTGCGCTGAATGGGCTTTTTTCCTCTCCAGGAACCGGCAAGGGATCCAAACTTTTCCTTAAATTGGCGATTGCTTAACTGCAAAAGCGGCTTTAATAAAGGTTTGACCATTTCGGGATCTGGCTCCATTTCTTCATGGAAATGGAAGTTCCGCCCCTTATTTTCAGGACAGGCCGTCTGGCAGGAATCACAACCATAAATCCGATTGCCGATCTTTTCACGAAACTCTTCCGGAAGAGACTCTTTTGTTTGCGTTAAAAAACTAATACAACGCTGAGCGTTAATCTGTCCTCCTTGAACTAAGGCGCCTGTCGGACAAGCTTCGAGGCATTTCGTGCATGAACCGCAGCGATCCTCGATTGGCTGATCGGGTTCAAATGGAATCGTTGTAATCATTTCTCCTAAATACACATAGGATCCGAATTCTGGTGTAATAATTGCGCAGTTTTTCCCGCTCCAGCCAATACCCGCACGTTCGGCCACAGCCCGGTCTGATAATTCGCCTGTGTCCACCATCGATTTGCATTTGGCATCCGGCATTTTTGAATATATAAATTCCTCAAGCTTCTGCAGACGATCCCGTAAAATGAGATGATAGTCTAATCCCCAAGAAGCACGGCAAAAGATCCCCCTGCGTTCACCATTTTTGCTGACAGGCCGATTTTCCATTTTTGAAGGGTATGCCAAGGCGACCGCTATAATTGAACGGGGCTGATTCATTAATAAGGAAGGATTGACTCGTTTTTCAATATCAGGTTCCTCGAAACCGGATTGGTACTGCAGCTCCTGCTGCCGAATAAGACGATTTTTTAGATCATCGAAAGTATTTGCAGTAGTAAAACCAATTTTATCAATGCCGATTGTCTTGCTGTACTCGATAACCTCCTGTTTAAACTGAGCATAGTCCATGCAGTTCCCTCCTTTCATATTTTATTATTGACTCTCTCAAGTTGGGCCGTTGATTTCCGCTCCAGGCGCTTCGCTTTCCGGGGGGCATTTTGCGAGCCTCCTCGTCACATACGTTCTTAACGCACGTCTCGCTTCAATGCTGATCCCCCAGGAGTCTACGCGCCTTCCTCTCCAATCAACTAAGCGGTTTATAAAAAGGTAATTGTTTTAGGTATAAATCATTATTATGATAAACTATTTTTAAGCAAATTTGGAGGTGGAATGCTTGGAAATTCATCTGTCTCAAGAACTCTGTACACTTTTTCCGGGTTTCAAAGTCGGAGTTATACATTATCAGCAAATAGAGGTAGGAGATTCCCCGCAAATGGTGAAGGGCCGGCTGCAATTATTCCAAGAATCTATTTTCTTTGATTTAGAAGAAAAAAATGTGACTGATTTAGAAGGTATTAAGGAATGGAGACAGATCTTTAAAACGGCCGGGAAAGACCCGAACCGTTATCGGCATTCAGCTGAAGCCTTATTTCGCAGGGTAAAAAAGCAAAACTATCTAACCCCAGTAAACAGCGCGATAGACATCAATAATTTCTTTTCCCTGCAGTATCAGATTCCTATCGGCGTATATGATGCAGATAAGATTCAGGGAGATGCTGACATTCGGCTAGGCAGTGCAGGCGAAGAATATGAAGGTCTCAATGGACGAATCAATTCGGCTGAAAAATTAATCAGCTCCACTGATGAAATTGGACCGTTCGGCAGTCCATTTGTTGATTCTGTAAGAACCTCTGTGACAGAGGAAACATCTAATGCCCTTCAGCTTATTTATTTGCGCCCTTCGCTCGATCTTGAGGATGCAAAGAAAATGGTTGAATCCCTGATGAATATGTTTATTCAAATTCATGGGGGCACGGGTACATTTGACATATTAGGCTGCTAAAAGGACAAGGGGCGCTGTGTTTTTTCATGAAAAAACGCAGCGCCTCGTTCTCTATCGAACCGAAACACTGCGTTGTGATATGTATGGAGCGGGTGATGGGAATCGAACCCACGACAACAGCTTGGAAGGCTGTAGTTTTACCACTAAACTACACCCGCATTTTATATGCAATTATAAATCTATTTAGCTTACGCTAAGGTCATGCCTCTTCCTCTGCTTGCTTATTCGGGGAAGCTTATGCGTCGAGGCAACTCGCAGCTGATTCACGATGCATCGCTCGTGGCTGTAGTTTTACCACTAAACTACACCCGCATTTTATATGCAATTATAATTCTATTTAGCTTACGCTAAGGTCATGCCTCTTCCTCTGCTTGCTTATTCGGAGAAGCTTATGCGTCGAGGCAACTCGCAGCAGATTCACGATGCATCGCTCGTGGCTGTAGTTTTACCACTAAACTACACCCGCATTTTATAGAATTATATGTATGCAATATACTACAGTATTAAAAAATAAAAACAGGTTTCCCTGTCATTAAATTCCTCGTTTAAATTAACATCTTTATAATACTCCCCTTTTCACAAAAATGTCAAGATATTTGTGTGAATTTGTCGAAATTCCTCTATTGCTTTTTTTAAAAAAATAACATTTGTGATTTAAAACACCCTAAACCTTGATTTAAATCAATGCCTCAGAATTTTTTCTTTTCTACAATTAACCTATAAGAAAGCTGATTACAAAAACAGTTTAGATCCCAAATATTCATTAAGAAGGTGTTGGATGTGGCTTGGGAAATTCACCAGATACTTAAATTTATGCACATTCTTTTAGGTATCGCCTGGGTTGGCGGAATCCTGTTTGTTGGCTGGGGCGTCTATCCAGCAGCAAAAAAGCTGGAAAGTTCCGTTCGGCGAAAATTCCTGTTTGCTCTCATGAAACATACACACCTCTTATTTTCCCTCATCGGTGCTGGTGTGATTTTGACAGGAATTTTACTGGGGACAGTTTTAGGCCCAATTAACAACTGGAATGCCATTTGGCATACCACATACGGAAATATCTGGTTCACTGCTCTTATGATCTCACTAATTACGCTATTTTGGGGAATTTTTGTTGGATACAAAAAAACAATGAGAGTTCTTACTAATGATCATCTCTGGCAGCTTGCCGAAACAGGCGAAGCCGAGCCTTTAAATAAAGCGATGCGAGCTGTTACAGTGCTAGAATCCGTTGAGGTATTAGGCTTTATGATTTTACTCGGCTGTATGATATTACTTTAATCAATAAGGGGGATTAAACTATGTACGCTAATGAAGCGAAGACATCGGAAATAGACCCTGAACATTACTCTTATCGGTTTACATGGCTTCACCTTTTTCGTCCAATGACCTTGACAGGAACCATCACACCAGCTCTTGTTGGGACAGCATTGGCAGCACAAAACGGGCATATTCGTCTGGATCTTTTTTTCACCTACCTGATGGCAGTTCTATTAATTCAGGCGACAACCAATATGCTGAACGACTATTTTGATTTCAAACATGGTCAGGATCAGGAAAAATGGATCAGCCTGGATGAGCCTGGATATGGAAATGGGCCGCATTATCACTCGATTCCATTTGCAGCGGCCGCAATGATTTTAATGGCAGCGTTGATCGGAGTTTGGCTTGCAGCTCAAAGCAGTTACTGGATTATTCTTGTTGGAGCTCTTGGGATTATTTTTGGTTATTTTTATTCTGCTGGCCCCTATCCTCTATCTTCACTTGGGCTTGGCGAGCTTGTTGCAGCTGTCTTTCTTGGTTTTGTATCAACTTCATTGCCTTATGTCATCCAAGGACATCCTTTTGACAGCCATATTTTCATCGTTGCCTTAACCTTTGCCTTACTAATCTCTTCGTTAATTTTGACAAACAATATTAGGGATATGGCAAAGGATCTGCCATTCCGGCGAACGATTGCCATTAGAATCGGCAGGATCAAAGCTTCAAGGTTACTTTTCGGGCTTTTGCTATTCGTGTACATTTGGATGTTTGTCCTTATGATAATTGGTGCCATTCCATGGATAGCTGCAGGAGTATTACTCGCTTCACCACTTGCTTATCGATTAGCCTGGTCTCTTCGTCCAGGATCTAAACGGGAAGATGAAATCAAGGGAATGAAGCTTGCAGCCCAGCATCATTGGGCATTTGGCTTACTGTTTGCAGCTTGTTTATGGATTACCATCCTTTAATTCACCGGATCCATATGATGAGCCTGTTTCTTTGAGGAACGGGTTCATCTGCCACAGTTTGCCTAAAAATTTAACAGCATTTATGATCCTGCTTTATTAATAATTGAGTTAATCGTATCCATTCTCTTGCCGCAAATGATAAATAGCGATCTTTTCTCCAAATAATGCCCAAATGCCAAGGTATGATGGGCTCAATTAGAGGTATAATCGAGATCTTCTTCTGATTAATTTGTCTGCAAATCGTTTCAGGAAGCAGTGCAATGCCAAGATTTGCGGTCACCATTTCGCTGATAAAATCCCACTGCGAGCTTTCATTAATAACTTTCGGCTGAAACCCTGCCTGCAGGCATTCTGATATGATCCGATCATGAAGAGCAAAATCTTTGCGAAAGAGAATAAAGGATTCATTTTCTAATTCTGCAAGTCTTACGGATTGCCTTCCACTTAACCGATGGCTTGGATGGGCAACGAGCATAAGCGGCTCACAGACAAAGGAAAAGGAATGAAAAAGGGTGTCTTTAACCGGCAAAACAACCACTCCTAAATCAAGTGCCCCAGTTTTTACATCATTTTCTATCTTAACTGCTCCATCCTCGACAAGCTGGATTTGGATATTAGGATATTTTTGATGAAATTCTTGAATTACCTTTGGGAAAAATTGCGCACCAGCCATAGGTGGCAATCCGATGTGAAGGTTTCCTTTTTTTAGTTCCATTAAATCGTCCAATTCGGCAATTAAGCTTTCGAAGGACTTGATCATAGCCTGTGCCCGGCTAAAAAGGATTTCCCCTGCATCAGTCAGTTTAATATGCTTGCTTGATCGGTCAAAAAGTGTGACACCTAACTCTTCTTCTAAACTTTTCACCATTTTGCTTATAGCTGACTGAGAAACATAAAGTTTTTCGGCTGCCCTTGTAAAATTCCCTTCTGAAGCTGCAGCCACAAAATATTTTAAATGCTGGATGTCCAATTCATAACCCGCTTTCATGAAAGTTTGGAATGGCTGTCATTCTGATTATTCATTTTACCTATGATGCAGACCGCTGTACACTTATTGGAGAAAAAGCTAAAGGACGGGTAACATGAAAAAAATACTGATAGGGTTTCTTCAAGTGTTAATTTTAACTCTTTTTACCTTCCTAATGGAAAAGATCTCAGCCCTGCTTCACCTCCCCATACCTGGAAGCATGATCGGGTTAATCGTATTATTTATTTTATTAAAAACAAATGTTGTTAAATTAAAGTGGATTGATCTAGGTGGAAGCTGGCTGGTAGCTGAAATGCTTCTATTTTTTATTCCCTCTGCTGTTGGCGTCATTCGTTATGGGGATTTGATGCTGGATAATGGCTGGAAGGTAATAGCGGTCATCATCCTTAGCTCATCCGCTGTAATGATAGGTTCCGGTATGTTAGCTGAAAAAATGGCACGGCAAAAGGAGGCGAAGGTTAATCATGCAAGCAATGATGGGATTCATTCTTACCATTAGTGCGTATTGGGGAGCAAAATGGTGCTACACAAAGACGAAAAAAGTTTATCTCTCCCCTTTGCTTGTTGCCCCGATTTTAATCATCGGGGTATTGGTATTTTGCCAATTAAGCTATGAATCTTATAATTATGGAGCCAAATGGCTTACAGATATATTACAGCCAGCAACGGTCGCGTTAGCCATTCCGCTCTATCGCTATTATCCTATATTAAAAAAATATATGTATGAAATTCTGCTAAGTGTATGCCTGGGAGCGTTTATTTCAATCCTGTCATCCTTTTTTATTGCCGGGATGCTGCATTTAAATCCCAAATTAATAACCAGCATCGTCCCCTACTCTATTACCACCCCTTTTGCTATGAGAGTTTCTGATAAAATAAGCGGCATCCCTACCATCACAGCCGTTTTTGTCATTATTACCGGAATTGTCGGGATGGTACTTGGACCATTGATTATTCAAATGTTTCACATCAAAAGTAATATTGCTAAAGGTGTGCTGCTGGGAACCAGTTCACACGGAGCAGGAACTTCTAAAGCATTGGAATTAAGCAGCACAGCGGGGGCTGTCTCAAGCATCTGCATGGTAATCGCCGCAATTTTTTCTTTTTGCATCACTCCATGGGTTTATATGCATTTTCTCAAATAATAAGATAGGGATAAACGCAATTTTGTCCCTGATGAAAATAAATAAAAAGGGCCCAGCTAATACAAGCTGAGGCTCTTTTTACTCGATATATTTTAGTTATTTATTAATAAATTTCCAGATTACGGACATATTATTCTTTGATGTATTGATAAACAGGAGGATTGCTTATGGAAAGTAATCATGAGTATATAAAGCTAACAACAGCTGAAATTGGTGTTCTTTGGTCGACATATATAGAAAATACAGCAATAAGGTGCTTTTATAAACATTTTCTTCAGCATCTTCAGGATGTTGAAATAAAAGCGATTATTGAAGAAACTTTAAACTTAGTTGAAAACAATATCGAAAAGATTAAATCAATTTTTGAAGAAGAAAATATTGCTATGCCCCAAGGTTTTTCAGATAATGATGTTGATTTAAAGGCTCCTGCTTTGTACTCAGATTTATTCGCATTGAGTTTTTTGTATCGTGGCGGACAAGTAATTATGCCATATTATGCTAATGTACTTACTAAAGTATCTCGCATCGATATTTATCAGATTTTTTCCGAATTTTTATACAAAGAAACAGAACTACATAGAAAAGCTTTGCAACTTATGAATGTAAAGGGCTTAAATGATAGACCGCCAAAAATGGAATATCCAACAACAGTAGAGTTTCTTCAACACAATCCTTCGTTAATAAATACTTGGTTTGGTGATAAAAGACCCCTAAATACTTTAGAAATAGGAGAACTTTTTACAGCTATTGAAAGAAACACAATTGGTTTAATTCTTTTATTGGGTTTTATTCAGGTAATGAAAGACAAAGAAATAAAAGATTACTTATTAAAAGGAAAAAAACTTGCGGAAAGACAGATAGAAACATTTGATAAATTTTTGAGAGAGAATGACAATCTCATTGGTACTCCTATGACTCTGGAGGTAACTAATTCAACCATTTCGCCATTTTCTGAAAAACTAATTCTGTTTTTTATTAGCTCTTCAAACCAGGTTGGTATTTCTTCACTTGGATATGCTTTATCCCTTACGATGAGAAAAGATCTGGCAACTGTGTGGTCTCTATTCATCGTAGATATAATGAAGTACGGTGGAGAAGGTATTAAAACTTTAGTTGAACGCGGTTGGATGGAAAGCCCCCCACAACCAGTTGATAGAAATAAATTTTACAAATCGTAAGCTATAATGGCACTCCCAAGGGAAAAGGAATAATTTAAAACCTTTTAGAGCATTTTAGAAGACCTTAATGAAGCCAAAGTATGCAATTATTTTATTAATTATATGCATATTTTGGCTTTTTTTATCCTGTCGAACTTCTATTCATTAGTAAATATATTGGCAGTGTGCTGTAAATCCTTTGGTGTACATTGGTATAAAGGATGGCAAGAATAGTGAAAGTTTGCGGCAGTAAATCGTTCCCTTTTTCAATAACCAAAATTAATAGAACATTTATTTATTACAAAAGTATCTAAATATAGTATATTAATATTATAAATTGAAAAGGGGCGAATTTTATGACAACGAATACTGCAACTACGACATTAGTGGAAGAAGTCGCAAACAAAATACTCCACGCATATCAGACCAAACAGCCCATTGAATTTATTCGCCATCAATATTCTTTGGATGAGGAAACCTCCTATAAAGTACAGGATGAATTAATTAGCAAAATAACCAAACTTGAAAATGTGAGCGCTGCAGGATATAAAATCAGCATGACAAGTGCCGAGACCCAAGCGATTGCCGGAACACATGAACCTGCATATGGAACCTTGCTGACTTCAAATGTCATAAAAAGCGGGGCAACTATTTCTCTATCATCTTTGTTTACACCATTAATCGAAACAGAGATCATGTTTATTTTAACTGAAGATTTATCACCAGGAGCTAATGAAGAGGAAATCTTAAACAAATGTAAAATAGCAGCTGGGATTGAAGTTCCAGACGCCCGCTATATTGATTGGTTTCCTAACTTCTCTTTACCAGATTTACTTTGCGACAACACAGCAACAGGCCTGATTGTTGTATCCGATCTAATCGATCCTTTATCATTCGATGAATTAGCTAATATAAAAATGGAATTATTCCATAATGGGGAGAAAATAAGCGAAGGAGTTTCTTCCGCTGTTCTAGGCAATCCAGTTTCATCTGTGGCCTGGTTATCTGAAAAACTAGCAAAGAAAAATAGAATTTTGAAGAAAGATATGGTTATCTCATCAGGAACCTTTATTTCACCGCTCTTTGCAAAAGAAGGCAAATATACCGTAAATTATTCGGATTTAGGCAAGACTGAGATTACTTTTGTAAAATAATTTAACCAGCTCCGACCTTTTTCCATGGGTCGGAGCTGCTCTATTTTAGAAAATACTTTATCTTCTTCAGCCCATTTTTTATATTTGGATAGCGAAACGGAATGTCAAATTTGGTGGTTTGTTTGAGGATGCTTTTGTAATGCGAAAAAGTGTCAAAACTTCCCTTTCCATGATAAGCTCCTGTTCCGCTGCTGCCCACTCCTCCAAAAGGCAAATATGGAGATGACAGATGGTATACGGTATCGTTTATACATCCACCGCCAAAAGAAATATGTCCTAAGATTTGATTTTGGACTTGAACATTTTCAGTAAAAAGATATAACGCAAGCGGATTAGGATGGTTTTGTATCCCCTCGATCACCTCTGTCAGCTGATCATACTCAAGTACCGGCAGGACTGGCCCGAAAATTTCCTCCTGCATGACAGGATCATCCCATGTGATATTAGTTAAAACGGTCGGTGCTATTTTCAATTCTTTCTTGTTGATTTGTCCGCCTGCTCGTACATCGCCATTTTTCAAATAACGTTCTAATCGCTGAAAGTGTCTTTCGCTGACAATCCGTGTGAAGTTTGGATTGTTTAGCGGTGTTTCACCATATAACTCATTTACCGCTGCCTCGAGATATGCTAAGAATTCTGTTTTGACTTGTTTGTGGACATAGAGATAATCTGGGGCAACACAGGTTTGTCCAGCGTTCAAAAACTTCCCCCAGGCAATCCGTTTTGCTGCAAGCTTAATATTAGCATCCTCATGGACAATGCATGGACTTTTTCCTCCCAGTTCCAGAGTGACCGGGGTAAGATGTTTGGCAGCTGCCTCCATGACAATTTTTCCGACTTGGACACTTCCTGTAAAAAATATATAATCAAATTTTTCCGCTAATAATGCCTGGCTCGTCTCAACCCCGCCCTGCACAACTGAAATATATTCGCTAGGGAACTGTTCTGTAATAAGCTTTTCTAGTATTTCAGAAGTCATTGGCGTGAGTTCTGAAGGCTTAATAACGGCGCAATTTCCTGCAGCAAGCGCTCCAATCAAAGGCGCTATTGCCAACTGGAATGGGTAATTCCATGGTGCGATGATCAGCGCAACACCGTATGGTTCAGGGTATAAATAGCTAGATGAACCAATATGGGTAACCGGCGTTTTCACTTTCTGCGGCTGTGCCCATGAACGCAAATTTTTCATCACAAAGCGGATTTCTTCAAGAACAATGCCGATCTCTGTGGTGTAAGACTCGAAATCTGATTTATTTAAATCTGCTTTTAATGCCTCCATGATTTTCGTCTCATTCTCTTTGATGCTATTTCTTAACTTTTGCAGGGCTTCCAGGCGAAAATCAATATCTTTTGTCTTGCCGGAACGGAAAAACAGCTCCTGCTGTTGACGTAACGATTGGCTGTCCATAATTTCAGCTCCTTAATGCTAGCCTTTAATCATATGATAAAGCTGGAACATGTCTTGTTTGTTGAAAATCACTGGTACGGGATATAGCGGATTGGCTTCCTTAAGAGCTCTTTCAGCCATTAATGGAATATCACTTTCTCTGATGCCATCAAGCTTTTCTGGAATGGCCATGTCCCGATTGAGTTTTTTAATGGCCTCAATAAACTTCTTTGCCTTTTGTTCATCGGTTTGAGACCCACTGCTTAAACCTGCTGCATCTGCAAGTTCAGCAAGCGGTCTATAGATAGTTTCACCATAATAATCAAGTACATAAGGTAAAATAACTGCGTTTGCTAAACCATGGGGAGTGGAGTAAAAACCTCCAAGGGTATGCGCAATCGCATGTATATTTCCTACATAAGCACGGGTAAACGCCAACCCGGCTAAATAGGCAGCTTTTTGCATTTGTTCCCTCGCTGTAATATTAGATCCGTTGCTATAAGCTTCATATAGGTTTTGAAAAATTATTTTAATTGCCTCGATACTATACTGTTTCGTTTCTCTAGTACTGCTTCTCCCGATATATGCTTCGACAGCATGCGTCATCGCGTCCATTCCTGTTGCTGCGGTAATAGCAGGCGGAAGTTTTACTGTCAGCTGAGGATCCAGTACCGCATAATGCGGGATTAGGGCTGTATCCATTAAAGCATATTTTTCATGTGTTTTGCTATTTGTAACTACTGCAGCAAGCGTCCCTTCACTTCCGGTGCCAGCCGTTGTAGGAATAGCAAACAGCGGAGGCAGTTTTTTTAAAACCTTTAAAACCCCTCTCATCTGAGGGATACTCTTGTTCGGCCTCGCCACCCGAGCTCCGACACCTTTTGCGCAATCCATTGGTGAGCCCCCGCCAAATGCTATAATTCCCTGGCATTGCCCTGAATGATAAAGTTTTAGGGCCTCCTCAATATTTTCAATGGTTGGATTGGGCACGGTATCGCTGTAAATGGTATATTTTATTTCTTTTTCCTCAAGGCCTTTTGTCAAAGGATCCAATAAACCTATCGACAGAATACCCTTGTCAGTGACAATTAAAACATGATGAATATGCTGCGTTTTAATTAAATCTGGCAATCTTCCTAAACTATTGAGTAATTCCGGTTGACGCCATGGTAAAAAATTGGTTGCGATTTTAAGAGATTGCTGGTAAAGCCGGCAATATAATTTATACATGCTATTGTCCTCCCTGTAGGATTATCTTTCTTGAGTTACTTTTAGAAGCGTTTTTTATGCTCAGCAGGCGGGCTTTCATGGACATCTTGGCCGTTTTTCATAGGGTCTATGTCCATTAGATGCCCACTCATGGACATATTGGCCTTTTTCACATGAGTATATGTCCATTAGACGCCTTCTCATGGACACTTCGGCTCTTTTTCACAGGGATCTTGTCCATAAGATGCCCCCTCATGGACATCTCCGATCTTTTTCACAGAGTCTCTGTCCGTTAGCGCTAATATAAACTCTCCTAAATACCTGATTTATTTCTGCATTTCCCCATCACTATCCTCTTTCCCCTCATCTTTCAGAAATAAAAAACCACAAACGCTGGTTTTACAGCATTTGTGGTTCATTTAATCTTTTAACTTGCCCGATAAGGCTTCTCTGCAGAAGATCCTGGTACTTTCTTTTTAACAAGAATTAAAATAGAAGGAAGGAGTATGCCCCGTACTAAAAAGGTATCCATCAGCACCCCTAATGCCATCGTCACGCCAAATAAAAATAATTCCTGCAGCGGCTGTGTGATTAAGACAGCAAAGGTAGCTGCTAAAATGACTCCCGCAGATGAAATAACACCGCCAGTTAAGGCAATACCGTTTCCGACAGCCTGTTCCCACGAAACCTTTGCCGCTTCTTCCTTAATCCGTGAAACAAGCATGATATTATAGTCAACCCCAAGGGCGACCATAAAGACAAATGTATAGACTGGTAGCCGGTAACTGATAGATTCAAAACCAAGGATATAGTGAAAAATTGTCCAGCTGAACCCAAGGGCAGCTGCATAAGACAATAAAATGGTTGCCATCATCAATATTGGCATAACAACTGAGCGTGTCTGGAGTCCTAGCATAATAGTAATTAGGATAGTAACAAGTGAAAACAAGATGATCATGTCACGTTTGTTCATGGAACGAATATCTAATTGCTCTGCTGTTTGTCCAGAAAAATGCAATTCATAGGAACTTGAAGATAATCCGCTGTTCTTTAGCATTTGATTCGCCTGGTCACGGAGGTTCTGCACCGTCTTAAGTGCCCCTGCCTCATATGGATTATCTTTTAAAACAACCTTAAATTTCACTGTGTTTTTACGATCGTTCAAAAATCCGCGGGGCAGTGTGTCAAGATTTTCTATCATTTCATCAGATATTGGCTGGCTAATTGAATCAATCCCATTTAAATCTGCAATTTTTTCCTGCAATGTTTGAATTTTCGACAAATCCTCCTCCTGTAGAGCGTTGTCTCCTTTTAAAATGACGGTTAATGGAGCCAGTTCCCCAGCTGAATAGTACTTTTCCAATAACTCATACCCTTTACGTGACGACAGTTCATCCGGAAAGGACTTCATAATATTGAAGGAATAGTGAATGGATAGAATATTCATGGCTCCGCCTATCAAAGTAACGAACAGGACGCCAGCCATAACAGCAGGATGTTTCATTACCAAGCTGCTAACCTTCGTCCATAGACCTGTTCTCGTTTTTTCTTTTTCTTCGGTCTTTGGAATAAACGGCCAAAACGCTTTTCTTCCAATGAGGGCAAAAATACTCGGTATTAATGTAAGCCCAGCTATAAGGATAAAGACCATGGCAACCGAAAATACGGGTGCAAAATGACGGTACGGCATAAACACAGCGGTAAATAAAGCTAGAACGGAAAGCAAGACGGTGCCGCCGCTGAATAGAATTGGTTCAGATACATGGCGGATTGCTTCACCCATCGCATCAAATTTCGATGTGAATTTTTTCAGTTCTTCACGATAGCGTGAGAAAATAAATAAACTATAATCTGTTATAACAGCAAACAATAATACAAGCATGATAGAAATCGCTGAGCTATCAAGCACAAACCAATCGTTTTTTCCGGCTAGGCCTAACACCCGGTCAACCGCCTGATAAACGATTGCCGCTACAATCAATGGAATGATTGCCAATAAAGGTGAACGGTAGATGAATAACAATAAAATAAATATCAGAACAATTGTTGCAAGCATTAACACTATATCTGCATTTTGGAAGATTGTTAAAGTATCAGAGGCAATGCCAGCGGGGCCTGTTATCTCTGTCTGCATCTCCCCTAAGGTTAGATCTTTCAATTTTTTATTTATTTCTTTAATTACTTTGTTAGATGCCTTTGAATCCGCTCCCTCAATTAAAGAAAAATTGAAGAGTAATGTCGTTCCATCTTTTGAAAACATTTGATCTTGTACTTGTTTTGGAAACTGATGAAATGGCAATGCAGCGGCCAAATTCTCAGGCCTATCATTAGAATTCATCCACTCACTAAATTCAGTTATCTTTTCCCGATCCTTTTCGGTTATTTTATTTTCATGATGGAACACAAGTAACCCTGTTAACCCGTCTTTAGAAGGAAACTGTTCTTGCAAATACTGACTCGCAATTGCTGAAGCTGTGTCTTCGTTGACACTGCCTTCCTTGCTGCTCACTGAATACTCTTTTGAAGAAGGCGCTAATACGCTTAATAAAATGACAGCAGCGATCCAAATAATCAGCACGGCCTTAGCACCAAATTTACTGCTGGAGAACTTAACGAGGGTTTGTATCAGCTTCATTTTGTTCACTCCTTAAATACTTTAGTGCCTCTATCTTAATAAGGCATTATGAATGGAATATGAACAATAAAGAAAAATAAAAACAACAGGGTCTCCCCTGTTGTCTGGAAAGTTTAAAACGGATTGGTCGCCCATATAGCCGATGTTTTTATAAACGAACGATGTTCGAGCTTCAGCATACTCGCAATGTATTCTGCCAGGTCTTCAGCCTGAGTAAATTTTTCCGGATTCCTTTCATGCGAAGACCTTAAGCGAGTGAAGTCAGTTTCGACTAGACTTGGAGTAAGGACCATGACACGAATGTTATGACGGCGAACTTCTTGCATCAAAGCCTCACTTAATCCGATTACCGCAAATTTGGAAGCACTGTAAGCACTTGATCCTTCTGTCCCTTTTAATCCAGACATAGAGGAAATGTTGACAATATCTCCTCTGTTCCGCTCAATCATTCCTGGAAGCACAGCTTTGGTTACATACACAAGCCCCATCACATTGGTATCAAGGACATTTTTCCATGTTTCAGTTGTTAGCTCGAGAAATGGTGCGCGGGCCCCGATTCCTGCGTTATTGATAAGAATATCGATCGAACCCAGTTTTTCCTCTATTTCTTTAACCGCCAGATTCACTTCTTCTTCGTTTGAAACATCCGCTGCTGCGGTAACAAATTTTACTCCAAAGTCAGTTAATTCCTTGCGTATTGCTTCAAAACTTTGCTCCGAACGGGCAATTAAACCAAGCTCAGCTCCTTCTTTAGCAAGTTCCAATGCTGTTGCCCGTCCAATTCCTCTGCTTCCTCCAGTGATAAGTACTTTTTTGCCTTTTAGTGATTGCATAAATGTCCGCCCCTTTCTACTGGTATTATTTGCTATTCAATAAAAATATAGCAAAGGAATGCCTGAACTGTCGAATATACGCTACCGACAAGTGTTGCTTTTATTTTTAGACCCAAGCATAAAACAGATCAATTTTATAAAAAAGACTGGTTTCCAAAACCCATTACACAAAAACAATCTCAAAATTAGATTAGTTTTATGAAAAATACATATTGTTAAGATTAATCAATATAATCTAAAATTAACTCCAAGAAGAAAATATTTCCTAAAGGAGGAATTTTAGATGGAAGATTTATATTTATTGAACAGTGTTTGGATTATGTTAAGCACGATACTTGTTATTTTTATGCAAGGCGGGTTTATTTTACTTGAAGCGGGTTCAACAAGAATGAAGAATGCCGGTCATATTGCTGGCAAGACGATTTTCACCTTTAGTATCTCATCGATTATTTTCTGGGCATTAGGGTATGGGTTTATCTTCGGGGATAACGCAAACTTTTTCATAGGATTGTCAGATTTTTTTTACTCCAGTTATGAAATAGAAGGATCCACCTACTCTTCCACTGCCTTCTTTATTTTCCAGCTGGCATTTGCCGGCATTTCCTTAACCATCGCCTTCGGAGGGTTTGCAGAACGAGCAAAACTTTCAGTTTACGTTATTTTTTCAATCCTTTTCTCAATCGCTGTTTATCCCGTTGTGGCTCATTGGATTTGGGGCGGCGGATGGCTGGCAGAGCATGGAAAGCAAGATTTTGCCGGATCAACGGTTGTTCATTTAACAGGTGCAATGGCCGCCTTTGCTGCAACCATTTTATTAAAACCGAGAATAGGAAAATATCATCCCAATGGTTCCTCAAATAATTTAGCTGGCCACAATCAAGTCTATACAGCTTTGGGCGTATTGATTTTATGGATCGGCTGGTTCGGGTTTAATGCAGGCAGTACATTGGGGGTTGAAGATGGATTTTTCAGTTTCGTTGCCTTAAACACAAATCTAGCAGCAGCAGCCGGAGCTATCAGTGCCCTTTTTATCTCGTGGGCTGTTCTTGGCAAAGCTGATGTTCCAACCATGCTAAATGGCGCCTTAGCAGGGCTTGTTGCAATTACTGCCTCGTGTGCTTTCGTGGAAACATGGGCATCCATTATTATTGGCCTAGTTGCTGGAATTCTTGTTTTCTACAGTGTCAGATTCTTTGATCGATTAAAAATTGATGATCCGATTTATGCATTATCCGTTCACGGTGCAGCAGGTATATGGGGAACTTTATCTACAGGATTTTTTGCCACCCCAGAATTGGCAACCGTTGGGCAAGCTGGCTTATTTTACGGGGGAGGCTTTACACAGCTTGGTGTTCAAATGCTGGGGATCTTCACGTCGGGGCTATATGCTTTCATCGTTTCTTTTGTCATATTGTTCGTGATGAAGCGATTAATGGGAAGCTTGCGAGTAACCGAAGAAGAAGAATTAATCGGCTTGGATATGAGCGAACACGGAAGTTACGGATATCCGGAAGTGTTTGAATCCTCCAATTCAAAATCAGCCTGATAAAGATCAATAACCTCTTTAACGCATTAACGCATCGGGGGCCTGACCCCCGATGCGTTAATGCGTTAAAGCTTATTTTTTTTAATGTATTTTTTGAAGCTGGTTTTGTTTTCAAGCCAGTATTGAACCCCGTATAGGATAAAGGCTTTATAGAATATGTATAGAAAAAATTGGAAATAGTTTAATCTGTTTAGAGCTATAATTCTCCATTTTTTCAAGATTGCCATGATAATAAAAGCAAAAGTTCCATCCGATAGCAAATTAAGCATAAGAAACTTTTTAAAGTTCCCATACGAAAATTTTAGCAGCCACAAAGAAAGAGGCATATATGGTCCAAGAGTAAACGGAAGTTCATTTGTTAAAAATGATTTTGGCTTGCCATAAAAGTGCCACCAGTTCCGCTTATATCCAATTATGTGATTAATAATTTCAAAGATGACAATGACAAAACCTGCAATAGAGTAACGCTTTAAACTGCGTTTCCCCAAAAACAAGACCGATAGCCACGGAATAACAATTATTGCAATATTAAATAGCTTATGCCTTTTGGAGATCATAACGATTTCACCTTATCCTTTTAGTATATCGTTATTAAAGTATCCAAAAGTGCAGATCCTATTCACCTTCCGCAAGTCCTTTAAAAAGTTCTACAGCTGTTTCAATTAGCTCATCCCGAAAATCATATTCTTGAGTGTGAATATGCGGATAGGTTTCCCCATTTCCTATATAAATCATGGAACCCTTTGTAAGTTTCGTATAATGACCAAAGTCTTCTGATGCCCGAAATGCTTCTGTCATTTCAACTAAGCGGAGATCTTTTTCCTTGCATACTTTACGAACTTTATCCGTGCTTTCCTTATGATTAACCGTTTCCGGAAAAACGTCATTATAAGAGATATTTACCTTTAAACCATATTGGATAGCCTGTTCAAGTGCCAAGGCTTCAAGATTCTTCTGCAAAAGATCCAATTCGGTCTCATATAGTGCCCGAATGGTAAGCAGCAGATCACCTTTGCTTGCCGCAATACCAAATGCCCTCTCGCCAATATTCACCTGAACAACTGTACAAAGAACAGGCCCCTTGTTGTTTGAAGAGGAGGTAAATTCAGAAATCCTGTCAATTATCTTTGCGATAGCAAAAGCTGGATTAATGCCTGTTTCCGGCTGGCTTGCGTGTGCAGGTGTACCTTCCATATGAATGGTCATCCCTTTTGAGGCATATTGCGCTGTTCCATCAATCACATTGATTGATTTATACGGCATCCCGCTCATATTATGGTAGGCATATATTTCTTCGATATGATTCTCGCGAATAAATGAAGCACACTGGATCGCCCCATCACCTGTCTCTTCAGCATGCTGAAAAAGGAAAAAGATATTTTTATCAGCACCCTTCTGATCGATTTCCAATGCAAATGCAGCAAGACTGGCCGAATGCCCGTCATGGCCGCATTTATGGGAAACACCTGGATATTCAGAACCGTATGGAAGATCAATCGTTTCGTCGATCGGGAGCGCATCAAAATCCGCACGAAAAGCAATATTCTTCTTCCCTATCCCTGCGCGGTAAACCGCATAGAACCATGCACCCTTATCAACGATTTCGAGAGTTGTATGGGACTGCAGAAAATCCATCAAATACTGCTTCGTCCAAAATTCCTGATTTGATAGCTCGGGATGTTTATGCAATTCATGCCTCAGGCTAATCGCAAGCTGCAAATTTTTACTTTCCATAGCGTCTAACTCCTTAAGTCAAGTGTGTAATGAGTTTCTCTTTCGAAAACTTTTAAGGTTATTATAACTCTAAAATCTTCATCTCTGGAATATTATTTCCATGTTAAATTGAGTTCTGTACTATTATTCGTTATAATAATCCCTGTTGTCATTGTAATAAAGTTGTAACTTAAGAGACTAATAATCCCAGTTTTATAGAAAGGAGAGGGAATATGAAAAGATTTTTAATACTTCCTGCTATTTTGGGGTTAATGTTCATGATATCAGGATGTTCCGGGACAGCATCTGAAAATGCTGAATCCTCGGATGACCAAGCGCAAACAAATATAGAAGAAACCCAAAAAGAATCAGAAACAGCCGATCAGGAAAATAAAAACCTGAAAGATAAAGATACAGCTGATGTCGACAATGCAGAAAACACTGCCGAACAAGCACAGCAGAAGACAGATTCAAAGGAAGGACTTGCAGAGTCACTAGGTTTAGAATCTGTTAAGGTAACGAGAGTTGTTGACGGGGATACTGTTGAAATAGCTGATGGCAGGAAAGTCAGACTAATCGGCGTCAATACGCCTGAATCAACAACCAGACATGAGGAATACGGAAAAGAAGCAAGTGATTATACTAAAGGGCAATTAACCGGAAAAACCGTATGGATCCAAAAGGATGTTTCTGAAACAGACCGATACGGCCGTCTATTAAGAATAGTATGGCTTGACGTTCCGACCGATGATATGAACGAAGAGGAAATTAGAAAAAAAATGTTCAATGCTCAGCTTGTTCTTAATGGCTATGCCGAACCATCTACCTATCCGCCTGATGTAAAATATAGCGATTACTTTGTAAAATTTGCCCAAGAAGCGAGAAAGAATAATACCGGCTTATGGGCTTATGGAGAAAATGGAACGACAAAAGGCGATTTAGATAAAAAAGCACCAGCCCAAAAACCAGCAGATACAACTAGTTCCGGCAGCAATGTTACTCAAGAGAAAAATTCCGGCACAGCAGCCAATTCATCAGGCAGCAGTAACACAAATCAGCAAACAGACAGTAATACTGCTCCTAGCTCTTCTCAGCCTGAGTACTATAAAAACTGTACAGAGCTGAGAAAGGTTTATCCAAATGGCGTACCAGCTGATCACCCGGCCTACCAGGCTAAAATGGACAGAGACAAAGATAATTATGCGTGTGAAAGATAATGAATATATCAGAGAAGCCGTTTAATTAAAAAACGACTTCTCTTTTTTTATTAGATTCTATCGTTAACAGAACGCAAATCGATGCCATTTTTAATAAACGGGATAGCTGCTTTAATAAACTCTTCTGAAGAAATGACATCACTCTTTCTTCTCCATTCCACAGAGGCACCATAAATTCCCCAGCTTAATATAACTGCTGTAACTTTTAGAGCCTCCTCATCCTCGCCTGAATGCCTTTTTGCAAGCATATGGAAAAAAATCACTTCAAGCTGTTCCCGGATAATTCGGGCTATCGTATCTTCATACCCTCGATGGCAGCGATTGGATAAGGACTTTTGAAAATTGGTTATAGAATGAAAAATGTTAATAAGTCCTTCCTCATTTAGCTCGCTATTCTGATATAGCTCGTGATCTAAATTAATGAGCAGCTCTTCTGATAACACCTTCTCAAGCAAATCATAAATATCTTCAAAATGATAATAAAAAGTAGCACGGTTAATCATAGCTTCGGCTGTAATATCTTTCACAGTTATATCCTTGAACTCCTTTTTGCCAGAGAGCTCAATAAAAGCATTCATAATTAATTTACGAGTACGCAGGATTCTTGGATCAGTTTTTGCCTGTGTCATAATCGAATGTCCCTCCTCTCTTTTTCAACAATTTATCAAAAGTGTTGGATATCCGACAAAAACGATGAACTATTGGTATGGTTTATTTTCATTATGTATTAAATTTGAACCGTACAGCAAATGCGATGCTCAATATAACTAATTATAAAGAAAGAGAGTGAATGATATGACAAGCAAAAATAATCTCATTTGTGATTTAGAGACAGGGGTATGCGGAATTCCCGGCAAAGAGGAAGAAACGGGGATCATTGATTTCAACCTTACAAACAAAACAATAAATTTATATTATGTGACAGATCCAATCTGTTCCCATTGCTGGGCTCTCGAACCCGTATTCCGTCGTTTTATTGAACAATATGGTCACTATTTCAATTTCCACACAGTAATGGGCGGCTTGCTTGAAAAGTGGGATGGAGGACCAGTCGATCCTGCAAACGGAATTTTCGGACCAGCCGACGTTGCCGGACATTGGAGAGAAGTCGGGAATTATTCACGCATGCCTATCGACGGATCACTCATGATTGACAATCCGGTCCAATCCTCTTTCCCGCCATCCCGCGTATATAAAGTGATTCAAAAAAATCACGGGGAAGCAAAAGCAAATGAATATTTACGGCGGACCAGAGAATCCCTTTTTGCGTTTAATCAAAATATAGCCGAAAAAACAATCATGACTGATTTGGTAACTAGTCTTGGCCTTAATGGGGAAGCCATTGTAAAAGAAGCAGAGGAACCAATCGGACATCAATTACTAGCAGAAGATTTCACCCTTACAAGAAATCTTGGTGCCCGTGGTTTTCCAACCATTATCATGATAAATGAGGATAACAAAGGGGTTAAAATTGTTGGCAGCCGCTCATTGGAAAGCTATGTTTCCGGATTATCTCAAATTCTATCCGGGGAAGACCCAGAACCACAGCAGCTTCCAGCTCTATCAGTCTTACTTGAAAGGGAAAAGCTGCTTTTTGCAAAAGAAATTGAAGTCATGTATGATGTAGCTCCTTCTGAGCTTGCTGCTTTTATTGAAGAGCAGTTAAGCCTAGATACTTATGATAAAAAAGAGCTGCTTGGCGAAACATACCTAATAAAAAAATAACCTTATGGAGGAAATCAGATGAGCTATCTCTTGCAAGTAGATTTTAAAATGGAGGGGCCGTTTGGCGAGGAAATGTCTAATGCATTCGCTGATCTGGCGAAAAGCATTAATGAAGAGACGGGATTTATCTGGAAAATTTGGACAGAGAATTCGGACGCCAATGAAGCTGGAGGAATTTATCTATTTGAAACACATGAAGCGGCTGAAAAATATTTAGCGATGCACACTGAACGGTTAACAAGTTTCGGAATTAAAGATATCCGCGGGAAAATTTTTAAGGCGAATGAGCCCTTAACGTTAATAAATAAAGGGCCAATAAAATAATTAGATAGCGCGCAAAACACTCATAAATGTTGAAAAAACAATATTTATGAGTGTTTTTTCATGAAAATTTATTTCTTACTTTTCTCTAAGATCACCTGAGCTGCTTCTGCTGCCCCGCCAGTGTTCTTAAAGCTTTCTGACAGCCTGCACGCACTGTTACGATACCTTTGATCCGTCATCACAGCTTCCACTGCTTTTGCTAAAAGTGCAGGCTTAGTCCTTTTTAACTTGACTCCCGCTCCAAGCTCAGCCACTCTTTCAGCTACAGCCCTTTGCTCACTGTGCTGAGGAAACAAAATCATCGGAACCCCAAAATACAAACTTTCGTTAACACTATTCATTCCGCAATGAGTAATAAAAACATCTGCATTCTTCAAGATGGCAATTTGGTCTGCATAATTTCTTACTTTAATGTTATCCGGTATAGTACCAAGAGCAGCAATATCAGTTTTATTTCCAACTGACATCATTACTTCATATTCGCTATCAGCAAAAGCTTTGATACAATTTCGATAAAAATCCTTATTTTGATTGAGGACTGTTCCTAATGAAATATAGATGACTTTTTTACTTTTTCCTTTTTCCTCTGCCTCTTGCTCCCTCCTGATTGAGGGCCCGACAAAGGAGTAGTTATCTGAGAATGTTTCAGACATAGGCTGAAATTCCTTCGATGTATAGACAATAGTGTCAGTTTCGTTATCATTTTGAATAATAGATACAAAATCTGCTTCGTATCCATGTGATGCCAGCAGCTGCATTTTTTTGTTAATTCTGGGCATTGCCATGACCATTTTTATCATTTCACCTATCCCGCGCTTCATCAGCTTTGCCGTATACTGGTTAAATGCGAAAGTTGTTGTCGAACAAATATAAGGAATGGCCAATTTTTTTGCAAACAGTTTCCCCCAAAAGCATATAGAATCGGAAACTATACTGTCTGGCTGAATTTCCCTTAATTCTGAACATACCTTATCTTCCAAGGCAATTGTTGTATCTGCTGCCATTTCAATTAGTGCAGCAAAATCTTTTCCAGCTTTTCGGTTCAATTCCTGTTCAGTTATTGGCGGCAAAAATTCATCACAAGAAATATATTTAGCGCCTGCCCCTTCTATTTTTTCTTTAAATTCATTAAAGGAGTAATACCATACTTCATGACCCCTGCTCACTAACTCAGAAACTACGGGAATGGTCGGGTTTGTATGACCATGGGCGGGGATGGAAAAGAAAACAATTTTACTCATTTAACTCCTCCTCTGCCGATGTTTCAGCTTTGCGGATTATATCGGCAAATTCTAGAAAACTCTCACTTTTTAAAATGGCTATCCCTCTTGTGGCATCTTCCCCCAAAACAACAAGCTTATCACCTGAATGTATATCAAATAATTCTCTTGCTTGCTTTGGGATGACAATCTGCCCTCGCTCCCCCACCTTAACAACTCCAAAAAAGTGTTTTCCCTTTGGGCCTAGCTGGTTAACTTCCTCTTCATTCATATCACCCGATAATTGATCTAGGCTCACCTGGAAAATACTTGCCAGCATCTTACATTTATGAATATCTGGCAGCGCCTCCTCATTTTCCCACTTTGCAATCGTCTGCCTCGAGACATTTACCTTCTCCGCCAAGGTTTCCTGGCTTAATTTATTCTTTTTTCGCAATATACGAATATTCATACCAATCATATTTTTCAACTCCTATAAACTAAATATATATAAGGTATCTTGCAGTGTCTATCAACATACAGTGACATTTAATGTTAAAAATTGTGGCGGATTTCCATACATGCATAATCAAAACGGTTGATGTAAAACATAAAAATATTTGATGTTGCTTATATACTATGTACTATATCAAGGGGATAAAAAAATGAAGATTCGGTTTGGCTATGTAGCAAACGCATTAGGCTTATGGGATGCAAGCCCTTCAAAGACTTTGACTTTTACACGGTATTCCGCTCTCCCCAAATATGAGCGATTGGAAAAACTAAAATCTATTACCGCGCAAAACCTGCACCATACGAAAAGAATCTTGTATTACAATATCGCCCATGAGATAGAGTTATATCGGTTATCAAGTTCCCTAGTCCCCTTGGCCACACATCCGGAAGTCATGTGGGATTTCATCACCCCATTCAAAAACGAATGGGAAGAACTTGGACAATTAGTACAGAAGTTCAAGCTTAGGGTAAGCTTTCACCCAAATCAATTTACCCTTTTTACAAGTCCAAAAGAGGAAGTAACAATGAATTCAGTTAAGGATATGGACTATCATTATAGAATGCTTCAGGCCATGAACGCTCTGGAAAAAGGGATCATTAATATCCATATTGGCGGAGCCTATGGGGACAAGACTAAAACGTTAGAGCGATTCCATCAAAATCTAAAAAGTTTGCCCGATGAAATAAAAAAGCATATGACGCTTGAAAATGATGATAAAACGTATAACGTGGAAGAAACACTTATTGCTTGTGAGAAGGAAAACATCCCCATGATCCTTGATTATCATCACTATATGGCAAATACGGGTGAACTTGATCTCTCTCTTTACTTGCAAAGAATATTTAACACTTGGAAGACACGCAACATTGTGCCAAAGGTCCATATTTCCTCACCGAAATCAGATAAAGCCTTTCGTTCCCACGCCGATTATGTCTCGATTGATTTCATTCTCCCTTTTTTAAAAATGGCAAAAACGTTCAATCAAGATTTTGACATTATGATAGAAGCCAAACAGAAGAACCTTGCCATGCACAAGCTTATAGAGGACATAGCGTCTATCCGGGGAGTAAAGCGAATATCGAGTTCATCTGTTGAATGGTAATTGCCTTAAATAAAGGAGATTTCTTAATTAGATGAGGTGGAATTAATGACGATTGTACGCCTTGGTTATGTGGCCATGAGTATGGAACTTAAAAACGCTTCGCCATCTAAAACGATGACCTTTACCCAATTTCAAAAAATAACCGACCGGGATGCTGCTATACGGAAATTGGAGCGTATAGCGCAGTCAAATCTGCATAATACACTAAGGCTGTTAAAACATAATGCAGCTTCCGATATTCATTTTTACCGATTAACCTCCAGGCTGATTCCTTTAGCTAATCACGAGGAGCTTCTTGACTGGAATTATTTAAAGCCCTTAAAGGACCCGCTTCGTGAGATTGGGGATTTCGTCAAAGAACATCAGATGAGAGTTGACTTTCATCCCGACCATTTTGTGCTTATAAATTCTCCGCAGAAGCACATCCTGAAAAATTCATTAAGCACCTTAAAGCTGCATTATCTGCTTTTAAAAGCGATGGGAATTGACAGAACCCATCGCTGTGTCATGCATGTTGGCGGAAATTATAAAGAAACAGAAAAATCGCTTGAACGTTTCATTGATAACTGGATGGTTGTCCCAAGATCTATCCAAAAAATGATCATGCTAGAAAATGATGATACTTCCTTTACCTTAGAGGATACCCTTTACATATGTGAAAAGCTTGATATTCCTCTTGTCTTTGATTATCATCATCATCTTGCCCATCATCAGAACGCAAATTGGGAGATCCATTGGGAAAGAGTGGTTCAAACTTGGAGACATTCTCCGCTCCCAATAAAAATGCATATATCAAGCCCTAAAAGCGATAAAGCGTTTCGCCACCACTCAGATTATGTGGACATTGATATGTTTTTTTCGTTCTTAAATACAATTAAGGGCAGTATTCCGCAAATTGACTGTATGATAGAGGCAAAGAGAAAAGATGAGGCACTTTTTAAATTAATGGAAGAAATCAAAACAAGAGAAGACGCTGAAATCATAGATGGCTCGTCTTTTCGCTTAAAGTAGGCAGAGGAATAATAAAAAGGGTGAAATCACTTCATTTCACCCTTACACCATCCTATTGTTTCATTTGATTCATTTCCTGCATACATTCCTGAACAAGAGTTACTCCCTGACTCATCGATGCCCCGCCGCCAAACGCTGCGCTCACCCCAACTGCTTCTAGAATTTCCTGTTCGGAGCATCCTTGGTCTAGACATCCTTTGGTGTGATAGATAATACAATACTCATCCTGGGCATGGATACTAATGCCTAATGCAATTAATTGCTTCTGTTTTTTTGATAATTCCCCTTCTTTAAAGCATTCTTCGGTGAATGCATTATATTGCTTTGTGAATTCAGGCATTTTTTTAGTAAACGTGCCAAGTCCTTCTTTATATTTTAAAAGAGCGGTTTCAGTTGAGTTCCCAGTTTGCATTTCCAAGATATCATCAGCTCCATTTCATTTTACTTTGAACATCAAAATTATTATGAGCCAACCCTATGTAAAATACTCAAGCTTCGCATCAGGAAAAAACTTCTTCATATAGGTATGGAGATGGCTTTTTATATCCTCTTCCTGTTCTTTTTGATAAATGTATTTTCCAATGCCATATTTCCCCCACTTGTATCTGCGCTTTTCTTCATCAAGCTCCAGTTTCGTCATAGGGTAGTTTTTTTCAATAACCCTTTTAGCCGGCTTTGTAAATCGGTGCTGAATAAATTCGAATGTTAAGTCCTTTTTTGCTTCCGGAGGCAGCTCGGCATCAAGGCGTTCAAACATATGCAGATAGCCCTCTTCCCACCCTTCATGAAGATAAATGGGCGCAACGATGAATCCCAGCGGATAATCTGCTCTTGCCACTTTGCCTGCAGCTTCTAAACGCTTTTCTAATGACGATGTACCTGGTTCAAAATTTTTAATGACGTAATCTGCGTTAATGCTAAACCGAAATCTTGTTTTCCCGTTATGCTTGGCATCCAAAAGGTGATCAACATGCTCGAACTTAGTCACAAAGCGGAGCTTTCCATGCTCAGACTGGCCAAAATGCTCAATTGCGCGCTTTAACGTATGGGTTAAATGATCAACACCAACAATATCGGAGGTACATGAGGCTTCAAACCTTGTGATTTCTGGTGCCCGTTCAGCCATATATTTGTCAGCAGCTTCTAAGATTTCGTCTACATTTACATAGGTGCGAATATACGGCTTACTCCCCATTGTCGTCTGTAAGTAACAATAATGACAATGCCCCATACAGCCTGTCGCAAAGGGAATCGCATATTCGGCAGAAGGCTTTGAGGTATCAAACTTTAAAGTTTTTCGCACCCCGACGACAAGAGTAGACTTCGCCACTCGGTATCTTTGAAAATCATTTTCCCCAGGCAGATTTCTAACCTGATTATGTGAGGTTGTATAGCGAATCTCCACATCCATTTTCTCGAACTTTTCCTTTAATTCTTTTCCGAGGGGATATTCTAATGCGGCCGGCTCAAAATAAACAAGCTTTGGAGTAAAAGGCTTCATTCGAAAAAAGTCCCTTCTGAAACATCATCAAAGTAATAGTGATAGGCTTGCTCAGCCTCTTCAGATGTTGCATACACAGCCATATCACTTGAAAGCGGATAATAGGTTTCATATAGGAATATCGCTAACTCCCCTGGTCTTTCAGGATTATTCACCACAGCTGCCTCCTGGATATTGGCAACATTTTGTGTATGCGGATTGCGGTAAAAAACATATACAATATCCCCAGCCTTATAGTCTTGCTCATGGCTCCCCAATTCCACCGACATCACCTTTTTCATCAATTATTTTTCTCTATCATTTTTCCTATCAAAAGTAAAAATAATGAATTCCTTTTTTAGGAAAATCATTTCATCCTAATTGGAATTAGATTCCTTAATAATGTAAATACTAATGAAAAATATGCCTTAAGAGGAGAGAAGCACATGATACAATTGCAGTCTGAAATTGAGGGTAAAAGAGGCCATTTTGGTCAGCTGCGCAATAGTTTTCTGCAGCACGGTTGCAGCTTCTGCAGTAATTTCGAATATGATCAGGGAAAATTCGATACCATTCTTTATCGTGAAGGCGGAGAAACGATTTATTTGCGAATACCATTTAATGTTGTGCAGGGCGTACTTGATTCAAGCAATACTATTATCGAGTTTGGCACACCGTACGTTATTAAGCATGTAGTCAATTTAGGCTTGGATTATGATCAAAATTCCTTAATCACAGGAACAACAGGACTTGATCAATTCCAAAACCCAATCGATCAAGACGGTCAGATTCATGATAAAAGCAGATGGGCACTTGCCGGGGAGGAGAGAATACAAAATTTATTAAACTCCTCCTATGGGTTATTGTCATCCTGAAACTTTGAATAAAGGACAGGCGCCCCCCTCCTTTCTTTTACATATTGTTAAATTAAAGGAGGGGGTTTTATGCTGTCTGGGGGATTTTTTCTGCAGGAAATGCTGGTCCTATACGGCATGGGGCTATTGGGGTTTGCGGCAAGAAAAAAAGGAATTCTTGATGCCAGCGCAAATGATGTCATTACGCAGCTTGTATTATATATCACCTTACCTGCCCTCATCATTTTTTCATTAAATATGCCTTTTACTTTTGAGCTGTTTCGGTACTTTGGCTGGCTCATTATCATGTCAGTTTATATTTTAGTCCTTTCAAGCATTATAGCTAATAGGATGCGAAAAAAGGCCAATTTGCTAATGAAACAAGAAGCTGTATATGAAAGTCTTATATTATTCGGCAACCAAGGCTATGTCGGGTTTGCTGTGGTCTCTTTACTCTTTGGTCAGGAAGGAATCGTCTATTTAACGATCTTTAATGCCTGCTATATTGTTCATATTTGGTCTTATGGGATCTATCTTTTTACGAGAACAAGAGAAGCCATTCCATGGGGAAAAATCTTCTTAAACCCAGGAATTATTTCAACCCTTTTTGGACTATTATTATTACTGTCACCGGTCAGCTTGCCGGTTCCGGTTGCAAAGGGACTTGAAAGCACAGGTAACATGACAATCCCGCTGTCGATGATCATGATTGGAGTTTTAATAGCTGATATAAAGGGTACGGACCTTCTCTCTTCATTTAAAAATAAATATTTATGGATAGCAGCTTTCTTCAGGCTGTTATTGCTGCCAATGCTGCTGCTCCCCTTTCTTGCATTTTCCATTCCGTTTCCTGTCTTAATGATTGCCATCTTAGTTTCAGGAATGCCTTGTGCACCAACGATCTCCCTTTATTCTCAGAAATTTGGGGCTGATACGTTTTTCGCTTCACTCGGAGTCATTCTCACAACTGTATTATGCATGCTTACTATTCCCGCACTCTACCTTCTCGTGCAGGTCAGTTATAAATTTTTTCACCTGTAGACTAAGTTGACGTCTGGGCTCCCTATTTTAATAAACAAAGAGCCCCTTAGTAAGGGAATACCTTTTGAACTAGCGTTTATTCGAAAAATTAATCACCGATTTCACGGCTTCCTCAATTTCCTTATACCCCGTACAGCGGCAAATGTTAGATTCCAGCCATTTTGTGATTTCCTGATCTGATGGGTTTTTTTTCTCAGTCAGCAAAGCATGGCAATTCATCAGAAAGCCTGATGTGCAATAGCCGCATTGAAAAGCAAAGTGATCAACGAATGCGCCCTGAATAGGAGAATCAAGACCCTCAACTGTCAGAATGTCTTTGCCAACTGCCTCGATGGCTAAAGTAAGACAGGACTTTTGCGCTTGCCCATCTATATTTACTGTACATGCCCCGCAATCCCCATTTAGACATCCTGGTTTTGCACCTGTTAAGCCTAATTTGTGCCGTAAAACACTCAACAGAGTTTCTGCATTATAAAAAGTAACTTCCTTTTCTTCCCCATTAATCAGTAATTTAGTGCTCTTCGATACTGGCAAGCTTATCTCCCTCCAGTTCTTGGAAAATATCATATAGGGTATTTTTTAAAACAAACAGCCGATATCGTGCCGAACCTTCCGTATCATTTAAAATAGGTACATCTAATAGGCTAAGAGCAAGATTAATCCTTTTCTCGAATGCTAGATCCGTTCTGTTTAAGGCATCCTCCATTTGTGCTGACCGGAATGGAAAATGGGTTAAACCGCTAATCGCTACACGAATTCCTTGTTCAGCCTTAAGAGCCGCAACCGTTAGAAGCGGATAGCCTGTGTTCCATTGACGTCTCCTTTTTATACTAACAAACGGCATTTCCGTGTATTTTCGATTGGTCTTCATCTGTACGAGAAACTCGCCGCGATTTAATAAAAGCTGCTTATTAAAGACATCTTTAATGGGAGCATTCCTTCTTCCATCACTGCCAGCAATCATTAATTCACTGTCTGTCAGTAAAAATGGCAGTACGGCTTCACGATAAAATATCTGTCCGCAAATATTGCCTCCTGCAGTAATTTTATTCCTTGCTGTCTTATCAGCAATTTCACTGACTGTTTGACTTAATAGAGGAAATAAATTTAATTCTTCCACTTTGGTTAGCGTCAGCGCTGCCCCGGTTAATAATGAATCTTCATGAAACTCAAAAACATTGCATTCCTGAATGGCTTTTATATCAATAACCGCACCGGTTTTCAGCTGGTTTAATCTTTTGAGTGTAATAATCTCGGTCCCCCCTGAAAAATACATCGGGTCTTTCCCCTGCTGATCCATTTGATCGAATATTGATGCGGCTTCTTCTATCGACTTTGGTTTATAGTACTCAAAGTTATAAGAACTCAAAGCTCTGCCCCCTTACTTCTCCAAATTAATTCTGGAGTTAAAGGCAGTTCATTCAGATTGGCATCAGCAGCAGCGGACAGACAGTTGGCAAGGGCTGCAGGCATACCTAATAATCCGTGTTCTCCAACACCTCTCGCACCATAAGGGCCGTTAATATCAGGTGTCTTTACAAAATCAACAAGATAATCAGGATTTTCACCATAATGAATCGGCCGATAGGTTCTAAGCTGTGGATTCATTACTCTTCCCAGTTCATCAAAAACGAAGGTCTCCCTCCCAGCATGAGATAATCCCATGCTCATTCCTCCCATCACTTGGCCGATGGCTCCTTTACGGTTTAAAACCTGGCCGATATCCACTACCATTGCGGCTTTTTGCAATCGATAAGTAAAATCCCTTTTATCAAATTCTGCTTCTACATAATAAGCAGCTGTCGTCCATTCGGGTCCGGGCTGTCCTGCCCCCGTTTCAGGGTCTAATTTTGTCAGCCTTCGTAAAATATAATTGCCGTAGCCGATGATCTGTCCGCCGATAGAATGTCCATTCGGAAATTTATAACCATATACAATATCTTTAAAATCCAAGCTAATATTCGGATCGTCGCGTAAAAATACTTTGCCATTTGCAATATCAAGGTCTCTCATTGATGCCCTCAGTATCTGTGCTGCCATGTCTTTAATTTGCCTGATTACATCCTCAGCAGCCGCTAACACAGCTCTTCCGGCCATATAGATTCCGCGGCTTGCGACAGTTTTCCAGTGTTCCGGAGTTGTTTGTGTGTCAATCTTCATTTTTACATGAATTTGTTCCACTTCCATTTTCATTTTTTCTGCAAGGATCTGTGCCAGAACGGTCTTTGTGGCTGTGCCGATTTCAACGACTCCGGATATTAAGTTGATACTTCCATCTGGGTTAAATGTTAAAATAACACCCGAGCTTGCATCTGTATCAATTGTTGAGGTTTTCCAGCCACAAGCAATCCCTTTTGCCCGGACCCTTCGGTCATCGATCTCTTCTACCTGCTTTCCTTCCTCCCAGCCAACGAGTTCCTTTAGGCGTTCGATACAAGCGGGTAAATTTCCTACACTGCTTCTGTTTAACAGCACCTGTGTCGGTGTGGTATGCCCAGGTAAAATCGCGTTCTTTTTTCGAAGCTCCAAGGGATCAATGTCAAGCTTTCCTGCTAATTGATCCATGGTCCGTTCAAACGCAAATAACACCTCTGAATGGCCAAACCCTCTAAACGGACTGCCATACGGGTGGTTGGTATAAATACAATAGGAATCACACCAAACGTTCTCAATGTTATAAGGACCGATACAATCAACGCCGCCAGCTCTGCTTACATCAATAGACTTATCGGAATAGGCACCACCATCGAACAAATACAGAATTTCTGCTGCCTGAATGATCCCTTCTTTCGTACTGCCAATCTTCACCTTTGCTTCAAGGCCTACTTTGCAAGGGGCTGTTGTTAAATCTTCTTCTCTTGTATAGGTAATCGTCACCCGCCTTCCTCCCACCGCTTTAGAGGCTAGATAGGCGAGTATTTCCCACTGAATAGGCGCCTTTCCGCCATACCCTCCGCCGACAAAAGGGGTTTCGACAATGATTTTTCCGACATCTATTTTAAAATAAATACTGATCAATTTTTTCACCATAAATGGAGCTTGTGATGATGTTGTTATATGCACATAACCGTCTGGCTTGATTTCCGCTGCAGCGCTTCTCGTTTCCATGGCTGCATGGCTTGCTGGCGATAGACGATAAGTGCCCTCAACGGTGACATCAGACTGTTTCAAGCCTTGGTCAATATTTCCCTTTCTGATTTTTGTCACATTCGCTATGTTCGAATTGGGAACTGGATAGGCGGATCCTAATTTGTCATAAGATAGTAAGTTTTCGTGGATAATGGGAGCATCTGCTTTAAGAGCCTCTGATGGAGATTGAATTACTGAAAGGGGCTCGTATTTAACCTGAATAAGATCTGCAGCTTGTTTGGCAATAGCGGGCCGATCCGCCACAACAAGAGCTATCGGTTCTCCGAAGTATCGGACTTTATCAACGGCAAGCGGAGGCCGGTCCCTAATTTCTTCACCTGTTAGAGGGAGCTCATGACTTCCTTTGATAATCGCCCGCACACCTGAAATTTGTCTGGCTAACGAGTCATCAATGGATACAATTTTCGCATGCCCATAGGCACTAGTAACCATTTTTACGTGGAGCGTATTGACAGAAAGTTCATCAGCAGTATATTTTGCTCTTCCAGTCACCTTATCAAATGCTTCTTTTCGGATTACACTTTTCCCTATAATGTTCACAATTGCTCACCCCCAATTTAACCTCCTTATAATATATTGGGTTATTTCTATAACTTGCCAGTTTATCGTGTTCTCCATGGTATTTATAAACAAAAAAAATCTGTAATGACCTTATAAAAAAGGATTACAGATTTTTTTGCAGCTATTTTAATGACCAAATTCCCTGACAAGCTCATCCTCTTTCGAATCCTCCACTGCAGCCTTTAAATCATGCCCGGTTGGATTTTGGAAAATGCGCAGGCCAAATTCCTGTGCGACGGCGAAGAGGTGGTCAAAGATATCCGCTTGAATGGTTTCATATACAGCCCATCTAACATCATTGGAAAACGCATAAATTTCTAATGGAAGACCGTGTTCAGTTGGTGCCAGCTGCCTTACCATCAAGGTCATTTCCTGATTGATGCCAGAGTGGTTTTGCAGATAATTGCTGATATACGCCCTGAATACGCCAATATTCGTAAGGGCCCTTCCATTCACGGGATTGCTCCGATTGATTTCGTTTTTCTTGTTGAAATCCTCTATTTCATGTTCCCGGCTGATAATATAATCCGAGAGATAATGTATGTTTTTAAATCTCTCAATCATCTCTTCAGTACAAAAGGAAATGCTGTTTGTATCGATGAATAAAGACCGCTTAATCCGGCGGCCCCCAGAGGTCTGCATCCCCCGCCAGTTAATAAAGGAATCTGATATCAGCGCATAGCTTGGGATCGATGTAATGGTTTTATCCCAGTTTTGTACCTTGACTGTGTTTAGCGAGATATCGATTATGTCTCCATCTGCCCCATATTTCGGCATTTCAATCCAGTCACCGACTCGAACCATATCATTGGCCGTAAGCTGAATTCCTGCAACAAGTCCTAATAAGGAATCTTTAAAAACCAGCATAAAGACAGCCGAGAGAGCACCAATTCCGCTTAAGAAAATCAGCGGGCTTTTTCCTATCAAATTGGCGATCACAATGATACTTCCAACGGTAATTAAAATAATTTTAACCACCTGAATATACCCTTTAATCGGCCGGATTTTTGATATTTCAAAGGTTTGATATATGTCATTAACCGCATTTAATAAGCTATTGAGCACCGTTATTCCAACAATGATTATGTAAGTGCCCGCACCTTTTACAATTAAATCATCATAAGCTGGAAAGGTTCGCGAAAATGAAAGGATGATGATGGCAGGTACAATATGTGATAATTTACGAAAAACCTTTCGCTCCAAAAGGATATGACCCCATTGTATTTTGTTTTTTGTCACAAAATGTGTAATCACTCTTATGACTACCTTTTTGGTGATAAAATTTGCCACGATACACAGAAAAGCTATAAAGAAGATCATGATCATGATGGAAAGATACCTGGACAGATCAGGATCTATGTCATATTTTAAAAGCCGATTATTTATTAAATCCATTTGTTTTCCTCCATTCTACATATAGTTTGAGTTTATTCTTCCACCTCCATTACGGATTTTATTGTAACACTTTGACGAGACTCTTTGGCCCCCCAAAAAAAATCTGAAAAAAGACAAAATAATTGTGATGTTACTTAATGTATGATACCATAATTTTATGTAACATCCATTAAATGATCTGACCTAGTGGGATTGCAATTTATAGTATTAAACAAAAAAAAGACCCTCCAATTAGAGAGTCTGCATAAAACTATGAATTACTTTCTTCCTCTTCATAGTTTACATTTATTTCAACTTTTTTTAACTCCTTAACAATCCCATCGGTTACTTGAACCTTAAACATTTCCCTGTCTTTCATAAACTTAAAGATTCCATTATCAAAGTCTGTGCCTTGTTCTTTAAAAAAGATCCCTTCAAAGTCAACAGACTTAGAATGTTTGAAAGACAGTCGGTATGCTTCACCTTCCTTAGTCAGGTAGGCTCTGCAACCTCTTTGAAACTGGCCATTATCATCACGAATATATCGGGCAACAGAAATAATATGCAAATCAACAAATGGAATTTCTTGAAGCAGCGTATTAATTAAAGAACCCTTTGTAATTTGCTCCCAGCGGCTTTGGGCGGTTTGGCCAAGTATAATTTGCGTAATATGTTTATCTCTGGCTACATCGGCGATAACTTTAGATACAGGTCGTTTTTCATTATCCAATATGATAAATTCAACGGCATTATGTTCTTCTGCTAACTGTTTCCATCGATCTATATAAAAAGTTTTTTCCGCATCCATTTCATCAAATGGTTTCGAATCGACAGTTAGAATATATAGCGGACACCCAAGCATATTGGCTATTTTGCATCCGCGCTTAATCAGGCGCTCACCATTTGGGCCGTAGTACACACATACAAGTATGCTTTCATCTAAACGACCTTTTATGCTTTCCATGAATCTATTCACCTCAAAATTTTAATAAAAACCTATGATTCTTATTAGACTATGTATGACTGTATCTTATGCTGTCAAAAGAGTCAATCCAATACTTGAAAATAATACAGGTATCATTACTTTTTGCTGGATAAGCAGACATTTATATACAGGGAGTGGACATATTGAGCTTTTTGCACTTTATCATTCTTGTACCTTTTATAGCGGCATTCCTCGTTCCTTTTATATATAAGAAGTGGAATGTGAAAGTACATACAGGATGGTTTGTTTTCTTTATACCGCTATTTATTTTTATCAATTTACTTAGGAAATTACCCAAAGTTTCAAACGGAGAAACCATTTTTTCCTCTATGCCATGGATTCCTATGTTAGGAATCAATTTTGACATCTATATGGATGGGCTGGCACTTATGTTTGCGCTGATTATTAGCGGAATTGGGTCGTTAGTAGTTATTTACTCCATCTTTTATATGTCGAAAGAGCGTGAGGCCCTCCATAATTTTTATATTTATCTCCTTATGTTCATGGGAGCGATGCTAGGTGTCGTTCTTTCTGATAATATCCTAGTGCTGTACGCCTTTTGGGAACTGACAAGTGTATCTTCTTTTTTATTGATTGCCTACTGGTATGAACGCAAAGGGTCACGCTACGGTGCTTTAAAAGCAATGCTAATTACTGTATTCGGCGGATTTGCCATGCTGGCTGGCCTAATTATGCTGACCATGGCCACTGATACCTATAGCCTGAGAGAAATGATTGGTAACGTCAGCCTCATTAGGGATAGTACTCTTTTTATTCCAGCAATGGTTCTTTTATTGCTCGGGGCGTTTACCAAGTCAGCCCAATTTCCATTCAGTATTTGGCTTCCGGATGCAATGGAGGCTCCGACGCCAGTAAGTGCTTATTTGCATTCTGCAACAATGGTTAAAGCCGGGCTATATCTGATCGCGCGTATGACCCCCATCTTCAGCGGCAGCGCGGTATGGTTCTGGATTGTTTCAGGAATTGGCATCATTACCTTAATCTATGGTTCTGTCAGAGCTGTCAGACAAACTGATTTAAAAGCTTTGCTGGCATTTTCGACAATTAGCCAGCTAGGATTAATCATGAGTTTGTTAGGGGTTGGCTCTGCAGCCTTACATTTTGGCATAGCAAACCAGCAGGAAGTATACGCTGGCGCTATTTTTGCTGCCCTTTTCCATCTGTTTAATCATTCAACCTTTAAAGGCGCTTTGTTCATGGTCGTGGGAATCATTGACCACGAAGCTGGCACCCGTGATATTCGCAGGTTAGGCGGCCTGATGTCCATCATGCCAATTACCTTCTCCATTGCATTAATTGGAAGCTTTTCGATGGCAGGTTTACCGCCTTTTAATGGTTTTTTAAGTAAAGAGATGTTTTTTACCGGGATGTTGAATGCTTCACAGGTAAATGTATTTGGACTTGAATTTTTGACCATTGCCTTTCCGGTTATTGCATGGATAGCAAGTGTATTTACTTTTATCTATTGTTTGGTGCTGGTAATGAGACCTTTTTTAGGATCATTTCATCCTGAAAAGCTCCCCAAGGAAAAGGTTCATGAAGCTCCAGCTGGGATGCTTGTACCGCCAGTCATATTAGCTTCTCTGGTTGTACTGATTTTCTTTTTCCCAAATGTTCTCGCTAAATATATCTTAAATCCAGCTTTGGTTTCTGTTATTCCCTCGATGTCTTTAGATCAGACCGCAGTTGAAATTAAAGCGTGGCATGGCTGGAATATGGAACTATTTATGACGCTTGGGGTTGTGGCAGCAGGGCTTTTGTTATTCCTTTCTATCAGGAAATGGAATCTAGCCTTTCGATTTTATCCTGAAAAATTAAGCCTCAATTATTTATATAATGCTGGTTTGGAAAAAATGGAGCAAAAATCCGTTTCTATGACCAACCGTTATATGACAGGGTCTATTAGGCACTATTTAATTTATATTTTTGTATTTCTTTCCGCTGTTTTGGCAGCATCTATTATTTTATTTGATGCAGCTGCATTCAATTTTTCAGATGATGCTCCAATTTCAATTTATGACGCCGGAATATTAGCGGCCTTGGTTATTGCCGCTCTGACAACACTTTTGACGAATAACAGAATTACGGCCATTGTTTCCTTAGGTGCAGTCGGCTACCTAGTTGTCATGTTATTTGTCATTTTGCGCGCGCCTGATTTAGCTCTAACCCAAATGGTTGTTGAAACAGCGACGACTGCTTTATTTTTGCTATGCTTTTACCACCTTCCAAAGTTAGGAAAAAGACTGGAGAAAATAAAGTTCAAATTAATGAATTTGCTTGTCTCCATTAGTGTGGGCATTGTTGTAACCATTTTGACGCTGACAGCATCTGGCCATAAGCTATTTCAGCCAATTACAAGCTTTTTTGAGAACGCATATGAATTAGCAGGAGCAAAAAACATTGTTAATGCGATATTAGTTGATTTCAGAGGCTTTGATACCATGCTGGAAATATCGGTTCTGCTCATAGCTGGAATAGGGGTCTTCACATTAATCAAGCTTGAGTCCAAAGGAAGTGATATCGATGAAACCAAAACCGAATGATGTTATATTGCATACGGTCACAAAGATTGCCTCCATTATCATCTTTACCTTCTCCATTGATCTTTTTTGGGCAGGTCATCATTATCCTGGGGGAGGTTTTATCGGAGGTTTAACCACTGGGGCCGGGATTGTCCTGCTTTACTTAACATTTGATATTGAAACAATTAAGAAGAATTTGCCGATCGATTATAAGAAGATGGCGGCCTTTGGCGTTTTGCTGTCTGTCCTTACCGGAGCTGGCAGCATGGTGTTTGGCGGGGCCTTCTTGGAACAGGCATTTGGCTATTTTAACATTCCGATTTTCGGAAGAACTGAGTTGGCTACAGCTGTATTATTTGATGTTGGTGTGGCCCTTGCTGTCATCGGTACTGCTATAACCATTATTTCAAGCATAAGCGAGGATAGAATGTAATGGAAACTTTCATTTCAATTGTTATCGGTATCCTGTTCACCATCGGCACTTATTTAATTTTATCAAACCAAATGCTTCGGATCATTCTAGGTCTTTCGCTGATCAGCCATGCAGTTAATCTGATGATTATAGTTATGGGTGGCCTTAAGACAGGCGGGCCACCGCTGCTTACTGAAAAATTAACCACCTTTACGGACGCGATTCCGCAGGCTTTAATTTTAACTGCTATCGTCATAAATTTTGCCGTTACTGCCCTTTTACTTGTTTTAAGCTACCGAACCTATAAAAAGCATGGAACAGATGATATGAATCAACTAAGAGGTAATGAAAATGAATAATTTATTAATTTGGCCGGTTATTTTGCCGTTAATAACGGGTCTAATATTTATCCTATTACGCTATAAAATTAGGCTGCAGCGGGCATTAAGCATTGCCGTAATGGCCCTTTCCGCAGGTATATCTGTTGTAATCATCAATCAAATTGCCAGGGACGGAATCCAGACCCTGCAGTTAGGCGGATGGCAGGCACCCTATGGGATAGGGCTGGTAGCCGATATGTTCTCGGCCCTGCTTGTTCTTACAACAAGCTTAATTGCTATTTGCTGTTTGCTTTTTTCTTTTTCAACCATTGGCAGACAAAGGGAAGAACATTATTTCTATGCCTTATTTCTGTTCCTCATCACTGGGGTAAATGGTTCATTTCTTACGGGGGACTTATTTAATTTATACGTCTTTTTCGAGGTACTCCTAGTAGCCTCATATGTCCTAATCTCCTTAGGGAGTAAAAAGATTCAGCTGAGGGAAACGATGAAATATGTCATTATCAATGTATTGTCTTCGGCATTTTTCCTTGTTGGCATTTCCTATATGTATTCGATGACTGGCACATTGAATTTGGCACACCTCTCAGTCAGGATTGCTGAAGCGGGACAGGATGGTTTTATAACAACTGTTGCCATTATGTTTTTGCTCGTATTTGGAATTAAAGCAGGATTGTTTTTATTCTACTGGCTGCCTGGTTCCTACAGTGTTCCTCCAGCTGCCATTTCGGCTTTATTCGCTGCTTTACTGACGAAAGTGGGTATTTATGCAATCATCCGTATGTTTACCCTAATTTTCTATCACGAACCGGAAACCACCCATTTGTTCATTGGAATCCTTGCTGCTGCAACGATGATCCTGGGAGGCATCGGTGCCATTGGCTATTGGGATATTAATAAAATTTTAACTTATAATGTCATCATTGGTGCCGGATTTATTTTAGCCGGTGTGGCAGCTTTCACCACATATGGTGCTATGGGTTCCATCTATTATTTGATCCATGACATGATCATTAAAGCACTTATCTTTCTTATTGGCGGGGTTATTGTTTATTTAACTGGAACGAGTGACTTAAAGGAGATGAGCGGATTAATCCGCAACCATCCATATTTAGGCTGGATGTTCTTTATTGCAGCCCTGTCTTTAATCGGAATCCCGCCACTTAGCGGATTTATCGGGAAAGTCTTTATAACAAGAGGAACTTTTGAGGCAGGTTATTTTTGGCTTGGCGGGATTGGTTTACTTTCAAGCTTGATGATCTTGTACTCGGTTATGAAAATTTTCATGAATGCCTTTTGGGGCGAAACTGTCCTTAGTGAGGAAGAAGAAAAAGGCTCAACAAAAGGAATCATTCTTCCCATTTCCATTTTAACGATGCTAACCATTGCCCTTGGGATTGGGCCGCAATTTATCAATACCTATGTGGAACTGGCGGCAGAAGGATTAATAAATCCGCAAAACTACATTGACGCCGTTTTTGCCGGAAATAAGATTCCGTAGGCTAGACATTTTTAGAAGAAAGGAGGAGCCAAATTGCCCTTTCAAATATTAGTTAATATCCTAATTGCCTTTCTATGGATGTTTTTTCAGGATGAATGGAGATTCCTGTCCTTTTTAAGCGGCTATATTGTCGGCATTATCATTTTATTCTTTATAAGGCGCTTTTTTCAAAAGTCCTTTTATCTTTTGTTAGTCTGGGCTGTGTTAAAGCTGCTGTGGGTTTTTAACCGGGAATTAATCAGTTCAGCCTTTTTAGTCATTAAGCAGGTGCTCCGTCCAAAAATAAATATCACCCCGGGAATATTCAGGCTTGATACGGATTTGGAAGGTGATTTAGAGGTTACCCTGCTTTCCTTGCTGATCTGTTTGACTCCTGGATCCGTCGTCATGGAAGTGACCCCTGATCAAAAAAGCCTGTTCGTTCATGCCATGGATATTCCTGAGTCAAAAACGTCTGTTTTAAAATCGCAAAAGATCTTTGAAAGTGCTATTAAGGAAGTGACAAGAAAATATGTTTAATCTATTGATGATTTTATCCCTTAGCATATTAACCGCGTCCATTCTATTAAACATCTTTCGCGTTGTTCGGGGACCGTCAAATGCCGATCGTGTTCAGGCCTTAGACTCGGTTGGAATTAACCTAATTGCAGGCATTGCAATTTTCTCGGTATTTCTTGATACACATGCATTTTTTGAATTAATCTTGTTAATCGGCATTTTATCGTTTATTGGGACGATCGCTTTTGCCAGATTTATTGAAAGAGGTGTAGTCATTGAACGAAAGCGCTGAGGTCATTGCCGGGATCTTTATTTTTCTTGGGACCTTAATCAGTTTATTTAGTTCTATCGGATTAATTCGATTACCTGATGTATACACTCGTTCACATGCTGCATCAAAGAGCTCAACCGTTGGGGTATTGAGTATTCTGATAGGAACCCTGCTTTATTTTGTCATTTCTGAGGGATATTTCAGTATCCGTTTAATTTTGGGGATCTTTTTTGTATTTCTTACAGCGCCAGTTGCAGCCCATGTGATCTGCCGCTCTGCATACCGTGCGAATGTCCCGTTAACCGAAACAAGTGCAGAGGATGAATTAAAGGATTACTTTGCAGCCAATGAGCAGGCAGAGTTGAAGAATGAGCTCTAATATCGTTGAAAAGGCTTGATTCCACAATAATGGAACCAAGCCTTTTTGTTTTCCGGGATTGAATATACGAAGATGTTAAAATTTCCCCTTTGCGGCATTTGGCTTGCTTTCCAATAACCCCTTGAAGCTATCACGATAGTGCCAGGCTATTGTCCCTTCTAAAAACGCAACTAGGATGGTTAATGCAAGAAGCTCAGAATCTACAAAAATATGAAAGGCTAGTATATTGACAACGATGCCTGCCAAAACGGTTAATGCCAGAGGTACAAACCTGCGAATGAGTAATAAGAATCCTGCTATGATTTCAACACCTTTTTCAAGTGCTAATAAATAACCGTTCCCGAGGAATTCCATTGCAGCAGGACTTGTTGGAGCAAAAGGCTCAAAACCAAAAAGGACACCATAACCATTTAATCCTGCACCTAAAAAGATGGCTCCCAGGAGAATTTCAGCTATTCGAATAAATGCTTTCATATTATCTCTCCTAAACTTTCGATTCTATAATAACCTATTGCTCATTTTACATATGCATTCCCATAAATTAAAAATCCCCACTTACTTGTTGTTATAACAAATAGTGAGGACTCAAAACTTACTAATATATATCAGTCATTAGGGGTGGATGACGGATACCCTGTTAAAAAACGCAAATGAAAACTTTTTTAAGCCACCGCCAATTCCCGCTTCTGCTTTTTCCGGTATACAACCATAGAAAGCAAGACACTGCATTCATACAAGAATACAAGTGGGATAATCACCAGAACATCTGACACAAAGTCTGGCGGTGTAACTAAGACAGCGGTGACAATTAATCCAAAATAAGAATACCTCCTCATTTTTTGCAAACGATGAGGGTTCAAGATTCCTAGACTAGTTAAAAACATAATAATGACGGGCATTTCAAATAATATCCCAAAAGGAAAAATCATATTAACCATAAATCGAAAGTACTTTTCCGCGGTAAAAAAACTCATAAACATATCACCAGACAAAGAGAGCAGGAAGTCAAAAACAATGGGAAAAATAACAAAATAGCCAAAACTAATACCTGCTATGAACAAAAGAAATAAAGATGGGATATAGGCTAATGTAATCTTCCGTTCTTTTTCCGTTAAGGCTGGTTTGACAAATAGCCAGATTTGATGAGCAGCAATCGGAATGGTCCCTGCGATTGCAACAACCGCAGATAACATCAAATATACCCAGACAATATCACTCGGCCCCAAAACCGCCAGCTTGATAGATGAATCCTGGATGATCCAATTATATATATCATTCACATAGATAAAAGAAAGGATCAGCAGAAGCAAAAAGCTCCCAAGAATGATAATAAGGCGTTTGCGCATTTCGCTTAAATGATCGACTAAATTCATCTCTTTGCTTTCCACAGGCTCACCTCCATTTGAAAAGATGCAAACTTAGAATCGCACTCATGAAGGCCATTGCTCCCAGCATTTTGGCCTTCATAAGCTTGCTATCTTGATTACACAGCTTTCGGCTTTTTCGTCTCAGTACTGGCAGCTTCCTCTTTTGCCTGATCCTCATCATCCGCGACTAACTCGCGTGTTGATTTCTTAAATTCCTTCAACGTTGTTCCAAATGCACGGCCAATTTCAGGCAGTTTCTTCGGTCCAAAAATAACTAGGGCAATGACAAGGATCAAAATGAGACCCGGTATTCCAATATTTTGCAGCATCAGTAATTCCTCCTTTTTACATCGCTTGTTTGATATTCTGTTTCCTTTGAGACTCAAAGTTATATAGTTTAAAATCAGCTTCATTTCCACAAATTTGACAATCAAACTCACAAATTTGTTTCATTTCAATGGTGATAGGCTGGATATGCGGCAGAAAAATCATTTTTAATCCTTGATTCACATGTTGTTTGCACACCATGATCATGAAAATACACCTCTTGTCATTTCAATGAAGGTGTAAACGTATCTTCATTGTTTACACCTTCTTCATTCATGTAAAAGTTATTTAAATGACCCGCCTTGAACCGCAACTAAGCAAGAACGGCCAAATGTCTTACCAGGGTATGGATTCCATGTAGAAGGATGCTGAACATCCAAGAATAATGTACGCTCATCAGGAGTCAGCCAAGGACCAGTTAATTCGGAGCCTTGTGGACCTGATGCAAATTGGAAAGGTTCGCCGTAATCTTTTCCATCAGTAGGAACCATGAATACACCACAGTTTTTATAGGCTGCGTACACATTTTCTTCAGTAGCACCGAAGTCCTCCACTACCCACAAATTCCCTTTGCTGTCAAAATGAAGGTTATCCGGGCAAGTAATGCCGCTTTGCTGTCCGCCAGAAATAAATACTTCAAACGTAAACTTTTCACTGCCATGGTCACCGTCTGCAGGCACAAAACGATAAATTTGCCCGTGGAAATTTCCGTGATTCGAGTTATTAGTTAGTGCTAAAAATACACTTCCATCAAGCGGATGAATTTCTACGTCTTCTGGGCGATCTAACTTTGTAGCTCCTACAGCAGCGGCTGCTTCACGGGTATACGTTAATACATCTGCTTGCCCGGCAAAAAACTTTTTCCCGTCTTTTTCATAGTTTTGCAGTTTTGTATTTGTTTCATAGTCCAGCGCAACCCATTTTTGATTTTTCAGATCTGCTGCATACAAAGTACCTTCTTCTAAAATATCAAAGTTTGCTTGACGGTTATTAGGGTTGAACTTCTTTTTGCTGACAAATTTATAGAAGCATTCACCTCGGGAATCGTCTCCCATGTAAACGACAACTCTTCCGTCTTTAGTTTGTCCCATTGCGGCATTTTCGTGGGCAAAACGCCCAAGGGCAGTATGCTTGCGAACCGCCGCCTTAGGATTAAAAGGATCCACTTCCATTACCCAGCCATAATGTTCATCAGTAAAGTTTGGCCAGCCATAATCATCGCCATATTCGGTATTTTCTTCACATGAAAGAACGGTATTCCAAAGTGTGCGTCCGCCGCTGCAATTTCCCAGTGAACCTTCGACTGTTTTTGCTCCCTTTACAGCCGAGCTTCCAGCTGCTGGGCCAGTTAATTGGATAGAGGTTGTCCCATCCACACGGCGATTGTATTGATCATCCTTAATTAGTACCCATTTACCGTTTTCCTTTTTCACATGGATAACTGAACCGCCAACGGCTTCTTTTTGCATTTTCAAAAACGCTGGATATTGAGCAAGATTTTCTTTCTTATATGTATCTGGATTAATTCCTAATATATTCATATAGTTTTCTGGTTCAGGAAACTCATGGTTTACCCAGATTAAGCCTTCCTCAGAGTTCGTTCCGCCTTTTAAAGCATCGATTGGAAAATAAACGGTAAGGTCTGCGGCATCCCCAAATTTTTCCCCTTTTGAATTAATTTCCTCGCCGTAGGAAGCAATTATATTATAGTGATATCCATTTGGCAGCACGACATCATTTTCCCATGTACGGTCTATCTCTTTAAATGGAACTGTTAAGGGCTTGCCTTTTCCATCTGGCTGCCCATCCATTAAATGATTTGCTGTAGTTGCATTTGCTTCAGGTACCATAACACCAACACCTGTTGATGCTGCTACTACAGCCGCTGTTCCACTTCCCATGTAAGTTAAAAACTTGCGACGATCCATCATTATCCGCTCCTTTTTAAAAAAGTAACTATAATTTGATTACACCTAAATTATGCATGCAGACTGTTAAGCAGGTGTGAAAGAACCCTATGTTTTTTGTAAATTAAGAATAATAGGTAAATATACTCAAATTATGGTTACAAATGAAGTTTTTCCTCAGATTTCATCATGAAATGGGGTTAAAAGTCGAAACTTGCAGGAAAAAAGTCGCGAAAGTTTGTTTTCTTTTCATAGCAATTGTAAAAATGTCCGTAATAATGTTTACAATAAATTGAATATTTACTTACAAAAAATAAGAAAAAACCACCCACAAACGTTTATTTAAAAACGTTCATGAGTGGTTACCTATTTTATGGAGTGCTAAGAACTCTCTTCCGCTCTTTGCTTCCCACTTTTATTAAACTAACACCTAACAATCCTATAAATGAAAACAGGGCTGGGATGATAAATCCGAAATGATAGCCGGCATTGACCGAATGTGGAAATAGATCGAGTACATTCCCGAAAACAATCGGTAATAAAACAGCACTTATAAAACCGCCCATATTGGCAAATCCAGTGACAACCCCCACCTCTTGGGCAGAGAAGGATTCACGAACCACTGTGAAAGTTAATGCACTGGCTCCATTCCCAAAGCCAATGAGTACAAGCAGACCTACGACCATCATAAATGGGGGATTCTCACCAGATAAAAATAATCCAAACCAGCTTAAAAACGTAATAAGGTGAACAATACTATAGATTTTCTTAATGGAATGCAGTTCATTTGTCAGGCGGCTAATAAAAATACCGCCGATCATCGCCCCAATAAGGCCATACATCATAACCTGGCTGGCCCCCGAACGCGACAAATCAAATACTTGGATTCCGTATGGAACGCCCCAAGAACCAATGAACCCAACATAAGTCCCCACTAATCCAAAATGACAAAGAAAGGTTGCCCAGGCTTGCCGGGCAGATATCACTCGGCTTAGAGTAGTCCATACCTTTTCCCTTTGACGGGTTTGATTTTTCTTTGGCTTAAGGCCCTCATTAAATATTTGTTTTGGTTTTCTAATTAGAACAATATATAACAATATGGACGACATGATTAAAATAATACCGATAATAGAAAAAGGCTGCCGCCAGCCTGCAGATGATATCCATATGGAAAAAGGCACCGTAGCTGTTAAGGAGCCGAAGCTGGCAACTAATGAAACGCCGCCCATCAATTTGACAAATTCACTTGCCTTAAACCACTGATTTAATATTAAAACCAAATTAATAAAAATCATCGAGTCCCCTATCCCAGCAGCAAAGCGGGAAAGGATCAAAACATGCTCGCTAGGAGAAAAACTAAAGACCAGACATCCAAGTCCAGTCAGAATTGTACCGATCATAAGAAATCGATTCGGCCCATATCGATCAGATAATAAACCCACTGGAATTTGAAAACCGGCATAGGCAAAAAACTGAACACTGCTCATAAGGCCTATGGTCGCGGCAGATACATGAAAATCGCTCATTAATTGATCCGTAATGATCCCTGGAGCTGTTCTTTGGCTGATGATGATATAGTAAGCCAATAAGACAGTGGCAAACACTATCCATCTGTAGCCACTTTCCTTTTTATTCATCTTGCTGTCATCTTCTCCCTCTTAATCTCTTATTTCAAATGAAATAATAATTTTAGTATTGGGCAAATACTCAAAAATAATGTATTTTCCTTCGTGCTTCCGTTTAATTTTAGTCGAATAATAATCTTCTCCGCCGATTCTTATTTTATTCTCAGGATCTTTACCGCCATCTACTACATATTCGATAAAATTTCCCTCTAATTTATAAGTCCCTTTGATTACATGTGGGAAATCTTTAATATATGGAACACTCTCGAAACCTAGAAAAACCGCTGCTAGTGCAAATGCCAGTACTGCGCCCGTAAACTTTGCGGCCGCCTTCATGTCTTCAAAAGACAAGCTTTTTTTGCCCTTCTCAATCGTTTTCTTCTTCTTCCTCTCTTGGATACTTTCAACTATTAGATATATAATGATCCATGGAATCACAATAATAGCCAAAAGGACGACTGAAATACAAAAAATGAGCATGAACCAATAAGAACCCATGGATTCACCCGCCTTCAATCATACTATGATAGAATAAAAAACGCCTTTAGTCCATTATTAGATTTTAGCTAAAAATGGGCTAAAGGCGTTTTCGATGCTTATTTACTTTTTAAATAATTTATTTAGCGTTCTCATCGGGCTGATGAATGCCAAAGATATTTCCTTCTGTATCGATATAATACCCCTGCCACGCCATGCCAGGCAGCGCATGCTTAGCCATTGCAACTTTACCGCCATTGTTTAGAATTTTTGCTTCAGCAGCATCGTAATCTTCCACACCCATTGTACAAGCATAGCCATTCATCGCTTGGCCAGGTTCTGGGGCAGGACCTTGACGCTGCATCAATGCGCCATTAATTCCAAGTTCATCATCATTACCCGTCACTGCACCAAAGTAAGGCATACCCGCATAATCACTCCAATCTTGGAAGGTCCAGCCAAATACCTCACCATAAAACGTTTTAGCCCGCTCCATATCATCCACATGAATTTCAAAATGAATTAATCTTCCCATCATAACCTCCAAATTTTAGACCTTTAAAATAACCCAACTATGTAAATTTCTATATGCGAGTTCAAATTCCTTTAACCATTATCGTAATTAAAGCTGAAATTTATTCAATCAAAAAGAATACAAATTCTCGTTCCTTTGCCTAACTCTGTCTCCACATGTATTTTCCCGCCATGAGCTTCGACGATCTGCTTGGCAATTGCAAGCCCCAGGCCGCTGCCTTTATGGGCTTCCCCTGTATTCGTCCCGCGATAATAGCGAATAAATAAGTTTTCTAATTCTTCCTGTGCTATTCCTGCACCATGGTCCTCAATTAAAATTTGGATTTGTCCATCTGCCTTTTTTATGAGAACTTGGATTGGAGTATCAGGAGGATTATGAACGATTGCGTTATACAGCAAATTCATCATAGCTCTTTGCATCAAGATTTTATCGCACTTAAATGGGTAGTTTTCTATTTCGGTCAAAAAGTCAATGTTGGTTTCCTCATATAAAGGATGATTTAAAATCTGAATAACCGACTCCCTAATCACTTCAATCAAATTTTCCTCTTGCTTCTTAAGGGGGAAGGATGGATTCTTTAATTTATAAGTCAGGTTTAAGTCGTTAATCAGACGTTCAATATAATCCGATTTATCTAAAATAATTTCAGCGTATCTTTTTCTTTCAGAGTCGTCCAAATCGTATTCTTCAATTAACTCTGTATACCCCCGGATGGAAGCAAGCGGCGTTTTAATATCATGGCTAATATTTGTGACCCACTCTTCCCTTGTCTTTTCTATTTTATTTCTTTCTATTTCATTTGACTTAAGAGCAGCAGACAATTCATTTAAATGCTGAAAAACCGTTTTGTATATTCCCTTTGGTTTGTATTCACCATTGAAATGACCTTTAGCTAAACTTTGGATCCCTTCAATGATTTTTACAATTGGCTTAGCCAGCTGATTGCTGAAGAAATAGCCAAACATCAGAGCAATCCCTAAAATAACAGTCACCACTATGGCAACAACTAAAATAACATCCCGTATAAGTGTTTCCGATCGGTAATAAATAGTAGCCTTTCCTATGACCTTTTCCGGAAAACCCATGATATAGCTTAAGTCGCGATTCTCCCTTTCTAGCTTTCCTACAAAAATAGTGGATTTTTCTAATGCACCTGTAAACTTATGATAATGAATTAAATCCGCAGCCGTATAATGTACAGGAGCATTTTTCGGTTTATACCGGCTATAGATTTCTGTGCCATTTTCATCCAAGATCTGGATCCAAACATCGCTTTCTTTTAGCTCTGTCAAATTTTGATCCGGTATAATAATCTGTCCATTTTCCATTTGAATATTTTTTTCAAAATCTAATGTATAATAGCTTGGATTTTGATAGGGCAAGAATTGATCTTGATTTCTAAAATTTGTATAGAATAGTAAAACATTAATCGTTAGAAAGGCAAAAAAGGATAGTAACAATGTAAAAACCATGAATGCCAGAAATTGGGCGGTGATTTTCCATTTCATGATTGATTCCCTCTAGTTTGCAGTTTATACCCTAACCCTTTAACCGTTTTAATCCACTTTGGATGACTTGGGTTATCTTCAACTTTCTCCCGAAGCTTGCGGATATGGACCATGATGGTATTGTCAAACCCAATATAGTCCTCCCCCCAAACTGCTTGGCAAATTTTACTTTTGCTAAAAATTTGGTTAGGATGCTTGGCAAATAACAGAAGTAATTGAAGTTCCTTTGCTGTGAGTGAGATAGATTCCTTGCCTTTTCTAACTTCGCCTGTTTTCGGAAAAATTGAAACATCTCCAAACGAAAATTGTTCATGATCATCCATTCTTTGTGAAGCATATTCATTTCTACGCAGCTGCGCTTTAATTCGAAATAAGACCTCTTTTGTACTAAATGGCTTTGTGACATAATCATCGCCGCCAATTCCCAAGCCAAGAAGTTTATCAACCTCATCCGATTTTGCTGATAGAAAAATAATTGGGGCATATGTTAGGTTTCGCATTCTTTGACAGACCTCATAGCCTTCCATATCCGGAAGCATAATATCGAGAACGATCACATCCGGGTTATTTTTTTGACAAAGTTCAATGCCAGCTTGGCCTGTTACTGCCTTGTCAATCAGCTCAAAACCATCTTTTCTCAGTACGGTTTCTAGTAAATTTAATATATCAGCCTCATCATCTATCAATAAAATTCTCTTGTCCGCAAGTCCCGTAAATGACATGATTTTCGAACCCTTTCCTTACAGCCTATATGGCTATAGTACATCTTTTGTGTGAAAACGCAAAAGACCGATAGAAACTCCCATTATAAAAATGACTAAGGATATAATCATCATGATTATATTCATGCTGCCCATATCAAACACATCATTCATCGACGAAACAATCGGATAATCCCATGGGTAAAAAATCCAGTATTTCTCTGAATTGGCGACAAGCATGGATGGGAAAGCCAGGCCCGCACCGATAAGAACGGGAACAGCAAAATGGCTAAACCGGTAACAGAAGTAAAAAATCACGCCCACTATAGGCAAAGCTGATATAAACAAAATACCAAACCGCTTTGCCATCCATAAAAATGGAATGGATTCAAGGCCAAGTGAAAAAGCTGCCACAACCATGCCTAAAAAAAGCAGAATCAAACTATAGAGGATGATCCCCATTCCAACCGATAATTTGGTTAGATAAACATGTCTTCTTCTAACCGGCATTGCCAGTAATTGTTTCCAGCTGTTGGTACTATGCTCCATTCTCGCCATCATCACAAGGACAATGGTACAAATGAGCGGCAGAACTAGCCAGCTATATACCGCCATACTGCCTTGATATAGAAATCCACGAAAGATTTCCTCCTCATTTTCTGATAAGCCCATTTTCGCAAAATCCCATCCCTGATAAAGAGCTAACAGCGTTAGAATCGTTGTTGTCAGCAGGATTCTTGAGCGTTTTAACTTATATATTTCAGCGTGTATCAATGGTTTCATTTGCCTGACCTCCTTACAAGACATCTTTTCGTTTAAATTGCCACATTCCAGCAATGATAGAAACAAGCAAAAGAATTACGCTGCTTGTTAATAACTCTTTAAACTCCTGATTCACAAGTCCATCCACCATAAAGACAAAGGCATACGGAAAAAATTTAGCACCCTCGGGAAATTGAAATATCACAATCGAAGAAAGAATAACACCAGCAAACCCAATGACAATCGGGATAATCATATTTTTAAAGAAAGAGCTAAACCAATTGTGGATAGCAGCAATGGCTAGAACCATCAGGAGTTGTTTTCCTGCGTATGTGAGATAACTGCTCCATTCAACCGTTTCGGGAAAGTCCATCACATAGCCAACGAGAACAAGTCCCAGCATATTTAATAGAATTAAAATGGCACTTAACAATAGCCCTGTAAGGAACTTTGATACATACACCCCTTCATGACGGACAGGCAGGCTCAGCATTTGTTTCCAGTTATTTTGACTATCCTCCACTTGATAAAGTAAGGCAAAAATAATCCCGATAAACATCGGCAGAAACATCCCCCACCCCAGTACACGATGATTCTCTAATAAAAGCAGATCCCACGAACTGTATCCTGGTCTTGCCGTTTTTAACAAGTAATCATAACGGATGCTAAAATCCAAAAACATCGCAAGCGTAGTTCCTGCCGGAATGACAAGTAAAAATAACCAGACCCAGCCTTTTTTCTGCTTGAAGAATTCCAGCCGAATCAATGTGACGAGCTTCATGCAATCTCCTCCTTGCCGGTAATCTCCAAGAAGATTTCCTCTAAGGAATGCTCTTTCATCATCATTTGGTGCACATCATAGCCATTCATGATTAACTCACGATTGATCTTTGCCGGTCCAAGGCTTGGGTCCAGATAAATAAATCGCCTATCGTTAGTAAAAGGAATGCCTATTTCCGTAAAATATGATTCAACCTCATTTTTAGGCTCAGCCTCTAATTGAATTTGCGCCTTCTGTTTTTTCCTTAAATCATCCATCGTCCCTTGAAATAGCAGCTTTCCACGACTAATAATCCCAACATGGGTAGCCATTAACTCCATTTCACTTAAAATATGACTCGAAATTAATACAGTGATGCCGAATTCTTTTGGCAGTCTTTTAATTAGCTCACGAATTTCGATAATGCCTGAAGGATCGAGGCCATTCGTTGGCTCATCAAGGATAAGCAGTTCAGGCTTGCCGAGCAAGGCCTGTGCGATTCCAAGCCGCTGCTTCATGCCAAGTGAAAACTTTTTCACCACTTTATTTTTAACATCTGTCAACTTTACAATCTCTAATACCCTTATAATTTCACTTTTGTCTGCACCAAGGATTCTTCTAGTAATCTCCAAATTTTCAAAGGCCGTTAGATGTCCATAATAGGATGGTGATTCTACCATGGAGCCTACTCGTCTTAAAATATCCAGACGGTCTTTTTTGATTGATTGGCCAAACACCCTCACTTCCCCTTTCGTTTCCCTAATCAGACCGAGAAGCATGCGAATGGTTGTCGATTTTCCTGCTCCATTAGGGCCAAGAAATCCATATATGCCCCCTTTCGGTACTTGTAAGTTCACCTGATTTACAGCCAAAAACTTACCAAACTTTTTCGTTAGATTTGTTGTTTCAATAATGTATGTCATCAATTTTTCCTCCAATATAATATTTCGTTACAGTCATTCTAACCACCGTACCTTAAAGCTCCATTGTCTTAACCTTAAATCAACCTTAAAAATAAAAAGCCCACAAACATTGATTTCATCAACATTGTGAGCTTTTATGTAAAATGATGAAGCCGAAAATAACGCATTAACAACCTAAGCTAGCTTTCGGATTACTTCTTTGAGCATTTTTTTAAATACTCCAGTAGGTAATCGTATCAAGAACCCCTAAAATTATCATGGCAATCCCAGCTGCCTTTTGAATGGCCGCACCAGTTTCCGGCCTTTCTTTTTAATTAATGATCCCCCTAAATCCAAATACCAGATTAAGAATATCGCAATGATCAATGGCAAAGATGTGCCAATGGCGAAAAAGACAGGGAGAACAGCCCCGTAGCTGACAGCTGCGGCCATTGGCATGAGAGTAATAAAAAATAACGTAAACATGGTTGGACAAAATCCAAGCGTAAAGCTTACCCCCATTAAAAATGCACCTAAGCTCCCCTTTGCTTGGAATCTCTCCAAGGCGCTTCCTAAGGAAATGGTCTTATATACTTTAATGATGCCTAACATGAACAGCCCGATGACAATAAACATGGGGCCGACAATTCTCCTTACCCATGGAAAGTATGTAATTAATGATGTTCTTACCTCACTGCCAACAATCCAAACTAAAAGACCCAGCCCAGAAAAAACGGCGATCTTTCCTAATGTAAAAAATAAGACGTTCTTCCAGGCAACCTTTTGCTGAACAGATTGATTGCCATAAACCGTAATAGCTCCTAAATTTCCTGTGAACTGACACGGTGCAACAGCACCAACAATGCCTAATACAAAAGCAGATAAAATCGGGATTCCTTTCGTACTAATTCCGATATTGATCAAAGGCTGAGAAAATAAATTGCTTATTTGGCTAAAGAATTCATACATACCTTCTTCCCCTTCTAACGAGAATAAATGTAATTTCATTATAAGATATAAATATCAAGAATTTGTGCAATAAAAATACCTCTAGGATAAACTAGAGGCATTAATTGTGATAACACTTTATTTAGTTCATGATGCTAATACCATTAGGCGTTTTACCAACCTGAATCGTTTCGATGACTTTATTCTGCTCTGCATCAATCACACTGACTGTATGGTCGAACATATTTGTTACATAAATACGCTTATTATCTGGGCTTGTGACTACTCCATGAGACCCTTTTCCTGTTTCAATTGTTGCTGTTGCCTTTTTAGAATGTATATCAACAACTGTCACTGTATTGGATGGATTCTCTTCTGTACCCTGATTTGCTGCATAGGCAAATTGATCATTACCGTCTAGATAGACTTGTGCTGGTCCATTTCCAACAGGAACCATATCAACTTTTTCAGTTTCAAGGTCAATAACGGCTAAAGCATTTTCAGAATTAAGGGTTGCAATAAGTGTTTTCCCATCAGAGGATATCGCTGTTGTGACCGGGGCCTTGCCAACCTTTATTTTCTTATCCTCTTTCATTGTCTTAAGACTAACAACACTTACAGTATCTTCACCCATATTAGCAATATAGGCCGTTGAACTGTCAGATGAGATCCTAAAGCCATGCGGACCTTTTCCTGTCCCTATTGTTGCTGTCACTTCGAAGCTTGCTATATCAATCACAGACACGGTATTGTCCTCATTATTTGTAACAAGGACATACTTTCCGTCATCTGTAAATACGATGTGAGCCGGATGGTTTCCAACCTCAACTGTTTTTAAAACTTCATTGGTTGCTGTATCCAGAAACAATGCTGTACCCGGCATGTCCATATCCATGGCATCTCCATGGCCGTGATCCATTTTCGGAACAATCGTGGCTGCAAGCATTGTTCCATCTGGTGAAACCTGTACATTATGGGCAGTACCTTCAACCTTAATAGTGGAATCTACTTGATTTGTATTTGCATCTATTTTTGTTATGCTGCCGCCTTCATCGGCTGTAAAATAATAGGCAGCCATTTCTTTTTCCGTATTCTGTTCCTTATCAGGAGCTGAATCAGATGTTTGGTTCTGTGATTCAGTCGGTTCATCTGATTTTCCCTCCTGGCTGGCATCACTGCATCCTGTCAAAATCAGTCCCACGATCAGCAGAACTGTAAATAAACTTGCTTTTACTTTATTCATAATGAAGGTTACCTCCTCGAATTTGAATGACAAAATTAGTTTAATGATGCATGATCAAGGATCATGTGATTAACTTCACTTTAGAAAATAAAGCAAACGAATTTTTTACAATTCCTTGAAAATCCATAAAATCTGCAAAGTTATCAAATAAAATGAGTCTTTTACTTAACTCAATCCCATGTAAACCAAACTAAATGTTATAATCTGCAAAGTTTCTTCAAACTTTTATTGTAAGGTAAGGATGAGAAAATTTATTGCACTGGCAAAAGGTGATCGAATGAACAAACTTTCTATAAAAATCGGGATTTTATTTTTCATCATTATTTTTGGCCTGGAAACCTTTATGTTTTTCTTTTTACATACTGCCATTGTTGACTCAAGGGTTGAAGAAGAGCTTTCGGCCTTGCAGGCAAGAGGAAATTCCCACAGAGATATCCTAGAGAAACGTTTTAGCTCTGATACTATCTCCCATGTCACCTTGATGGAATCAGAAGCCAACACGGATGTTGTGATTACAGATCATACGGGAAAGGTTCTTGACTCCTCAGATCAAATTCGCAATCTGGACAAATACGTGATGGCAATCCGTTCTTCTATCCCAAGAAGTGGGCGTGTTGTGGAGGCTCATTGGAAGAAGGAGCCGCTGATCGCCACTGTAAGCCCCATCGAACAAAATGGAGAAATTTTAGGCTATGTCTTTATGTTTCAAGATACTAAATCTGTTCATGCGTTAATCAATCGTCTGAATGAACATTTTTTATTGGCTGCATTCATTTCCGTTAGTCTGACTGTTATTATTATTTTCTTTTTATCAAAGGCTTTAACAAAGCCCCTGATTAAGATGAAGGATGCTACTTCACAAATCAGCAAAGGAAACTTTGAAGTTACTTTGGCAAAGGGAGGAAATGATGAGTTAGGCGATTTATCTAAATCCATTCAATTACTTGCAAACGATTTAAAGTATTTAAAGAAAGAGAGAAATGAATTCTTGGCAAGCATTTCCCATGAACTGCGTACACCGCTAACCTATATAAAGGGATATGCTGATATTGTCCTTAAACGAAACCTGCCAAAAGAGGAGCAGCAAAAATATTTAAATATTATTCTTGAGGAAAGTAATCGGCTTTCATTACTTATTAAGGATTTATTTGATTTAGCGAAGATTGATAAAAACACCTTTGCTATTGAAAAGGAACAGATTCATTTGCATGAATTTCTCATAGCCATAGAGAGAAAATTATCACCGGCTTTTATTGAAAGGGGTATGAGTTTAAGCATCAGCAGTCCTTCAAATATTTATATCTTGGCGGACCCCTCCAGATTGGAACAAATCATCCTAAATCTTTTGGATAATGCCATGAAGTATTCCACACAAGGTACCAAAACAGCCATCTATGCTGCAAAGGATAAACATTCTGTGCAAATTGCTGTTAAGGATGAAGGAAAAGGAATCCCGGCTGAAGATCTTCCATATATATTTAACCGTTTTTATCGTGTAGATAAGGCACGAACCAGATCATTAGGAGGTACTGGACTTGGCCTAGCCATTGTGAAGGAACTTGTAGATATGCATGGCGGAGAAATTGCTGTTAAAAGTGAAATCGGAAAAGGCACAGTATTTTTATTATCTTTTAAGGGGCAGTAAACGATGAAAACCATTTTATTAGTAGATGACGAACCACTTATGCTGGATTTGCTAGCTCTTTACTTATCTCCAGCAGGCTATGATTGTTTAAAAATAACATCAGCCATTGGGGCAATAGACTACTTAGAATCCCATCACGCTGACCTCATTTTGCTTGATGTAATGATGCCTGACATGAATGGCTGGGAAGCATGCAGAAAGATAAGAGATCATTGGGACATTCCGATCATTATGCTTACCGCATTAGGCGAAAAACCTGATATTGTCAAAGGATTAAAAATCGGAGCGGATGACTATATCTCCAAACCCTTTGATGAGGAAGAATTGCTGGCAAGAATTGAAGCAGTTTTAAGGAGAAATCAAAGTGATCATGACAAGTTTACATTCTTAGGGCTAGAGCTGGATTTAAATTCCTTTGTCCTTCAGTATAGCGGAAAGCTGATCCCATTAACTCCGAAGGAATTTGCCATGATGGAGATGTTCTTAAAAAATAGGAACAAAGTATTCTCCCGCGAACATTTAATTACCTCCATCTGGGGGTATGGGGTTTCGACTGAAGACCGGACCATTGATTCCCATGTCCGTAATTTACGGGATAAGCTTCGAAAGGCAGGTTTTCCTGCAGACGAACACCTGGTGACTGTTTGGGGTGTTGGATATAAATGGGTTGATAAAAATTAGGAGTAATCCGCCTTTCGCTTAAGTGCCGATAAACATTCACACGTTTCTCAAAGATTCTTCATAAATTCTGCATAGATTTTTTGTAATCTTAAAGCAAGAAAGGGGATGTTATAAATGAAAAAATTTATGATTGGGATATTAAGCGCTGCATTTATTCTTGGAGCAGGATCCTATGCATTTGCCCAAGGAAATGAGGAAGGAATTTTAAACTTTGAACAAATGAAGCCGTTTATGGAAAAAATGCATCCTAATTTCTCTGAAAACGAGTTGAAAGATATGTACCAAGCATGCCATGGTGAAGGGGGCATAATGGAAAACACAAGCCCTCAAGACATGATGAATAACTTTTAACCAGGAGTGATCTGCCATGATGGGAGCACATGGATTTGGGATGATGGGTTTTGGACTGATTGGGTGGCTATTAAATCTCGCCGTTACAGGATTTGTTGTGTACTTTGCCGTCAGGCTTGCGTTAAAGACAAAATAGAAAAATTAAAAGATTAATAGATTGTACTGCAAAAACAAGAAAAAACACGACTTCTGCCGTGTTTTTTTCTTATTCTATTCCGAAGCTTGCAGGTAAAAACAATTCTACCTCCGTTCCATCCTCCTCTTTACTTCTAATTTTTATTTCCCCTTTGTGTAATTTTATAATCTTTTTAGCGATATGAAGGCCTAAACCAGAACCTCCAGTTTCCCGGCTTCTTGCTTTATCCACACGGTAAAATCGTTCAAAAATATTCTCAATCTCTTCCTCTGGAATCCCAATACCGTAATCTTTCACCCGAATGATGGCATTTACATCATTTTTCTCTAAAAAAATATCAATTCTGCCACTGCTATATTTAATAGCATTATCGAGCAAAATTATGATTACCTGCTTTATTTTTAATTCATCTGCCACAATAAGGACAGGCGACTGCTCAAAATGCAGGGTGATTTCTCTTTTATAAACCTCTTTCATTTGCTTTAAAATATCTTGACATAATAATACAAGATTGATTACCTCTAGATCCAACTCAACTTCTTTTTCTAATGAAGCCACATCCAAAAAGGTTTCTGTCATTTTTTGAATTCTTGTTGCTTCAGAGTGAATAGCCTGGATCGCTTCATCAGCCAATTCTTTATCTTCTAGCCCATGTCGTCTTAACAAATTCGCATAGCTTTTTATAACTGTTAATGGCGTCTTCAATTCGTGGGAGGCATCAGAGACAAACTGAGACTGCTTTGCAAAATTATCCTCTAACCTGTCAATCATCCGGTTAAACGTATTGGCTAATGTTTGAAGCTCATCCTTCGTATCATTCAAAATGATGATTTTCTTTGGTACACCGCTTCTCTCAATATCCTCCATGGTATTGATCATATTTGAAATTGGCCGCATAATTATATTCGATATCCATTTTCCGCTAAGCAATGATAAAATAACAGCTAAAATCGTGCTAACACCAAGAATCCACAAAAGAATATCTTTCCTTGTTTCCAACCCTTCCAGTTCTTCTCCAATCTCGATACTTCCCTTAAGGTGGGGTGTGTTTTCTATTGGAACACGTACAATTAACACTTGCTTTTCCTTCTGATCTATCACAATGGCACGTCTTGTAGCTTCCTTAGTATGTACATACTTTCCTTTCACTTTTTTAGCAAGTTCTTTATCATTGGTTATTTCATAAAGAATGCGCCCATCGGGCTGCACAATTCGAATATAGGATTTCTCTGTTAAATGATTCTTCAAATCACTTTTAATTTGATCGGCCCGGTCATTGTTGCGGATGTTTTTCTCAATATCCACTGCTTTTTGAAACACCCTATCCTCTTCCATATTAACGGTCGTTGTCATAAAAAGTATAAATACTACAAAATTGATCAAAATTAAGATGAACAGCATCCAGGCAGTTGTTAATAGATTAATTTTTAAGGTAATCCTCATCTGCGTTCTCCTTTATGGTGTAGCCGATACCCCTAACAGTAGTAATTAATGGGGCAGAAAAGTCTTCTTCTACTTTTTTCCGCAAATGCCGGATAAACACATCTATCACATTGGTTTCTCCCTCGTAGTCATAGCCCCAAACATTTAAAATGATATTTTCTCTAGTTACCACTTTATTTTTATTTAAAAGTAAATACACCAATAAGTCGTATTCCTTTGGAGTTAAGTTAATCGTCGTACCAGCCCTTACAATTTCCCGTGTATCAGTGTTGATTACGAGATCCTGTATAGAAAGAATAGAATCCCCCTCAAGGTGCTCATTTTTAGAAGAATGGCGGAGACAGGAACGAATTCTTGCTAATAACTCTTCAATTTCAAATGGTTTTGTTACATAATCATTCGCACCTTGGTCTAGTCCAGCAACCTTATCAAAGGTTGAATTTCTTGCAGTCAGAAGAATTACTGGCAGGTTTTTCTTTTCCTTTCTTAATCTTCTTAACACATCCATCCCGCTTAATTTTGGCAGCATCACATCTAATAAAATTAAGTCTATTTCCGTATGTAAAGCCACTTCAAGACCATCCTTACCATTATGTTCCACTGTCACGCTGTATCCTTCATATTCCAGCTCCATCTTTAGAACACGGGCTATTTGAATTTCATCTTCTACCACTAAAATATGGGTCTTCACCCTGCACTGCCCCCTTTTACATTCCAACGTTTAAGAGGTATATTGAAGCCTCCGAAATTACTTCCAGGCTGTTGCCCCGACTTATTATCTAAATATCTTTTAACTTCATCAATTTAGCACAACATAGCAATAATTTCTCATTTTTAATGGTTTATTAATGTTTTTTTCATCACCTGTTTAGATTCATTTTTTATAGTTAAGGTACCCATTTGGGATTAAAAGTACTTGTATACTGACAAAGCATGAGGAGATCAATATGAATGACAATCTTTTTAAAGCAATAAATCACTTAGCAGGTCATCACCCGATTTTAGATGGATTAATGGCTGGTGTGACGAACTACGCATTATACATCTATGCCATAGTTTTGCTTCTCATTTGGTTACTTGGAAAAGAACAGTATAAGAAGACGGTCATTTACGCTGCGATTACTGGCATCCTGGGACTATTCATCAACTTCATCATCGGACATATATATTTTGAACCTCGGCCGTTTGTTTCCCACTCGGTCAACTTATTAGTTGAACATGCAGCGGATGCTTCGTTTCCAAGTGACCATACAACTGGAGCCTTCGCCCTTGCACTAGCTGTTATATTCGTTCATCGAAAAATTGGAATTGGGATGTTCCTGTTTGCCCTCTTAACAGGTCTTTCCCGAGTTTATGTTGGGCATCATTACCCGTTAGATATCTTAGGAAGCTTCATTGTTTCAATAGTCATTAGTTATATTGTTTTTAAGCTTCGTCCCTTTCTTGAACCAATCGCAAACAGGATCATCCATATTTATAATCTGATTCCGATAGTTCCGAAAACAACAGAAAATAAAGACATGAAAACATTGAACAAATAACAAAAACACCGGATCAAACCGGTGTTTTTGTTTATCTCTTTTATCATTATTTTTAAAAGGATTGCGAGTTTCAGATCAATTGCCAGCGGGCTTGCTCCTTTTCTTCCAGAAATAATAAAAGAAAATGAACAGGATTAAAAAGAACAAAATGAAATAAAGACTATATTTTGATACATATGTTTCAACTTGTTTCCAATCCTGCCCTAGCTTCTTGCCTACAGTGATAAAAGTAAAAGTCCATATAAATGCTCCAGTATAAGCAAAAACAATGAACTTTCTAAAAGGATATTTATTTATTGCCGCTATATAGGCAGCGAGATGACGAACTCCAGGAATGAAATAGCCAATAATTAAAACTGTAGGTCCAATTTTTTGGAACAGATTCTTTGTCAAACCTATTTTCTGCTCAGTGATATGAAATTTGGGGCCAAATTTTTTCAACAAAGGTAAGCCGAACCTATAGCCAATAAAATAGCTAAGGGAAATTCCTCCTATGGCACCTGTAAATGCACTTAATAATGACATTATGTATGTTAATTTACCTTGGGAAACATTGTAGCCAACATATGTTAAAAGAACCTCATCAGGTATCGGAAGACCAACAATACCCCCAATTAACACCACAATAATTCCCAAATATCCAAAATGCTCAATCAGGTAATCTATATGCTGCATAGTTAATTCCCGCCTAAGAATTAAATAATTTCCTGCTTAATAAAAATATGATTCATTGTCATGGCTGTAATGCACCACAGTCCAATCATTCTTTTTTCCCTGAAAGACAAACTAGCCCCGCGTAACTCACCACTAATTCACCTACTTAATTATCATTAACTAAATCATCTACACGTACACAAGTAAAACCCCTTTTTTCCACTGTCTTTAATACATCCTTTAATGCATTAATGGTATTTCGTGGAGCTTCTATTTCCGCTCCTAGTGTATCTCCGCAGTCATGCAGCAGGATGACATCTCCGCCTTTAATGTTTGATAGACGATGCTTAATCTTGTCACTGCCCCCAGAGGTCCGCCAATCTTGTGCCATAATTGACCAAAGAATAATTTTATATTTACCTTTTTTTATAAAATCTAAAAGATTGAGCATACCCCATGGCGGACGATAAAAAATAGGCTTTTCACCAGTGAAATGTTCAATAATTTTTGCTGTATCCTCCAGCCCCTTGCGAACTTTCCAAGGAGACATAAGCCAGTTTGAACGGTGAATATAATTGTGAATCCCGATTAAATGGCCCTCTTGATGCATTCGCTTAATTAGCTCAGGGTGCTTTTCCGCTTTGTATCCTACTACAAAAAAGGTTGCTTTTACCTTATTTTTCTTCAACAAATCAAGAAGGATTGGGGTATAATTTGGGTCCGGTCCATCATCAAATGTGAAAGCAATCTTTTCCTGGTCACTCCCTCTCTTACATACTTTTAGCCCTAAACCACGTGAAAGAATATAGGGGATGACAGTGTATAATAAAATTAAAAAAACGATCACTAACAAAATAGCACCCATACTAATTTCTCCTCTCGTAATATCTAAGCTCTTGCCAAATGGTAAACTTTTAAATGTTCCATTTGGCCAGAAGGCTTGAGTTGCTTTTGGTCAAGAATCCCACCGAGGATTTCCGCCATTTCCAACGGGTCTTCCACCTTTATACCGTCTTGAAAAGATTGAATAGATTGTTCCCATTGACTCATTTGTTCATCATCCTTTAATATGCTTATTAATTCTTGTTCCAGCGATTCTTGCTGCTTAAGTTTAAAAACCAGACCCTTTTTTGTTAAATACCGCAAATTGACCTCTTCCTGTCCAGGAAGAGCGGATTGAACAAAAACAGGAAGCCTTTTTCGCAGAACCTCACTAATGGTGACCCCGCCTGGTTTTGTAACAATTGCATCCATTTCTTCGTATAAATGATTCATTTCTGCTCTAGATGAAATATAGGGCAGCGGTTTGATGTGATCCATTTTCCATGAAAGAATTTCGTTGTAAAGCTTTTCATTTTTCCCGCATAGCACATAGAAATCAGATTGGGAAGGTTCCTTAGATCTGCTTAATAGTTTCATAATCCCACCCAAACCGTTATTTCCACCAGAAATTAATATTTTAGGTCTATCTCCTCGTTTTTTTGCCTTTGTGTTTTTTGTAATTTCCTGATGTACTGGAATTCCGGTAACAACCATCCTTTTTTCAGACATTTGGTATCTTTTACTAAATTCATCTTTTGTATCTTTGCTAGGGAAGAAATGATAGTCAATTTCCTCTCGACCCCAAACATTATTAATAAAGAAGTCTGTGTAAACATTTATTACTGGAACCTCACATTTTCCCTTTCTTTTTAATTGGTTTAATAGATAGGATGGAAAACCATGGGTGCAAATAATTAAATCAGGCTTCTCTGCCAGGAGCAGCTGCTCCATTTTTTTTAAGAAAAAATAAGAGTACCATTTAAATGAATGATCATTATGTGATGCGGAGTAGAAAAACCTTTTGTAAGCAAAGTCATATGTTTCGGGTGCGTAACGAATCCATTTTAAATACCAGCTAGTAATCATTTTCTCAAGGGTTGGACTCGCGTAGCTTATAAGGTCAATTTTCTTCACTAAAATTCCTTTTGTTTGTTTTTTAACAATATCCATTAATGCCTCAGCCACTTGATGATGCCCTGACCGCATTTGCAAAAAAGGTAAGAATACAATCTTTTTCATATCTATTTCATCTCCTATTAAGAGGATTTGGGATAGTAAATCTACGCTCTAAATTTAACACCAATTTTTTAAAAGCTTCCCATTTTCATTGATTTTTAATGAAACGAAAAGGAAATTTTAAATAATCCCCAAAAGAAAAGGTGTCAGGTCCCTGTGAATTTTTCACATGGAACCTGACACCTGAAGTCAGCTTATTTATAGGTTATACATTTCTTTTTTTAAAGAAATTCACCAAGATAAAAAATAAGAAAATTAGTAAAAAGATCAGTCCTAAATATGGGACATACTCCGGGTTAATTTGTATGGAACTTGCAGTATAATATCCGGCTAAAATAAATGGACTTATCCATAAAACAGTTCCAATAAAGGATAGAAGTAGAAAATCCAAAAGAGGAATGTTGTTTATTCCAGCAAAATACGGGCTGATTTGCCGTATTCCTGGCATATAGAATCCGAATATAATCGTTTTACGCATATTTTTCATATACTTATTTTTCACCTTGGCCCAGCGCTCTTCCGTTATCCCCACGTATTTACCATATTTATGGATAAATGGACTTCCTATGTATTTTCCCATGACATAAGCAAAAAGCATGCCTGAAAAAGCTCCTAAAAGAGCCGTCGAACAAGCAGGTAAGAATTCTAGGCTGTGTTGGTCAATTAACACACCAATTAAAAAAAGCAATGACTCTTCTGGAGCTGGAATTCCAACAATACCTAAAAATAATAAAGCAAAAATAATCAGATAGCCATACATATTAAGATAATCTATAAGGGTTTCTATATTCATAATTTCCTCTATGGTAAAATTTGTATTATAGGGGTTCTTAGTTTTTCTATCAAAACACCCCACATAAAAACATTCTTCCCGTTATTAAACAAACTTAAAGAACTATTAGTTGATCTTTTGAAGTTTATCATAAAAGTTTATTCTAAAAAATAGATATTGATCCTTGACTGATCACATAAATCACTTTTATGAAGCTTACTGGAGAATGAAAACCTTTTAAACAGCCTATTGCTTGGCAGTCAATCAGAATAAGAATCTTCAAAAACAACAGTTTGGAAAGGATGTAAGACATGGAGTCATTTTTAATAGAGTGGTTTCCTTCTAACCTGATTTTGGCATTTTTAATTAGTATTTTTTTGAATATATTAGTTGCTATTTCAGGTGTTTTACCAAGTGCAGCCATTACTGCAGTAAACATCATTCTCTTTGGATTTGAAGCTGGACTGCTGGTCTCTATTACGGGTGAGGCAGCTGGAGCAATTATTAGTTTTATCTTATATAGAAAGGGCCTTAGTCGATTGTCATCAGGGAATTTTAACAAACAGGTTAAACTTTTAAATAAATTAAAAGACACCAAAGGCGCTGGAGCCGTGTTTCTTGTACTTATTCTCAGAGTATTGCCGTTTGTCCCCTCAGGTGCTGTTACCTTAGCTGCAGCATATAGTAAAATGGGGTTGCTCGCATTTAGTACTGCCAGTACATTAGGGAAGATCCCTTCTTTACTTATTGAAGCATACTCAGTTGACCAACTGCTATCACTTAGTCCAGAATGGCAGCTTTTATGCTTGCTTTTCCTTCTGTTGTTTGCAGTAATTTATTATTTTTTAAAAGGAAAAGGACATTCAAGCCAAAAATAAAAAGATGCCCGGTTTTGGGCACCTTAATGGAAATTTATGGGGCTGTTAATTCACTTTCCGTAACCCATTTATGATTCTTTACCTGCTCTCCTGTTGTTGAAGTATAATCAACCATGTAGACAGTTGTATGCTCAGCGGAGTCGATGGTGGCGGCTGCTCCTTTCATTCCTGGCATATGGTCTGCGTTAAGTGTTACCTTAGCACCTGGCTCCAAAGGTTCCTTGCCTACACCTTCCAATTCCTCATGAATAACCCATTTATGATTAGTAACTGGTTCCCCGCCTGTAGTAGGGGTATAGGTAACTGTATATACCGTTGTATCATAAGCTCCAACAATTGTAGCTTCCGCACCTTTCATACCTGGCATATGATCAGCTTGAATAATGGGATGACTTCCTACTGGGAATTTAGGGTTTTCTGCTTCTTTTAACCCTTCTGGAACCTCTCCAGAACTAGTGTGGTTCATTGCTGAATGGTCCATTCCCTCCATATTGCCTTCAGACTGATTATCTTCCTGCGTTGACTCATCTTGCGCTGGTTCACTTTGGGCTTGAGTTTCTTCATTTTCAGCATTGCCAGCATTATTAGTTCCACCACACGCTGCAAGAATCAAGAAAGTAAATAAAAGCAACATTACTAATATCAGTTTGTTTTTCATCCATGAACCTCCTATATTGCTTACTCTTCGTTTTTACTAATAGATTTCCCTATGTAATTTCTAATAAACATCTTATATAAAAAAGCTCACAAACATTGGTCTTATCAACATTTGTGAGCTTTTTATATGGATTTATGAAGCTAATAAATTAGGCATTAACATCATAGCCTTGTTCTTCAATTGCTTCCTTCATGGCAGCAACAGTTACTTTTGCTTCGTCAAAGGTAACATCTACTTTGCCAGCTTTTAAATCTACTTCAGCACCTGAAACGCCATCTAATTCTTTCAATGCGCCTTCAACTGCTGCTTTGCAGTGGCCGCATGACATGCCTT
>Ga0180215_1000287_pt1 | contig 68106 bp, 71 predicted proteins | sample eDN3rd37CBELigBY_FD_128871 | JGI IMG/M metagenome (GOLD analysis project Ga0180215, IMG submission 128871) | Enriched backyard soil microbial communities from Emeryville, California, USA - eDNA 3rd pass 37_C BE-Lig BY (version 2) (version 2) | ecosystem: Environmental > Terrestrial > Soil >...
CCGCCTCGTCGGCATCCTGCACGGTTGCCTACGCCACCGGACCCGCTACGACGAACACAAAGCCTGGGCACACCGCACACCTGCCGCCGCTTGACAACTTACGCACCTGGGATGTCTAACCCCCGGTCAGCGGGTGGGCCGCACCAGCGGCACCGCCACCTCGCAGCTCTGGTGGATCGCGTGCAGCCAGGCGTCCTGCTGGGCGGCCGCCCTGAGCCGACGGCGCCTGCCCGCCCACCCGCAGCTGCACGCGGCGCGGTAGCGGGCGAACCCGAAGTCGGCGACGGCGACCAGCCCGACGGCGGTATCGGTAGCGGGGGCGGCGGTGTGGGCGGTGTCGAGGGCTACCGCAGCGGTCATGGTCGACCTCCCGAGATCGGAAACGGTGCCGTCATCGTCGCGCGTGCGCACACCGAAATCGGTCGCGCTGCGGTCACGAGTTGGCCTCGGCGCGCCGGTGTGTCCGCGCGTCGGACGAAAAACATGCGCACTTTTGCGGTGGCAAATACCGTGATCGCGGTGTGCAGGAGATTCTTGTGGCACAGCACATTTCGCCTCCGGTATTGACGCAGGTGAAGTGTGGGTGCACCCCGGAGTCCGGCGCGCCGACAGCCCCGGTGTGCTGTTACGGTCACCCCCGATACCGGGACGTCCGAAAGGGTGGGAGTGGACGCCGTACTCGGCATGTCGGTGACCTCATCGGCCGTCGGTCTGGTCCTCGTCGAGGGACAGGACGCCGACGGCGGCACAGTCGACCGCAACGCCATCTACCCGCGCCGCCGGTCCACACCCCAGCAGATCGCCGACGAGGCCGCCGCGGCGGTGCTGCGGTCCGAGACCCTGGCCGCCGCACAGGGCCACCGCCTGCGATCGATCGGGGTGACCTGGAGCGACGACGCCGACGCCGCGGCCACGCTGCTGCTGCGCGCCCTGACCGACTGCGGTTTCGACAGCGTGGTGCCGGTGCGGATGCCGGAGGCCTCCGAGGCACTGGCCTGGGGCGTCGCCGACGTCATCGGTTGCGACGTCACCGCGGTGTGTGTGGTGGAGTCCGGCACCATCATCGCGCTGGTGGTGAACACCGCCGAGGGTGCGGTCCAGACCGCGGTGAACCAGTCGATCGTCAGCGAGGAGGGGCTCGTCCGCTGGCTGGGTGCGGTATTCGCCCGGGCGGACTGGCGACCCGAGGCGCTGGTGCTGGTCGGCTCCGGCTCCGGTCTGGACGCGTTGATGCCGCGACTGGAGGACGTGCTGGCGGTGCCGGTGTTCTCACCGGCCGAGGCGGAGTTCGCGATGGCGCGGGGTGCCGCGCTGGCCGCGGCGCACAGCGGCACTCCGCCGGCCCCGGGCCCCGACGCGCACGTCTTCCCGCCGGCCCGGCACCGGACACGTCAGCCCGCGCTGGCCGCCCCGCTGGCCATGCTCACCGCCGGGACGGTGACGTTCGTGGCGTCGGTGTCGGCGGCGATCAGCCTGCAACTGGCGCCCGGCCGCGACACCACGCTCCCCGAACCGGCACCGGCGGCCAAGTCGTCACCCGATGTGGCCGCCGCCGCGCCCCGCCCGGCCGCGGCGCCGCCGCGTGCGGTCGTGGCCGAACCGCCACCGGAGGTGGTGTTGCCCGCCGACCCGCCGGAGGCGCCGCCGGTCGAGGAGATCGCGGAGGAGGCCGTCGACCCGGTGCCGGAACTGGGCGCCGACCTGCTCGCGCCGCCGGAACTCCCGCCGCCCGCGGAACCGGGGCTCACCCCCGAGGGTCTGCCGCCGGAAGCCCTGCCGCCCGGTGCGCTGCCCGCCGAGCCCGAGACCCCGCAGCGGCGTGGACTGCTGCAGCGCATCCGGGACCGGCTGTCCGACCTGGGACCCGATCCGGCGCCGCCACCCGCCGTCGACCCGGCGCAGTTGCCGCCGCCTGATCCGGCGCTGGCACCTCCACCCGATTCGCTGCCCGCCGCCCCCGCGCCGGCACCCGATGCGGCGCCCGCGCAGGTACCCGACTCGCCGCCGCCGGCCGAGATCATCCCGCCGCCGCCGGACGAGCCGCTGATCCCGCCTGGCTGATCCGCGCGGGTCGCGCTGAAACGAAACGGATCGCGGCGCCGATAAGCGATCGTGACCGCTCCCGCGTCAACGGATCGTGCCGGAATCCGGCGTGACCTGCGATTGCCGGGCGCATTGCCAGCGACGACCTAGGATATTGATGTGCTGAAGCTTCGACGTGTGCTCGCGGTCGCGGGCGTCGCCCTGCTCGCCGTGGCGGGTTCCACCGCGACCAGTGCGGCAGGGACCACGACCCCCACCGGTGTCGCCGCCATCTCACCGGCCGGTCAGACCGTCGGGGTGGCCCAGCCGGTCACCGTGACGTTCGACGGACCGGTCGCCGACCGCGTCCGCGCCGAACGCAGCGTCGCGATCTCGGCGCCCACCGTGCCCGAGGGCAGCCTCGAGTGGCTCAGCGACCGTGTGCTGCAGTGGACTCCGGAGGAGTTCTGGCCGGCCCACTCGACGATCACGGTCTCGGTCGGCGACACCAAGGCGTCGTTCCAGACCGGTGCCGTGGTGCTCGGCGTCGCCGACATCGACGAGCACACCTTCACCGTCAGCATCGACGGTGAGGTGGTGCGCGAGATGCCCGCGTCGATGGGCAAGCCGAAGTTCCCGACGCCGATCGGCCGATTTCGGGTGCTGGAGAAGCAGGACGTCGTGGTGATGGACTCGCGCACGATCGGCATCCCGCTCGACGATCCGGAGGGCTACAAGCTCACCGTCTACGACGCCGTCCGCATCACCTGGGGCGGGGTGTACGTGCACGGCGCGCCGTGGTCGACGGGCTCGCAGGGCTACGCCAATGTCAGCCACGGCTGCATCAACCTCAGCCCTGAGAACGCCGACTGGTACTTCAACCAGATCCGCATCGGCGACCCGGTGATCGTCCAGGCGTAGCGTCGCCGGATCAGGCCGCCGCGTGCAGGTTCTTCGCGGTTGGTGAGGTCGGCACCGCGGCCGGATCCGGGCACGTTCCGAGCACGCGGTCGGCGGTACCCGAACTGGTCACCGTAAACCAGTAGTGCTCGTTCTTGAAGTGATGGTTGCGGTGGTTGCGCCAGATCGCGCGGTAGATCCGGGTTTTCGGCTTGTAGTCGCTGTGGATCAGATAGTGCGTCCACTCGTAGAGCAGGCCGAGCGCCGCGAGACACACCAAGAACGTCAGGCCCATCGCGAGCCGCGGGAACGCCAGCAGGGCCACCGCGACGGTCAGCGGTAACACCCACGTCGCCAACGACCTCGTCGGGATGAAGATCAGCGGCACGTTACGCGGGTCGCGGTGGTGAGCCCGGTGCTCGCGGGCCAGCAGCGGGTCGATCGTCAACGGTCCCAGGCGTTTCGGCCGCCAGTGCAGAACCACCACGTGCACCGTCCACTCGAAGAACGGGAACACCGCCAGCATCGCCACCGGCACCGCCGCGTCGCTGAGCTGCCAGTCCCCGACGGCTGCCCTGGCGATCATCGCCGCGGTCAGCACCGCGGCGATCATCCAGGGGGAGGGGTGGCGCCAGAACTCGCGACGGGCGTCGGCGAGTGAAAAGCCTTGGCGGACAGGTTTTCTGATCGTGGTCATGCGCCCTCCTCAAGGTCGTCCAGAGCGGCCAGCAGCGCGTCGGTGGCGGGTCCGAGCAGATGCTGCGCGGCGGTGCGCGCGCGGTCCGGATCACCGGCGACGACGGCGTCGGCGAGTTCCCGGTAGGCCTGCGGCCTGCCGACCTCCTCGGCCATCACCGCGGCCAGCGCGCCCAGGGCGGGTTCGTAGGTGGCGCGCAGCGTGTTGAACATCAGCCGGAACGCGATCGAGTCCGCGCCGTCGACGATGTGATCCCAGAACGTCAGCGCGTGCCGCTGCCGATCGACCGGATCGGTGGCCTCGGTCAAGGCGCGCAGGGCTTCATCGAGCAGGCCGCCCAGCTCGGGTCCGCGTCGTCGGGCGGCGAGTTCGGCGACCTTGGGGCCGTTGTGCAGCCGGGTCTCCAGGATGCTGCGCACCACCGCGGTGTCGAGTTCGCCGTCGCGGATGAGCAACCGGGGCAGCAGGTCGAGTCCGGCGGTGCGGCGGAAATCGCGGACGGTGGTCGCGTCGCCCTGACGCACTTCGATCAGGCCCGCGGCGGTGAGCCGTTTGAGGGCCTCACGCACCGCCGGGCGCGAGACGCCGAGCACCTCGGCCAGCCTGCGCTCGCTGGGCAACGTCTCGCCGGGTTGCATCTGGCCGCTGAGCACCTCGGACATGATCTGCTCGAACACGTCCTCGGGCACCGAGCGGCGGTTCACCGGTTGCAGGGCCATGCGGCCAGCCTGCCAACCGACAGGCCAGAGGTCAAGTGGTCAGACCAGTGAAGTTCAGCCGGCGAGTTTGGCCTTCATCTGCTCGGCGAGCGTCAGCATGGCCTTCATGGGCCGGACCATCACGGTCAGCTCGGTGATCCGCCCGGCCTGGTCGAGGCGCAGGAAGTCGCAGCCCTCGACCTCGATGTCGCCGACCCGGGCGGCGAACATCAGGGCGTGATCGCCGGACTCCGGGGAGCCGAACTCGCGGAGGTAGTGGAAGTCCTCGAAGACCTGCAGGACCGCAGACAGGATCTGGCGCAGTGCGTCCTTGCCGACGTAGGGGGTGAACACCACCGGGCTGCGGAACACGACGTCGTCGGTGGCCAGGTCCAGCACCGCGTCCAGATCGCCCGCCTCGACGGCGGCGCGGAAGTCGGCGGCCATCAGCAGTTGGCCTCGATGCGGAAGGTGGTGCTGACCGCGTTGCTCGGATTGTCGGCGAACGATCCGTCGGCCGATCCGGTGATCGTGAAGGTGCCGCCCGCGGACTCGACCTCGGCCTCGCCGATGTTGTCGCGCCAGACGCTGCCGGTGAAGCCGCCGACGCCCTGGAACGTGATCGCCTGGACCACGACGTCGTCGCCGGTGTCGAGATCGACGGTGAATCCCTGTTTCTCGTCGAGGCTCTTGATGGTCCACAACCACCCGCTCTGCGCGCATCGCACCGGGAGCGGGCCGCCGGTGCTCTCACCGTCGATCGTCACCTTCGCCGTGGTACCGCCGAGCGCCGCGGGCTGAGCCGCGCAGGCCGTGCCCAGCGCGAGCAGCGCGGCGGCCGCGGCAACGAGTCGAATGTCCATGGCGCCGACTCTATTGCGGGCGACGGCCGCGCAGGGGCGCTTCAGCTCAGGAGGTGTGTGCGCCCTCGGGAATTCCGGTGTACTCGGGATTGGGCGGCACCGCCAGCGCGATACCGATGCGGTTGGTCGCGCCGATGAACGCGGCGATCGAGATGGCCTCGAGGATCTGGTGGTCGTCGAGGCCCAGCGCGCGCAGCCGGTCGAAGTCGGCGTCGCGGATCTGCTGCGGATGGTTGTTGACCAGCACCGCGAGATCGCCGAGCGCGCGCTCACGCTCGGTGAGCTCGGCGACCTGGGTGTGGTCGATGGCCACACGCTGCCCGAACGACCAGTCGCCTGCGACCTTGCCCAGCTTGTTGGCGTGGTTGGTGTGGCAGTAGGCGCAGCGGTTCTCGCCGGAGACGACGGTCGCGATGACCTCACGTTCCCGGGCGGAGAGCCCGCCGCGGCCGTCGGCGCCGAGGATCGGCAGCAGGTAGGCGTTGAGCCGGCCGAGGTCGTCCTCGTTGAGCGACAGCGCGCGGAACCAGTTCGAGGTCAGGCCCTCCTCGCGCAGTTGTTTGGTGAAGAAGCCCTTCACGCCGGGGTTCTTCAGCTCGTCGAGTTCGGGTACGCGCAGCCGGGAGATCCTGGCGGGGGTCAAGGGGCCGGCCGGTGCGTCAACTGTGGTGGTCATGAACCGACGATCCCGCTCCCGTCGCGCACCGACAAGGTTTGTGGCACCCGAGAGCAGAACCCTTGCGGCGGCTCAGCGCAGTGCCGCGGCGGTCGCCTCGTCGGAGGGCAAGAACGCCTCGATCGACAGCTCGGCGGCGGTGAGATCGAGGGCGGTGCCGAAGGTGGTCACCATCGACAGGAAGCTCAGCAGCCGGCCGTCGGTGGTGTAGAGCTCCAGGGGCACCGCGACACCGAGGTCCGCCGTCTCGCCCGAACCGCCGGGATAGGAGTCGATTTCGGTCAGCAGCTGGGTCAGCTCGGCCGATCCACCTGCGGCGACCTCGCGGCGCAGCCGCTCGACCAGATGGTGACGCCACTGCCCGAGGTTGCGGATCCGGGGCGCCAGGCCGTCCGGGTGCAGCGCGATGCGCAGCGCGTTCGGGTTCTCCAGCAGCGCGGGGGAGACACCGTCGAGCAGGATCGCCGCGCCCTCGTTGGCCCGCACGATCTGCCAGCCGCGGTCCACCACCACACACGGAAACGGGTTGTAGGCGGCCAGAATCCGGTCGATCCCGGTCCGGATCGCGGTCATGTCCGGATCCTCCAGCGATCGCTCCGGGTACTGCGGGGCGTAGCCGGCGGCGAGCAGCAGCCGATTCTGTTCGCGCGGCGGCACATCGAGCACCTCGGCCAGGCGCAGCACCATGGTCCGGCTCGGGGTGGACCGGCCGGTCTCGATGAAGCTGACGTGCCGGGCGGACACGTCGGCCTCCAGCGCCAGATCGAGTTGGCTGAGCCGGCGCCGCAGCCGCCACTGCCGCATCAACGTCCCGAAGGTGGGGCCGGGATCGAGTGTCGTGGACAGCGTCACCGATTCAGTCTCGCGCAGTGCGCGACCCGCGGCCACTACCTGACAGGTAATTGCGGCGGCTACCTCAAGCGGCGCACCCTGGGAGTGTCCGACGAGTGAGGGGAGATGACATGGGAGCAGGTGTTTCGACCCCGATTCCGGCTGCGGTGCCGAAGTGGCTGCGGTTCGTGCTGATCTCGGATCGTGCGGGCTCGTCCTGGTACATCGGCCTGGGCTTCTTCTTCGCCCCGGTGCTGGCCGTGCTGTCCCCGTGGCCGACGGCGACCACGGTGCTGTGGGTGGTGATCGGGTTGTTCGGGCTGTGGCTGGGCCTGCTCGGTATCGCGATGGCGACCGGGCTGGTGATGGTGCTGCGGGCGAACGCCGAGATCCCCGAGGACTACTGGCGTTCGATCATCGACTACTGAGTGGTGCCGACGTAGTCGACCTGCCAGTGCTTGATGCCGTTGAGCCAGCCCGAGCGCAGCCGTTCGGGCTCGGCCAGCGGCCGCAGGTTAGGCATGTGGTCGGCGATCGCGTTGAACATCAGGTCGATGGTCATCCGGGCCAGGTTGGCGCCGATGCAGTAGTGCGCTCCGGTACCGCCGAACCCGACGTGCGGATTGGGGTCGCGCAGGATGTTGAACCGGTACGGGTCCTCGAACACCTCTTCGTCGAAATTGGCTGAGCGGTAGAACATCACGACCCGCTGGCCGGCCTTGATCTGCACACCCGAGAGCTCGGTGTCGACCAGGGCGGTGCGCTGGAACGACGTCACCGGGGTGGCCCAGCGGACGATCTCGTCGGCAGCGGTGGCCGGTCGCTCCTTCTTGAACAGCTCCCACTGGTCGGGGAACTCGGTGAACGCCATCATGCCCTGGGTGATGGAGTTGCGGGTGGTCTCGTTGCCCGCCACGGCGAGCAGGATGACGAAGAACCCGAACTCGTCGTCGGAGAGCTTGTGCCCCTCGACGTCGGCCTGCACCAGCTTGGTGACCAGGTCGTCGCCGGGATTGGCGGCCCGTTCGGCGGCGAGCTGCATGCCGTAGGAGATCAGCTCCACCGACGCGGAGATCGCGTCGTTACCGGCGAATTCGGGGTCCATGTCGCCGACCATCTGATTGGACCAGTGGAACAGCTTCATCCGGTCCTCCTGCGGCACGCCCATCAGCCCGGCGATCGCCTGCAGCGGCAGCTCGCACGCCACCTGTTCGACGAAGTCGCCGGAGCCCTCGGCGGCCGCGGTCTTGACGATCTCCTGGGCGCGCGTGTTGAGCTCGTCGCGCAGCCGCTCGACCGCCCGCGGGGTGAAGGCACGGGAGATGATCTTGCGCAGGTGCGTGTGGTGCGGGGCGTCCTGGTTGAGCAGCACGTACTTGCCGCGCTCGACCTGCTCGCCGACGGTGCCGTCCTTGTAGCGGGGCAGCGCGGTCTTCTTCAGGCTGGAGAACACGTCGCTGCGGCGCGAGATCTCCTTGACGTCCTTGTGTCTGGTGACCACCCAGAAGCCGCCGTCGTCGAAGCCGCCGGCACCGATGGGCTGCTCGTTCCACCAGATCGGAGCGACCCGGCGCAGCTCGGCGAGCTCGTCGACGGGCAGGCGCTCGGCGTAGATGTCGGGATCGGTGAAGTCGAATCCGGGCGGCAGGTTGAGAGTCGCCATCATGCACCCCTTTGGCTGACGCGGTCTAGTGCCCTTTGGGCATTGCTACACCACAGATGGGCGGCCTCGCGGCGGGTTCGGAAGAATCCCAGGACAGAGGAAGTGGAACGTGTTCACAAAGTGTTTCGCGGCGCCCACCGAATTGACTCCTTTGTCACGCCAGGCACGGGTGTAACAATCCTTGAGGACTTTCCGAGACATCCAGTAACGGAGAGGAGGCAGCCCGTGAGGATGGACGCGAACACGCTGTCGTTGACCGGTTTCGGTGCCCTGCTCGGAGCCGGTGTCGCCGCACTGATCGCCGCCCCGGCCGCGGTGGCTCAGCCGGCCGTCCCGCCGCCTCCTCCACCACCCGCGCCGATCGTGGCCGCCGCGGCGCCGACCCCCGATGTGCCCGCGGAGGTACCAGCCGAGGAGGCGCTACCCACGCCGCCGGACGGGGTGCCGCACCTGGCCAGCCCGGACGCGCCGCCGCCGGGCACCACGGCGGACCCGAACGCGGTGCCGCGCGAGGACCCGAACATCAGCTATCTCAAGGATCTCTGGTACGCGGTGCAGAACCACGAGATCAGTGCCAAGGAGGCGTTGATCATGGGGCTGGCGCAGCGGGGGATGAACACCCCGATCCCGCAGCAGGCCCCCGGCCCGAATGTGCCGAGCGCACCGGCGGACCCGGCCGCCGCGCCGCCGCCTCCACCCCCGGCCCCGGCGCTGCCGTGGATGCCTCCGCCGCCTCCGCCGCCTGCGCCGCCTGCGCCGCCTGCGCCGGCGGCGTGAGTCATCGTCGAGTGATCAGCTGAGCCTGCGCAGCAGCCAGTGCACGGTGTGCACGTGCGACGGCTCGGCGATCGACCACACCCGCCGAACCACGGGGTTGTCGTGGCGGGCGCGGGTGCCGAACAGCAGACCGTCGCCGCGGCGGCACATGAGCAGCTCGGCCGGCATACCGACGCGAGAGTCCGCGCCGACCAGGACGTGGTCGTCGTCGCTGGCCCGGATCGGCCAGCCCAGGATCGAGCGGCCGGTCGGGTTGAGCTTGAGTCCCAGTGCGGTCCACGCCGCGACCAGCCGTAGCCGCATGCCCGGCGGAGCTCCCTGCAGCATCAGCCGCAGCCACGCCTCAGCGGTGCGGTCGCCGGCAGGTACGTCGACCAGGAACGCGTCGGCGTAGTCGACGCGGCCGAGCAGGGTTGGCACCGCGTGGTTCTCGCGTGGCTCGATCTGGCGTACCGATGATCCGAGATCTGCGGTCGCCGAAGTTTTTTCAAACATACATCACTGTATGCTTGGGGTTCGGTCGAGTCAACGCCAGGAGAAGCCGATGGTCGCCCACACCCGCACCCCGCGCCACGTCTGGATCGACGCGGGGCTGGCGGCGCTCGCCGAGGGCGGACCGGACGCGGTGCGGGTCGATGTGCTGGCCAAGGCGCTCGGTGTCAGCCGGGGTGGTTTCTACTGGCACTTTCCCAACCGGCAGGACTTCCTCGATGCACTGCTCGACGTGTGGGAGCGCCGCGCCACCGACGAGGTCCTCGAACGCGTCGAAGGTGAGGGTGGCGACGTTACCGCCCGGATCGGCCGGGCCGGTGCGCTGACCTTCGCCGAGGATCTGCTGCCGGTGGATCTCGCGGTCCGCGACTGGGCCCGTCGCGACCCGGCGGTGGCGAAGCGGTTGCGGCGTGTCGACGACCGCCGAATGGACTACCTGCGCGAGCTGATCGGCGCCGTCGTCGCCGATCCCGATGACGCCGATGACGTGGAAGCCCGTGCGCTACTGGCATTTTCGCTGGCGATCGGGCACCACGTCATCGCCGCCCGGCCTCGGGGACGGCGGTCGCGGGTGTTGGCGCGGGCGACCGCGCATCTTCTGGGCTAGTGGGGTGGGGGAGCAGGTGTCAGCCGCTCCGTGATGCGGTCGATCTTGGCCTCGATGCGTTCGAGGTCCTCGGCGTCGACCTTGAACAGCCAGTGTTTGGCGCCGAGCAGCAGGATGGCCTGGAAGATCAGCTGCAGCCACTCGCTCTGCCAGTTCTCGAAGGTGCTCGCGAAGAAGTCGTGCAGGTATTCGCCCCACACGAAGGGCTGGCCGTGCTGCTGCTGGGTGCTCGTGAACTCGGCCATCTGGGTGAAGAACTGGCCGAGCCACGAGCCGACGAACAGCAGGACGAGGATGTAGACGGCGCCCCACCGCCTCATATGAGTCATGGCGGGCGGATACCCGCCCGCCATGACATGACGCGGTTCTAGGCCTCCGCGGCGGCCGCGTTGATCTCCTCGAGTCGGCCGGTGGCCTCCAGGTACTCCTTGACCCAGCGCTCGATGACCGTCGCGGTCTTCTCCACCTTGGTGAACTGGCCGACGACCTGGCCGATCGGGTTGAACGCGACGTCGACCGACTCGTTGGGGTACTTGTGCGTGGCGGCCACGGCCATGCCCGACACCATGTACTGCAGCGGCATGCCCAGCGGCTTGGGGTTCTCGGGCTTCTCCCACGCCTCGGTCCAGTCGTTGCGCAGCATGCGGGCCGGCTTGCCGGTGAACGAGCGGCTGCGCACGGTGTCCTTGCTGGTGGCCTTGATGTAGGCCTCGTGCTGGACCGGGGTGTTCTCCGACTCCTCGACGATCACCCACTGCGACCCGGTCCAGGCGCCCTGCGCGCCCAGCGCCAGCGCCGCGGCGATCTGCTGGCCGCTGCCGATACCGCCGGCGGCCAGCACCGGAAGCGGCGCCACCTCCTTGACGACCTGCGGCCACAGCACGATCGAACCGATCTCACCGCAGTGGCCGCCGGCCTCGCCGCCCTGGGCGATGATGATGTCCACCCCGGCGTCGGCGTGCTTGCGGGCCTGCGACGGCGACCCGCACAGCGCCGCGACCTTGCGGCCGGACTCGTGGATGTGCTTGATCATGTCCGCCGGCGGGGTGCCCAGCGCGTTGGCGATCAGCGTGCACTTGGGGTGCTGCAGCGCGATCTCGACCTGCGGGGTGGCGGTCGCCTCGGTCCAGCCCAGCAGCTGGAAGGCGTCCTCCTCGCTGTGCTCGACCGGAACGCCGTGGTCGGCCAGGATCTTCTTGGCGAACTCGATGTGCTCTTCCGGCACAAGGTCATTGAGCGTCTTCTTGAGGACCTCGGGGTCCACGTCGGCGGCGTCCTGACCCTCGTACTTGTTCGGGATGACGATGTCGACGCCGTACGGGTGGTCGCCGATGTTCTCGTCGATCCACTTGAGCTCGATCTCCAGCTGTTCGGGGGTGTAGCCCACGGCGCCCAGCACGCCGAAGCCGCCGGCCTTGCTCACCGCGACGACCACGTCGCGGCAGTGGGTGAACGCGAAGATCGGGTACTCGATATTGAGGTCGTCGCAGATGGGGGTGCGCATGCACTGCTCCTTGGTCGGCCGCACAAATTGAAACGTGTTCTAGATTAGTACGAGCGTGGCCGCCGCAGGCAAGAGACCTCGTAATCGCCCGAATTCACCGTCCCGGCCGCGCGCGCCGGGCCTCCGGGTACGACGACCTCTCAGGGAGCGACCGCTCGGATCAGTCGTAGCCGATCAACCGGCGCAGTGACACCCGCCTGCGGTCGGTGGAACCCTCCAGGCGCAGCACCGGCCAGCCCTCCTCGGCGGCCTTGCGCGCCAGCCGCGGCCGCGGGTTGACCGGCCGGGGGTTACCCACCTGCACCATCAGCGCGATGTCCTCGTCGCCGTCGGCGTAGAAGTAACTACGTTCCAGCTCAACGTCATTGGCCTCGCAGAACCGCGCGACCGCGGCCGACTTGTTGCGGCCCCAGATGATCGGCCGCTCGATCCGCCCGGTGAGCCGCCCGTCGTCGTCGACCTCGAAGTGGTTGCACAGCACGTGCTCGATCCCGGCGTAGCGGGCCACCGGCTCGGCGTGGATCGTCATCGCCGAACTGGACAGCGCCACCGTGTGCCCGCGCCGCAGGTGGGCCTGCACGATGTCGTGCATCACCGGAAACACCCGCGACGCGACGCGCTCGACGAACAACCGCTGCCCGAGCTCGTCGAGCTCGGCCAGCGACTCGCCGCGCAGATAGCCGGCCGCCCGGTTCAGCAGCCGCTCGAACTGCATGCGGCCCAGCCGATAGCGCAACGCCGCCTCCATCACCCCGAAGACCTCGCCGAGGCGCGCCTGTCCGCGGCGGATCCGGTCGGCGGCGTGCGCGGTGGCGGTGAACCCGTCGACCAGCGTGCCGTCCAGGTCGAAGAACGCACCGATGCGCGGGTCCGCGGGGCTGGCCTCGATCTCGGCGATCGGGTCCGGGGTCTCCGAGTGCGCGATCATCTCGGCTTCAGCCTAGGGGCGGTACACCCCCTTGCCCGTCACCAGGGGCATGTCCAGGGTGGTGCGGATACCGGGTTCGGCCGCCACCACGTCGGGGATCGCGTTGACGATGCGCCCGGCCGCCGCCAGGATCGCCGCGTAGTTGTGGTCGCCGTCGCGGCTGGTCGGGCAGATGTCGAGGGTGTAGGACGGTTCGCCGGTGATCTCGACGCGGTACGAGCCGCCGGGCTGGGCGGGCTGGGCCCAGTCGGGTCGCAGGTCGGGGCGCAGCCGGGTGACGTGTTCGACGACGATCGCCGGCCGGCCGTCGACGATGCCCTCGATCTGGAACCGCACCGCGGCCACCGTGCCCTTGCGGATGGTGCCCACGGCGACGTCGAAATCCTCGGGCGCGGGTTCCTGTTCGACGGAGTCGCGGATCTCCTCGACCTCCACGCCCAGGCCCGCGGCCAATTGGCGGATCGCGGTGCCCCACGCGACGCTGAGCACCCCGGGCTGGTACAGCAGCGGCAGGTCGCCGATCTCGTTGCCGAAGCCCATCACGTCGAACATCACCGTCGCACCGTCGTAGGTCGCGTAGTCGGCGATCTCCATGGTGCGGATCTGGTCGATGCGCTGGCAGGTGCCCGCCAGCGCGAACGGCAGCAGGTCGGTGGCGAAGCCCGGATCCACCCCGGTCATGAACACCGTCGAATTGCCTTCGCGGGCAGCGTCTTCGATGCGGGCGATGTACTTGTCCGGGATCACGCCCCACGGGTACTGCAGCACGCCGACACCGGAGCCCACCACGTTGATGCCGGCGGCGAGCAGCGTGCGGACGTCGGTCATCGCGTCGGGTAGCCGGGTGTCGCCCATCGCGCAGTACACGACGCAGTCGGGCCGGTCGGCGATGATCGCGTCGAGGTCGTTGACCGCGGTGACGCCCGTCGTCACGTCCAGGCCGGCCAGCTCGCCGGCGTCCCTGCCGACCTTGGCGTCCGTCGACACCCATACCCCGGTGAGGTCGAAGCGGTCGTCGCTGACGAGTTGTTTGAGGGCCAGGCTGCCGCAGTTGCCGGTTCCGATGAGCGCCACTCGAATAGCCATGGCCAGCAGTATGCGTGCCGCGCAGCGAGATTGGAACAAGTTCTAGTTAACCGGTGCCGGTGCGGTAGCCTGACGCCCCATGGGACGTGTGGACGACAAGGTGGCAATCATCAGCGGCGGCGCGCGCGGTATGGGCGCCGCCGACGCGCGAGCGCTGGTTGCCGAGGGGGCCAAGGTCGTGATCGGTGACATCCTCGACGACGAGGGCAAGGCGCTGGCCGAGGAGCTCGGCGACGCCGCCCGCTACGTCCACCTCGACGTGACCCAGCCCGACCAGTGGGACACCGCGGTGGCCACCGCGGTCAACGAGTTCGGCAAGCTCAACGTGTTGGTGAACAACGCGGGCACCGTCGCGCTGGGCCAGATCGGTCAGTTCGACATGGCCAAGTGGCAGAAGGTCATCGACGTCAACCTGACCGGGACGTTCCTGGGCATGCAGCACTCGGTGGAGGCGATGAAGGCCGCCGGCGGCGGGTCGATCATCAACATCTCCTCGATCGAGGGTCTGCGCGGTGCGGTGATGGTGCACCCCTATGTGGCGTCCAAGTGGGCGGTGCGCGGGCTGACCAAGTCGGCGGCGCTGGAGCTGGGCCCGCACAACATCCGGGTCAACTCGGTGCACCCCGGGTTCATCCGCACCCCGATGACCAAGCACTTCCCGGACAACATGCTGCGGATCCCGCTGGGCCGCCCCGGCCAGCCCGACGAGGTCGCGACGTTCGTGGTCTTCCTGGCCAGCGACGAGTCGCGCTACTCGACCGGCGCCGAGTACGTCATGGACGGCGGCCTGACCCTCGACGTCCCGCACAAGTAACCCGCCGAACGTGGGTTACCCGCACGCGTTTCGGCGTTGCGGCGTGGCACAACCCCACACTCGAACCCCACACTCGGTGGCCCACACCGTAGTCTCGGGAGCCGTGAGCGCACGCGCGGGCATCGTTGTCACCGGAACCGAAGTCCTCACCGGCCGGGTCCAGGACCTCAACGGTCCCTGGCTCGCCGACCGGCTCCTGGAACTGGGCGTCGAGCTGGCCCACATCACCATCTGCGGCGACCGGCCCGAGGACATCGAGGCGCAGCTGCGGTTCCTCGCCGACGAGGGCGTCGACCTGATCATCACCAGCGGCGGCCTCGGGCCCACCGCCGACGACATGACCGTCGCGACGGTCGCGAAGTTCGCCGGCCGCGAGCTGGTCCTCGACGCCCGGCTGGAGGCGATGATCAACGACATCGTCACCCGGCTGATGGCGCGGTTTCCGAACGTCGACGCCGACGCCGTGCGCGCGTCGAACCGCAAACAGGCGCTGATCCCCGAGGGCGCGCACCCGTTGGACCCGGTGGGCACCGCGCCGGGTGTGGTGGTGCCCGGGTCGCCGACGATCGTGGTGCTGCCCGGCCCGCCGCGCGAACTGCAGCCGATGTGGCACACCGCGCTGCAGGACCCGGCGCTGCAGGAGGCGATCGCCGGCCGCACCACCTACCGGCAGGAGACGGTGCGGATGTTCGGCCTACCGGAGTCCGGGCTGGCCGACACCCTGCGCGATGCCGAGCAGACCGTCGCCGGCTTCGACCGCCTGGAGATCACCACCTGCCTGCGCCGCGGCGAGCTGGAGATCGTCACCCGCTACGAACCCGACGCCGCCGACTCCTACGCCGCACTGCTGGCGTTGCTGCGCGAGCGCCACGGCCGCGAGATCTTCTCCGAGGACGGATCGCTGGTCGACGAGCAGGTCGCCCGCCTGCTGACCGGCCGGCGCATCGCCACCGCCGAGTCCTGCACCGGCGGGCTGCTGTCGGCGCGGCTGACCGACCTGCCCGGCGCGTCGGCCTACGTCGCGGGCGGTGTCGTCGCGTACTCCAACGAGGCCAAGGCCGAGCTGCTCGGCGTCGACCCCGACCTGATCGCCACACACGGCGCGGTGTCCGAACCGGTCGCCGAGGCGATGGCCGACGGTGCGCTGCGCCACTTCGGCGCCGACACCGCGATCGCAATCACCGGAATCGCCGGGCCCGGTGGTGGCAGCGAGCAAAAACCCGCCGGTACAGTGTGTTTCAGCCTCAAACTGGCCGACGGCATCACGGTCACCCGCACGATGCGGCTGCCGGGTGGGCGGTCCGACGTCCGCGAGCGGTCCACCACCGTGGCGATGCACCTGCTGCGCCGGGCGCTGACCGGCGATGCCGCCGCCATCGGCTAACGTACGGGGCGACACAGGAGGTACATCTCATGGCGGCAAGCACGCGCGAAGCGATCTCGGAACGCGCTGCGGAAGCCGGATGGCAGCGACGCGACGTCGACCGCACCGACTACTACACCCGCAACCCCGTCCGCGTTCACGTGCTCTGGCGCGGCGACGACGCGATCAGCGGCGGTGCGCTCTACCACGACGACATCCTGATGGCGTACTCGCGGGACCTGCCCACCGTCGAGGGCTGGCTCAACCGCAGCCGCTGAAAAACGGCTGCGCCCCGGCGGCGCGGTATGGCAGCGTCGGGGGATGTGCCCGCCGTTGACACCTCGCCAGTGATCCGGACTGCCACCGACGCGGACTGGACGGCGCTCGCCCGGCTTGACGCCACCTGCTTCGGAACGTTCACCCCGCCGGACGCCATCGCGGCGTGGCGCAGCCTGATCCCGGCCGACGGGTCGGTGGTGGCCTGCGACGGCGACGACATCGTCGGGATGGCGCACCTGCTGGACCTGCGGTTGACGGTGCCCGGCGGGGCGCAGCTGCCGATGGCCGGCGTGACATTCGTGGCGGTGTCCCCGACGCACCGCCGCCGCGGTCTGCTGCGCGCGCTGCTCGCCGAACTGCACGACCGCATCGCGCGGCGGTATCCGATCGCCGGCCTGACCGCCAGCGAGGGCGGCATCTACGGCCGCTTCGGCTACGGCCCGGCGACCGTCGAGCAGGAGTTCACCGTCGAGCGGCGGCGCGCCGAGTTCCGCGCCGACGCCCCCGATCCCGGCGGCGTGCGGATCGTCGCCGCTGCCGAGCAGCGCGAGGCGCTCACCGAGATCTACGAGCGCTGGCGCGCGGCGACCCCGGGCGGGTTGCCGCGCCCCGCCGCGGTGTGGGACGAGATCCTCGCCGACCGCGAGGAGGACCGGCACGGCGGATCGCCCTGGTTCACGTTGCTGCACCGCGACGGCTACGTGCTGTACCGGGTGCACGGCGAGGACCCGATGACCGTCCGGGTCGGGGACTTCGTGTCGGCCACCGGGGACGCCCGCATCGCGCTGTGCCGCGCACTGCTCGGGCTGGACCTGATGGAGACGGTCCGGTTCACCACACACCGCGCCGACCCGCTGCCGTACCTGCTCGCCGACGCCCGTGCCGCCCGGGTCACCGGCCAGAGCGACGCCCTGTGGCTGCGGATCGTGGATGTGCCCGCGGCGCTGCAGGCCCGCACCTACCAGGCCGACGTGTCGGTGGTGCTGCAGGTCGACGACGGGTCCCACGGCTCCGGCGGCCGGTTCGCGCTGCGGGTCAGCGACGGCCGGGCCCGCTGCGAGCGCACCGACGCACCCGCCGACGTCGAACTCGGACTCGACGTGCTCGGCAGCCTGTACCTGGGTGCGCACCGCGCCTCGGCGTTCGCCGCCGCCAACCGGCTGCGCGGTGCCCGCGACGTGGTGCGCACGCTCGATGCGGCGTTCGCCGCCGACGTGGAGGCCGAGCTCGGGTACGTGTTCTGACCCCGGCTGTCAGGACGGCTGGTACTCGTCCCAGACCTTCATCAGCGTGCGCAGGATCTCCTCGGCGCGGCCCAGGCCGGCGAGGTGGCTCTCACCCGGCATCGTGTACAGCTCGGCGTCGGGCAGCAGCGACACCACGTGCTCGCCGTGCCGGAACGGCACGATGTGGTCGGCGTCGCCGTGCCACCACCGCACCGGCAGCGTGATCTCGCCGAGCCGGAAGCCCCAGTCGCGGGCGAACACGACGATGTCGCAGAACGGTGCGGCCAGTTGTTTGCGGCTACCGTTGAGCAGGTCGTCGAGGAACATCGCCTTGATCTCGGGGCGGGCCAGCAGCCGCCGGTCGGCCTCGGGGGACACCCGGCCGTAGAGGTCGACGGCGGGGGAGGCGACCGGTTTGATGAACTTGATCAGCGTCGAGGCGGCGACCCCGATCGGGGAGCCCGCCACCTGCAGCAGCGGGGCGACGCGGGTGCCCAGGTTGCCCATCAGCCCGCCGCCGATCGCGTCGGGCCCGACGGTGGGGGCGACGCCGCCGATCACCCCGGCCGCGACCACCCGGTCGGGCATCGAGGCGGCGCAGCCCAGCGTGTACGGACCTCCGCCGGAAAGCCCCACCACCGCCATCCGGTCGATCCCGAGGGTGTCGGCGATGGTGCGCAGGTCGTCGGCGAACTCCCGCACGCAGCCGTACCGGTACGGGGTCGACGATCCGATGCCCGGGCGGTCCAGGCCGATCAGCCGGATGTTGGCCTGCTCGGCGTAGACGCGGGCCTCCATCGGGATCTGCCGGCGGGCACCCGGGGTGCCGTGCAGCCAGAACACGGCACGGCCCACGGGGTCACCGAACTCGGCGAACCCGATCTGGCGGTCCTCACCGACCGCGACGTTGCCCTCCAGCTTGGGGCGGGCGATAGCGACAACCATGGACGAAGTGTCGCACGTCCGGGCCGCGGGGTTGTGCGCTAGGTCACGCTGAACTGGTAGGACGCCGAGCTGACCAGCCGGTCGTCGGTGCCCTCGTCGTACATCAGCACCCGCGCGGCCACCGAGCCGCCGGCGCCGCGCAGCGGTTCGGCCTCGACCCGGAACGGGCCTGCCTTGCCGCGCGCCATGAACATCACATGGCAGGACACGCCCCGCAGCTGATCGGTGCCGGCCAGCGCGGCGGCGGCGTCGAGGGCGGCGGTCTCGAGGATCACGAACTGCGGGCCGACGTGCAGGGCCGCGTCCGGCGAGGCGACCTCGGCGGACAACTCCCGCAGACCCCAGTGCCCGTCGGGCCGGCGGTAGCCGCCGAACACCTGCCACAGCGGCGGCAGGTCGGGGGAGTCGACGATCTCCAGGGGGTTGGCCTCCATGCGTTCCAGCCCCTCGGGCGGGGTGCCGATGCTGACGCCCTGCCCCTCGATGAGCGCGAGCACCCGCGCCGGGTTGTCGGCGTCGACGATCTTGGCGCGGCTGTAGCCCATCTGCCTGCCCACCCGCAGCTCCCCGGAGACCACCTCGATGCGGGCGACGTCGATTCCCGGGTCGAGGATCTGACAGGAGTGGATCACCGGGTTAGGCACCGCCTCCAGGTCGGACATGTGCCCGCTCTCCGGGGCCGAGATGCCCAGCACCGCGAACAGCAGGCCGCCACCGGGGTTGCGCATGTCGCGGCGCACGGTGACGGTGTTGTCCTCCTCGATCAGGTCCATCTGGGCGTAGCGGCGGCCGATGTAGCGGTAGCTCAGCAGCCCGCCCCACCGCCTGCGCAGCTCCTCGGCGTACTCCTCCGGCGAATCGATCAGCTCGCGGATATCGCGCAGCACGGCCACTCCCATCGTTTACGTTTCTCCGGCAACCTGTAAACACGGTATGCCAGTCGCGGTGCGCGATGGGTGGTTTCAGCCGACCGCCGAGCTATAGCCGAACCCGCCGATGACGAACACGATCAGCACCAGCCCGATGGTCGCCAGCGCGAACGGCCAGCCGCGCCGCCGCCGCACCAGTTGCACCACCGTGATGACCAGCCCGGCCAGCGCCACGCCGAACGCCACCAGCAGCGTGGTGAACACCGCGGCCACCGCGCCGTCGACGCTGCAGGTCGCCGGCGGGCAGTGGTCGAGAAACGCCAACGAGAAGATGCCCAGCACCACGCTGACCGCGAGCATCCCCGCGGTCAGCAGCAGCGCGACGATCGACACCGCCAGGTCGACCCCGTTGCGCGGCGGTGGCGGCGGCGCGGGATACGGATGCGGCGGATAGGGAGGGTGGGGCGGCTGGGCCATGACGGCTGAGCATATCGGCGGGATCTTCAATTTCGGGTACAGCCGCAGGGCTTTCGGCGATCATGTCGCTAACCGTCCGACCCCAGGAGGTGCCCCATGGACAGCACGATGCAGGACTTCCCGCTCACGCTGACCGCGATCCTGCGGTACGGAACCCAGTGGCACACCGGCCGCAAGGTCCTCAGCGCGACCGCCGACGGCCACCGTGAGCTGAGCTTCGGGGAGCTGGGCACCCGGGTGGCGCAGTTGGCGCACGGTCTGCGCGAGATCGGTGTGCGCGACGGCGACCGGGTCGCCACGTTCATGTGGAACAACGCCGAGCATCTCGAAACCTACTTCGCCGCACCGTGTATGGGCGCGGTGCTGCACACCCTCAACATCCGACTGGCCGCCGATCAGGTCGCGTTCATCGCCAACGAGGCCGAGGACCGGGTCGTCGTGGTGGACTCCTCGCTGATCGGCCTGCTGGCGCCGGTGCTGCCGAAGCTGGACACCGCGCACACCGTCGTCGTGGCGGGCGACGCTGACACGGATCCGCTCACCGCGTCGGGCAAGACGGTGCTGCGCTACGAGGACCTGCTCGCCGGCAGGCCGCTGGAGTACGACTGGCCCGATCTGGACGAGAAGAGCGCCGCCGCAATGTGTTACACCAGCGGCACCACCGGAAACCCGAAAGGCGTTGTGTACAGCCATCGCTCGACGTACCTACACTCGATGGCGGTGTGCACGGCCAACAGCGTCGGTCTGGTCGACGGCGACCGGGTGCTCGCCGTGGTGCCGATGTTCCACGCCAACGCGTGGGGCCAGCCGTACGCGGCGGTGATGGCGGGCGCCGATCTGGTGCTGCCCGACCGGTTCCTGCAGGCCGCCCCGCTGGTGGACATGATCGAGCGGCTCCGGCCCACGGTGTCGGCGGCGGTGCCGACGATCTGGAACGACGTCCTGCACTTCCTCAAGGCCAACCCGGACCGCGACATCTCCTCGCTGCGCACCGTGGTCTGCGGCGGTTCGGCCGTGCCGGTGGAGCTGATGAAGGAGTACCAGCAGCGCTACGGGGTGGTCATCCGCCAGGGCTGGGGGATGACCGAGACGTCGCCGCTGGCCGCGGTCGCCACCCCGCCGCCGGAGGTGACCGGCGAGGAGCACTGGACGCTGCGCGCGGCCGCGGGCCGCGTCGTGCCCGGGGTGGAGGCCCGCATCGTCGACGACCACGGCGCCGTCCTGCCCAATGACGGAAAAGCGGTGGGGGAGATCGAGATTCGGGGGCCGTGGATCACCGGCTCGTACTACCGCAACGCCGACCCGGACAAGTTCCACGACGGCTGGCTGCGCACCGGCGACGTCGGCCGCATCGACCCGCAGGGCTTCATCACGCTGACCGACCGCGCCAAGGACGTCATCAAGTCCGGCGGCGAGTGGATCTCGTCGGTGGAGCTGGAACTGGCCATCATGGCGCACCCGGCGGTGTTCGAGGCGGCGGTGGTCGCGGTGCCCGACGAGCGGTGGCAGGAACGCCCACTGGCCGCGGTGGTGCTCGAGGACGGTGCCACCGTCACTCCGCAGGAACTGCGAAAGCACCTCAGTGACAAGGTGGCCCGGTTCTGGCTGCCAGAGCGGTGGACCTTCGTCGAGGCGGTGCCCAGGACGAGCGTCGGCAAGTTCGACAAGAAGGTGATCCGGGCGCGGTACGCGGAGGGCGCCTACGACGTCATCGAGTGCCGCGACTAGACCCACGCGCCGGGTCGGGTGGACTACGGTAACCACGACAGCCGGGCCACCAGATCAGGAACAGGGACGGAAGAACTCATGCGCTCGACGACACGGTTGATGACCCTGGCCGCCGCGCTCGCGGTCGCCGCACCGCTCGCACCGGCGGGCACCGCCTCCGCCCAGAGCACCTTCCTGCCGTTCACCCAGATGCTGCGGCGCTGTGACTTCAGCGAGACGGACTTCAACGGCCCGACGGGGTTCGGCCGGCCGCAGGGGGTCCTGCACACCAACGGCCACGACGTGGTCGCCGACGTCTCGATCGACCAGGCCAGACCGAACACGCGCTACGACGTGCGGCTCATCCAGATGCCGCGGCTGGCCTCGGCGCCGTGCTGGGGCGGGGACCCGGGCGTCGCGGTGGCCTCCCTGGTCACCGACGGCATCGGGCACGGACAGGTCCTGGTGCACGACACCAAGGAGCCCGGCGCCACCGGCGCCTGGGTGTTCATCAGCCTACCGAACCCGTACTCACAGGACCCCGCGGAGTTCTACACCACGGATTTCGTCGCCAAGATCTAGCTCGGCACCTCTAACTCGGCACCACGATCGTCAGCTCGTTCCCGTCGCGCTCGACCCGCATCCTGGCCCGCCGCGCCACCGCGGCCACGGCCGCCGCGTCGTCGGGCTCGGACGTCGAGGACGCCAGGGCGCGGGCCAGCCGGCCCTTGTGCGCCTTGTTGAAGTGGGTGACCACCTTGCGGTTGCCGTCGGCGTCCTCGGAGACGACGTCGACGCGCACCGCACCGGGCAGCCGCCCGAGCCCGGCGTAGGAGCCCGACCGCAGGTCGACGATCAGCTCCTGCTCGGCCAGCCCGGCCAGCACGGGTTCGAGCACCGGTCGCCACCGGCTCGCCAGCGTCGGACGGCCGGGCAGCTTCGATCCGGCCGACAGCCGGTACGCCGGCACCGGGTCGTCGGCCCGCAGCAGCCCGAACAGCGCCGACCCGACCGCCAGGCGGGCCCGGGCCCGCTCGGCGGCGGCCCCGCGGAGCGAGCCGACGTCCAGCGCGTCGTAGAGCACGCCGGTGTAGCGGTGGATCGCCAGCAGGGTGGGCGCACTGCGCAGCGCGGCGTTGCGCTCGATCTCGGCGTCCTGCGACGCGGACAGCCCCAGGGCGCGGCGGCAGGCGGCCGGATCGGCGGCCAGCGTCACCAGCTCGTCGACCAGCTCGGCGCGCAGCGGTGTGAGCTCCGGGGCGCTCAGGGCCCCCAGATCCAGGGGCGGTCCGTCACCACCGGCCCGCTTCGTCTCCGACGGCGGAAGAAGCACGATCACGCCGGAGAGGCTATCCGGGGGCCGGACGGGATCAGGCAGGCGGTGGCGGTGGGGCGAGCGGGTCCGCGGGCGGCGGGGGCGGCACCGGCGCATCCGGTCCGGCCACCGGGGGCGGCGGCAGGAGCGGGTCGGCGGCCGGCGGGGGAGCCGGGGCGAACGGGTCGGCGGGCGGCGGGGGTGCCGGCGCGAACGGGTCCGCGGGCGGGGGAGGCGGGGCCATGGGGACCTCGCCGGACATCGTGACCACCTGCGCGGCCGGGTCCATCGGCTGGTCGGCGGGCAGGGGCAGGAACATGTGCTTGGTGAACTGCTTCTGGTAGGCGCCGCCGCCGCCGATCTTCACGCCGCCGCCCTCACCGGAGGAGACGGGGGTGCCGTCGGGCAGGGTCGCGGCGGTGTGGCTGCTGTTCCAGCCGACCACCAGCGCACCGGGCCGGGTGCCGTACTGGAACCCGCGCTCAAGCAGCTCTTGTTCGATGTTGCCGGTGTGGAACCGGTCGCCGAAGATCGGCCGCCCGGTCGCCGCGTTGGTCACCCAGGAGACCAGGCCGGAGCAGTCCGTACCCGCGGGGGAGTCCCCACCCGGGATGTACGGCGTGCCCGACACCTGGTTCACAAGTGTCAGAAGCGTGGCTATAGCAAACATGCGGCCGGACGTTAACAGAGACGCGGTGGGGCCACCAAAATTTGTGACCGCCGACACAGCTAATGATCGATATTGGTCAGTTCACGAATTGCGCTGCAAATTTTGGTGATTCGCTACCGGATGGCAACATCAGTTCCCATTGATGAATTTGCCGTCAACTCAATGGGATTGCATCAGTCTCGCGATGGATCATCTCGAAATATATTGAAATACCCTGAATTTCGGACCTGCCGAGACTGTTGCGCCGGCCGCGTCCGAGCGTCGTCTGCGGCGGCAAAGCGGCCCCCTCAGCGAAACGCCGGGCACCCCCACCCTCGCGCCAGCGAAGTCGGGCGCTGCCGGTTCAGCCGTTCGCCAGCAGCAGAGGCACGGTCTGCTCGGCGGCGGTCAGCGAGCCGTGGTGTCCTATCAGGGACGATTCGACGGGCTCGGTGGTCCGCCGGACCAGGGCGGCCGACCCCCGCGCGGCGGCGATCACGTCGCCGATCCGGGGCCGTGCGGAGTCGCTGACGCGCTCGCCGAACCAGCCCGCCGCGATCGCCTCCTCCCGCGTCAGTACCCACGCCCGATCGCCCAGTTCAGCCCGCCATGCGGCCAGCACATCGTCCTGCGCGCCGTCCTCTATATAGAGGTGTCGTGCGCGGGCCTCCCCGCCGATGGCCCGCACCCCCTCCAGCAGCGCGGGGCGGGCCTCGATGTCGACCGTCTCCTCCTCGCTGACGGCCACCATCCCGTGGTCGGCGACCACCGCCAGCAGCCCGCCGGGCGGCAGCGCCGCCACGATCGACTCGACCAGCCGATCGACCTGGCGCAGCTGCATCCGCCACGGTGCCGACCCCGGCCCGTACAGGTGGCCGAGCGTGTCAAGGTCGCTGTGGTAGCCGTAGCAGAAGCCGCGGTCGGCGACGGCGTCCACCACGGCGGCGGCCAGATCGCCCAGCCCGTGCACACCCACGTAGCGGCCGCCGCGCAGCAGCGCGCGGGTCAGCCCGGATCCGTCGAACACCGCGCCGGAGATCACGCTGACCGCGACCCCGGCGGACTGGGCCCGCTCGAATGTCGTCGGCAGCGGCTGGACCTGCTCGGGTGGCACCGTGGCCCGCAGGTCGTCGCCCCACGGGTGCGGCCGCCACCGCAGCGCGTTGATCACGCCGGCCTGCGGCAGGCGGAACGTGTAGCCGACGAACCCGTGCTCGCCGGATCGGTGTCCGGTGCCGACCGCCGCGAGTCCGGCGGCCGTCGTGGACGGGAACCCGACCGAAAGCGTGCGGTCGCGCAGTCCGGCCAGCACCGGGGCGTCGGCGGCGTGGGTGTCCAGCAGTTCGGCGCCCAGGCCGTCGATGAGCAGCACGCACGCCCCCGCGACCTCGCGCTGCAGGTCGATGCGGGCCTCGAAGCCCGCGACGCCCATCGCCGCGAGCACCGACGGCACCACGTCGGCCAGGTGGGGCAGATCCGGATTCGGGGTCGGCAGGTCCACAGCCCAAGCCTGCCACGGCCCCGGCGCCCCGAACCTGAAGCCGACGGAATCCCCCGCATGCTTGACCTACGCCGACTCGTCTCGCTGACTCCGCGGGGTCACCTGGTCCGGCACCGTGGCCAGCGCCTCGCGCACGCACTGCGCCCACCGCCGCTCGTCGACGGCCTCGAACGGTGCCCCGGCGAACGCGCTGGAGATCACCAGGTCTGGGGCGACGGTGCCCAGGAACGCCACGCTGTTGCGCAGTTCGGCGGCGCTGCCCCGGCCGGGTGGCAGGAACGTTCCCCAGCTGCCCGTCTTGGTCTGAAACATGGTATCGCCGGTGAACAGATAGCGCTCACCGGACACCCCGGTCACGAGAAAGCTTGTGCTGCCGTCGGAATGCCCTGGGGTGGGCAGGATCTCGACGCCGTTGTCATCAACGTGGCGTTCGTAGTCCAACAGCACGCCGACCACCGCGTGCCGGGACACCTCGGCCAGTTCGTAGCGTGAGGCGTGCAGCTTCGGGCCGAACCGGGCGGCGATGCGGGCCAGGTTCGGCCCGGCCTCGTCAAGATGCGAGAGATACTGCGCGCGAACGCCGCCGAGCGCCTCGATGGCGTCGAAGTCCGCCTCGGTGGCCGGGCTGTAGAACAACACGTTGCCGCGCGGACCCCGCCAGAGATAGGCGTGGGTGGTCAGCCCCGGGTGCGGTGAGTCGAGCCTGGTCTGCCAGAGATCGGGGCGGATACGGGTCAGGGCGTTCCGCGGGGAGCGTGTGGTGGAAGGAGTCATGACTCGACCCTGCTTCCTCAACCATGGTTGAGGTCAAGCATTTTGTCCGCGAAAGCCGCTCCGAGGTGTCACCATCACTGCATGATCCGCACGCTCGTCATGGTCACGGCGGTCGCCGCGGCAACTCTGGGCGCCGTTGCCACGTCGCTGGTGGCGGCACCGGACGCCGAGGCCGTCTGCTACTCCGCCGAGTGCGTCCCCAACGTCGCCCGCGATGTCGTCGAGGGCGCCCCCTGCACACCGGGCAAGTACTTCAACTACGGTCTGGGCGCGGCGGGGGAGACCTACGTCTGCAACCGGATCGGCGTCTGGACGCCGGCCGGCCCGCTGATCGGCATCTACAACGTCGCGCTGGACTGCCCGCAGCTCGACGCGTCCGCGCAGGGCTCCGACGGCGTCGCGTTCGTGTGCGCCGACATGGGCGGTGGGCACCTGCGCTGGGCCCACCGCATAGACACCCTCGAGTGACTAGACCTCCGCGGGCTCGGCGGCCGGTTTCGGCCACGGCTTCGGCACCGGCCGCTGGCGCACCCGCTGCGGCCACCAGAACCAGCGGCCCAGCAGCGCCGCCACCGACGGTGTCATCAGCGAGCGCACCACCAACGTGTCGAACAGCAGACCCAGACCGATGGTCGTACCAACCTGGCCGATGACGATCATCTGGCTGACCGCCATGCCGGCCATGGTGAACGCGAACACCAGACCCGCGGAGGTCACGACGGAACCGGTACCGGCCATCGACCGGATGATCCCGGTGTTGAGCCCGGCGTGCAGCTCCTCCTTCATCCGCGACACCAGCAGCAGGTTGTAGTCCGCGCCGACCGCGAGCAGCACGATCACCGCCATCGGCAGCACCATCCAGTGCAGCGGAATGCCAATCAGGTGCTGCCACAACAACACTGACAGACCGAACGAGGTGCCGAGGCTGAGCACCACGGTGCCGACGATGACCGCCGCGGCGGCGATGGCCCGGGTCAGCACCACCATGATGATGAAGATCAGGATCAGTGCCGCGGTCGCCGCGATCAGCAGGTCGTAGTCGGCGCCCTGCTGCATGTCCTTGTAGGTCGCCGCGCTGCCGCCGACCCAGATCGTGGACCCCTCCAGCGGGGTGTTCTTGATCGCGTCCGCGGCCGCGATGCGCAGCGGCTCGATGCGCGCCGTGCCCTCCTCGGTCAGCGGATCACCCTGGTGGACAACGGTGAACTTCACCGCGCGGCCGTCGGGCGAGAGGAACAGCTCCATACCGCGCTTGAAGTCCGCGGTCTCGAACGCCTCCGGCGGCAGGTAGAACGTGTCATCATTGCGCGCCTGGTCGAACGCCTGGCCCATCGCGGTCGCGTTCTCCTGCAGCGCGATCGCCTGATCCTGCTGCGCCTTCTGCGCCTGATACTGGTTGAGGATCAGCTGCTTCTGGTTCTTCAGCGTCTGGATCTGCGCCGGCATCACCGCCGCCATCTGCGGCGTGAGCTCGGCCATGCGCTTCATGTCCGGAACCATGTCCGCGAAGTCCAGCGACATCTGGCTGACGCCGTCGAGGCTGTCGAAGATCGACCGCAGCGACCAGCACATCGGAATGTCGTAGCAGTGCGGTTCCCAGTAGAAGTAGTTGCGCAGCGGACGGAACTGGTCGTCGAAGTCGGCGAGGTGGTCGCGCACCTCGTCGAGGTTGCCCGACGTGCCCTCCATCTTGGCCGCCATCGATCCGCTCACCTCGGCCAGCTGCAGGGTGACGTCGTACATCTTCTCCATCGCGTCGATGCTCACCTGCAGGTCGTCGGCCTGTTTGAGGATGTTCTCCAGCACGGCCTGCTGGTTGTCGTTGTTCATCAACTGCGTTGTGCCGCTTTGGCTGAGGGTGTACGCCAGTGAGGCATGCTCGATCGGCTTGCCGTCCGGCCGGGTGATCGTCGTCACCTGCGCGATACCGTGCACGTTCTGCATCGCCTTGGCGATCTTGTCGATCACCAGGAAGTCCGCCGGGTTGCGCAGGTCGTGGTCGGCCTCGACCATGACCAGGTCGGGGTTCATCTTCGCGTCCGAGAAGTGCCGGTCCGCCGCGGCGTAACCGACGTTGGCCGACGCGTCGTCGGGCAGGTAGATCCGGTCGTTGTAGACGGTGTGGTAGCCCGGCAGCGTCAGCAGGCCGACGAGTGCCAGCACGATCGCCAGCACCAGCACCGCACCCGGCCACCGCACGCACGCGGCGCCGATGCGGCGCCAGCCGCGCGGCCGTTTCCACCGCTTGGGTTCGAGGAGCTTGCCGAACCGGGTGGCGACCGTGATCACCGCGGGTCCCAGCGTCAGCCCGGCGGCCACCACGATCGTCATACCGACCGCCACCGGAATGCCCATCGTCTGGAAGTACGGCAGCCGGGTGAAGTACAGGCACATCGTGGCGCCGGCGATGGTCATGCCCGAGGCCAGCACGACGTGCGCCGTGCCGCTGAACATCGTGTAGTAGGCCGACTCCCGGTCCTCGCCGTTGCGGCGGGCCTCGTGATAGCGGCCGATCAGGAAGATCGCGTAGTCGGTCGCCGCGGCGATCGCCAGCGTGACCACCATGTTGCTCGCGAAGGTGGTCAGCCCGAAGACCTCGTGATACCCGAGGAACGCCACGATGCCGCGCGCCGACATCAGGCCCGCCATCACCAGGCCCATCGTGATCGCCACCGTGGTCACCGACCGGTAGACCAGCAGCAGCATCACGATGATGATCGCGAACGTCAGCGCCTCAATGGTTTTCATGCTGGCGTCGCCGATCTCGCGCTGGTTCGCCGAGGTCGCGGCCGGACCGGTCACGTATGCCTGAACGCCAGGGGGAGCCTTGAGCTCCTCGATGATCTTGCCGATGGCCTCGACCGACTCGTTGGCCAGCGCCTGACCCTGGTCACCGGCGATGTACACCTGCACGTAGGCGGCCTTGCCGTCGACGCTCTGTGCACCGGCGGCGGTCAGCGTGTCACCCCAGAAGTCCTGGACGTGCTGGACGTGCTGGGTGTCGGCGCGCATCCGGCGCACCAGCTCGTCGTAGTAGACGTGCGCGTCGGCGCCCAGCGGGTCGTCGCCCTCCAGCACGACCATCACCGAGCTGCTGGTGTCGTACTCCTCGAACACCTTGCCGACGCGCTTGGTGGCGATGTACGACGGCGCGTCGGTGGGGCTCATCGACACCGAGCGCAGTTCACCGACGTCCTCGAGCGTCGGGACCGAGGTGTTGAGGAACGCGATGACCGCGACCCAGAAGATGATGATCGGGACCGCGAACCTGCGGATGAACCTGGCGATGCGCGGACGCTTGACATGGCGTGCGGCCGGGATCGCGTCGGTCCGAGCCTCGCGGGTGTGCTTGGCCAGGATGCTCATGCGGCCTTCACCAGGCAGTAAGTGGCAGCGTTCACGCCCTGTGACGTCCTCTCGTCCTTGACCTCGTCGTCGACGGTGACGCGGCAGCCGATGGTCTCGCCGGTGCCCTGGGCGACCAGGTTGGGCATCACCGACGGCATGGTGGTCTCCAGCCGCAGCGTCCACGGCAGGCTGACCTCGCCCGTGCGCTGCGGCAGTCCGTCGAGGTCGGTGTAGTTGATGACCGCGGACCCCGTGCCGAAGACCTCGTAGACGACGACCTTCGGGTTGAACTTCTCGGCGGTGTCGTTGCTGACCGGCGTCACCAGCGCGACATCGCGGCCGAACACCGACCGCAGGTGCGCCACGGTGAGCGCGCCGATCGTGATCAACGCCACGATCAGCACCGGCATCCACACCTTCTTGACCACGGCGATCAACAGACGAGCCTTTCGCAGGAGGGGTCGAGGGGCGAGCGGGCCGGACGGCCGCGGGTTAGATAGGTAACCTAAGTCCGATAAGTGGATAGAGTCAATCCAGTTATGGACGGGCGTTACGGAGATCACTAGGCTCGCGACCGTGGACGACAAGCCGTGCCGAGGGTTGCGCCGGGACGCCGCGCGCAACCGCGAGCGCGTGCTCAAGGCCGCCCGCGAACTGTTCGTGATCCAGGGTCTCGAGGCCACCCTCAACGACGTCGCCAAACACGCGAACGTCGGCGTGGGAACGGTCTACCGGCGGTTTCCCACCAAGGAGGACCTGGTCGAGGCGATCTTCGAGGACGGCCTGGATCAGCTGGCCGGTCTGGCGGAAAGCGCACTGTCCCATGACGATTCGTGGGACGGCCTGGTCTGGTACGTCGAGCATCTCTGTGAGCTCACGGCCACCGACCGCGGTCTGCGTGAGATCGTGTTCGGCACTGCCTACAAGGACAACGTCTGCATCGAACGCGCACGGACCCGGCTCAAGCCGCTGACCACCAGGCTCGTCGAACGCGCACGAGACGACGGTTATCTGCGCCCCGACCTCGAAGCCGCGGACATGCCGATCATCGGCCTGCTCGCCGGGGCCGTAAGCGAGTGGGCCGGGCACGTCAAAGCCGACATCTGGCGCCGCTACGTCGCGATCATGCTGGACGGAATCCGCCGCCACGACGGCCAGCAGCCTCTGACCGTCGACGCGCTCGACGAGGAGCAGATGCACGCCGCCATGCGCGGCTGGAAGCCGGACGGCTAGCTACCACACCGCCGCGATACGCGCGGCCACGTCCGCGGCGACCGCCAGCGAGGCGGGATCCGACGCCGCCGAATACCGGTCGGCCGCCGGATCGTACATCGCTCCGGCGATCGAACCGTGATCGGCGTCCAGCACCACGCAGTCGACTGGCCAACCCCACTTCCGCAGCGCCGCCGCGAAATCCGCACTGGCCGAGGCGGGAACGACGTCGTCGTACGCGCCGTGCAACAGGGTGAAACCAGTCGGCTCTCCGCTCGGCGAATCCGGCAGTGCCGCACCGGAAATCGGATCGGGCACCATGAACGCCCCGGCGAGACAGACGGTGTGCGCCACCCCGACATCCCGGGTGGCCAGCGTCAGCCCCGCCGCCGCCAGCCCGCCCATTGACCACCCCACGAGCACCAACCGCTGCGCGCGTCCGGCCGCGAACCGCGCCGACGCCAGCAGGTCGGCCCGCCCCCTGTCGTCGGCGTGGGAGTCCCAGTCGGCCAGCACCACCGGCACGCCGTGCTCGTGCACGCGTTCGGCCAGCGGACGCATCGCCGTACGGGAGTCGGTCTGCGCGCCGTGCCACATCAGCACGGTCGTGTCAGCGGGGCCACCGTAGAGGTCGGCGGCGCGGCCGGGGGAGTAGTCGACGGTCTGCACCCCTGCGGGATGCCCGGTCGGCCGCGTCGTCAATCACCCGCGGGCGTAACGTGCGACGAAGCGGCGCAGAATACTCATCGGATGTCGCACATCCCATTGCCGCGCAGCGTCTTTGAGCTCCTCGGCGGACTCCGGCGGGAAGTAGCGGTGATCCTTGTAGACGTTGATGCGGGTGATCAGCCCGGCGAGATCGAGTTCGGGGTGGAACTGGGTGGCGTAGACGTTGTGTCCGACCCGGAACGCCTGCACCGGACATGTCGGCGACGACGCCAGCCGCGCGGTCCCGGCGGGCAGCCGCGATGCGCCCTCCTTGTGCCCGCCGTAGGCGTCGAACGCATCCGGGACCTCGGCGAACAACGGGTCGTCGCGGCCGGCGTCGGTGACCGTCACCCGCACCCCGCCCACCGGCTCGGGGTAGGTCCGGTCGATCGAGGCGCCGATGACGGTGCCCAGGGTCCCGACGCCGTAACAGCAGCCGAGGAACGGGAAATCCTGGTCGACGATGCGCTCGAGCAGCGCGAACAGTTCCGCCTCGGCCCGCCGCTGGGCGGCCGGCTTGTCGGTGTCGCTGACGTTGTAGGGCCCGCCGCCGAGGATCACCCCGGAGAGGTCGGCGAGATCGATGCGGCCCAGCGGTTCGTGGGTGAGCCGGATGCGCCGCAGCCCGGCGGCGTCCAGCCCACCGAACCGCATCATCGCGCGGTACTCGTCGTCGGCGGCCTCGTCCTCACCGCGAATCGACAGCAGTAGAAAGGGTTTCGAACGCGCGACACCCCGCGAGCCGGTTGTGCCCGCGGGGTGCCGCATCTGCGTGTCAGTCGATCGGACTCGCCTGTTAATCCAGGTCGAACCGGTCGTTGTTCATCACCTTGACCCAGGCGGCGACGAAGTCCTCGACGAACTTGCCCTTGCTGTCGTCCTGGGCGTACACCTCGGCGATGCCGCGCAGCACCGAGTTCGAGCCGAACACCAGATCGTTGGCGGTGGCCGTCCACTTGAGCTCGCCGGTCTTGCGGTCGCGGCCCTCGTAGACGTTCTCGCTGTTCTCCGACGGCTTCCACTCCGTGCCCATGTCGAGCAGGTTGACGAAGAAGTCGTTGCTCAGTACACCCGGCCGATCGGTGAACACCCCGTGCTTGTTGCCGCCGTGGTTGACGTTGAGCACCCGCAGGCCGCCGACCATCACCGCCAGCTCGGGAGCGGTGAGGTCGAGCATGTAGGCCCGCTCGATGAGCAGCTGCTCCAGCGGGTTCTTCTCACCCGGCCGGAAGTAGTTGCGGAAGCCGTCGGTGCGCGGTTCGAGCACCTCGAAGGACTCCACGTCGGTCTGCTCCTGGGTGGCGTCGGTACGGCCCGGCGCGAAGTGCACGTCGATCTCGTAACCCGCGTCGCGGGCCGCCTTCTCGACCGCCGCCGAGCCGCCCAGCACGATGATGTCGGCCAGCGACACCTTCTTGCCGCCGGTGGCCGAGGCGTTGAACTCCTGCTGGATGCGCTCCAGCACCGGCAGCACCTTGGCCAGTTCGGCCGGCTCGTTGGCCTCCCAGTTCTTCTGCGGCTCCAGGCGCACCCGGGCGCCGTTGGCGCCGCCGCGCTTGTCGGTGCCGCGGTAGCTGCTCGCCGACGCCCACGCCGTCTTGATCAGCTGTTGCGGGGTCAGCCCCGAGTTCAGCAGCTTGTCCTTGAGCGCGGCGATGTCGGCCTCGTCGACCAGCTGGTGATCGACCGGCGGCACCGGGTCCTGCCACAGCTGTGGCTCGGGCACCCACGGGCCGAGGTAGCGGCTGACCGGACCCATGTCGCGGTGCATGAGCTTGTACCAGGCCTTGGCGAAGGCCTCGTCGAGCTCCTCCGGGTGATCCAGCCATCGGCGGGTGATCTTGCCGTAGATCGGGTCCACCCGCATCGAGACGTCGGTGACCAGCATCGTGGGCTTCCGCGGCGGGCCGCCGAACGGATCCGGGATGATGGCCTCGGCGTCCTTGGCCTCGAACTGCCACGCGCCCGCCGGGCTCTTGGTCAGCTCCCACTCGTAGCCGTAGAGGATCTCCAGGTAGCGGTTGCTCCACTGGGTGGGCTTGTCGGTCCACACCACCTCGAGGCCGCTGGTGACCGTGTCGGGTCCGTTGCCCTGGCCGAACGGGCACTTCCAGCCCAGGCCCTGCTGCTCGATCGGGGCGCCCTCGGGCTCCGGGCCGACGTTGACGTCGGCGGCGCCGTGGGTCTTGCCCAGGGTGTGGCCACCGACGATCAGCGCCGCGGTCTCCTCGTCGTTCATCGCCATGCGGCCGAACGTCTCCCGGATGTCCTTTGCGGCGGCCAGCGGATCCGGTTTGCCCTCCGGGCCTTCCGGGTTGACGTAGATCAGGCCCATGGTGGTGGCACCGAACGGCTCGGCGAGCTTGCGATCGCTGTCGTTGGTGCCGGCGTAGCGCTTGTCGGTGCCCAGCCAGGTGTCCTCCTGGCCCCACAGGATCTCCTCGGGCTCCCAGATGTCCTCGCGGCCGAACGCGAAGCCGAAGGTCTTGAAGCCCGACACCTCCAGCGCGGCGTTACCGGCGTAGGCGATCAGGTCGGCCCACGAGATCTTGTTGCCGTACTTCTGTTTGATCGGCCACAGCAGCCGGCGCGCCTTGTCCAGGTTGGCGTTGTCGGGCCAGCTGTTGAGCGGGGCGAACCGCTGGGCACCCTGCCCGGCGCCGCCGCGGCCGTCGTAGATGCGGTAGGTGCCCGCGGCATGCCAGCTCATCCGGATGAACAGGCCGGCGTAGCTGCCGTAGTCCGCCGGCCACCAGTCCTGCGAGGTGGCGATGACCTTGAAGACGTCCTGCTTGAACGCCTCGAGGTCGAGCTTGGCGAACTCCTCCTTGTAGTTGAAACCCGGCAGCGGGTTGCCCTTCTCGTTCTGCCGGTGCAGGACCGAGACGTCGACCTGCTCGGGCCACCAGTCCCGGTTCGTCAGGGGTGCGTGCGCCTTGGGCTTCGGCGACTCGATGACCGGGTTCTCGCTCTCGCTGTTGCTGGCGGTCTTCCCGTCGGGTTGCGGTGGGCGAGCATCGGATGTATCAGTTGACACTGGTTTCCTTCCGTGGTGGTTGACAGGGCTGTGATCACGCTTGTGATCCGGAAACTTGCGAGTGTGCACAGTCCTGGCACAACCCCCAGTAGATGACCTCGGCTTCGTCGAGCACGAAGCCGTCGAGGGCACCCTGGGGGTCGGACGGCGTCAGGCACGGCGCCTCGCCGACGGCGCAGTCGACGTCGGCGATGACGCCGCAGGAGCGGCACACGACGTGGTGGTGGTTGTCGCCCACGCGTGATTCGTAGCGAGCCACGGAGCCGCTGGGCTGGATCCTGCGCACCAGGCCGGCGCTGGTGAACGCGGCCAGCACGTCGTACACGGCCTGCCGGGAGACATCGGGCAGCAGCTGGCGCACGGCGCCCACGATGGTCTCGGTGTCGGCGTGGGGATTGCCGTACACCGCTTCGAGCACCGCCAGCCGTGGACGGGTCACACGAAGACCGGCTGCTCGCAACTTCTGCGCGTAGTCGGGGGTGAGGGACACAACGCCACTATCCGCCCTTTTTTGGACTTGATCAAGAGTTGATATTCGGCGAGGAATCTGGTAAAGGCAGCCGTCGCGCTGCCGAAAGTCCCCCTGAACATGCCTCATTATCAACGGTTTTCGGTGATAAACAGGCGAATCGCCGAAACCCATGACATGCCCGCCCGCCAGGGGCGCTGGTACTCTTCGGAAACTGCCGGGGTGATGACGGACCCATCGGCGGTCAGGGGCGGCCAACCCCCGGGGCGGCGAGATCTCGGCAAGACCCGAAATGACCACCAGTTCCGCGAAGAGAGATTTGTGCGCACCGGAGAAATCAGAGCCCTGTCCGGCCTGCGCATCGTTGCCGCGGTCTGGGTGGTGCTGTTTCACTTCCGGCCGCTGCTCGAACAGACGCTGCCGGGTTTCCGGTCCGCGCTAGCCCCGGTCCTCGACTGCGGTGCCCAGGGCGTCGACCTGTTCTTCATGCTCAGCGGGTTCGTGCTGGCGTGGAACTACTTCGACCGGATGGGGCCGTCGTTCCGGTGGCGCACCACGGCGCGGTTCCTGTGGCTGCGGCTGGCCAGGGTGTGGCCGGTGTACCTGGTCACGATGCACGTGGCGGCCGGCTGGATCATCTTCACGCTCTACGTCGGCCACATCCCCTCCGAGGCCGCCGAGACGCTGACCGCGACGAACTACCTGCGCCAGCTGCTGATGATCCAGCTGTGGTTCGTGCCGTTCTTCGACGGGTCCAGCTGGGACGGCCCGGCCTGGTCGATCAGTGCCGAGTGGCTGGCCTATCTGTTGTTCGGCGGGCTGATCCTGGTGATCTTCCGGATCGCCAGGGTCACCCGCGCCCGCGGACTGCTGGTGCTGGCGTTCTGCGCCACCCTGCCGCCGATCATGCTGCTGCTGGCCAGCGGGTACTTCTACACCCCGTGGAGCTGGCTGCCCCGCATCGTCATGCAGTTCATCGCGGGCGCGCTGGTGTGTGCGGCGGTGCGCAGGCTCAACCCGGGTGAGCGGGCCCGCACGGCGGCCGGTTTCGGCGCGCTGGCGCTGGTGGCCGCGATCGTGGGCATTCTGTACTGGTTTGACGGGCACCCGGTCCCCGACGTGTCGGACAGCTCGGGCCTGGTCGACGTCCTGTTCGTCCCGCTGATCCTGCTGCTGGCCATCGGCTCGGGCGGGCTGGCCTGGCTGCTGGCGCTGCGGCCGGTCGTCTACCTCGGCCACGTCTCGTTCAGCCTCTACATGGTTCACGAGATCGTGCACACCATCTGGAACTGGATGGTGTTGCAGTTCGAGATCCTGTTGTCCGACGACCTCGCCGGCAAGCTCATAATTGTGGCGTTGCTCGGCGTCGCGCTGCTCAGCGCGATCATGCTGTATCACTTCGTCGAGGAGCCCGCCCGCAAATGGATGCGCAGCATGTTGAGCCCCGAATCCCGTCCGGCGGCGGGACGTCTGGCGCCCGTGCACAACTCCGACGACGAACGCGCCGAATCGCTTTCGGCCCGCGCGGGCTGAGCCGACCGGGCGCGGCCGCCCGGGTGGCCGTCACCGCGGTCCTGGTGCTGAGCCTGGTGGTGTCGCTGGCCGGTGAGCGAACCGCGGTGCGCGACAACGATTTCGTACCGGTGCAGTACACGCTGAACCGCATCGCGGTGATCGGCGACTCCTACACCACCGGCGGTGAACTCGGCGGGCTGGGCGACAAGGGCTGGACCGCACAGGCGTGGCGGATGCTGGCGGAGCGGGGCATCGCGGTCAGCGCCGACGTCGGCGCCGAGGGCGGAGCCGGCTACGGCACCCGCGGGAACCGGGGCAGCCTGTTCGAGGACCTCACCGCGCGCACCGTCAAACCCGACGACCGGCTGGTGGTGTTCTACGGCTCGCGCAACGACCAGCACGTCGACCCCACCCAGCTGTCGATCCTGATCTACGGCACCTTCCAGCTGGCCCGTCGGATCGCGCCGTCGGCGAGCTTTCTGGTCATCGGGCCGCCGTGGCCCACCGCCGAGGTTCCGGACACGATCACCCGCATCCGCGACGCCCTGCGCTACCAGGCCCGCGTCGCGGGGGCGACGTTCATCGACCCGATCGCGCTGGGCTGGTTCGTCGGCCGACCCGAGCTGATCGGCTCCGACGGGGTGCATCCCACCGACGCCGGCCACACCTACATGGCCGAGAAGATCGCCCCGCTGATCGGCGCGCAGTTGCCGCGCCGGGTGTGATCCGTCCTATCGTTTCCGGCGTGCCCCTCGGTGAACGGCTGTATCGGCTGCTGAAGCCCCTGTTGTCGCTGCGCGTCATCGTGATCGTCGCGGCCCTGTCGGTGGTCGCGCTGGTGATCACCCTCGGGGCGTGGGTGTGGTTCGGCGTGACCAACGACCAGTACAGCCAGCTGGACCGCCGCCTGGACTCGGTCAGCAGCCTCGGCGACATCAGCACGCTGCTGCTGCGCACCGCCGAGCAGCCCGACGTCGAACCCCCCGACCCCGACGGCGGGCTGGTCCGCACCGCCCGGGTGGAGGGCCTGACCGTGTCGATCCCGCGCGACATCGTGCTGCCCAAGCTCGACAACGGATACGCCAACACCACGATCGACGGCGTCGAGTACCGGGTGCGCACATTCCAGGCGGGCAGCACCTCGATCGCGATCGGCGCACCGCTGGCCGAGACCCAGCGCCGGATCGACGAACTGCACCGCCGCGTGCTGCTGATCTGCGCGGGCGTCATCATCGGCACGATCATCGTCGGCTCGGTGATGTGGTCGATCATGATCAACCCGTTCCGGCTGCTGGCCCAGCAGGCGCGGGCGATCAACGCGCAGTCCAAACCCGACGAGGTGCAGGTGCGCGGCGTGCAGGAGGCCGTCGAGATCGCCGAGGCCGTCGAGGGCATGCTGGCCCGCATCGGCGCCGAACAGCAACGCACCAAGGCGGCGCTGGAGTCCGCCCGCGACTTCGCCGCCGTCGCCTCGCACGAGCTGCGCACCCCGCTGACCGCGATGCGCACCAACCTCGAGGTGCTGTCCACCCTGCAGATGGGCGAGGACCAGCGCCGGGAGGTCATCGACGACATCATGCGCACCCAGAGCCGCATCGAGGCGACGCTGACCGCGCTGGAGCGGCTCGCGCAGGGCGAGCTGACCACCGTCGACGACTTCGTGCCCGTCGACGTCACCGAACTGCTGGACCGCGCCGCCCACGACGCGATGCGCAACTATCCCGGCCTGACGGTGACGCTGGCGTCGTCGACGACGGTGATGATGGTCGGCCTGCCCGCCGGCCTGCGCCTGGTCATCGACAACGCGATCACCAACGCCGTCAAACACGGCGGGGCCACCGAGATCCGGCTCGGCGTGCAGAGCTCCGGCGACGGCGTCGAGATCACCGTCGACGACAACGGCAGCGGGGTGCCCGAGGCCGAACGCGCCGCGATCTTCGAGCGGTTCTCCCGCGGGTCGACCGCGGCGCGCTCCGGATCCGGGCTGGGCCTGGCGCTGGTCGCCCAGCAGGCCGAACTGCACGGCGGCACCGCCGCGATGGAGTCCAGCCCGCTGGGCGGGGCGCGGCTGGTGCTGCGGCTGCCCCCGCCCGGCCCGGCGGCTTAGTCCTCCTTGCGGATCAACCGGCCCAGCGCCTCCCGGTCCGGGTTGAGCAGCTCCTCGATGCGGGCGTGGTTGATGTCGGCGACGATGATCTCGCCGACCTCCTGATAGACGTTGCTGAAGATGCCGTGCGACTTCATCTTCTCGGTCTGGTAGATGTTGTCCTCGGTCGGCGTGACGTAGTAGATGATCTCCGGCTTGAACCGGTGGATCAGCCACAGATGGATCAGATCCATCAGCCGCTTCTGGCGCAGCTTCTCGGCGAACGTGTTCTGGTCGCGCACCGTTAGGATGTTGCGGCCGTGCCGGTCCTTGATCGGGTCGACGATCACATTGGCCAGCTTCTCGTCCTCGCCGTCGGCGCGCTCGCCGTAGATGCCGAGCTCGAGCACATCGGAGCCGGGCCGGGTCGGGTACAGCCGCACCCGCATCTTCTCGTCGAGCTGGTAATGCTCGCCCCACAGCGCCAGCCAGTCCTCGAGCAGCTTCTTGGGCACCTCGGTCTGCACCAGATGCTGGTGCTGAGTCGACCCCTTGCCCATCGCCTTGGTGGTGGCCAGCCGGCCCGACGACGCGGCCAGCGCGGCGTCGCTTCGCGGCCCGCCGACCAGCGTCTGCGGTGTGCGGTAAGGAGATTCGACCAACCGCATCTTGCGCTGCAGCCGGGCCAGCGCCAGCATGCCGTCCTGGCGCAGCGCGGTGGCGAACTCCTCGGCGGCCACCCCGTCGACCTGGTGGCCGCCGTAGGTGATGAAGTTGAACACGAACCCGAGCTTGCCGAGTTCCTCTGGGAACGCCCGCATCTCGTCGTCGGTCATCCCGGTGGTGTCCCAGTTGAACGACGGCGAGAGGTTGTAGGCCAGCATCTGGTCCGGGTACACCGCATGGATCGCCTCGGCGAACTGGCGGGCGTCGGCCAGGTCGGCGGTCTTGGTCTCCATCCAGAGGATGTCGGCGAACGGCGCCGCGGCCAGCGACTTGGCGATCGCGTACGGAATGCCGCCGCGCACCTGGTAGTAGCCCTCCGGTGTCTTGGCCAGCTCGCAGTCCCAGCCGACCGCCGCCCCGATCTCGCGGGCCTTCTCGCGAGCGGTGTACAGCGGGGCGCGTTCGGCGAACTGCCGCCACTCCGCGACGGTCATGTCGAGCTGTTCGCCCTCGCTCTCCCGGAACTCCAGCAGCTCGGCGACGGCCTCGCCGTAGGTGAGCAGGCCCGCGTCGTCCTGCCAGACGTCGACGAACTTCTGCTCCAGCGCGTCGAAGATCTTGTCGATCGAGCGGTCCGGGTTCTGCAGGTACTCCGCGGCCGACTTGGCGATCGCGTCGCCGAGGCCGTGCCGGTCCAGCCACGCGTTGGCGGTCGCGTACTCGCCCTCGGGCAGCGCGTAGAGCAGATGCCCGTTGAGCTCGGTGACCCCGAGTTCGTGGAAGCGCCGCATCATCGCCAGGTAGCAGGACTTGTACGACGGCACCTTGAGGTTGGTCACCCCGAGCAGGAACGGCTGGTCGCGCTCGTCGGCGCGGCTGTCGATGAGGTTGGCCGCCTCGGCGTCGGTGCGGGCCACGATGATGCCCGGCACCTTCATGATGTCGAGCTGGAAGCGCGCGGCGTTGAGCCGTTTGATCTGCTCGTCGGACGGCACCAGCACCTTGCCGCCCTGGTGCCCGCACTTCTTGGTGCCCGGCCGCTGGTCCTCGATGTGGTAACCGGGCACACCGGCCTCCACGAAACGCCGAATCAGGTTGCGCACGTGCGGATCTCCACCGTGGCCGGTGTCGGCGTCGGCGATGATGAACGGCCGGTAGTCGACGGCGGGGGTGGCCGCGCGTTGCTCCTCGGTCATCTGCAGCCGCAGGTACTGCTGGTTACGGTCGGCGGTCAGCAGCGCCCGCACCAGCCCGGCCGCCTCGTTGGGCACCTGGCTGAGCGGGTAGCTGGCCAGGTCGGGGCCCGGGTCCTCGTCGGTGGAGCCCTTCGCCGAGGTGGCCCAGCCGCCGAGGTAGATGCCCTCGATGCCCATCCGCTTCATGGTGACGGCCTGGCCGGGGGAGTAGGGGCCGAAGGTGGTGATGCTCTTCTTCTGGGCGAACAGTTCGCGCAGACGTTCGTAGAAGGCGGTGGCCGCCTCCCGCGCGATGGTGTAGTCGACTGAGATCGTGCCCCGCTGCTCGACGACCTGCCGGGCCGAGTACAGCCGGGTGATGCCCTTGAAGCGTGGGCTGTCGAAGTACCGCTGGGTCTCGGCGACCTCTTGCTCGAACGGGGTGTGCGGCGCTGCGTCCGTATCGATGATGGCCATAGCCACACAGTACGACCCGGTCTGAGCCGAGACTGCGATATCACCATCCCGGGTTTGCGGGCGCAGGGAACCGGACTGGGCTGAGCGCCCGCGGGGGTCAGAGGGTGCTTACCGTGTCAACGACGTGCTCGGCGATCGCCAGCGACGACGTGGCCGCAGGCGAGGGGGCGTTGCGCAGCAGCACCACCGGCCCGCGCACCCCGATGCGGAAGTCGTCGACGAGCCCGCCGTCGGCGTCGAGCGCCTGGGCGCGCACCCCCGCCCGGCCGGGGACGACGTCGTCGTCGCGCAGCTGCGGCACGTAGGCGCGGGCGCCGGCGATGAACCGGCGCCGCGACAGCGAGCCGTACATCTCGCGCACCCCGGTGCGCCAGTGCCGGCGGGCGAACCGCCAGAACGCCGGTGTGCGAGCCACTTCCGCGAGATCACGGCCGGAGAACTCCCGCCAGGAGTAGCCCTCGCGGGCCAGCGCCAGCACGGCGTTCGGCCCGATCAGCACCTCACCGTCCACCCGCGGGGTCAGGTGCACCCCGAGGAACGGGTAGCGCGGATCGGGTACCGGGTACACCAGACCGTTCACCAGGTCGCGGCGCTCCGGTTTGAGCGCGTAGTACTCGCCGCGAAACGGCATGATCACCGGATCCGGCCCGTCCCCGGCCATTTCGGCCAGCCGGTCGCTGTGCAGCCCCGCGCAGGCCACGACCCGGTCGAAGGCGGCCTCGTAGGTGTCGGAGGAGTCATCGGTGCCGGTGCGCACCCGCACGACCACCTCGGCGCCGGTGATGCGCAGCCTGACCACCTCGTGGCCCAGTCGGATCGTCGCCCCGGCCGCGGCGGCGTCGTCGGCCAGTGCCCGCGTCACCGCCGCGAAGTCGACGATCGACGTCGACGGGGAGTGCAGTGCGGCGACGCCACGCACGTTCGGCTCGATCTCGGCGAGCTCGCGCGGGCCGATGATGCGCACCCCGGGCACCCCGTTGGCCAGTGCCCTGCGCTCGATGTCGGCGAGCCGGGCCTTCTCCTCGTCGTTGAGCGCGACGAGCACCTTGCCGCAGGTGATGCGTTTGATGCCGTGCTCGGCGCAGAACTCCTCGAGCAGCCCGACCCCGCGGCGGCACAGCACCGCCTTGTTCGACCCGGGCTGGTAGTACAGGCCGGCGTGCACGACGCCGCTGTTGCGCCCGGTCTGGTGCGCGGCGAGGCGGTGCTCCTTTTCGAACAGCGTCACCTCGGTGTCGGGATATCTGCGCAACACCTCGCGGGCGATCGCGGCCCCGAGGATTCCGCCGCCGACAACGGCGAGCCGGTTCGTCATCGAATCGCTGGCCTCTCCGGTCGCGCGGACGGTCCGCACGTCACCGTTCGGTCACGGTACTGCATCTCATTGACGCTGAGCCACGGGGGAATTGGCTTGGCCGACGATTTCGGCGGTACAAGTGGATACAGCGCCTACCAGCGCCGGAACAGAAAGTTGAACGGAGCCATGAAACGCATCTTCGCCTTGGTGATCGGTCTCGCCGTCCTGGTGGCCATCCCGGGGGTGGCCGCTGCCGCACCGACGGCACGGTCGGCGGCCAACCAGCAGGCGATCGACATCGTCATCGCACGCGGGTTGTCGCAGCGCGGTGTCCCGTTCTCCTACGGCGGCGGCGGGCCCAACGGTCCCACCCTGGGCAGCGGCAGCGCCGAGAACGTCGCAGGCCTGGACCGGGAGGGACACATCGTCGGGGCCGATCCCGCGGTCAACAAGGTCGGGTTCGACGCGTCGGGGCTGATGGTCTACTCCTACGCCGGCATCGGCGTGAAGCTGCCGCGCTCGTCGGGTGCGCAGTACCAGGTCGGCCAGAAGGTGCTGCCGTCGGAGGCGCTGCCCGGTGACCTGATCTTCTACGGTCCGGAGGGCACCCAGAGCGTCGCGCTGTTCCTCGGCAACGGGCAGATGCTCGAGGCCACCGAACAGGGTGTGGCGGTGTCGCCGGTGCGCACCAACAACATGGCGCCCTACCTGGTGCGCATCGTCAAGTAGGCAGCACCTCGACCGGGTCGCCGACCCGGATCGTGCCCGAGGTGAGCAGCCGCAGCGTCGAACCGGGGCGGCCACGCAGCGCGGCGGCCGCCCCGGGACCGATCCAGTCGTCGAGCAGCCGGCACGGCGCCGACACCCGCACCACCTCCAGCAGTACATCACCGATGCGCACCCGGGTGCCCGGCCTGGTCGGGATCTCCCCGGCGTCCACCGTCACGTTGCGTCGCGTCTGCGCCGGTTCGACGGGGTGGCCGAGTTCCTCGGCCGCCCGCTCCAGCAGCTGCCGGGATTGGATCGTGACGTGACGGTGTCTGGCGCCGTGGTAGCGGTCACCGACCAGACCGACCCCGGCCTCCGCGGTGACCTCCTGAACCGACCGCATCGGCAGCCTGCTGCCGGGCGCGATGTTGAGCGCGACGACCCGCATCGCCAAAGTCTATGTGCGACGCGGCGATCCCTGCTAAGGAGGAGGGATGACCTCCACCGTGCACACCGCTGAGAGCCTCGTCGACCGCGCCCGCGGTCTGCGCGACATCGTCATGGCCGAGGCCGCCGAGTCCGAACGGCTGCGCACGCTGAGTCCGCGGGTGGTGGAGGCGATGTGGGACAGCGGCCTGATGACGGCGTTCAACCCGGCCGTCGCCGGCGGCGCGGAACCGTCGTTCGCGGAGATGATCGAGACCTGGATCGAAATGGCTTGGCAGGACGGGTCGTTCGGGTGGGTGGGGATCGCCAACCTGCCGTCGTCGTTCGCGGCGGCGTGCTACCTGCCCGACACCGGTTTCGCCGAGGTGTTCACCGCGCACGACAACCGCGCCACGATGGGCGGCCAGTTCTTCCCCAACGGGCAGGGTGCCGCGGTGCCGGGCGGCTACCGGCTCACCGGTGCGTGGAACTTCGGGTCGGGTATCGGGCACTCACAGTACGTCGCGGCCGGCTTCCTGCCGATGGACGGCACCGAGATGCGCTGGGCCGGTGAGGGTGTGCCGGATATGCGGGTCGCGATCCTGCCGCGCGAGCAGGTGAGCTTCGACGACGGCTGGTTCGTGCAGGGCCTCAAGGGCACCGGTTCCTACGACTACAGCGTCACCGACGTGTTCGTGCCCGAGGAGCGCACGTTCGCGTTGTTCACCCGCTCACCGCTGCGGGGAACCTCACCGGCGACCCGGATGGGGCTGATGCCGGTCACCGCCGCCGGGCACGCGTCGTGGGCGCTCGGGGTGGCCAAGAGCATGCTCGACGACGTCGAAGAGCTTGCGGCGACGAAGGTCCGGATGAGCGACATGGCCTCGCTGGCCAGCCGGCCCACGTTCCAGAAGGGGCTGGCGCACCACGTCGCGGCCTGGCGGGCGGCGCGGCTGCTGGTGCTCGACGCGTTCGGCGCCGCCGAGGCGCACGTCGCGGCGGGACAGGAGCTCACCCCGATGCTGCGGGCGGACATGCGGGCGGCGGCGGTCTACGCCACCGATGTGTCCCGCCAGTGCGCGGAGTGGGCGCACCTGGTGGCCGGCACCAGCGCTATCCGGGAGGGCAGCCGGCTGGAGCGGGCGTTCCGTGACATGTACACCGGCACCCAGCACGCGTTCATCAGCGAGAAGGTCGCCATCGACGCCGCCTCGATCCGGCTCGGCCTGATCGACGACCAGTTCGGTCTGTGATCAGCCGGTGACGGTGGCCAGCGTGCCGTCGATCACCTTGGTGCGCAACGTCTTCCGGTCGAACTTGCCGCTGGCCAGGGTTGGGATGTCGGCGCTGGTGGCCACCACCCAGCGGGTCGGCACCTTGTACGCCGACAGCTGCTCCCGGGTGCGCGCGGCCAGCGAGGCGACGTCGACACCGTCCCCGGCGGGCACCACCACCGCGCACACCTGCTCCCCGCGGGTGGTGTCGTCGACGCCGATGACCAGGCACTGCGCCACGTCGTCGAAGGACTCGATCACCGCCTCGACCTCCAACGGGGACACATTGGCGCCCGCCGCCTTGATCAGGTCGGTGGTGCGGCCGACGTAGAACAACCGCGGATCACCCGCGCGCCGGTAGACCCGGTCGCCGGTGTGGTACCAGCCGTCGGCGTCGAACACCTCGAAGCGTTCCCGCTTGTTGTACCCCGCCATCACCCCGATGCCGCGGATCAGCAGTTCGCCGACGGCGCCGTCGGGCACGGGGTTGCCGTCCTCGTCGACGATCTTCATCTCGGTGTAGGCGAACCCGCCCGCGGTCTCGGACATCGTGCGGTGCACCGGGAAACCGTCGGGAACGTCGACCATCGCGATGTCGAGCGGACCGTCGCGCAGCATCGGGGCGCTGCGCAGGTCGCGGTCCGGGAAGCTCGGGTGCTCGCGCAGCTTCTGGGTGAAGGCAGGCCAGCCGACCACCCCGGTGGCGCGCTCGGCCTCGATCAGGTCCAGCGCGGTGCCGGGGTCCAGGCGCGGCAGCACGATGATGGTCACGGGTTCGTGCAGCGCTCCGGTGGCCGCCAGCAGCCCGCCGACCCAGAAGAACGGCATCGCACACAGAATCCGCGGCAGCCCTTCGCTTTTCGTGACCGCACGGATCGCGGTCGGCCAGGTCGAGGTCTGCCGGACCAGGGTGCCGTGGGTGTGCATCACGCCCTTGGGGTCGGCGGTGGAGCCCGAGGTGTGCACCACGACCGCGAGGTCGGCCGGGTGCACCTCGGCCTCGGCGGCCGCCAGGACCGCCTCGGGAACACCGTCGTCGTCGGTCCACCGGGTCGCCCACGCCGGGGCGGGACCGTCGGTGAACACGATCCGGCGCAGGTAGGGCGCGGCGGTCAGCGCGAGCGGGCCGTGCTGCTGTCCGGCCAGCTCCGGCCAGGCCGTCTCGAACCGCTCGGCGACGTCGATGCTCAGCACCCGGGTGGGGGCGATCAGGATCGCGATGTCGGCCAGCCGCGCCACCTTGGCGATCTCGGCGGGCGTGTACAGGGTGCTCAGCGGCACCGCCAGCGCGCCGATCCGCGACGCCGCCAGCCACCACACGATCCACTCGACGCTGTTGGGGAAGAACAGTCCGACGCGGGTGCCCTTGCCGACCCCGTGCGCCAGCAGCCAGCGGGCCGCCCGCGCCGAGCGCTGCCGGGCCTGCCGGTAGGTCAGCCGGTCGGCGGGGTCGATGACGTAGGTGTGGTCGCCGTGCTCGGCGGCGGCGCGCTCCAGTAGGGCGGCGACGGTCGGACGTGGTTCAGGCACGCCAGTGATTGTGCCCAACAGATGCTGAGCGACCGCTCAAGACCCGCCCGCCGGCGCCGAAACCACGGTTGTTGACGGTCGTACTCGCGTTTCGCGTCAGAAAGTGAAGTTTCGGCGCCGAGGTTGACCGGATCCGGATGAATACATCGGCGCGGACGGGAATGCCGGGCCCTCGCGCGTGGTTGTCGAAACCATATCGGCCAGTGCCGCTTTCGTGAAACGGCACCGGCGGGGAATGCACGCGTTTGCTGACCAGGATCGAAGAGTAGGTGCACCGTGAGTACGAAACGTATGAAGACGTTGTTGGCGGCCGTCGGCGCCGGTGCGGCGCTGGCGATGATCGGGTTCACCGTCGCGGTCGAACAGCCCACCGGACCGCAGGATCCCGCGGTGGCGCAACCGGAGATCACGACGGGTCAGACCTCGACGGTGACCGGGGCGCCGACGGAACTGGAGACCTCAGTCGCGGTTCCGCCGTTCACCACCGCGCCGTACACGAACACCACCGGCGAAGTGCACTGACGTCAGGCGGGCTGCGAGAGCTTCTTGGCCGCATAGGCTTTGAGCTCGGCCGACAGGGCGTCGGCGTCGAGCAGGCGCGGCAGCAGCGCGGGGTCGGTCATCCGGGCGCGGAACACCAGCGCGATCGTCACGTCGTGGTCGGGTCGGTGCTCGACGGTGATCGGGTCGCCGGGCGCGACGGTGCCGGGTTCCAGGACGCGCAGGTAGGCTCCGGGCTTGCCGGCCGCGGTGAAGGTCTTGATCCAGCCCTTGATCTCGAGGAACGCCGCGAACGTCCGGCACGGGGTCCGGGGTGCGGTCACCTCCAGCAGCGGCCCGCCGGAGCCGACGCGCCAGCGCTCACCGATGCGGCTGTTGCTCACGTCGATTCCCGATGTGGTCAGGTTCTCGCCGAACACGCCGTTGCGCAGCGGGCGGTCCAGGCGGTGCTGCCAGTCGTCGAGGTCCTCGCGGGCGTAGACGTAGACCGCCTGGTCGTCACCGCCGTGCAGCCGGCGGTTGCCGATGTTGTCGCCCACCAGGCCGCTGCCCAGCCCGCCCTTGTTCGGGCCGGGGGCGCGGACGTGCACCGGATGGTCGACGGGGATCTTGTCGATGCCGGTGGAGCGCGGCGGCGCGTCGGGTCTGACGTCGGGATTGTCACGGAGCTCGGCCACGTTCACCGACAACACGTTCGACACCCGGCACAGGGTAGCCGCCGATCTCCGGCGGCGCCGTCCGAAACCTTCACAAGATCTACTACCCGTCGTAGTATCTACGTCACGGCGAGCCACCGGAGGTGTGCGCGTGAAGTGGAGTTTCGCCCAGATCGGGTTGCTGGTCATCTGCGTATTCCACGTGATCCAGGCGGTGATCGGGTTCATCGTCGAACCGAGCTTCGCCGTCGGTCCCGGCGCGCCGACGGCGCAGGTGCTGGGAATGGACTACAACGGCTGGCACGCGGTCGCCGGGCTGGCCCTGTTCGGGCCGGGCCTGGTGTTCGCGACGCGGAAGTCGTGGGCGGTGCTGTACCTGATCGCCGCGGGTGTCGGCGGGGCGTTGCCGGGGGTGTGGGCGTTGTTCTCCCACCAGGTCGCCTACGTCTTCACGTTCCCCAACAACATCACCGACGCGGTCGTGCACCTGGTCACCGGTGCGATCATGCTGGCGATCGCCGCGATTCAGATCCATCGCGACGGCGGTGTGCGCAACTCACTGGCCGATCTGCGCGGGCGCTGACCGGCCGCGCCCTACTGTCGAGAGGTGCCCAACCGCGAACTCGTCGTGCTCGGGACCGCCAGCCAGGTACCGACACGCCACCGCAACCACAACGGCTACCTGTTGCTGTGGGACGACGAGGGTTTCCTGTTCGATCCGGGGGAGGGCACGCAGCGGCAGATGCTGCTGGCCGGCGTCACCGCCAGCCGGGTGACCCGGCTCTGTGTCACGCACTTTCACGGCGACCACTGTCTCGGGGTGCCCGGCGTCGTGCAGCGGCTGTCCCTTGACGATGCGAAACATCCTGTGCACGCGTATTTTCCGGCCTCCGGTCGGGAGTACTTCACGCGGCTGCGGCACGCCAGCGTCTTCTACGAGCGCGCCGAGGTGCGCGAGGTCCCGGTCGACGGCGACGGAGCAATCGCCGAGGGCCGCTTCGGCGTGCTGTACGCACGCCGCCTGGACCATCCGATCGACGCGGTGGGGTATCGGCTCGTGGAGGCCGACCGGCGCCGGTTCGTGCCGGAGCTGCTGGCCCGCCACGGTCTCGGCGGGCCGATCGTGGGGGAGTTGAAGCGCGCCGGCGAGATCACGGTGGGGCAGCGCCGTATCCGGCTGGCCGACGTCACGGTGGAGCGGACGGGACAGAAGTTCGCCTTCGTCATGGACACCCGGCTCTGCGATGCGGTGTACGAACTCGCCGACGGCGCCGACATGCTGGTGATCGAGGCGACCTTCCTCGACGAGGACGCCGAATTGGCGGACAGATACGGGCATTTGACGGCCTCGCAGGCCGGGCGGGTGGCGGCGCAGTGCCACGTCCGCCGCCTGGTGCTCACCCACTTCTCCCAGCGCTACCCCGACACCCGGCGCCACCGCGACCAGGCGGCCGCACATTTCGGCGGCGACATCCTGGTCGCCGCCGACCTGCAGCGCATCCCCGTGCCGCCGCGCGTCCACCCGGGCGGTGATCCGCCGTGAGCCCGCCGCAGCGCACCCCGGACGGGCGCTACATCGTCGTCGACGGCAGACGCTGGCGCGCCACCGATCCCGCCATCCCCGAACCGCGCCGCGCCGAGCTGACCCGCATTTTGATGGCGTGGCGGCGGGAGGTGCGCCGCACCAAGCGCACCGCGGCCGAGACCGCGGCGCGGGCAGGGGTGCACGCGGCGAAGGTCGCACTCGGTGAACGCGGCAGCCCGCCGTGGTGGGAGCAGACCGACGAGCAGCGACGGCAGCGCTGGGAGGCCGACGTGCCCGCGCCCTGACCTGGCTCCTTACGTCAGCAGATCCTCGTAGCGGTACTCCCCGTCCAGCCGGGTGCGCGCCGCGTGCGCCTCCTCCTCACGCTTACGCAGCTCGACACGACGGATCTTGCCGGAGATCGTCTTCGGCAGATCGTGGAACTCGACGCGACGCACCTTCAGGTAGGGCGCCAGGTGGTCGCGTGCGTACTGCATGATCTGCCGCGCCGTTTCCGCGTCGGCGGTCCACCCCTCAGCCAGGGCGATGTACGCCTTGGGGACCGCTAACCGGGTGTCGTCGGGCTGCGGCACCACTGCCGCCTCGACGACGGCGGGATGCTCGATGAGCACGCTCTCCAGCTCGAACGGGGAGACCTTGTAGTCGGACGACTTGAACACGTCGTCGGTGCGCCCGATGTAGGTGATGTAGCCGTCGGCGTCGCGGCTGGCGACGTCGCCGGTGTGGTAGTAACCGCCGGCCATCACCTGCGCGTTGCGGTCCGGGTCGCCCAGGTAGCCCGTCATCAGGTTCAGCGGCCGCTGGGACAGGTCCAGGCAGATCTCGCCCTCGTCGGCAAGCTCGCCGGTGAGCGGGTCGACCAGCACCACGGGCACCCCCGGCATGGGCCTGCCCATCGAGCCCGGTTTGACCGGCTGGCCCGGGGTGTTGCCGATCTGCAGCGTGGTCTCGGTCTGGCCGAAGCCGTCGCGGATCGTCAGCCCCCAGGCCCGCTCGACGGTCGAGATCACCTCGGGGTTCAGCGGCTCACCGGCGCCCAGGATCTCGCGCAGCCGCTCCGGCCGCTCACCCAGATCGGCCTGGATCAGCATCCGCCACACCGTCGGCGGCGCGCAGAACGTCGACACGCCTGCGCGCCGGATCTGCGTGAGCAGTTCCGCCGCGTCGAACCGGCCGTAGTTGTAGACGAAGATCGTCGCCTCGGCGATCCACGGGGCGAAGAAACAACTCCAGGCATGCTTGGCCCATCCGGGCGAGCTGATCGCCAGGTGCACGTCACCGGGCTGCACCCCGATCCACGCCATCGTCGACATGTGCCCGACCGCGTAGGACACCTGCGAGTGCTCCACGAGCTTGGGCTTGCTGGTGGTGCCGGAGGTGAAGTAGATCAGCATCGGGTCGGTGGTGTCGGTGCACGCGGCGAACGGTCCCGCGGACTCGACCGACGCGGAGTCGCCGTAGTGGTGCCAGCCCGGCAGCTCGCCGCCCACCACGATCCGCAGCACACCGTCGGCGGCACCCTCGAACTTGCCGGCGTCGGCGGCGTTGGCGATCACCACGCCGGCCCCGCCGCGGGTGATGCGGTCGGCGACGTCGGCGGGCCCCAGCGCGGCGGTGGTCGGCATGATCACCGCGCCCAGCTTGGCCACCGCCAGCATCGACTCCCACAGTTCGACCTGGTTGCCCAGCATCAGGATGACCCGGTCACCCTTGGACACACCCAGGTCCGCCAGCCAGGTCGCGACCCGGTCGGAGCGGTCGGCCATCTCGGCGAAGCTGATCTTCTGCTCGCTGCCGTCCTGCTCGGTGATCCACAGCGCGGTGCGCTCGTTGCGGCCCGGGTTCTGCCGGGCGATCACGTCGAACCAGTCGGTCGCCCAGTTGAAGCGGCCCTCGATCCGCGGCCAGGCGAACGTATCGATCGCCTTGTCGTAGTCGGAGATGACAGTGACCAGACGATCGCGGGCCTCGCGATAGCGATCGGTGTTACTCGTCATGCCGTTTAGGATTTAGCTCACAGTTGCCCGCCCGCTACCCCCGAAAGAGGGTGATGACCGTGCCCGCACGCCCCGCGCTCCGGCCGCGGGACGCCGACGCGCTGCGCGCGGAGCTGCGCCAGCTGGCCGCGATGGGCGGTCCGCCGGTGCTGTTCGGGGGCGAAGTACGCGACGACGTGCTGGTGTTGAGCGAATTCATCGGTACCCGCACCGGGCTGCTGCGCGGGCTGCCGGTCGCGCCGAACACCGGTCTGGGCGGGGCCACCCTGGTGGCCGGGCGTCCGCTGGCGGTGTCGGACTACCGGACGGCGTCGACGATCACCCACGACTACGACACCCCGGTGCTGACCGAGGGCATCCGCTCGATCCTGGCGGTGCCGGTCGTCGTCGCCGGGGCGGCCCGCGCGGTGCTCTACGGCGCCTACCGGTCCAGCGCACCGTTCAGCGGGCAGGCCGCCGATCTGCTGGTCGGCGCGGCGCGCCGGCTCGCCGACGAGCTGCGCATCCGCGACGAGGTGGACCGCCGGGTGCGGCTGCGTGAGGCGCGGATGGCGACGACGGCGGGCAGCGAGTCGGTGCGTGAGGTGCACGCCGACCTGCGCCGGCTGGCCGCCGACTGCGACCCCACGATGCGCGCGAAGCTGCTGCGGTTAGCGGACCGGCTGTGCGGCGGTGACACGGGCGACCAGGACGCGCCCGCGTTGACCACCCGGGAACTCGACGTTCTCACCCAGGTGGCGCTCGGATGCACGAACGCCGAAGTCGCCGAGCGCCTTTCGCTCAAGACCGAGACAGTGAAGAGCTATCTGCGCAGTGCGGCAACGAAGTTGGGCACCCACACCCGGTACGAGGCGGTGTCCCGGGCACGACGACTGGGCCTGATTCCGTAACCCTCCGGTACGCTGGCGGCGTGGACTCCGCACGGGCGTTCGTGCGTGACGCCGCGGATGTACTCGTCGACGCGGGCCGGCTTCTGCTGCGGCACTGGCCCGTCCTGCTCAGCATCGCGTTTGCCGGGATGGCCTTCCGCGGGGCGGCGCTGTGGGCCGCGGTCGAGGTCAGCGATCACAGCAACTGGCTCGGCCATGCGTTGGTGATCCTCGCCCCACTGGGCTTCCTCGTCGCGATGATCGTGATGCTGTATCTGCTGCGTGCCGATCTGCCCAACGCCGCGCGGGCGGCGTCGTCGAACGCTCCCGTCGACGCCACCACGGGCCGGGAGCGCCGCCTGATCGACGTCACCACCTCGATGGTGGTGCCGTTCTTCGCCGTCTACGTCAGCGCCGGACTGCTGCGCCAGGACGTCGCGCACTTCGTCAACGAGGCCGGTGTCGACGAACTCAACCAGATCGACCACTACGGCACCGGAACCGGACCGGACTTCAGTCGGGTGTTCATGACCAGCGTGTACCTGCTCGCCGGTCTGGTGCTGGCGGCGTGGGTGCTGCGGTTCGCGCTCGGCCTAGCCGAGAAGCGTTGGCGTTTCCTCGGTTTCGCGGTTCTCGGAGCGCTGGTGGAGGTCTACTGGTCGGCGAACGTGGCCGGCTACATCGACAGTGAGAAGGCCGCCGCGCAGCAGTGGGTGCAGAACCGGGTGGTGGTCGCCGAGCTCACCGAGCTCTACGACGGCGTCGTGGAACATCTGGGTCCGCTCACGCAGCCGGTGAAGACGGTCACCGGCGGGCTGTTCGCCCTGCTCGGGTCGATCGACGCGGTGGTGGTCGTTCCGCTGGCATGGATCACCGTGGGCGCCGTGGTCCTCGGCCACAAGCTCGCCCCGCCGCCCCGATTGCAGCATCCGCTTCTGGATCGGGTCGGGGTGGTGCCGAAACCGTTGGCGCGCACCATCGGTGGTGTCACGTCCGACGTCACCTCGCGGTTCACCGCGCTGTTCGAGGGGCTGCGCCTGATGGCGCGGGCCGGTCTGGTGCCGATGCTGCTGTTCGCGCTGGCGTCGCTGCTGGCGCTTCGGGTGCCGTACCTGGTGAGCGCGGTGTGGCGGCTGATCGTCGGGCCCGTGGACAGTGACACCTACGTCGCGTGGGCCCCCATCGAGGTCGCCGTCGGCAACGCGCTCATGCTCACCGCGCTGGCCGTGCTCCTGGCCGCCGGCGTCAACCGCATGCTGCGCCCCGTCAATCCAGGCGCACCTCAAGGTAATCCGGCTGCTCCCACCACAGCAGAACCTTTGTGATCTCGGTGCCGCGCGGCACCAGGACCACGGGCGTGGCCTCCCACTCCGGCGGGCGCTGCTCGCCGGACAGGGTGACACGGGGCTCACCCGCGCTGATCGACGGTCGCGGGCCGGTCTGTTCGGGCAGGCACGGATGCAGCGACTGCATCACCCCGCCCACCAGCGGGCGGTAGACGTAGCGGTTGCCGGCGGTGTCGACCAGCGCCAGCCGACACCCGAACAGCACCTGGTCGGGTGCGGCCCGGAAGTCCATCGCCACCCGGACCGCGGCGAGGTCACCGGGCAGCGCGACGTCCTCGCTGCCCCGGAACGACTGTGCGGTGTCGGTGGGTTCGACGGCTGCCACCCGCACACTGAACGTGCGGGTGCCCTCGCCCGCGGCGTCGGTGAACGTGTCTGACCACGTCACCCACTCGCCCTGCCGCCCGGCGGCGCCGACCGTGCGCAGATCGGAGTCCCACCAGTAGTCCTGCAGCCGTTGCGCGTTGGCGGCGACCGCCAGGGCCAGCGTGACGGGCAGCGCGACCAGTCCCCACCGGTTCCGGCGCAGCCATTCCGTCATGAGTCGGCCATCCCCGCGGGGGGAGACCTCGACCGCGGCCGAGGTGCTCCACAGCCGGGGTACCTCTTCGGGCCGGATACCGAGGTCGATGTGCGCGACGTCGTCGCGGCGGTCGTCGTGGCGGTTGCGGGTGAGCACCAGCGTCGCGCCCGCCAGCGCCTCCTCGGGCACGGTCCGCGGCGCTGCGGGGCGATTCTGTGTCTGCTCGCGGGGGTCCGGTCAGTGCCGGTCAGTGGTGGTGATGGTGGGGTTTGCCGCCCTCCCCGCGGCGGCGGGCCTCCTCACCCTCGGTGATCAGGCGCATCTGCTCGTCGAAGCCGCGCCCGGCCAGCAGCGGCTGGGTGGGATCCCAGCGGGTGCCCTGTGCCTGGTCCCTGCGCCGGCGGGCGATTGCCGAGACCGCCTCCAGCACCACCCGGTTGCCCAGCAGCGCGGTGATGTCGGCGTGGTCGTACGGCGGGGAGACCTCGACGACGTCGATCCCGAGCACGGGCAGCTCGTAGCAGATGCGCCGGACGGTGTCGAGCAACTGGCGGGCGGTGAATCCGCCGGGCTCCGGCGTCCCGGTGCCGGGGGCGCAGCCCGGATCGCAGACGTCGATGTCCACCGACAGGAACACCCCTTCGCACTCGTCGGTGGCGATGTCGAACGCCTCGGTCAGGCAGTCCTCCAGGCCGCGCGCGACGATCTCGGTCATCTCGTAGGAGCGGATGCGCTGCTGGGCCATCCACTCCAGGACGGGCTCGTCGGGCCAGTAGCCGCGCAGACCCAGCTGCAGGAAGCGGTCGCCGCGCAACGCGCCGGACTCGATGAGCCGCCGCATCGGGGTGCCGTGGCCGATCAGCGAGCCCTGCGAGATGTCCCCGGTGTCGGCGTGGGCGTCGAAGTGGATCATCGAGACCTTGCCGAAGCCGTGGTGGCGGGCCACCCCGGTGTGATCGGGCCAGGCGATGGTGTGGTCGCCGCCGAGGATGATCGGGATCGCGCCCGACGACGCGATCTTGTACACGTCCTCCTCGATGTTCTTGACCGCCGCCTCGATGTTGCCGCTGTAGAGCGTGACGTCGCCGGCGTCGTACACCTTGAGGTCCTTGAGGCCGTCGACGCGCAGCGCCAGGCTCGGCCGGGAGCCGTCCTGCGGCAGGTAGCACGCCTGCCGCAGCGCCGAGGGACCGAACCGGGTGCCCGCGCGGTAGTTGGTGCCGCCGTCGAGCGGTGCGCCGAGGATCACCACGTCGGCGTCGGCGTAGCTGGACTTGTCGTCGAGGTCGCAGCGGGGCACACCGAGGAAGGTGATGTCCGGCCCGAATGCGCTGCCTGCCATCTGAATTCCGCCTTGTCTTGTGTCAGTTGAGTGGTTATGAGTTGTCGTGCAGTGCGAGCAACGCGTTGAACGTGTGCCGCAGCGTCGCCCGGATCCGCCGCTTGTCCGCCGGCTGCAGCGGGCGGTAGAGGTTGTCGATCTCGAGACCGGCCATCACCGCCAGGACGGTGCGCGAGTCGAGTTCGGGCTGACGCGACCCCAGTTCCCGGAACAGCCGGCTCAGCGCGGGCAGCATCGCCCGGTACCACGCCTCGAACATCGGGCGCAGCCGCTCGTTGCGGCTGGCCTCGGTGATCAGCTCGTAGCGGGTGACGATCGCCCCGGGCGGGGAGGTGAACCCGTCGAGGATCATGTCCGCGACGAGGTCGGCGAGCTGTTCGGCCGACATCGTCGGCCGTAACAGGTTCGCCGTGCGCACCACCCGTTCGATCTCGCGGTCGGACAGCTGCTGGAACGCCTGAGCCACCAGATCCGACTTGTCGTCGAAGTAGTAGCTCAGGGCGCCCAGCGGCATCTGCGCCTGGCTGGCGACCAGCCGCATCGACAGACCGGCAAGGCCGACCCGCGCCATCACCTCGATCGCCGCGTCGATGATCTCGGTACGTTTGGCGGCCCCCCGCGCGGTCGTGCCGGCCCTGGTCATCCCTGGTACTTCAGCGTCGCGAAGTCGGTGTCCCACATCCACGCCGGCTGACTGTGCCATCCGGTGTAGCCCTTGCGCGCGGCGATGGTGTTGTGCAGGTCGCCGAGGTTCACCCAGCACCACGAGTCGCGGTAGGCCTGCATGGCCTGGATGTAGAGCTGCTGCGACTTGGCGGGATCCGGTTCGGCGCTGCCCGCGTCGAGCAGCTTGTCGCCCTCGGGTACCGAGCACCCCAGCAGGTTCACCGGGGCGTTGGTGTAGTTGTAGATCCGCGCCCAGGTATCGGGATGGGCGGCATCGGGATTGAACGACACCACGAACAGATCGGGCCGCTGATCGGGATTCTCGGTCAGCGCGAACATCTGCGACAGCGGGAAGTCGCGCACGGTGGCGTTCAGGCCGGCCTGCTGCAGCACCACCTGCATCTGGTTGGACAGCTCCTGCAGGCTGCTGTCGCCCGCGGGGAAGCCGATCTCCACCGCGCCGCCGTCGGCGACCGCCGCCAGCTTGGCCGGATCGAGCTGGTGCACATCGGGCACCGCGCCCTCCGGCAGCATGCCGATCGGCAGGAACTCGGTCGACGGTGTGGCAGAGTCGCCGAACGCGACCTCGGTCAGCGTCTTCTGATCCAGCGCCGCGCCCAGCGCCGCGCGGGCCTCCTCGGACTTGAAGACCTCGGAGTCCGGGTTGACCAGCACCATGATCTTCACCAGGGCGGGCTGGTGCACCACCTCGGTGTCCGCGCCGGTCGCCAGTGCCTCGTAGTCGCCCTTGGACAGGCCGTGCAGGATCATGTCGAGCTCGCCGTTGGCCAGCTTGAGCCGCTGCACCGCCGCGGAGGCGATCAGCGGCATCTCCACGCGGGTGACGTCAGGCTTTGTGCCCCAGTAGTTTTCGTTGACCTCAAGCGTGTAGTGGTCGGCGGGCACATGCTCGGTCAGCTTGTAGGGGCCGGTGCCCGCGGTGTGTGACGCCAGCCACCCCGAGGCGAGGTCACCGCCGGACTCGTTGTCCGCCACCGCCGTCGGGCTGGTCATCAGCGGTCCGTAGGGGGAGGCCAGGTAGTCGAGGAACGGTGCGACCGGCTTGGCCAGCTTGACGATGAACGTCTGCGGGTCCGGGGTCTGCATGTCGACGACCTCATCGAGCATGTAGGCGGGGCCGCCCTTCATGTCGATGCGGCGCTGGAAGCTCGCCTTCGCCGCCGCGGAGTCGAACGGGGTGCCGTCGGAGAACTTGACGCCGTCGCGCAGCTTGAAGGTGTAGGTGAGCCCGTCGGGGGAGACCTCCCACTCCTCGGCCAGCAGCCCCTCGATCTCGGTGGACTCCGGCTTGTACCGCAGCAGGCCCTGGTAGGCCGCGGTCATGATGGCCAGGCCCTCGGGCTGGTAGAAGGTGTCGGGGTCCAGCGGCGGCGGATCCGACATCACCGGTGTGCGGACCAGCGACGGCGACGCGGCGCTACTCGCCGACCCGCCGCCCTCGCCGCCCGAACACGCGGTGGTGGTGAGCAACAGCGCGGTGGTGACCGCCACCGACATGATGCCTGAAGCCAGTTTCATTGTGCAGCTCCTGATCTCGAGTCCGTTCGATTGCGCAGAGTCTCACCGCCGTTCATTTCCGTTATGTGACATGGCGGTTACCTACTTGTACGAACGTCCAAGTCTTGGACGTTTGACCTAGAAAGTCCTCCGGCGGGGCTCTAGAGTCATCCGGAACCAGCCGGGCAGCGCGGCGCCGGCCCAGTCAAAACCAAAGGGAGTTAAGGGATATGCCAACAACCGTGCCCGCCATGTTTGATCTGACCGGTCAGGTGGCGCTGGTCACCGGGTCGAGCAGTGAGCTTGGTATCGGGTTCGCGTCGGCGAAGATCCTGGGGCAGCTCGGTGCCTCCGTGATGGTGACCGGCACCACAGAACGCGTCAAGCAGCGGGCCGAGGAACTGAAAGGCGAAGGCATCGCGGCACACTGGCACGTCGCCGACCTGTTCGACCCCGATGCCGCGACGGGGCTGGTCACGGCCACCGAGGAGGCGTTCGGCAAGGTCGACATCGTGGTGAACAACGCCGGGCTGGCGTCGGTGAACAGCCCGGAGGAGCCGAACAGCTGCGCGGTGATGACCGACGCGCAGTTCGACCTGGCGCTGCGGCGCAACCTGCACAGTGCGTTCTACGTCACCCGCGCGGCACTGAAGGGGATGATCGAGCGTGAGTACGGCCGGATCATCAACATCGGGTCGACGGCCGGTGTGCTGACCGCCTACACCGGCGACGTCGGCTACCACACCGCCAAGGCGGCCATGCTCGGCATGACCCGCTCCATCGCCGTCGACTACGCCCGCACCGGCATCACCGCCAACATCGTGGTGCCGGGCTGGATCGCGACGGCGGCGCAGCTGCCCTCGGAGGTGTTGGCGGGCAACGCCACTCCCGCGGGACGGTCGGCGACCGCCGACGAGGTCGCCGTCGGTGTGGCGTTCCTCGCCGCTCCGGGCGCGTCGTACGTCACCGGGACGACGCTCGTGATCGACGGCGGCAACTCGATCGCGGGAGCCATCCGGGCGGAGTGATCCGGCCGGTGAGGGGTGCGCGCGCCGGGGATTGACCCGCCCCGGTGACGGGTATCGTGCCCCTCGATGGCGCCCGACCGACCCCGCGGCAACGACCGTGTCCGCCGCCGCCTCCGCACCGTGCTGCGGGGGCACGACCCGGCGCCGCTGGCGGGGCAGCGCCGCCGCGCCTCGGCGGGGATGGGCGACCTGCACACCCGCAAGGTGCTCGATCTGACGATCCGGGTCGCCGAGGTGATGCTGTCGTCGGGGTCGGGCACCGCCGACGTGGTGGCCACCGCCGGAGACATCGCGCAGGCCTACCAGCTGACCGACTGCGTGGTCGACGTCTTCGTCACCACGATCATCGTGTCGGCGCTGCCGACCGCGGACAGCCCGCCGGTGACGATCGTGCGCTCGGTGCACAGCCGCTCCACCGACTACACGCGGCTCGGCGAGCTCGACCGGCTGATTCAGCGGATCACCGCGGGCGGGGTGACCGTCGACGAGGCGCACGAGGCGATGGACGAGATCACCCAGCGCCACCATCCGTATCCGCGCTGGGTCGCGACGGCGGGGTGGGCGGGGTTCGCGCTCGGTATCGCGATGCTGCTCGGCGGGGGGTGGCTGGTCTGCGTCGTGGCGGCGGTGACATCGGCGGTCATCGACCGGATCGGCAGGCTGCTCAACAGGATTCGCACCCCGTTCTTCTTCCAGCACGCGGTCGGCGCGGCGATCGCGACGCTGGTGGCGGTCGGGGTCTACCTGTACAGCGGGCAGAACCCGACCACGCTGGTGGCCACCGGCATCGTGATGCTGCTGTCGGGGCTGACGCTCGTGGGCGCCATGCAGGACGCGGTGACCGGCTACCTCCTTACGTCGCTGGCGCGACTGGGGGAGGCGATGCTGCTGACGGCGGGCATCGTCGTCGGCATCGTCGGTGGTCTGCAGATCGCCGAGATCGCCGGGGTGAGCATCGCGCTGCACGTCGACGCCACCGAGTCGTTCCTGCCGCCGAGCGGTCCGCTCGGGGTCGGGCTGGCGGTGCTCGGCGCCGGTCTGGCCGGCGCCTGCCTCACGGTGGCCAGCTACGCCCCGATGCGCGCGGTGGTGGTCGCCGGGCTGGTGGCGGCGGTGGCCGAGCTGGTCCTGATCGAGCTGGGCAGAGCCGGTTTCGGGCAGGTCTTCGCCAGCGGCGTCGCCGCCGTGGGCGTCGGCCTGTTCGCCACGTTGAGCTCGATCCGCAGGCAGGCGCCCGCGCTGGTGATCGCGACCGCGGGCATCATGCCGATGCTGCCCGGCCTGGCGGTGTTCCGCGCGGTGTTCGCGTTCGCCGTCGACGGCGACACCGACAACGGGCTGCGCCAGATGATGGCCGCGATCGCCGTCGCGCTCGCGTTGGGCAGCGGTGTGGTGCTCGGCGAGTTCCTGGGCTCACCGCTGCGCTACCGTGCCGGGCGGATCGGCGACCTGCTGCGCAAGGAGGGCCCGCCCGGTCTGCGCCGTGCCGTCGGCGGTGTGGTCCGCCTGCGCCCGGCCGAGGGGCAGCAGCCCAAGCCGGGGCCGCGCAGCGTGGCGCTGGAACCCGCCCCGGATGATGAGGGCGCAGATCCCCCTCGGGTAGAGGAGGATTAGTTCGCGGCGTCGAGGATCTTGATCGCGAAGATCAGCGTGTCGCCCGGCAGGATGCCCGCGGCGGGCTGACCCTCGGGGTAGCCGTCCTCCGGCGTCATCGCGACCGCGACCGTGGACCCGACCGTCTGCCCGGCGATGGCCTTCTGGAAGCCGGTCACCACCCCGTCGAGCGGGAAGTCGGCGGGCACACCGCGCTCGTAGCTGCTGTCGAACACCGAACCGTCGCGCCCGTTGACGCCCATGTAGCAGACCAGCACGGTGGCGTCGGGGGCGACAACCGGTCCGTCGCCCGCCGTGAGCGTCTGCACCTGGGTCTGGCCGACGCTGAACGGGGCCTGCACCTCGATGCTCGGTGCGGTGCTGTCGGTCGACCCGATCACCGAGACGCTGCCGGCGGCGCCGGACAGCGTCCACTCCGGGGTGCCGCCGGTCGGCGGCATCGCCGTCGGGCACGAGCTGTTGGGGTCGGGGGTCTGTTCGGGGAGCTCCTCCGGCAGGTAGACGTTCGCCGGATCGACGGTGGTGGTCGTCGAGGAACCGGCCGCCGAGGAGTCGGAGTCCGATCCGCAGGCGGTCAGCCCCACGACGAGGGAGGCCGCGCCGGCCATCAGCGCTGCGGCGGAGGTCACACGGGAGAAGTTCACGCAGCCACCGTACCGGCGCGGGGTAGGCGGCCGGTCACCAGCTCTAGTTGACGGTGTGCAGAAAAAAGTCAACACTGTGTCAGGTAGAGAGGACGGTCGACATGAAGACATTTCTGATCACCGGTGTGAGCAGCGGTCTGGGGCGCGCGTTCGCCGCCGGGGCCCTGGCCGCAGGCCACAGGGTGGTGGGCACCGTGCGCAGGCCGGCCGACGCCGAGGCGTTCGAGGCGCTAGCCGCCGACCGTGCGCACGCCCGACTGCTCGACGTCACCGACGACGCGGCGGTGCACAGCACGGTGGCCGATATCGAGTCGACGGTGGGACCCGTCGACGTCGTGATCGCCAACGCCGGCTACGGCCTGGAAGGCGTGTTCGAGGAGGCGCCGCTGTCGGAGGTGCGAAAGCAGTTCGCCACCAATGTGTTCGGAGTGGCGGCGACACTGCAGGCGGTGCTGCCGTACATGCGCAGGCGGCGTGCCGGGCACCTGATGGCCGTGACGTCGATGGGTGGTCTGATGGCCGTGCCCGGCATGTCGGCCTACTGCGCCAGCAAGTTCGCCGTGGAGGGCATGCTGGAGAGCATCCGCCAGGAGGTGGCGGGTTTCGGTATCCGGGTGACCGCCATCGAGTCCGGCTCGTTCCGCACCGACTGGGCGGGTCGTTCGATGACGCGTGCCGAGCGCAGCATCGAGGACTACGACGCGTTGTTCGAACCGATTCGCTCCGCGCGGATCTCGGCCAGCGGCAACCAGCTGGGGAACCCGGAGAAGGCGGCCGCCGCGGTTCTGGCCGTCGTCGAGGACGAGAATCCACCTGCGCACCTGGTGCTGGGGTCGGACGCGCTGCGGCTGATCTCGGCGGCCCGAGCGGCGGTCGACGAGGACATCCGCGCGTGGGAAAGCCTCTCCCGGAGCGCCGATTTCCCCGACGGCGCGCAACTCGCCTCGTAACGCCGTGGCATCGTGGAGCCATGAGTAAGGCCTGGCCCTCGCGGCGCACCACCGCAGCCGTACGCAAGGGCGATCTGCGCGAGCAGCAGATCCTCGACTCCGCCGAGACTCTGCTGGAGTCGCGTGGTTACGCGGACATGACCGTCGCCGATATCGCGCAGGCGGCCGGGATCACCCGCGGTGCGCTGTACTTCTACTTCGGATCGAAGCAGGAAGTGCTGACCGCGTTGGTGGCCCGGATCTCCCAGGCGCTGCACGAGACGGCGGGTGCCGCGCGTGACGCCGACGGCCCGGTCGACGAGGCCATCACCGCCGCGCTCGAGCGCACCGCAGGGCTGTGGCGCGAGCACGGCGTGGTGATGCGCATGGCGGTCGACCTCGCGTCCACCGTCGCCGACATCGACCGGCTCTGGGCCGACGCCGCCCGGGCGTCGGCCGAGGCGATCGCTGAGGTTCTGCGTCGCGCCGGGGTGCCGGACGGCGGGGGACCGGGCGATGCGCCTGCGCTGGCGGCCGCGCTCTGCTGGATGATCGAGCGCAGCTTCTACCAGGCGTCGAAGGTCTCCACCGAGGCGCTCGACGAGGCTTGCCGCACATGCCAGGTGGTGTGGCGACAACTCGCGCGGGGCGTCAGTCAGTAGTCCCAGGGTTCCGGTACGCAGCGGAACGCGTCGCCGGCCGTCGCGACGCGGCACACCGACGGGAACGGCAGGTGGGTGGCCACCAGAGCCTCACCCGTCGCGGCCAGTTCGCGCAGCAGCCGGATGCGGACCCGCGCCGACTCCTGCGGGTCGTGCTCGAAGCCGTTGTGCCACTCCGGGTTGTCGAAACCAGGGGCGAACACCGCGTCTCCGGCGAAGGTCAGCGCGTCGCCGCGGGAGGCGAGCCGGACGATGCTGTGACCCGGAGTGTGGCCGCCGGTGCGGCTGATCAGCACGCCCGGTGCCGGCTCGTACTCGGTGTCGAAGGTGCGCAGCCGGCCGTGGTACTCGGTGAGGAATCGTGACGCGATCGAGCGCAGCGCATCCGGCACCGGGGCGGGCATGTGCGTGTTCGAGAAGTCCGGCGCCTGCCAGAACTCCGCCTCAGCCGCGGCGACGTGCACCCGCAGGTCGGGGCGCAGGCGTTCCTTGACACCCCGGGTGAGCAGTCCGCCGACGTGGTCCATGTGCAGGTGGGTGAGCACGACGTCGGTGACCGCGCCCAAGTCGATGCCCGCGGCCTCAAGCCGGCGCACCGTCTGTCCGGCGCGGGGGAAGTCCGGGAACTCCACGCCCAGGCCGGCGTCGACGAGGATGGTGCGGTCGCCGCTGCGGACGACGATCACGTTCAGCGGCCAGTCCAACACGTCGTGGGGCAGAAACCGGTCGTCGAGCCAGCGGCCGAACTCGGCGTCGTCGGCGTTGACCGCCATCGTCGTCGCGGTGATCGGCAGGACACCGTCGCTGATCACCAGCACGTCGATGTCGCCGACCTGCACCGCGTACCGCGACGGCACCAGTTCATCGGTGTGGGGAATGCTGTCCAGACTCATGCCGTCGCTCCTTCGGTTTGGCTGTCTGGGCGGTGGAACGCCGCGCGGCGGCGCGATTCATCCGCTCATAAGCTGTCGGCATGGCCGAGACGATCCTGCGACGCGCCACCGCGGCCGACGTCGCCGCGCTGCAGGAGCTGGCCGCCCGCGCGTTCGACAAGTACACACCGCGGATCGGCAAACCGCCCGCGCCCGCGCTCTACGACTACGCGGAAGTGCTTCGCACACACGATGTCTGGGTGATCGCCGACGGCGGCCGGGTGGTCGCCATGCTGGCCACCCAGCGGCGGGCCGACCACGTGTTCCTCGACGTGATCGCCGTCGATCCGCAGGCGCAGGGCGGCGGGCACGGCCGTACGCTGATGCGCCGTGCCGAACTGGACGCGCTGGAGCACGGTCTCGGCGAGGTCCGGCTGTACACCAACGAGGCGATGACCGAGAACCAGGAGTTCTATCCGCGTCTGGGTTACCGCGAGGTCGACCGCCGGTTCGACGAGGGTTATCGGCGGGTGTTCTACGCCAAGACCGTCACGGGGTGAGTCGCATCTCCTGACCGGGATGCGAGCTCAGCGTGACGACGACCGGGCCCCGGCCGGTGTCGAACGTGGTGTTGGCGTAGCCGATGAAGCCGTAGTGCCCGTCGATCGTGGACACGGCGGTGATGTCCTCGCTGCCGGTGGCCCCGGTGTTGAGGTTCGTCCAGGTCGCGGTGACGGTCAGCGCGCACGAGCCGTCGTAGACGCCGGCGTCGTAGTGGATCGCGACCCGCACGCCCTCGTCGAGGCGGTCGCCGGTCTGCACGGGCACCACCTGGGCCTCGGCGCTGACGGTGCCGCCGCAGGTGGGGGAGGGCGCGACGGGAACCGCGTCGAGCTGTGCGGTTGGTTGCGCGGACGCGGGCGCGGCGCACAGCAGCGGCGCGGCCACCGCCAGCGCGCCGACGATGTGAAGCGGTCTCATGCTGCGAGTATCGGCCGTCGCGGTGGCGTCGTTACCGCCGCCCACACCGCCGCACCGAGACTGCTGACAGATCGTGATTCGCGGCCCAAAGTGGATCTCTCAGCAGTCTCGACGCCTGCTGGCAGCCTCGACCCCTGCTAGGGGTGGAGGTTCCACTGGCCGACGTCCTGGGCCAGCACGTCGTTGACGTCGACGCGGACCCCGCCGACCACCGGACCCGGGTTCGATGGGGTGTCGATGATGCGTTGGTAGAGCACCGCACCCGGAAACAGCTGGCCGTTCGACCACGACCGGGTCTGCCAGGCCCACACCTTGCCCTGTGTCTGCGACCGGCCGATGACCCCGTCGGCGGTCGCCCACTGACACGCCTTGACACCGCCGTAGATCCCGGTGCGCTGCACCCCGATGACCGAGTTGATGCCGCGAAACCAGGGCAGCACCAACGTGTCCCACGTGTGGCGGTCGATGTCGTCGTCGACGCTGAAGTAGATCGGTGCGCTGCGGCCGCCACCGGCGGCGGTGTGCAGCGCCCACGCGGTTCGCGCATCGGCGACGCCGCCTGGATACCCGCGGGTGAAGTCCGACGGCGCGGTTCCGCCCGGTTTGCCGTACTGGTAGTTGCTCACGATCACCAGCCCGGCGGCGTGCAGCGACTGCGCGTACGGCAGCGTGATCGGCTTGGCGCCGAACGAGGAACCCGGCCTCGACGTCGACACGTAGTTGATCACGCCGGCATGACCAGCGGCGCGGATCGCCTCGGCCGGAATCTTGCGGGCGGCGAAGTCGATCAGCGTCGGCGCGGCGGCGTTGGCCGCGGGCGCACGCAAACCTGTTGTGGCGGTGAGCCCGACCAGCGCCGACGCGGCGGCCGCGGCGCGCAGAACATCACGTCGGGTTATCGACACCGGGCGATGCTACCGACGCGCTCGTCAAATTCACGGCGACGCGCTGGAGCCGATGCCGGTTCGATGCCGCACCGTTACCGCGGACGGCGCCGGTCGCAGAATCGTGGTTCACATAAGTCGTGCACTGAGCTAACGTCGTGACCCGGCCCACACTTCGTGCGAGACGGGATGGATCCATGACTGTCACCGGTGAGCGTTCCGAGATCCGGTTGGAGGACGTTGACTTCAACCGCCGCGCCCAGCCCGACAAGCCGCTGCGGCCGATCCCGCCCGGCCGCGACCATTTCGCAGGTCAGTGGCGCCAGATGCGCGAGTTCATCTTCGGCGACTGGATCGACATCGACAAAGAGGTCGAGCCCAGCGACCTGACCCGCTGGCGCGACGACTACTTCTGGCAGGGCGACGAATACATGGTCGGCGTGGTCGACGCGTTCGAGCGCATCGGCCACGAGAAGGGCCGGGCCCTGTTCGAACAGGCACTCACCCGCGGCATTCACACCGTCGACGACGCGCCGCAGGAGTTCGTCGACCTCTTCGACCATCTCGACAACCTGCCCCACCAGTTCGACCTGGCGGCCGCCGAGCGGGGCCGGATGCTGGCGACCTCGAGCACGGTGTGCGCCACCACCATCATCCGGGCCTGGGCGCTGTACGAGACCGCGATGACCGGCGACATCTCCGCCGCCACGGGCGCCACCGGACGGTTCGCCGACGACGGCCCACGGCGGTTCATCGAGACCGCGCGGGTGTTCGCCGAGTTCACGCTGCCCGACATCTTCGACCGCAACTCGCAGGCCTTCCAGGACGTCGTGCGGGTGCGGCTGATGCACGCGCTGGCCAGCCGGGGGTTGCGCCGCAAATGGGGCGACAAGCTCTACCTCAAGTACGGCGAGCCGATCCCGGTGACCTCCCTGCTTGGCTTCGGCAGCGGGATGCTGCTGAGCCGGCTCATCGACCACGCCTTCGGCCGCCGGCTCACCGCCCGGCAGCTGGAGGACCTGGCCGAGTACTCGTCGTTCTCGGCGCGGCTGTGGGGCGCACCGGAGCGGTTGCACTCGCCGACCGGGCTGGAGCTGATCAAGTCGCTGAACTACGTCCTGGCCCGCGGCGGCAACCCGTCACCCTGGCGTGCCGAACTCGTCGACGCCGTCGCCGGCCCCGAACACCTGCGCACGCTCACCGAGACGCTGCCGGGACCGGTCAAGAAGCTGGTGCACAAGTACTCCAACACCATCACCGCCAACATCGCGTTCGCCCCGGCCGGTGTGGTGTTCGGGGTCGAGCAGATCGAGGCGATGATCAAGGACACCATGTTCGAGGGTCTCGGCTACAACATCCCGCGCCGCGTGAAGAACTTCGAGCGCCTGACCCGGCTGAACGTCCGCATCGCGACGCTGGCCGACCGGTTGCCGTTCACCAACCCGATCCGCGAGCGCCGCAGGCGCGTCGGGGCCGCCGCGCGCGAGCGCGTCGCGATGCTGGACAAGATCGCCGCCGGGCGCGGAATGCCGCTGACCTACACCCACCACGACCAGTCGACACACGGCGAGGGCTTCACCGGGTAGCCGGTCCTATTCGGCTGGTGCTCCGACCTATTCGGCTGGTGCCGGGGTCACATCCGCGCCAGAGCCCTTCACGGCCGCCTTCGCCCGGTTCTGAGGGGTCACCGCCCTCTTGCCGCGCACATACCCCGTCGGCGAGATCGACGCCGCCAGCAGCGCCTCCTCACCCTTGACGAACGGATGGAACGCCACCCCGGCGCCGCCGCGGCCCTTGACCGGGATATCGGCGACTTCGGTGACCTTCCAACTCTTTTCGGCGATCGACAGGATCGCCTCACCGTTGGCGCACGACACCGGAAGCGCGGCGATCACCTCGTCGCCGTCGCCGGCGAGCTTCACCCCGGCCACACCGTTGCCGGCCACCCCCTGCGGGTTGACCGTCGTCGGGTCGATCCGCAGGATCTTGCCGCGCCGTGTCACCAGCGCCAGGTGATATCCCTGCGGAAGCACACCGGAACGGACCAGTCCGGTGATGTCGGGCGCCACCGGAATGTCGCGGGTCTTGAACGGCAGACCGTTGCCGGTGGTGAACTTCACCCGGCCGTCGGCCCACACCGCCCAGCCCAGCCCCGAGGTGAGCAGGTCGCCGTGGCTGTCGGAGAACACCCCGCGGTCGTCGAGTCGCCACGCGGTGTTGACCTTGCGCTCGCGCGAGCCCTCCTCGTCGCGGGAGACCGGGGTGGCGTCGAAGTCCAGCACGGTACGCCGGTCGTACTCGGGCCCCTTGAACAGCTTGGCCGTCTCGACGAGCTCCTTGTCGATCACCTTGCGGCGGGCGTCGGGGTTGTTGACCAGCTCGGTCAGCTCGGCGTGCTCGGCGTCGAGGCGTTCGGCCTCCTTCTTCAGCTCGATCACGTCGAGCTTGGTCAGCCGCCGAAGTTGCAGCGACAGAACGTAATCGGCCTGCTCGGCGTCGATCTCGAATCGCTCCTGCAGGCCCTTGCGGGCGTCGTCGACGGTCTCGGAGTTTCGGATCACCGCGACCGCGGCGTCGATGTCGAGGTGGATGGTCATCAGGCCGGCCACCAGATGGCGGCGCGCGGCGACCTTCTCCAGCCGGTACTCGCTGCGGCGCAGCACCACCGAGTCGCGCAGCCGCAGGAACGCCATGATCAGCTCGCGCACCGACCACCAGCGTGGCACCCGGTTCTCGTCGAGCGCCACCAGGCTGGCGGCGAACGTGCCCTCCAGCGGGGTCAGCGCCAGCAGCTGGTCGCGGATCTGCTCGGCGGAGTACCCGCGCTTGGCGGTCACAACGATGCGCAGACCGTTGCGGCGGTCGGTGAGGTCGGACATGTCGGCGACGCCGGACATCTCACCGGACTCGACGAGCGCGCGGATCCGGTCTTGCACCGTGCCGCTGGCCACACCGGGCGGCAGCTCGGTGATGATGCAGTTCTTGCCCTCGATCTCGATCTTGCCGCGCACCGTGAAATGCCCACGGCCGGTGGTGATGTACTCACGGATCCCGGCGGTGCCGACCACGCTGGCGCCTGAGCCCCAGTCCGGCCCCGGGATGAGCTTGCACAACCGGTCGTCGGTCATGTTCGGGGTCTTCAGCAACGCGCGGCAGGCCGCCATGACCTCGCGCGGATTGTGCGCGGGCACCTTGGTGGCCCACCCCTCGGCGATGCCGACGGCGCCGTTGCACAGCAGCACCGGCCACTGCGCGGGCAGCACGGTCGGCTCGACCCACTCACCGTCGAAGGTCGGCACCATCTCGACGGCGTGGCTGTCGAGTTCGGCGGTCAGCGCCGCGCCCGGCGCGGACAACCGCATCTCGGTGTAGCGGTCGGCGGCCGGGATGTCGCCCTGGATGCGTGGGAAGGCACCTTGGCCGTCAATGACTTTCACACGCTGGAAGTCGGCGGCCATCAGCGCGGCGGCACCGTACATCGAGGCGCCGCCGTGCGGGTGCAGGTTGCCGGTCACCGCCGAGCACACCTTCGACGACTTCTGCGGCTTGTTGCCGGGCAGCAGCTTCGACTCGTGCATCTGGTACAGCAGCCGCCGCTGACCGGGTTTGAGCCCGTCGTAGGCCGACGGGATGGCGCGGTCGCTGACGCTGTAGAGCGCGAAGGTCAGCTGGTAGCGGTTCCAGTAGTCGTCGGCGCTCTGGTCGAGCACCAGATCGGGATTCTGCTCGGGAATGTCGAGGGTGGCGGTCACGGTGCGTCCCTTACGTCAGGTCCAGCTCGGTGGTGTCGATACGGGAGGCGACCTCGGCCATCCACGTGCGTCGACCCTCCGGCGGTCCGCCGAACAGAATGTGGTGCAGCTTCTTCTCGCTGTCGTCCGGGCGGACGCGGATCACGGTGCGCCGCTGCGGATCCAGCACCGTGTTCCAGAAGTCG
>Ga0180215_1000289_pt1 | contig 68002 bp, 70 predicted proteins | sample eDN3rd37CBELigBY_FD_128871 | JGI IMG/M metagenome (GOLD analysis project Ga0180215, IMG submission 128871) | Enriched backyard soil microbial communities from Emeryville, California, USA - eDNA 3rd pass 37_C BE-Lig BY (version 2) (version 2) | ecosystem: Environmental > Terrestrial > Soil >...
GATCGACCGCGTCAAGCGGAGGGTTTTCTCGCCAATAGGAAAATCACGTCATGGGTTATCGCCTAACGAAGTTAAACTTTCCTATGTGGAGAGAAAAGCTGTGCACCGGCTAATTAGTAGTATGAGCCGAGTGCACAGCTTTTCGGTTTTGGCGAGAACCTAATTGTAATCACATCATCGTATGGCATGGCTACCACTGATCGTCATAGACTGCCGTCATCCTCTTGCTCCTGGACAAGCTGTTCATCAAGGCTGCCATCCTCGGTTACACGGATGAGACCTTGATCCGTCTTCATGATTCCATCGCTCGTACCTGCTGTATATACATCAGAAAGCTGTTCCTTCGTCACATCTGTAGATTGATTATCCTCTGCTGACATGTTCGCCTCCGTTACTCCGTTACAGTCGGTCTACGACCGCATCTTATTATCTGCTACAGGCTGCATGGCGATTAGGGCATCGATGCTCGTCTATGACCTCATCATGCCGCCCGCTAGTGTTTGTTCCGCAATCTGTACCAGTCTACGCACCATATGTCCACCGATCGCCCCGGTGTCACGTGTCGCAACATACCCCATATAACCATCCTGTGGAATCTGAATGCCCAGCTCTTGTGCCACTTCGTACTTTAGTTGATCCAGTGCGCTGCCCGATCCCGGTACGACTAACGTGTTAGATGAGCGAGATTGTCCTTGTGCCATTCGTATCACCTCCATCTGACACGTATTATGCACCATATTAGAGAAAATACGCTTCAATATGGATGGGGAAAATATGGTTGATCATCGTCGACATGTGACTCAGACAACCGTACGCTGGGAGCTTCGCGCAGTGCGGTAAAGAGGAAGCTTGAGTATGAGAATAACATAGGAATTGACAAAACCATTTTGTTGCGTATACTTTTAATAAATGAAGTGAATGAATCATGATCATGCGATGAGAGAAGCAAGTAAGCCGTAAACACAGCTGCAGAGAGCCGATGGTTGGTGGAAATCGGTGCTGTGAGCGGTCGAATGGGTTCTTGAGCACGATGCCGAAACGAACTTGATGTTCTAGGAGGAGTAGGCGGAGCGGGTAGTTTCCGATATCGGACTTACAAGACAGTCGGCGTCTTCTAATCGCTCGCGCGCTTGAAGTGATATGCTGCGGTTGCAGCCGGATTCGCGGTTATTATTCCGAATCCTCTGATGGCTCGCGTGCACGATGTGACATGCTACGGTTCAGCCGGATTCGCAGTGATAATCCGAACTTCTGAGCGCTCGCGTGTATGAGTTGATCTGCTGCTGTGAATTAGGGTGGTACCACGGCCTTTCGTCCCTTGACGAAGGGTCTTTTTTGGCTTCGTACTAAGTAGTTCGTTGCTAAGGTGTGGAGTTTTGCAGAGAAGTGACCTTAGGGGTCGCGAGGGGGCGATTTTGCGTCTGAGACTGAAGATCGCATTTCTTACGGAACTCAGATGCGTTATTTGCCCGTAATCTAGTGATTTTCAGGGGTTAGCGGAACTACAATGCGTTATTTCGTTATAATGGGCTCGATATCGCGTGATTTAGTACAAATAACGTACTCCAGTTCCGTAAGCATCGGAAAAATAGCCGTTTCCAGTGAAATAACGCACTCCAGTTCCGTAAGCGTATCTCTGGGCGAATGAATCGGTCGATGGAGGCTGGATATGTGGTCCGTGGCGGAAGAATGCGCCGAATCGGTCGATGGAGGCTGGATATGTGGTCCGTGGCGGAAGAATGCGTCGAATTGACCTTCATGATCTCGGACTGATAGCAATAGCCGACGGAATCTGATCTAACACACAAACCAATAAAGGAGATGGATAATAAATGGCAAGAGTAATGTCAGGAATCCAACCAAGCGGTCAACTTACACTAGGCAACTATATCGGGGCGTTGCAAAATTTCGTGAAGCTGCAGCATGAGCATGAATGTTACTTCATGGTCGTCGATCTACACGCGGTGACGGTGCCGCAGTCTCCCGAGCAGCTGCTCGAGCAGACGAAGACGGTAGCTTCACTATTCATCGCAGCAGGCATCGATCCGGAGCATTCGCCTGTATATCTTCAATCGCATGTCCCTGCTCACCCGGAGCTTGGATGGCTGTTAACGACATTGACCTATATGGGTGAACTAGAGCGCATGACACAGTACAAGGAGAAATCAGCAGGCAAGGACTCGATCGGAGCGGGCCTCTTCGTCTATCCGTCACTGATGGCAGCAGATATCTTAATCTATAACGCAGATCTCGTTCCTGTTGGGGACGATCAGAAGCAGCATCTGGAGTTAACGCGTGATCTCGCCCAGCGTTTTAACGCTCGATTCGGTGATACGTTCACGATTCCTGAGCCGTATATACCGGAAGTTGGAGCGAGGATCATGTCGCTGGATGATGCCTCGAAGAAGATGAGTAAGAGCAACCCGAATCCGTCGAGCTATATCGCGATGCTGGACGCACCGGACGTTATTCGTAAGAAGATCAGCCGAGCGACGACAGACTCCGGACGGGAAGTGCGGTATGATCCGGTGAGCAAGCCAGAGGTCAGTAACCTGCTCGGTATCTACACACATTGCTCCGGCATGTCGATCGGAGAGATCGAAGCGCTGTACGAAGGGAAAGGATACGGCGACTTCAAGAAGGATCTGGCAGAGCATGTGGTGAACACGCTTGCGCCGATCCAACAAAGATACCAAGAGATTCGAAGCTCAGGTGAGTTAGAATCCATCCTGAAGAGTGGAGCGGAACGTGCATCCGAGGTCGCGAACCAGACGCTGCGCACCGTGAAAGAGAAGATGGGCTATGTCGTCTAATGTTTTCTTCGCAGACGTGCCTTAATCACGAATCCAAGTCCGAGATGGCAGACCGTCAGGATGATGAGTAGGATGCTTAATCCAGCATGACGAAAGCTCAGAGAACCTGCGGATGCGACCAATAGCGCCGTGCCCATGATCGCAAAGTAGAGAGACAGACCTTTGTTCACTTAGTAGATCACCCCTTCTGGCTGTGTTTGCAACGTTTTTTATGAGCTGAATGTATATTATCACATTATTGTATCATACTAACCTTTGCAAGCTTGCAACCATAATCTGAATATTGCAGATTGAAAGGAGTGCTTCAAGCAATGGCAAGAGGTCAATCTCGCAGCAGCAACACTCTGGTAGTTCCACAGGCTGGTCAAGCATTGGATCAACTGAAGTACGAAGTAGCTCAAGAACTTGGAATTCAGATTCCGCAAGACGGTTACATGGGTAACATGGCAACTCGCGATGCCGGAGCTATCGGAGGCCACATCACTCGCCGACTGGTACAAATTGCTGAACAAGCGATCTCCGGAGCGCAAGGTCGATAATTAACGGTAGTAGATACATGTAGGGCTGTCTTCAGGATCTATTCCTGAAGACAGCCCTTTCGTTCGTTACTTATGAGATCTCTTGGTGCAGATCAGATCATGTTCCATCCGTATCAAGACGCAGCCGTCTCTCTAGTTTAGACTGGCTTAGCCAGCCTACATACGAATCGATCGGCCGTAGATCGCGGTCATATAGAACGATCGCTACGAATGGATATTGCTTGCGATGCCGATATCGAACATCCGTCCAGCGCACCTCATATCCCCACTTATGTGTGATACATTCGGCACACGCGTATTCGGTTAAGTAAAGCAGTGCGCGGATATCGTCATGTGACTTAGATGCTTCTACTGCAGGGTGCTCATCAGATCTCACGTGATCAAGCCATTGAAACTGACGCATGCTCCAATCCCCGATCCGATAAGATCCATCGACCATCCGCTTCACGACATGCCACACCCCGATCTTATAAGTCGGAAAGACTGTGTAGCGTTCGCCTTCTTCGAATGCTGTATCCGCACGGGTTAAGCTTCTCTGAAGCCAGGCATGTGCGAGTGTGCGCCATATATAGTAGAAGACGATGATCGTGAAGACCACTCCGAAGATCCGCTGCGGAGCTTCTATCTGCATGATCCAGAGTAGGATGCCGATCACGAGCAAGGTGAAGATGATCGGATCGAAGATATGGATAATATTCCAGGCGATCCATCGTTCACTTATCGGACGCAACGCCTGTGTTCCATAGACGTTGAACAGGTCTTGGAAGACATGGATCCCGACTGCGATCAACGTCCAGAAGGCAAGATGTGAGAGATGAGGAGTACCCGTTATCGCAGCGGCAATCGCAGTAATCACCATCGTCCAGACGATGATAGCCGGCAGCGAGTGTGTGATGCCTCGATGATGACGAATATAGGCGGCATTGCTCTTCAAGCGTAACAGCGTATCCAGATCAGGCGCTTGTGATCCAGCGATCGTACCGATGTAGACCGCAACTGCTAATGAGGGATCACCTGCAACAAGTGGATCTAGATGCGATAGTCCAGCTAAGCCGATGCCGACTACCAGGTGAGTTGCTGAATCCATCCCATCCCCCCCGGAATTATCAACCTTACTTTATTCTACCGCATTGGTAACCGAAACTTTCATGGAGATGCTATATGGTAACAAATATTTCGATGATTTCTATAAATAAAAAGAAAAACCGCCAATGGCACGCCCATCTTATAAAAAGGTTGAGATGGTGTGATAGGCGGATGATGCTCTCCTAGAAATATTGTAGTTCCTCGTCGAAGGTAATGTAATCCAGGTTCACCATGAGGAGCAAGAACCTCATTCCAGTTCGTGGGTCACTGATGATGATGTGATCTCGGCCCGCCGCTTCAAGAACGCCCTTGAAAATCTTGGCATTCCACTCCGAGTTATTCTCGTAAGTCATATAGATCGTAGCGACTTTACCAAGGTTAAGACGTAAGATGTTTTCGATATAGGACTCTTCCATCGGCAACTGTCCAGGTGTTTGTGAGACTGGAGTCTGCGGCTGTTGGGGCGTATAACCTGGCATTCCTGGTGAGGGGAGCTGCTGCTGAACTTGATAGCCTTGACCTGTAACCGGGTAGCCGTATGATGTACCCATGTTCATCATCGGATACGGTTGTTGATAACCCATTCGTTTCATCCTCCCTGATGCTGTACTTAAGATTGGAATTTCCATAGGCGAATATCTACATAGTCAATATATTGCTTCGGACGGTAGATGGTGAAGGGTACATTCGCCCATTTATATAGGAGCAGCAGTGAGCAGGAGAACAAGCACGTGCTCTGAACATAATCAATGCGATACATCTATGTAACCGTTAGAACTTCCGACAATATATTGAACAATTTTATTCGACATTGTAAATCAACGAAGCGGTTGCTATGATAGAATTTATAATCTATGGTGGGTAGTTATGTCTTATGGATGATCGAACGTTTATCGAGCTATTTTGATGTAAGGAGGATATACATTGTCGGAAGTAACCGCAACATCGCAGATTACTTGGCGAGATTTCGTCACGTTGGCCAAGCCAGGTATTCTGCGTTCTAATCTGTTTGCTGCATTCGGCGGTTTCTGGCTGGCTTCCAGATGGGACATCGACTGGATACTCATGGTGTGGACATTAATCGGCACCCTGCTCGTCATGGCCTCCTCATGTGTGTTTAATAATTACCTCGATCGGGATCTTGATATTAAGATGGACCGGACACGTGAGCGAGCTTTACCCTCAGGAAGAATCGAACCACATATCGTCTTCTGGTATGGTACGATACTTGGCCTGTTAGGCTTAGCTGTGTTCATCGTATTCACGAATTGGACGACTGTACTACTAGCTATAGTCGGCATGATCTTCTATGTCATCGTCTATACGGCATGGTTGAAGCGCACCTCGACATGGTCGACATCAGTAGGTGGTGTGTCGGGTGCGATGCCGCCAGTGATCGGCTATTGTGCCGTGTCTGGGGAGATCGACATGGGTGCCTTCCTGTTGTTCGCGATCTTGTTCCTGTGGCAGCCTCCACATTTCTGGGCACTTGGTATTCGCCGCAAAGAAGAATACCGAGCGGCAGGATTTCCACTGTTGCCTGTTGTGAAGGGCGTTCGTCGTACGCAGTGGCAGATGATCCCTTATGTTGTCTTGCTCATCCCTGCAGGGATCCTGTTGTATGTGTACGGATATGTCGGCTGGATCTTTCCGATCGTCTCGACAGCGCTAGGACTCATCTGGATGTATATTTGTGTGAGTGGCTTGAGAGGCGCTGATGAGACGAAGTGGGCGAGAGGGGCATTTCTATTCTCGATACAATATCTACTCATTATCATCTTCGTGATGATCGTGAATACAGGGAGAGGGTGACCATATGGAAGTCTTACGTAAGAACTGGTTCCCACTAGCGGCGACCGTGGTGATCATTGCTATTATCGCTTTTTTATTATTAAGTCGGATGGATAAGGGGTCAGATCTCGACTTCAGCCTGCAGAATCTGAGTGGAGAGACGATCTCGCTGGATAACACGAAAGGCAAAGCTCGGCTCATCTATTTCTACTTCGCACATTGTCCGGATGTATGCTTGCCGACGAACCACTTGCTGTATCAGGTTCAGGAAGGCTTGAAGGAGAAGGGGGTGTTCGGCGAAGACGCGCTGATCATGTCGATCACCTTCGATCCAGTGCGAGATACGGTCGAATATCTGAAGGAGTACAGCAATACGATGCAAGCAGACCCTAGTGGCTGGCATTTCCTGCGTGATGACGATGTTGAGGCAGTGCGAGCGTTAGCAGAAGCGTATGGTGTCACAGTCATTCCGGATGGGGATGATAACTTCATCCATGCGAACCTGTATACGCTACTAGATGGTAAAGGTGAAGTGTATAAGACATATTCGCCTAACGAGGTCATCGTATTCGATCCGAGCAAGAGAGAAGCGTTCCTCGATGAGATCGTGCAAGATATGGCAGCACTATCAAGATAGTATAAAAAGCCGTACCCGCGTTGATGAGGGCACCTGTCGATATGGCAGGCGCCGTTCCTATACGCTTGGGGAGGCTTTTTTTCATTGCAAAGGAAGGTTTGTGTTCGATCAAGCGGTCAAGCGGTCAAGCGATCAAGCATGTCGAGATCTTCCTGTTGGCGATAAAACCTTCCCGATTAACGATGTCGCTCATCATACCATCATGATGTCGTGAACGGCTCTTCATGCGGAAGCGGATAGATGATATATTCGTCTAGGCCGGCTTTCTCGAGCTGTTGGATCAAGTATTCGTCGGGTGTCCCTTCGACACCAGCATAGCCTCGTCTAGTGTAGATATGTTCAGCGTCGGGGAATGCATCGCTTAGGAGGGCGCGGATCTTCCTGCCTGAAGCGTCATTATCTGTGAAGATCAATACTTCCTCCGCATCTTCAGCAAGCTTCTTGACGCGCTCGATCCGGTCTGTACTAGGCGTCCCAAACGTACATATGATGTCGATATCACGGCACAGTAGCCGGCGAAGCCTCGCTCGATCATGCTTGCCTTCGACGATGATCGTATACGGATGCGACATGGCGGATCCTCCATCATCAGTTGTTAAGTAGTGTTACAGGAATGTTAAACGAACAACGCCGACCGTATCAGCGAGCATATCCGATCCTGCGTAGCTACTATATGAATACAGTATACACGATACGAGGAGTTGTCACACCATGGCGGCAGCATATCGACAAGCGCCCTTACGGACGCTTGTCGAACAGAGATGGGTATATCGAACAGACATGCTCAGCGAAGTGGTGATTAGAACGTACGAAGGATGATGACAAGCAGGATGTATAGCACCAGAATTACAGCAGTGGACGTATACAGGGATGCGTAACCTTCTTTAACTGCCGACATATCGTTCCCCCTCCTTCATGAACAGATTCATTCATTCCATATCAGTGTATGAGGCAGTGGTCCTCTGTCGTGTGTACGTTCACCCAAGCGACTGACATATATATCAGTGCGAACGCGGTGAAGGCCAGGTTACAAGCTATGGAGCATACGCTACCTTAATGCGTATAGAACTGTGGCGGTGCATCACGAGTCGGTCTGCCGCTCATCAGTGGAACGATCGTTAAAGCGATCATCAATACGAGGAAAGCCAAGTAATAGGGGGATACGAGATCACGAGCATATCCCGCAAGCAGTGGACCCACGAACGCGCCGACGGAATAAGAGATCGATAATATAGAGAATACTCTCCCATACTTGTCAGGTGGCGTCATCCCGGCGAACATCGTCGCGATCGCTGGATAGATGACGCCCTTCGCCATGCCGATGATGAAGAGCGAGATCCAGAGCGGGATATACCAGTCCGCAGCCATGACGAAGAATGTGAGGGATAGGACGAACGCGCCGAGCATCGTTCGATAATAAGCAGAGTACCGGTTGATGAACAGCATCGATAATGTGATGAGCGAACCCAGACTGATGATCGTGAATAACAAGCCTGTTCCCATGATCGATGATTGCTCGTCTATGTGAAGAAAAGGTAGCTCGAAGAAGAGGATGCCCTGTGAGCATGACAACGCGAGTGGGATGCTGAATCTGACCCACGGGAAAGAAGGTTGTTCCGTTACGAGAGGTGGAGCATCTCGCGTAGCACTCGCATTACTCGAGCTGTGGGAGCTAGTCCGCTGTTCCTTCAGAGCGAGCGCGATGAATGAGGTAACGATCAGCACCCAGCCTAGCACGGAGAAAGCGTGAGTGAATCCGATCTTCGCTACGAGCAAGGAGCCGACTGCTGGTGATACGACAGAGGCTAGCGTATGGACGAGACCGTTACCTGTCATCAGCTTCCCTTGGTGAATATGATCCCGTGCCAGCTTCGCAAGCATCGCCAGACATGCCGGGGATAAGAACGCTAGTACGAAGCCGCTGATCGAACGGATGATGAGCAGATCCCAAGGATCATCGATATGGGCTTGGATGAGCAGCAGGATGCCGGCTGCCAGCAAGCTGAATGCGATCAGATATTTGCTTCCATATCTGTCCACGGCATAGCCCGCGATCATATTACCGGGCAGATGAGTGATGGAGTATATACCCATCGTTAGCCCGATGAACGATGGTGCAGCTCCAAGTGAGACCGCAAACGGTGTCAGTATCGGATACTGGGCATGCAGATCAAAGAACGCGATGAATATGAACAGATATAGCCAGATTGCCGTTCTCAACACATCATCCCCCCAACTGTTATTCGCCATATCGTACAAAAAGCTGCGGGGTTACCGAATATGGTTCATGTCGCGCCATTCCGGCTTATCGCAGTTACCTAACTTGTACGCAGATATGGAACAAGTTATTACGCTTTATTAAAACGTTTCGCAGGATGTTGGTTTGCGCTATAATAGACAATGATTGTGTAAGTGTGAATTCGTATATATGTGCGTAAGGAATATGGAATAATCGGATATGGATATCGTCGAAGGATAGGGGAGTTTGATCATGGATTGGTCTTGGGAGCATCTAACAGCATTCGTAGAAGAACAATGGTGGGTCATCTTGATCGCGGCCATCATACTCATCATCGTCATCAAAGTCGTAAAGGCACTCGTAAAGTGGTTGATCGTTGCAGCGATCCTCGTAGGCTTGTTCCTGTATGGTATGAACTATGAACCGATCAGAGAGGTCATGGATAGCGTAGCGGAAACCTCGTTAGATACTGCCTTCGAATTAATGACAGGCGAAGCAGAGGAAGCCACGTACACGGTGAATGATGATGGTACTTATACGGTGGAGAGCAAAAGCATCAAGGTAACGGGAACTATGGAGTCAGATAAGGTCAAGGTATATCTACTCGGTCTTGAGGTAGCGGAGATTAACTTGACCGATACGATCAAAGCGTATATCGAGGCTGCTCGGGGGCGTACAGAGTGAGGTCAAGCCCGGAAGTGAAGTCCTTCGATCGTTATGACGCGATATGGTTCGATGCCAGCGATACGATCATCACGATACCGGAGACGGAGACATTGCTTCAGTCCTATCTAGCTGACCGATCGATCCATAAGAGTAAGGAACAGATCATCGCGGCGTTAGGTGATGCGTTCACGCATAGATATTATGGCTGGAAGCCTGAAGACTTCACAGCGTGCACACCTCAGTCGGATCAGCTCTACTGGGTGAACTTCTATCGCTATGTGCTGGATAAGCTGGGTATCGTATCAGTTGTAGATGATGACAGGATCCGTACGATGTGTCTGGAGTTATACGATCTATATCTCTCACCGCAGCATTATGTGTTGTTCGAGGATGTTGTACCGGTGTTACAACGGTTAGCAGAGCGAGGGAAACGGATGGCGGTCGTGTCGAACTTTGCCCCGAACTTGCCGCATATACTACGGGATAAAGGAATCGCAGATTATCTCGAAGCGATCGTCGTGTCGACGTTGGTCGGCTATGAGAAACCAGATCCCCGCATCTTCCAACATACGCTTGATATTACGGGGATGACTTCATCGGAAGTGTTGTATATCGGCGATCATGAGACGAATGATATATGGGCACCAGCACAGGTTGGGATCGATGCCGTACGGATTAAGCGGTACTCGTACCAGCAAGGCGAGGGTATTACATCACTGCATGATCTATTCGACTAAGGGACAGATATGACACTAAGGTTACTAGCAGTTGAAGAGGGGGGATGTGCGGATGAATGGACCGAATAACCAACAGGATCCACAAAAATTACAGATTATCAAGAAGCGAAGCTTTGCTTTTCGATTGAATCTGTTCTTCTTCATGACCTTCATCTTGTTCTCGGTATTAATCATCAGGCTTGCTATCCTTCAGTTAGTGGAAGGCGAGACGTATGCCGCTCAGGAGATGCAGAATGAGCTGAAGACGAATACGATCCCGCCGATCCGGGGTAATATATTGGATCGCAACGGTTCGCAGATCGCGTATTCAACATCTACACAGACCTTATACTATCGGTTGAACAATGAACGTGGAGAGACGCTGATCGGCATCGCGGATAAGCTGGCGGACCTCTTCGCACAACACGGTAAAAACCCCGAAGATGCACTTAGCGCGGAAGAGATCATGAAGCGAATGGATGCTAGAGTCGACTACAACGGGGAAAGTCGTGAGCCGAAGAATTATTCCTTCGTGCCGCGTCGTATCAAGACAGATCTGAGTGATCGTGAGATCGCCTATTTCGCTGAGCACCGTGATGAATTTCCGGGCTTCGAGATTATAGAGGAGAGCATACGTAACTATGTCTTGGAGGACGATGGTGCGACAGGGGTAGCTGTGCAGCTAGTTGGCTACCTGCGTCAGTTCTCGACAGCAGTCAACTTGCCGGATTCGTATCTGAATTATTATCAGAATGAAGAGCTAGCTTTCGAATACCTACCGAACGAGAATGTCGGTCTGGACGGGATCGAATTCATGTATCAAGAACAGCTCCGTGGCAAGAATGGATACCGTACGTATACCGTTGATTCTACCGGTAACATCACGAGTGAAGTGAACGTTCAGGCACCGACCAAAGGCAGTGATATCTACCTGACGATCGATAAGGATATTCAGCTGACAGCAGAGCAGGCGATCGAAGACCATCTTGCTTACATGAAGAGTGAAGAAGCTAGGGATACAAGCTATGCCCGTGGGGCTCAGGCTACGACGGGATATGCCGTCGCGATGGAGGTTGACACTGGCAGGGTGGTCGCTATGGCGAGCTATCCTGACTATGATCCGAATGTGTGGAGAGGCGGATCGATCTCAATCGATGATTATAATCAATTCCAGTATTACTTCAAGAATGGTACGATCCGCGAATCCTACCCGAACTATGAAGATGATGAAGAGCGGAAGAGACATCCGACTTCCCTCGTCTATCTCGGATCGACAGTGAAGCCATTAACCATACTGCTCGGGTTAGAGGAAGGGCTGATCACACCGCAAGAGAGGTATCGAGATACGGGAGAATTCTTCTTCGGGCGTGATAATACGCGAATCCAGAACTCCAACTTCCAGAAGAATGGGCTGATCAATGCGGAGGATGCGATCCGCGTATCATCGAACACCTTCATGTCGGCGATGATCGGCGAAAGACTCGCACAACGGCAAGGAGGCCTGGAGACTTGGAACAGCTGGATGGAGGAGTTCGGGCTCGGCGTCTCCACGGGAAGCGGACTACCTGGTGAGAATGTTGGCATCAAGGACTACTACCATGAAGCGAAGTCCGCGAGTACCCTGTCCGCATTAGTACGTGCCTCATGGGGGCAGCAAGCGAAGTATACGACGATGCAGCTTGCTCAGTTCGCAGCGATGCTCGCGAATCGTGGGGAGCGACTGAAACCGCAGTTCGTTGAGAAGATCGTTAGTGCTGACGGCGAGATCGTCGAACAGCTCGAGAAGGTCGTGTTGAATAAAGTCGATATACGAAGCGAATATTGGGATATCATACATCGTGGTATGCTGAAGGTGTTCCGTAGGGGCTTTGAGGATTTCCCTTATGAGGTAGCAGCTAAGACCGGGACGTCTACTCAGCAAGTTTATGGTGGAGAGATGAAGGATAACGCCGTCTTCATCGCCTATGCGCCAGCAGATAACCCGAAGCTTGCCGTTGCGGTCGTCGTACCGGAAGGCGGGTTCGGAGCTTATGGTGCGGCTCCTATTGCCCGGGCAATATTCGACGCTTATGACCGCGAGATCGGTCTGACAGGCGTACCGCGTGTCGATGCAGCGGTAACGACTATAGGAGATGAATCATGAAACGCTACAGGATGATCGCACTAGATATGGATGGCACACTGCTTAACGAGAATTCTGAGATTAGTCAGGCGAATCTACAGGCGATTCATGACAGCTTAGAGGCGGGGCTGATCGTCTGTCTGTCGACCGGCAGAGGGATCGTTAGTGCGTCGCCTTATGCCGAACAGATCGGCGAAGAACTGCCGATCGTGACGGCGAATGGCAGCGAAGTATGGGTGAATCGCCATCATCTGCACAGCCGCATCGAGATGGATGCGGCTCTTGTCATGGATCTGAGAGAATGGGCGCTAGAACATGATATCTGGTATTGGGGAACGGCATCAGACAAGGTATATAATCGAGATTCATGGTGTGATGATCCATATGCCGTTAGCTGGTTGAAGTTTGGCTTCTATACAGAGGATGAAGAGCTACTCGCGTTATTGCGACGCAAAGCAGAAGCGCTAGACTGCTTCGAGATAACGAACTCGCATCCAGCGAATCTCGAGTTCAATCCTCGCGGAGTTAACAAGGCTTCAGGACTGCGCCAAGTATGTGATCTATATGGATTTACGATGAGCGAAGTGATCGCAATCGGGGACAGCTTGAACGATATGGCGATGATCCGAGCTGCGGGGCTAGGCGTGGCGATGGGTAATGCACAGAACGTAGTGAAACATCATGCCGATCTTGTCACCTTGAGCCATACGGAAGATGGTGTAGCCCATATCATACGCAAGATCTTACTTGACGAGGGCATGAACTAAAGGGGAGTACGACATTGGAACGAGATTCAGCATCTGTTCGCCAATCATTTCTGCGAGGCACTTTAATATTGGCTCTAGCTGCGTTCATCGCACGCTTCCTCGGACTCATCCAGCGCGTTCCGCTGCAAAACCTGCTGGGAGACTCGGGTATGGCAACGTATGGGATTGCCTATAATATATATTCAGCTCTCCTGGTCGTCGCGACGGCGGGTATACCAAGTGCTCTTAGTAAACTAATCGCGGATCGAACGGCGTTAGGCAGACACCGAGAAGCAGCAGATATCTTCCGCGCAGCAACTAGATTTGCGATATGGACCGGGGTATTCATGACGATACTCCTATTTGTGGTCGCTCCCTTCTATGCGGAGTATGTGGCCAAAGACCCCGATGCGACATTAGCGATCCGGGCGCTAGCCCCAGCTATGCTGATCTTCCCACTGATCGCGATCATGCGAGGATATTACCAAGGCCGACAGATCATGATCGCACAAGGGATATCACAGATCATCGAACAGATCCTACGTGTGTTAACGGCTGTGTTGTTAGCCGCGATATTCATCTGGTTAGGCTATGGCCAAGAGACAGCAGCAGCTGGAGCCTCATTCGGTGGCGTCACGGGAGCGATCGGTGCACTCTGCGTCATGCTCTGGTTCTGGCTGCGTGGTCGTACGGAGGACAAGCCTCTATATACCCAGGAACAGTTCTACTATAGACAGTCGAATAAAGCGATCTACAAGCGACTGTTCAAGATCGCGATCCCGATCAGTCTCGTATCCTTGAATGCTCCGATGATCTACCTGATCGACTCCTCGATCACGATCACTCTGCTAGAGGGCCAGATCGGCTATGAAGCGGCGAAGGAATCGCTCGGTATCTTGACAGGACGGGCTCAAGCGTTCGCAGGTATCGCGCCGGTGCTCGCCATCGCCATCGGACAGACGATCTTGCCTGTCGTCAGCTCAGCATACGCACAGCGGGATATGGATAGGGTTAAGTCGCAGAGCGCCTTGGCTTTGAAGATAACGCTCTTAGCTTCATTGCCCATCGTGTTAGTGCTCTGTGTTGCCGCTCCGGCGTTCAACGGCTTCTTATTCGGTGATCGTGATGGTTCGGGCATCATCGCATTACTCGTCGGTAGCACGCTATTCCAAGTCGTGATGATGGCGACCGGCTCGATCTTGACGGGGTTAGACAAGACACGGCTCACGATGCGTATCGTACTGTTGGGGATCGGTGTGAAGTTCGTGTTGAGTATCATCCTTGCTCAGTTCTTCGGCATATACGGGATCGTCGGGGCGACGTTGCTTGGGTTCGTCTTCATCTTGACCCTGTATCTGACAGTCTTGCGCAAGATGATCACATTCCAGATCTTCACGATCAAGCAGTGGGTCATCCTGTTCGTCGCTTCACTGGTGTTAGCAGCCATGGGGTATGGACTACAAGAGCTGCTTAGTCAGATCATCGTAACTCCACTAGGCAGGCTGAACGATGCCCTGATCGCAGCGATCGTCGGCATACCACTGTTGCTCGGTTACTTGGTTATCGTGCTAAGAGCTCATCTGATCAGTGATGAAGACCTAACCTATATCCCGACTAGACTACAGAGACTGCTCGTGAAGGTACTAAGCATCATCCCGAGAAGACTACGGTAGATACCGACTTCGTCTGATGTTCACACGTCTGACATAGATTCGACATATGCGAAAGGCTATAATGGATAGATGATATGGACAACCCATATCGGAAATCGAAGAAATTGAAGAAGGTGCTTTCATCCTTGAGACGTTCAGTCAGACTATTAACGATGCTGTCATGCATCGGCATGTTTCTCGTGCTCGTAGCCGGTACGATCGTTACGAAGCTGGATGCCGGACGCGGCTGTGGTGATGACTGGCCGCTATGTAACGGTAAGTTCATCCCAGCGTACACATTAGAATCACTTATCGAATATAATCATCGGTTCATCAGCGGGATCGTCGGCATACTAGTCTTGCTGACGTTCATCGTCGTTCGGAGACATCTGAAGGCGCGAACAGATGCTGTGTTTTATGCTGGCAGCGCACTTACCCTGACAGTAGTACAAGCGCTACTCGGCGCGATGGCGGTGAAGTGGCCACAGTCGGATGCGGTGCTTGCCTTGCATTTTGGCATCTCGTTGCTCGCATTCACAAGTACCTTACTGCTCGTCCTAGCCGTACGCAGACAGAACGATCAGCCTGCGATGGATACGCGCTATACCCTCGGGTACCGAACGCTCGTATGGGGCACGATCGTCTACTGTTATATCGTCGTCTATCTAGGCGCATATGTTCGTCACACGGAATCGTTCGGCGGATGTATCGGATGGCCACTCTGTAATGGTCAGCTGATTCCAGAACTCTCCGGGGGGACAGGTATCGTATTCATCCACCGTGTAGCGGCACTTATCATCTTCATCATGATCGCGATCCTCACGTGGTTAACGATGCGTCGTCCGGGGATGCCGGTTCATATGCGTAAAGCGGCTGTTACGGCGTGTGCCGCAGTGTTGATGCAGATCATCAGCGGCGCTCTCGTCACAGCAGCTCTGAGTAACGAAGATCTCTATGTATTCACCGCGTTGATCCACACCGTGATCATCTCCGCACTATTCTCTGTGCTCTGCTATATGGGTATCGAAGTATGGAGAAGCGAGAAGGCGGTCGTGACCGGTCGTGCTGAGACTCGGACAAGCATGGATTGAGATACGAGTAAGCACCTAGCGAATGGGATGATGTGGCATATTGGTGGTCGGTTGACTAGCGGTTGAATGGTGGACCAGATGTAGTGTTTTGCAGCGGCGCTTGGCGCTAGGTACAGTTAGTCGCACATCTAGTGGAAAGAACGAGGTGAGAGGATGCTCATCAGAATGATCGACGATAACGGTGTGGTGAAGGATGAACAGGTAGAGCGAATCATCGGATTAATCGACCGTTATTGCACGAAGCTGCGGGAGAACTTTCAAGACGGAGTGGAGTACAATGAGCATATCTATCGGATCGAAGCTTGGGCGGGTGGTTTTAAGGACTCGTTGAACGAATTAGTACAGAGCCGTTACATGGCGCGATGGTTTGGTCAGAAGGTCAGCAAGCCGTTCGAGGAGGAGATGGATCAGGACGAGCTAGCGGATTATCAGTGTCATGTATATTTCTATAAGAATACATTCGTCCGAATCTTCTCTGTTCTCGATAAGCTGGGGTACTTCATGAATGAGCTGTTTATGCTGCGGACAGAGAAGGTCAAGCCAAGATATTCGTTCTTCACCGTATTGCGTCAGATGAGCCAAGCATCATATGCTGCAGACCTGTATAGCAAGCTGCAGAGGATTAAAGCCGAGTACAAAGATCCATTAAACATCCTGCGCAAAAAACGTAATACGGAGATCCACTATATCAACGTCGAGATGTTAGACGATATGCAGCAGACACGAAAGCACTTTACATCGAATAGCCATATCGAGGATCTCGATCACAACATGATGATCCTAGAGCAAGGGTGCCAGATGGTACTTCAGACGATGGAGACGGTATTCGAAGTATGCTCAGATCGTCTGCCGACGTCACGTGCACGATAGAGGGGTGCGTCGTTGAAGGGTTGGTTGGAAGGATCCGCCTGAACGGGAGGGTCTGTTTTCTCTGCAACAGAAATAAGCCCCACATACTTCCTATGGGAAGTAGTGGGGCATACAGTTGTATTAATACACTTGAACGACTTCTTCGATGCCTTCAATCTCTTCCATCAAAGCTCGCTCGATGCCGGCCTTCAGTGTGATCGTCGAGCTCGGGCAGCTACCGCAGGCACCCATCAGTTTCAACTTCACGATGCCGTCCTCAACGTCAACTAGCTCAACGTCGCCGCCGTCTCTTTGTAAGAAAGGGCGCAGCTTATCTAGAACCTCAAGCACTTGATCATATTTGGTATCTGTATGAACTTCACTCATGTGATTCAGCTCCTTTCGTTACTATTATAGTACATTATAGGCGAAATGAACATGGTTTGTCGACTCAAGTTAGGGAGTTGTTTGTGGATGTAGTCGTTAAGATATTGACGCCTCTTGTGATATAGGATGTTTGCTTGGTATAATTCTTATATGGAGGTGTGTCACAGATGATCAAGATCAGTGAAACAGCAAGTGAGAAACTGAAGGCCATGCTTGAAGAACAGGAATCACCGAATATGTTCTTACGAGTAGGTGTACAATCCGGAGGCTGTAGCGGCTTCTCCTATGGCATGGGATTCGACGATGAACAAAGCGATCAGGACCAAACATTAGAGATACATGGACTCAAGATCGTTGTTGATAACGACAGCGCGAGATATCTATATGGCGTTATGATCGATTACAAGGAATCGGCGATGGGTGGCGGATTCACGATCGATAATCCGAACGCGGTCGCAACTTGTGGCTGCGGTAGCTCCTTCCGTACGAGGGAAGAAGAGGGCGTACCGGAGAAGTGCTGATCGTCTAGCTCAAGTTGGTTAAGTGATTACGATATAATGGGCTTACATCGGCATGGAATCTTGAAGATAGGTATTCGTTAATTAGCCTTCTAGACATGTGTATGGATCTGTGCACATGTCTAGAAGGCTTTCTACATGATAGGAAGTAAGGACTCGCGATCCGCGATGGCCCGCTGAGAGCCGAAAAAGATCGTCATTCTAGCACTGGAGACACCATGTGTTTTGTTGCAGATATCCCGCAATAGTGGTGGGGGATAATGGATAAACTGGGGCGAAGAAATATCACTTCAACGATAAATAATTTTTATCATCCGCTTATCAACAGCCTGTGCATAAGTTCATCCACATGTTCGCACCGTACACGAAACGCTTAACGACCATTACTAACAGATCATCTACAGGATTGTTCACAAAACTGTGGATAAGGGGTGGTTGTCCACCAATATTCGCCGTGTTAAGATGATATCCGAACCCAATAATTCACAAATGCTGCAAATGTTTGTCGAATCTTATCGTGATTATGGGTTGTTCGTATAATATGTTTTAGCAAGGAGAATGGAAGATGAAACTGTTAAGCAACGAGACTTTGTTAGAGTCGTATTACCGGGCGCTTGATCTAAAGCTCGATCGTGAGTTCATCAATTTGCTACTCGCTGAGATCGAACGGCGCAACCTGCAAGTGAAGGTCACCAAAGGAGCTTAATGTTACCTGCCGTCAGGAGGCCCTACAGGGCATAATGTTACCTGCCGCCAGAGGACCGGCCTTAACGAAGCTCATCGATCAAGTAGACGAAGCTATGATGACAAGAAGGGCATTGACACAGATGCAAGCATCGATGGCTAGCATGGGTAAGATAACCATCGGTCATCTTCAGTGCTTCAATCTCTCGATAGGGTGAGTACGGACCGAGCATATCGCTATAGCGTCCGAGATCCTCGGCTGCATGATGGCACTGTGAACACAGAGGCTGTATGCTTGTCAAGCCGTTGCACACGGGACAGATGCTGTTCAAGCTGGTCACTCCTTTACTGCGGGTAAGGTAAGTGGATTCGTCAGAAGTTAGTATGCCCGATCGGCGATGCTACATATGGATGATCTTCGCGAACTGTCACAGGATCGCATCTGATGATGCCTCAGCTGTGTCTCAACCTAGGGACCAGGTGGGGCTATATTTGTTTATTGGCTGTTTTTCACTATCTGAGGACTACCTTGGAGAGGATCTGCTAGTGTGAAGGAGCTAATGTCCTTTCCTTCTGGAATATCTGGCAAATAAGGCTTGAACTTTGGTATCATCCATTATATGATCAATTCTGAATGCTTGCATACCGCGGATTCATGTTGTGGGTTACGTATCGATATCGGTTGTTACGTATAGTCGATGATGTGTGATCCGAATAGAATAGAAAGAGAAGTATGAATGATAAGATAGAGAGACTCAGCATCGTGTGGGAGATGGATGGATCATCATGAATGGCTTACCTCGCATCGTGATATTAGGAGCGGGTTATGGAGGTATCGTTACCGCTATACGTCTACAGAAGATACTGAACTATAACGAAGCGGATGTTACGCTTGTTAACAAGCATGACTATCACGATATGACGACACAGCTGCATATGCCCGCAGCAGGAACATACGATCCGAAGCACGCGCGGATCAATATATTACATATTATCGATGAATTCAAGATCGACTTTGTGAAAGCTACGGTGAAAGAGATACGCCCTCATGAGCGCAAGATCGTGCTTGATGAAGGTGTATTAACGTATGATTATCTTGTGATCGCACTCGGCGGTGAGCCAGATACGTTCGGTATACCTGGCATGAAAGAATATGCGATGAATATACGCAGCATGAACAGTGCGCATCTCATCTGTGAGCATATCGAATACCAGTTCGCCAGATATAAGCAAGAGCCGCATCGTGAGGATTATCTCACATTCGTCGTTGGTGGAGCGGGATTCACAGGGATCGAGCTTGTGGCCGAGCTTGCGAATCGACTGCCAAAGCTATGTAAGAAGTTCAATGTGGATCCTTCGCTTACGAAAATCTACAGTATCGAAGCTGCGACGACGATCTTGCCGGGGTTTGACCAAGAGCTCGTCGAGTATGCCCGTCATTCGCTCGAGCGGTCCGGCGTGAAGTTCATCATCGGAAACCCTCTACACGAATGTACTCCTGACAAGGTTGTCCTCTCATCCGGAGAGGAGATTAAGACGACGACGATCATATGGACGGGTGGCATACGCGGTAATAGTCTGTTAGAGAGAGCTGGATTCTCGGTGTCACGGGGGCGCATCCAGGTGGATCCTTATCTCCGGATACCAGGACATGAGCATATCTACGTCGTCGGTGATTGTTCGATCTCCGTGAATTCACTAGGCAAGCCTCATCCGCCTAATGCGCAGCTCGCCATGCAGCAAGGAAATAGCTGTGCACAGAATCTGATAGCGACGATACGTCATGGTCACTTACGTGAATTCAAGTATGAGAACAAAGGTATCGTAGCTTCTCTTGGCAAGAGGGACGCGGTCGGTATCGTCGGTAACACGAAGGTAAAAGGCTTTAGAGCTGCTATGATGAAAAAACTGATCGATATCCGGTACCTCTATGTGATCGGCGGTATCACGATGGTTATCAGGAAGGCGAGGCTATAGCGTCGCGAATAGGATCGTAGGGGGTATTCGCAAGGTGCGGATGCCCCTATCCATATAGGAGGTATAGGTATGAGGCATTGTAGTGTGCAAGTAAGAGGATTGCTAACGCGGGATGAGTTAGATCGGTATAATGCCATGATGGAAGTCGGTCAATACCTCGAGCAGAGCAACCGGTATGATCTTGCATATACCGTACAGAAGGAGATCGACCGGTTAATCCAACCCGCGATCGAGAGGCTGAAGGAGAAGAGTAGGCAACGAGATCGGATGACGGAACAATATATCCGGGAGAAGTCTGAAGCCGAGGCCGAAGCGGACCATGACGATCCAGAGTAAGGCTTAATAGGATGCTTGTAAAACGATAAGAGGTAGCAGCTACAGTGACAGACTATAGCGCTACCTCTTGCTATGTTAACCGGCGTTTCTGCTCGTTCCTTCCGTGGCTTCGAAACGAATCGAGAAGGTCGTCCCGATATTCTCCTGCGAATCGACCTTGATCTCAGCATGGTGGCGTTCCACGATGCTATGACATACGGCTAGTCCTAACCCTGTACCACTCGGCTTCGTCGTATAGAATGGCTCGAACAATTGGTCAAGCTTGTCCTGTGGGATCCCGTGACCGGTATCCTGGACTTCCAGTACTGCCGTGTCTGTGAGCTGGATCGTACGGATATACAGCTTGCCGCCGCCCGACATCGATTCGATCCCATTGCGTGTTAGGTTTAAGATCAGCTGCTTGATCTCCTTATCGTTCAACAGAAGATTCTGTAAACAAGGGTCTTTCTCGATATGCAGCTCGATGTTGCTGTGATTCGCTTCCGCGTATAATAATGCCTCGATCTCTGTGATGATACGGTTCAGATTCACGGTATCTTTCTGCAAGAAGCGGTTCTGAGCAAGTGACAGGAAGTTACCGATGATCTCGTTAGAGCGATCTAGCTCGCTGATCACCATCTCTAAGTAGCCTTGAATCTTCTCCGGATCCATCTTCCGCTGCATGAGCTGCATGAAGCCACGGATAACAGTCAGTGGGTTACGCACCTCATGAGCGAAGCTGGCGGCCATCTGGCCGATGACACGCAATCGGTCGACTCTGTGCAGTTCATTACGCAATCTCTCGATCTCGGTGATGTCTTGGTATAGCCCCAGAGCGCCTGTAATCGTATGATTCTCATCATAGATCGGGTAAGCGTAGATGAGCATCACCTTCTGATCGTATTCGAGCGTACTCGCGTCGGTCAACACCCCGCTTAGCGCGAGCTCGATTCTTCTCTCCACATCAGGTATACGAGAATGCTCGGATAGAACACGTATGTTCATACCGATGAGCCGTTCTCGATCGAATTCGGGATAGAGCTGGGAGTATGCAGTGTTACAAGCAGTGATCGTACCACGCTCATCGATGGACAATATCCCGAGTGGCGTCATATCCATCAGTTGTTTCATCTTATATGCTTCATTCACGTATTTCTGTGCCATGTTTCTCAGATCGTTATTCTTACGGTTGATCCGCTCGATGATCGGTTGGATATCAGGGGTGATCGGTAATCCGTCCCGTCGCTCCTCATCGACCTGGATCTGATCACTAAGAATCTCCAATGAATGATTGAACCTGTATGCTAGTCCGCGAATCAAGAGCAAGACGAGGATCGTCACCATGATCAAGACGATCGACGAGAGCAGGAGCTCTAGACTAAACTTCCCTCGGATATCATCGATGTTATAACGTGCGAAGAAGTAACCGATAGAAGTATCTCCGATCTCGATATGTCTGGCGGTCAGGATATCCTCTCTTGTGATGAGTTCGATCGGCTGTTCTACGGGCAGATCGTCGTTGATGGTATCCAACAACCATGACTCGATCTTATCGGAAGATCCGTCTCCGTGGTAGATCGATATGCGATCGTCCGTGGCTGAGTAGAGGCCGATGTCGAATGCCGGGATGATCCGAGCAAGATTCTCTATCATCTCACCGATCTGAGCAGGGTTGCCCCCTTCTTCCAGCATCCGCTCTGCCTGTGTGGCGATGTAGCTGGTACGAATGTTGCGTTCGTGTATTTCATGGTCACGATGAGACGCAGCGGAATACAAGATCAGGAGGAATAACGGTAGTAAGATCATTAGGGAGACACTAAGGTATATCGTCTTCGTGCGAAAATATGACATGAACCGATGATCCTCCCTTTATTATCCTCTATTCGACCATATCCACCCAGTCATTATACCACAGATTCTCCCGTTTGCAGTTGCTAATTATGGAAACTGTCGGATGAACGCAGTAAGACAATAAAAACACGATTTCGCATGTGCGAAATCGTGTTCAGAACCTTGCAGATCTAGATCGAAAGCAGCTTTCTCATATGGTCGTGATCGGCTAGGTTGCCCACGAAGAACTCGCCAAAATCAGCATAGCGTGCACTGACTTCATCGTATCTCATCTCCGTGATCAGCTTCTTGAATTGAAGAGCATCGTCAGCGAATAAGGTGACGCCCCATTCCCAATCATCGAAACCGATCGATCCCGTAATGACCTGCTTGACGAGTCCAGCATATTTGCGTCCGATCAATCCATGACTGCGCATCATCTCGCGGCGCGCGTCCATCGATAGCATATACCAGTTATCATCAGCTTGGCGACGCTTATCCATTGGGTAGAAGCAGACATGCTTCGCTTTCGGAAGCTCCGGCTTCAACCGTGCGACGATATGTGGATTCTGCATCGGGTCTTGTCCAGTCTCGTGAACGTAGTTGCTAAGCTCTACGATCGATACATAGGAGTAGGCAGGCGTAAGAGTAGAAGCTAGCAGTGTTTTGTTGAATTCGGTCTCGATCTCGTGCAGCTCCTCTAGAGACTCGCGCAGCTGCATGAACATCAGGTCGGCTTTCTGTCCGACGATACCATATACAGCTGTACTACCTTCCTTATGTGCTTCGGTATGCCGCCATCTCTGTTCGAGCTGGATGTATTCCTCGATCGCTTGAGCTCTTGTGCCAGCAGACATACTCGACCACACTTGCCAATTCACACTGCGAAAATCATGCAGGCTATACCATCCTTCTAAAGTCTGGGCGACTTCACTCAATTCATGTCACTCCTTCATCACAACTTGTTCATATTCGTCCATTCCATCATATATGATACGGGATAGGTAACTCAAATGAAGAGTTGATGACGATCTGATGACGCTTATCTGGGCGGATTGACTTCCTGTGCAACGATCATTAAACTGATGAGATGAATGTTACTGCGAAGGAGGATCACGATCAACATGAACATCTTTCAGTTGATCATCGGTGTCATCATCATATTCGTCTTATTCTTCGGCCTTAGCTTCATCCTGAACATGTTGATCAAGACGACATATGTACCGGTTATATTCTATATTATCTTCATCATCGGATGGCTGATCTACGATTATGAGTCGGGCTCGTGGGGAGCGTATCTGGCGGAGTATGGCATCATCGATATCATCTATGCATTGATCGGTCTTGTAGGTGTCATAAGCGGGGGATTAACGATTCAGAAGCTAAGGAAGATGGGCTTCAAGATGTTCTGATGTAACTGATCATTCGGCACGTCATGAACGAAGCGGGCTGCGGGCACACTATACCTACTCATAAGAGATAGGAGATGAACGACAGATGCCCAAAGCGATGATCAACGGAGTCAATCTTCATTATCATGTATCGGGTCGTGGCGTGCCGATCCTCTTCATCCATCCACCGCTATTAACGTCCAGCATCTTCAACTATCAGCGAACCGAGCTGGCTGAGTCCTGCAAGGTTATCACATTCGATATTCGCGGTCATGGTCGGAGCGATCCATCTGAGCAACCGATCACATATGAGCTGATCGCGGAAGATATGAAGCAGCTACTCGATTACCTCGGTGTCGAGCAAGCTTATGTCTGCGGATATTCGACTGGAGGAGGCATCGCGCTGCATGCGATGCTAAGTTATCCAGATCGATACTTAGGCGGGATCCTGCTTAGTGCGATGTCGGAAGTGAGTGACTGGTGGCTGAAGTCCAGGCTGACGATCGCGACGACACTGATGCAGACGAAGCTAAGTCAAGTTCTGAATATGGGGATCAGCTGGGGAAACAAAGATTCCTATCAGACTTACAAGCAGCTCTTCGGTACGGCCAAGCATGGCGATCCACGTAATATTATGGAATACTACGCATACAGCAAAGCATACAGCTGCACGAAACAGCTGCCGCAGATCAAACAACCCATCCTGCTCGCGTACGGTCAGAAGGACCGTTCCTTCTACCGATATGCCGAGATCCTTCATCATCTGCTGCCTTCGAGCAGCTTGTACTTCATGCGTAATGTCGGGCATCAACTGCCGACCAAGGCGGGGGATCGAGTGAATCGACTGATGAGGCAATGGATCATGATGCAGTTAGAAGCTAGAAACGGCGAAGGTGTGAAGGAGAAGATGGAATTCCAGCGGAGCCTTGAGCAGCTGTCTATGTACGGAAACGAATGGAACGAAGATCATATACACAGTGAGCGAGATCTTTGATACAATAGAGGCATAATTTCTTGACGAATGGTGTTGAATTATGCGCATCTCGAATATGCTGCACTTTACAGAGAATCATCCGTTCTTCTGCGGACGATTCTTCTCGTTAGGTACGCTCCAATACACGATGCTGCACAGTGTCTATCAGCCGATGATCGGCACACGTGCGACAAGCCTGTATCACGTGCTTCATGACTTGCTTCCGGCGCATCAGGTCGGTTATTCTCCGATCGAACAGCAAAGGAAGCTGTTTTTATCATTACAGCTAGAGCAGGGAGCGGAAGGCAGGCGGAAGTTAATCGAGTCTGCCTCACGTCTCGAAGCGGTGGGATTACTGAATACAAGCCGTACCTATATGCCTGAGGAAGAAGATTATCTATATGTGTACCATCTGTTACCGCCGCTCGTGCCGCATGATTTCTTCAACAGTCATCATCTCGTGTTCTTGTTACGTGATACGATCGGTCAGCCCGCTGTGATGCGGTTGAAAGAGAGGTTATACGCGCCATATCCACTTAATAGTCTGAATGACCAAGACCTAGAAGATCTGACGATGCCGTTCTATGAGCTATTCCGACTTAGCTTAGAGCAAGAAGATTCGGATATGGTCACCGCTATGGATGAAGTGGCTGCTAGCAGCGTAAATATCGCGAACATGCGACAGCATTCACAGAAGATCGGATATCCACATGAAGAGATCATGCAACGGTTCCCACGTGCTTCACGCAACCGCAGGTTCGTCGAAAAGCTGGAGAGACGTCAGGATCAGCTGGCCTTCATTAACTATACGGCTATGAAGTATCGACTGGAGCTACAGGAGCTATGTCGGCTGCTCGATGAAGATGGTATCTTCGATGAAGCAGGAGAGCTGAATGAAGATACGCTGTCCTATCGAGCTTCACTCAGTTACATGCAAGGGAGCAAGCGGCGTGAAGAACGGGATGTGATCGTCTCTCGCACGCAAGTGCAGCAACAAGATGCTCCAGACGAAGTCGTACAAGAGATGTCAGTCGAGCGGAGCTACCAGCTTACAGTGCCCGATATATTCGCAGGACGGTGCGATCAGCAACAGTATAATCAGATGTTGCGCAACGAGCCGTATACGGGGATGCTGGAGCGATATTTCCAAGGCAAGCCGTCGATTCACGCGATTCGCTTGTTCGAGCGCATGCACCACAGCTACAAGATGCCAGATGAAGTGATCAACGTGATCATGCACTATATACATACGAATCGACTGTCCTGGTCTAAAGCGTTCGTCGAATCGATCTTCACCGATCTGCTGGCGAGAGAGGTGCGAAGCTTCGAAGGCGCAGTCGAGTTCATCCGAGAGCGCCTCGCGATCGCGTCCAAGAGTAAGGCGAGATCCGAGAGGAAGAGCTCGTCAGTGGGAGCTAGGCAGCGTCGAGCGTCGCCCGCGATCGTCACGGATAATGTACCGGGCGATCCCGTATCGGATGAAGAGTATGAGAGGATCTTGCAGAAGGTTCGCAACATCGAATCGAGGCTGAAGTAAGGAAGGGGGAGAGGAGTCATGGAGTCACTCGGGGATCTGCTTCACATATGGGAACGTTCACCACATATGAAGCGAGCGGAGGAGAAGAAGCAGGAGCTACTTACAGATCCGCTCGTTACGAAGCTACGTGAGCAACATCCAGAGCTAAGCGACGACTTGATCGTAAGTAACATGAATCGCCTAAGCCAATACGTGAAGGAGTATCGGAACTGTACAAGCTGCCCAGGTCTTGAACGGTGTCCGAACGATCTGACAGGCCATTATACGATGCTTGATGTACAGACGGTGGGCGGCAGTGCTTACTTGGTCGATAGTAAAGTACCTTGCAGGAAATGGACGGGCAAGCAGTCGCAGGACCGCATCCGACGACGCATCCATAGCTTCTATGTGGATGAGCATGCACTGCGAGGAGACTATTCCCTGGAGCAGATGTTGAGGGCCGATCGGGAACGGATCAAGGCAGTTGAGAAGGTCGCAGAGTATGTCGTACATGTACAGGAGAACGGACTAAGCAAGAGCGGCTTGTATCTATATGGGAAGTTCGGTACGGGGAAGACATTCCTGATGTGCTACATGCTTCATGAGCTTGCGAGACATGGGTATTCCGGTGCGATCGTCTATATGCCGGACTTCATGGAGGATCTGAAGTCGATGTTCGGCCAGCCACAACAGTTGAAGGAGACGGTCGAGCTGTTGAAGGAGACGGATCTTCTCGTATTCGATGACATCGGGGCAGAGAATCTGAACGCGTGGGCACGTGATCATGTATTAGGGACGATCCTTAATTATCGGATGAATCGCAAGCCGACGTTCTTCACGAGCAACTATGATCTGGATGCTCTCGAACAACACTTCAGCTTCACGAATCGTGATGGAGAGGAATCGCATAAAGGGCAGCGTCTGATGGACCGCGTACGTCCATTCGTCGAGCCCGTGGCAGTGAACGGTCAGAACAAGCGTGGGATGATGTAACCTGCACATAGAGGAATATGCGAACTAAAAAAGCTGTCCTGCGGAGCGTAAGCTCCGGGGACAGCTTCATGCATACCTATGTATCTATGCCGCTAGCTTAGCTAGCGTAGGGTTACATCATACTGAAGATCGTCGCTAGGACCGTTACGACGAGGATGAATCCGAACATCCCGATGAAACCATTCGCAACATCGGCAAAATCATTGCGTGGCTCTTCGTTCACATGAAGTTCAGGATTATACGTTTGCTGTTGCTCACTCATGGCTTTATAGACCTCCTAGACAGCTTTCTATGCGATTAGTATACCCAAACTGACGCATAGATGTAAAGGTGAATTCGTGACAAATTGGCAACAGATTGTGCATAAGTCACACCGAGAAGGTCGAAAATATATCGTGCGTGTCATTTAATTTTATTCGGATGTTGTGATATACTATATTTCGGGAAGTAAGTAACTAAGGAATAGGAGGGCATGATTCCTCTTGTTACTTAGGGAGCCTTCAGAAGCTCGCTTTCGTGTGTACGTTCTGACAGCTCCGAACAAGCATGGTTTTCGAAATGGAAAGAAGGAGGAAGAGCAATGACGATTGTTAACGTAACGGATCAATCATTTAAGAATGAAGTGGAAAGTACGGGAACCGTTCTTGTAGATTTTTGGGCACCATGGTGTGGACCTTGTAAGATGATCGCACCGGTGCTTGAAGAGTTGGATCAAGAAATGGCTGACAAATTGAAGATCGCGAAGCTGAACGTTGATGATAATCCAGATACGGCATCCCGCTTTGGTGTTATGAGCATTCCGACTTTGATCGTCTTTAAGGATGGGCAACCAGTCGATAAGATCGTCGGTTTCCAGCCTAAGGATGCTTTGAAGAGCGTGGTATCTCGTCACACAGATTAAGATTGCTTTCGTTCATCATGTCATGAAGACCGATACGCTGTTTTCCTACTGGGAGATCAGCGTATTTTTTCGTATAATATGGTGGTCATGGTGAGCATGGTGGTCAAGATGATCATGGCATATTAGAACTACTTCGAACAAAAAAAAGAGAACGCGGCAGGAGTAGAACGGGAGGTGGACGTCGATGGCGCAAGATATGATCAAGCAGAAGCTAGCGCTGCTACCGGATAAGCCGGGCTGCTATATGATGAAGAATGAAGCGGGAGAGATCATCTATGTCGGCAAGGCAAAAGTATTAAAGAATCGTGTTCGTTCGTACTTTACGGGTAGTCATGATGCGAAGACGACACGGCTCGTGCAGGATATCCGTGATTTCGAATATATCGTCACGGCAAGTAATGTAGAGGCCCTAATATTAGAATGCAATATGATCAAGAAATATAGTCCACGATACAACGTACTTCTCAAGGACGATAAGTCCTTTCCATATATACGGATCACTAACGAAGAACATCCACGATTAGAAGTGACACGGAATGTGCAGAAGGGTAAGGGAAAGTACTTCGGTCCATATCCGAATGCCTTCGCTGCGCAACAGACCAAGAAGTTGCTTGACCGGTTGTATCCACTTCGCAAATGCAAGACGTTGCCAGACCGCGTCTGTCTCTACTATCATATGGGCCAATGTATCGCCCCCTGTGAATATGACGTGCCAGCTGGCGAGTACGAGCGGATGATCCAGGAGATAACGAGATTCTTAAGCGGCCATCAGGACAATGTGAAGCAGGAGCTTCAGGAGAAGATGGCGAGAGCGGCCGAAGAGCTGGAGTTCGAGCGTGCGAAGGAATACCGTGACCTCATCATCGCGATCGATGCGCTGGCTGAGAAACAGAGCATCACGACGACGGATCAGGTCGACCGCGACGTATTCGGCTATGCGGTGGACAAGGGATGGCTGAGCATTACGATCCTATATTTCCGCCAAGGTAAGATGATCGGTCGCCACGCGACGACGATCCCGTTCTACGGGGAAGAGGAGGAAGATTTCTTGTCGTACGTCGCTCAATATTATAATGATAATCCAGCGCTACCAAGAGAGGTGCATCTGCCTCTCTTATCTGAAGAGTATGAAGAAAGCGTTCATTCCCTAGGTGAATGGCTGGACGTCAAGCTGTCGACACCACAGCGCGGCATCAAGCGTAAGACGGTAGAGATGGCGCTCGATAATGCACGCATCGTGCTCCAGGAGAAGTTCCGACTGATCGAGCAAGACGAGGAGCGATCTGTGAAGGCAGCGGAAAATCTAGGCCGTTGGCTCGGTCTCGCACAGGCTAGTCGGATCGAGGCGTTCGATAATTCGAATATCCATGGTACGGACCCGGTATCCGCGATGATCGTATTCGTCGACGGTAAGCCCGAACGGAACAGCTATCGCAAATATCGTGTGAAGACGGTCGAAGGTGCAGATGATTACGAGACGATGCGGGAAGTCATCCGTCGGCGCTACGTGCGCGTGCTGAAGGAGAACTTGCCGATGCCCGACTTGATCGTCGTCGACGGAGGGAAAGGACAGATCTCAGCGGCTACGGATGTGCTGGAGAATGAACTGGGACTGTTCGTCCCGGTATGCGGGCTTGTCAAAGACGAGAAGCATCGGACGTCACAGCTCATGGCAGGCGATCCTCCACAGATCATCCCGCTACCTCGAGACAGCAAAGAGTTCTACTTGCTGCAGCGTATCCAGGATGAGGTCCATCGATATGCGATCACGTTCCATCGCCAAGTGCGTGCCAAGTCGATGATTGCATCACAGCTTGATGCCGTTCCGGGAGTGGGGGAGAAGCGACGTAAAGCGCTGTTGAAGCATTTCGGTTCACTTAAGCGGATTAAAGAAGCGAGTGTGGAGGATTTTCGCCCACTTCATATCGGAGAGAAGCTAGCCCGGCAGATCCTTGATGCATTGAACGGGAACGAGCCAATCGAGGATAAAGCTCAAGATAAGGATTCGGATCTGGATCAGGAATAAGGAATTGGAGCAATCATAGAGGTCATAGGGTCCGGGGGACAGACTCAGGATGATCATAGCGTTCTATAGTCCGGGGGCAAGTTCAGGAGAAAGCAGTTCCCTGAATACGTCCCCGGATGTTGTTATACATGCATGACAACCATTCGTATCAAGTTGATCGGTGAGATAGATCTGGTGGCAAGAGCCTACCCGTAGATCCCCGATCGATCGGACGAGAAGAGCTCCGCCATGAGATCACCCAGCCGATCAGCAGGGGAGCAGCGATATAGATGACGGCTACGAGAACACCATAAGTTCCGACGGAAGCCACATCAAAGCCCATCAGGATGCTATCGATCACCGCGTGGGTGAACACCGCCGTGGCAAAACCGAACTTGATAAAGATATATCCGAATACGATACCGATGATCGTCACTTCTACGAATCGAGTATAGACCGGGTATACCGGATATGCCGTGTGCCCAAGCGCCCAGATCATAGACGATACAAGTATCGCTGCGAGGTTCGAACGAAGTAGCTTCCGAAGTATCGTGACCGCGAATAGTCGATAGATGATCTCTTCGCTGATCGCAGCGGCCCACGCGGTTAGTGGCATAAGGAGCGGCCATAGCATGTTGTCCGTCGATAGCTGAGGATCAGGTATCCACCAGACGTGGAAGGAAGATTCTGCGACCGAGAAGATCATGGTCTGTAAGGCGAGTATGAAGAGTGCAAGACCATAACTACGTATAACAGCAGATTGCCATTCAGCTCGCTTCGTGTGCGTCAGGAGGTGTTGCTTCCCTTCATAGATGAGCATCGCTCTGCCACCGAGGTACGGCATATAGATCGTGAGCCCGAAGATCGTCGTCAGAACCAGGCCGAACAAGAGATCGAAGATGAACATCCAAGGTCCTGCTTGCTGTAGAGCGAGCAGTGAGACGTCTGATGGGATCGTGTTCACATAGTAGATCGTCTCGATGATGATCGTGATACCGATGAGTACAAGGCCGTCCGTCCAGCGAATCGCTTGCTTGTACTGGATGGCAAGGGTTAATGCAACAGCTGCCATCGCGACAGACATCCATAAGGTGAAGGTCGTGAATGTAGCCGAGCGTCTATCCTGTTGATCTAGCCACTGCGCGAAGTGATCCGGCGGCGTGAAGGAGCTATGATAAGAGATGACGGATGCTCCAGCGACACTGACGATCGCGATGCGATGCGCCTCCCCGATCTCTTCATCTCGCTGTTCATAGTAGAATGTATAAGATCCGTCTGGATGCTCTTGGACGGTGATGTCTGCTTCTGTTAAGTCCCCCGGTCGTTGTGTGCTTAAGTATTCGTCCGCAGCTTGCCGCGCTGTACGCACATCACTCGGACCCCCCGCAAGCGGCGCGGCTAGCGTCTTGCTCCAGCCTGCGACGATCCCTTCATATCGATGCACGAGCACCTCGTACCGCACCGCATCCTCTTGCAGGATCTCAACTCGATAATAGTCGAGCGGCGCGGCTAGCTCATGCTTGGCGATATACGAATCGAGCAACTTCTCCTTCTGCAGATAGGCGATGATCGGTTGGTCTGCGTCATAGGTGACGGCTGTCTGGACTGTAGCTTCTTCCAAACCTAGATATTGCAGTGCGGCCTCTGAGGCCTCCTGCTTAGATATCGCCCCATCATCTAACGGAAACGGGTGATTATGCCACAGGAAATAGAGGGTACATAACAGGATTCCAGTCAGGATAAGGTTTCGTTTCGATAAGTAAGTACTCACAAGCCGCTCCTTTCTACTTCGTGACCCATATCATCATGCTTCGTGGCGAAGAAGCCCTTAACATCATCCAGCTTGGCTTCGATCCATGGTGCGAACTCACCGTTCTTATGATAGATAAGCGATGTGGTACGGACCGTCTGCTGCAGCTCGCGGATGTTGAGTGCGATGAGTCCATTATCATGCAGAAGCTGCGGACGCAAGTACGAATTCGGCAGCAGCGTAACCGCACCGCATGTCGCTGTCAGACGGATGATCGCCTCGAACGAATCGATCTCCATCTTAATCTCTGGCACGAGCTGGTACTTCGTGAACAGTTCGTCTACTAATATACGGTACCAGGTTCCTTTTGAGAACAGGATCATCGGGATGCTGTGCAGCGTAGAGATCGGTAATAGCTGCTCCCGAGCGAGTGCGTGGTCGTTCGGAACGACCAGCTTCAGATGATCATCGAACAGCGGTACGCAGGCCATGCCTGGCTCCGCGATCCTAGAAGCGACGAGACCGAGGTCGGCCCGGTGCTCCTTGACGAAGGTGACGACCTCATGTGTCTTGCCGGTGATCGTCTGGATATCGAGTGATGGATCTTGCTCGATGAACAAGGTGATGAGATCGGGAAGCGAGGACTGCAGCGTCGTCAAGCTCGCACTGATCGTCACTGCGCGCTTCGTTATCGAGTGGTGCTTCAACAGCTCTTGGACATACCGATGATGAAGCTCTCTCAGCTCTAAGGCATATTGATATGTCGTCTGTCCGGCAGTAGTAAGCTCCAGACGTTTACCAGAGCGGGTGAATAGCTGTACGCCGAGTGACTCTTCTAGTTTCATCAGCTTACGGGATAGCGCTGGCTGTGAGATGTTTAAGACCCGGGATGCGCGGTTGATGCTCGAATGTTCGACGACAGAGGCGAACATCTCGAACTGATCGTTCATGGTAACAGCTCCTCTCAGGTAGTAGATCAGTAGGAATAGTCGATCGTAAAGATATCAGCTAGTAACGGTAGAAGCAGCGGCTACTTATGTCGTCACGTTATAAGAACATATATATATATTGCAATTCCATTATAAGCGATATTGAAGTATCATTAACAGTGTCACATAATGTTCATGATTCATGGCCTAGAAGTGTGTGTTGACCGCTTGCGCGACGAGCGTTACAATGATGCATGGTGCTGTGCTTTACATATAGGCTTCAACAGTCGAATTATGTAAGCCTCATCATAGCCATCTGAGTCGCAGATGATGTTGATTATCGGAAACGGGGGATTATGTTCGATGAAAGGAAATTCCTATTTTAATCGAAAGCTTCATTCGCTCCTTGGCGTGATCCCGATCGGCGCATTCTTGATCGAGCACTTGATCACCAACTATGAAGCGTTTAATGGCGGACATCTTGCATTTATCAAGTCTGTCGAATGGCTGAATAGCTTGCCGCTCGTGTTCTTCTTAGAGCTGTTCGGCATCTGGCTGCCGCTGCTGTATCATGGGGTATACGGCTTGTATATGGCGTACCAATCCCGTAACAACGTGACGAACTATGGATTCTTTCGCAACTGGATGTTCATGTTGCAACGGATTACTGGCGTTATTACGTTCATATTCATTGTCTGGCACGTATTTGAGACGCGTGTACAAGTAGCACTAGGTAATGTAGGCCACTCGGATCTCGGTGTGCTGTTGCACGAATCGATACAGAATCCACTCGTGCTCACGGCTTACATCGTCGGGATCATCGCGGCGACCTTCCACTTCAGCAACGGACTATGGTCGTTCATGGTCAGCTGGGGCATCACGGTGGGTCCTCGTTCGCAGAGAGTGTCGACAGTCATCTGTATGGGACTGTTCGTAGTTCTAAGCGTTATGTTTATCTTAGCGATCACAGCATTTGCGGATCCGCAGTTTGCAGAACTTCCAGAAGGGGTGTAATGGCATGGCGAATTTGAATGCGATTGTTGTAGGCGGCGGCCTTGCGGGACTGATGGCAACGGTTAAGCTAGCGGAAGCGGGCGCGAATGTCAAGCTGTTCTCGTTCGTTCCTGTCAAGCGCTCCCACTCCGTGTGTGCGCAGGGGGGCATCAACGGCGCTGTTAATACAAAGGGTGAAGGCGATTCACCTTGGGAGCATTTCGATGATACGGTATACGGCGGGGACTTCCTGGCTAATCAGCCGCCTGTTAAGGCGATGTGTGAGGCAGCGCCTGGGATCATCCACCTGATGGACCGGATGGGCGTTATGTTCAACCGTACACCGGAAGGTCTGCTTGACTTCCGTCGCTTCGGTGGTACGAAGCATCACCGCACGGCGTTCGCCGGTGCAACGACTGGGCAGCAGCTGTTGTATGCGTTGGACGAGCAAGTGCGTCGACATGAAGTGGCGGGTCTCGTTACGAAGTTCGAGCATTGGGAATTCATCTCCGCAGTCATCGACGATGAAGGTATCTGCCGCGGTATCGTCGCACAGGATCTGCGCAGTATGGAGATCCGTGAGTTCCGCGCAGAAGCAGTCATCATGGCGACTGGAGGACCAGGCATCATCTTCGGTAAGACGACGAACTCTGTCATCAACACGGGTACGGCTGCGAGTATGGTGTATCAACAAGGCGTGCACTATGCGAACGGTGAGTTCATCCAGATCCACCCGACAGCGATCCCTGGTGATGATAAGCTGCGTCTCATGTCGGAGTCAGCTCGCGGTGAAGGTGGCCGCATCTGGACGTATAAGGATGGCAAGCCATGGTACTTCCTAGAGGAGAAATATCCGGCGTACGGCAACCTCGTACCTCGTGATATCGCGACGCGTGAGATCTTCCACGTGTGCGTGGATTTGAAGCTAGGGGTTAATGGCGAGAACATGGTGTACCTGGATCTGTCCCATAAGGACCCTAAGGAGCTTGATGTGAAGCTTGGCGGCATCATCGAGATCTATGAGAAGTTCGTCGGCGATGATCCGCGCAAGATCCCGATGAAGATCTTCCCAGCTGTCCATTACTCGATGGGCGGGCTATGGGTCGACTATAATCAGATGACGAATATCCCAGGCTTGTTCGCTGCCGGCGAGTGTGAGTATCAGTATCATGGAGCGAACCGTCTCGGTGCGAACTCTCTCTTGTCTGCGATCTTCGGTGGTATGGTAGCTGGACCGAAAGCTGTCGAATATATGAAGGGCTTAGACCGTTCGGCAGAGGATGTTTCGAGCAGAGTGTTCGAGCAAGAGAAGAATAAACGGGTCGAGCAGTATGAATCGATCATGAAGATGGATGGCAAGGAGAACGCCTACAACATCAGCAAGGAGCTCGGCGAAGTGATGACGAACAACATGACCGTCGTTCGTTACAATAAGCGGCTCGAAGAAACGATCGATAAGATCAAAGAGCTGAAGGTCCGGTATAAGGATATTAATGTTAATGACAGATCGCGCTGGGCGAATCAAGGGTCATCCTTCATCCGTCAGCTATGGAATATGCTTGAGCTGGGTGAAGCGATGACGAAGGGAGCCCTGCTTCGTAACGAAAGCCGTGGTGCTCACTACAAACCAGAATTCCCAGAGCGCGATGATGATAATTATTTGAAGACGACACTTGCGACTTATACGCCGGAGGGACCGAAGATCAGCTATGAAGATATCGACGTATCTCTCATCCCTCCTCGCAAACGCGACTATACTTCTGACAAGAAAAAGGGAGGGAACTGATCGTGGCGGATACACAAACGGCTAAGAAGACGATACGTCTGGTCATCACACGTCAGGATGCACAAGATTCCAAACCTTACACAGAAGAGTTCGAGATTCCATACCGTCCCGGTATGAACGTCATCGGAGCGTTAATGGAGATTCAGCGCAATCCGGTGAATGTGAAAGGCGAACAAACGACGCCGATCGTATGGGAATCGAACTGTCTGGAAGAAGTGTGTGGAGCTTGCTCGATGGTGATCAACGGCAAGCCGCGACAAGCGTGCTCGGCTCTGATCGACAAGCTGGAGCAACCCGTGCGCGTCGCACCGATGAAGACGTTCCCTGTGCTGCGCGACTTGATCGTCGATCGCAGTCAGATGTTCAATGCGCTGAAGAAGGTGAAGGCTTGGATCCCGATCGACGGCACATACGATCTCGGACCTGGACCGCGTATGGCTGAGTCGAAACGGCAATGGGCGTATGAGCTGTCGAAGTGTATGACGTGTGGCGTCTGTATGGAAGCCTGCCCGAACGTCAATGACCGCTCCAGCTTCATCGGACCGTTCGCGATATCGCAGGTGCGGTTGTTCAACGCGCATCCGACAGGCGAGATGAACAAGGAAGAACGTCTAGACGCACTGATGGAAGACGGTGGTATCGAGGGCTGCGGTAACTCTCAGAACTGTGTGCAGTCTTGTCCGAAGGGCATCCCGCTAACAACATCGATCGCAGCGATCAACGGGGAGACGACGAAGCACCTGTTCAAGAAATGGTTCACGATGTAAGCTAATCATATCGCCATGATGCTGTACGATGGTGTCGATGACGTTTGATGATGTCGCTGATATGCGATGATGTCGATGATGTCGCTGATATGCGATGATGTCGATGATGTCGATGATGTACGTGATGTACGATTGTATCGATGACGTACGATGATGTCGATGATGTGCGATGACGTATGATGATGTCGCTGATGTACGTGATGTACGATTGTATCGATGACGTACGATGATGTGCAATGATGTGCAATGATGTGCAATGATGTCGATGATGTACGTGATGTACGATTGTATCGATGACGTTCGATGATGTCGATGATGTACGTGATGTACGATTGTCTCGATGACGTTCGATGATGTCGATGATGTACGTGATGTACGATTGTCTCGATGACGTACGATGATGTCGATGATGATGTCGATGATGTGCGATGATGTCGATGATATGCAATCATATGAAGAACAACGACCGACTTTTGGCGGATAGCCAGAGGTCGGTTTTTTATATCAACCTCCATGTGTCTGTTATCTTCTTCTTTTGTGGGCAGAATCCCCGTTATAGCCATTATCCCCATCAGTCAGGGGATGAAGAATTGCGTTGAGTTAGGATTCTGTCCCCTAGCGGCATTATCCCCATCAGTCAGGGGATGAAGAATTGCGTTGAGTTAGGATTCTGTCCCCTAGCGGCATTATCCCCATCAGTCAGGGGATGAAGAGCAATCTATCCGTTGTCTACTTTCCTTCTTTGATCGCCAGATCACTGTGAGAGGGTCGAGGTAAAGAGCCTTCTGTGGTAACGGAACACAGATGCGTTATTTGCTCAAAAAAGACCCTTTTTCAGGGACTAACGGAACCTGGTTCCGTTATTGCGTCGAACTGGGCTGGAAAATCGCTGATTTTCACCGATTAACGCACTCTAGTTCCGTTAGCTCTTGAAAAAATGCTGTTTATGGTTGAATAGCGGAATGTAGTTCCGTAAGCACCTTCCTCCCTCTGTGCTCTGATGAGATCTATGAAGTGAACCCGTGATTGGTATAGTGTGGTCGACCGACCGCCGTCATGCAGCGAAACGCCGCGAGCTGGGAGCTGCGCGATGCGGAACCCAACGACGTGCAGTAGGTCATCCTGTGAGCGGAAGAAGCGGAGTTGACAAATCAAGCTACGATATACCTGTAAATCGAAAAAATAGCGTTCTGCGATATTGACTAGTCAGTCAATATGCTGGTAAACTAGAGTTGACTAGTCAGTCAATCGCTCAATCGCTCAATCGGCAATCGCTCAATCAATCAATTACTCCATCAATCGCTCAATCGGCAATCGGCAATCGGTCAATCGCTCAATCGGCAATCGCTCAATCGATCAATCGATCAATCGCTAAATCGTTCAATCGGCAATCGCTCAATCAGCAATCGCTCAATCGCTCAATCAGTCAATCGCTCAATTCGATCAATCAGCAATCGCTCAATCAGCAATCGCTCAATCAGCAATCGCTCAATCGTTCAATCGGTAATCGATCATGGAATTACAGCCATTAACTAATCTATTAATATGCTTTATGACAGGGAGGGAACCGCATGAAGGCGGTCGATATTCGGCAACTCTCGAAGTACTATGGTAAGTCCAAAGGAATTGACAAGGTGACATTCTCGATCGAGGAAGGTGAGGTGTTCGGCTTTATCGGGCCGAACGGCGCGGGCAAGAGTACGACGATCCGTACCTTGCTGAACTTCATCTATCCGACGAGCGGCGAAGCATCGGTATTCGGAAAGGATATCGTGAAGGATTCGGTGGAGATTCGCAAGTTAGTCGGCTATCTGCCATCGGAGATTCATTACTATGATGATATGAAGGCAGTCGATCTCTTGCGCTACTCGGCAAGCTTCTACGGTCATGTCGATGAGACTCGCATGAAGCGTTTAGCGGAGCGGTTAGATCTGGACCTGAATCGTAAGATCGAGAACCTAAGCTTCGGCAACCGGAAGAAAGTCGGCATCGTTCAAGCCTTGCTACATCAACCGAAGCTGTTGATCTTAGACGAACCTACAGGGGGACTCGATCCGTTGATGCAGCATACGTTCTTCGAGATGTTAGCTGAGGAGCAGCAGAAGGGCGTGACGATCTTCTTCTCCTCTCATATCTTGAGTGAGGTGCAGAAGGTATGCGACCGAGTGGCGATCATCAAGCAAGGCGAACTGATGCAGGTTGAAACGGTTAGTAACTTAACGGGCAGCCGTTTCAAGAATATCACGATCGTGCTAGAGCCTACAGCAGAAGATTATGAGTTCCAGCTAGATGGGATCGTCCACCAGCAGCGCAGTGGTCATGAATATAAGCTGCTGTTCAATGGAGATATTAAATCGTTGCTTCACGAGGTGCAGCAAATTCCACTTCGTGACTTACGTATCGAGGAGCCTTCCTTAGAAGAGGTCTTCATGCATTACTATGAGAAGTGATACGGGGGAGAAGCGTATGATGATATTCAAACGTGAATTCAAGCGGAATATGAAGTCGCTTATCATATGGAGCGCAGCACTGAGCGCATTGGTCATCGTCATGATGAGCGTCTTCACACAGATGTCGGAGCAGGCGGATCTGATCGATCAGCTGATGAGTGCCTACCCAGAAAGCATCCGCAGCGCATTCGGGATGGATACGTTGAACATGGCGACTGTGTTAGGCTTCTACGGTGTGGAAGTGTATACGATGACGACGTTATTCGGCAGTATCTATGCAGCAATCCTTGCGTCGGGCATCCTATCGAAGGAGCAATCCGAGAAGACGATCGAGTTTCTCTTGTCGAAGCCTGTGACGAGAACGCGTGTCATGACAGAGAAGCTAGCCATCGTGATCGTGAATCTGCTGATCTTTCATATCGTCATCATCGGGGTCAGTGCGCTTAGCTTCGTGCTTCTTCAGGATCAAGAGGTGGATTGGGCTCTATTCGCGCTTATGTCTTGTGCGTTATTCTTACTCCATGCGGTGTTCGCAGCTGTTGGTTTCTTCCTCTCGTCATTCATGAACAGAGGGAGGACCGTCATGTCAACAGTGCTTGGGATCGTGCTCATGATGTACTTCATCCATATCGCGGCGGGTCTAGCAGACTCTATCTCCGCGTTGCAATATATCACGCCATTCACCTATGTCGATGCAGCAGATCTATTAGAGACAGGGTCTCTGAACATACTAGCTCTGACGATCATCCCGATCGTCATCGTCGTCGCGATCCTGGCTGCGTATACGATCTATCGTAGGAGAGATATCGCGGTGTAAGTACCGGGACGTATGAAGGTCGCTTACTGCTATATGAAACCATAAGAGTAGAAATCTGAGGTGTCACGATGTACGCTACAGAAGCTTTTGACAGGCTGCCCGATGAGAAAAAACGGCATATCATCCAAATATGTATCAATCTATTCGCAGAGTATGGGTATGACCAGACTTCGACGGACAAGATCGTGCAAGCGGCGGGTATATCCAAGGGGATCTTGTTCCACTACTTCGTCAGTAAGAAGAATCTGTTCTTATATATCGTGCGTTATGTGAGCCGTCTATTAGCCGAGGTAGTGATGGATGGGATATCCGAGGTGGGCGGAGAAGACTTCTTCGAGCGGATCAAGCGTCTAGTCATCGAGAAGCAGCTCGTGCTGCTACAGTATCATAAGGAATCGAAGCTGTGCGCGGATGCGCTCATGAACCCTCCGAAAAATATGGTGAAGGAAATGGAAGAGTTCATGCAAGAGTACTATTCGTTATACAGTCAGAGCCAGTACCAGCTGCTATATCCGAAGCACCTTCTTCCGATCGACCGTTTAAGACCAGGTGTCTCGACCGATCTAGTCGTGGAGATGACACGGATGATCGTCGAGAAAGTGACAGATAAGTATATGCTGATGTACAAAGGTCGCGAGTACGATATCCTGGGTGATCAGGGTCCTTTTCTAGAAGAATTGGATGACTATTTCCGCATTATTCGCCAAGGCGCATTTCGATCATAGTGGGTTGAGGGCAATACCAAGAGACATCTACGTCGAAGGTTTTGCTCTTTTTTTGTCCGATTAAGAGTAAGAGGAGATGCGATAACCTGATAAATTATATATGACATATACCTGACAAAGCATTGATGTTTGATCTTTCGATCTTTATAATAACCATAAGAATAAAAAGTTATATACATCATGCGAAGTGATAAATAATATCTATCATCCTGATAAAGAGAGGTGACCGTTATTGAATCTGAATCAACTAGAAACGTTGTTGGCGATATCCAAGACGATGAGTTTCCGCAAAGCCGGTGAAATGCTGAATTTAACACAGCCAGCAGTTTCAGCACAGGTCAAAAGTCTGGAGGATGAGTTTGGGACGGTACTCATAGACCGAAGCCAACCGGTGACACTCACTGACAGTGGTAAGTTATTTCTAGAGCATGCCGAGAAGATACTAGGTATCGTAAGGGAACTGAAGCAGCGGTTGGCTGATCTGGATGACATCCCACAAGGGCATATTCATCTGGGGACGACAAGCTCGATCGCGATGCAGATCTTGCCCCGCATCCTGACCTATTTTCAGAACCAGTACCCGCTTATTAAGATCACGATCCACTCCATGCCTTCCTCGTTAATCATGGACAGCGTCGATAATGGTGCCATCGACATCGGGATTGCATACTTGTTCGAGCCTAATCCGAATCTGGAATCTTCCGTCCTCTATTATGACTCTTTCGAGCTTGTCGTATCTCCCGAGCATCCTCTCGCATCCAGCCATCATACGACTATCGAAGGATTGAAGGACATCCCCTTCGTCATGCTAACATCCGATACGGCAGCACGAAGATTCATCGATCAAGTGTTCAGTAAGCTCAACATAGAGCCGAATATCGTGATGGAGGTATCTAGTAGTGAAGAAGTGAAGCGGATGGTCGAACTGAATCTTGGGGCCTCGATCATCTCGAATCTGTCCGCAGCTAAAGAGATCAAGCAAGGGACGTTATGCATGGTGAAAGTACAGGAACTGGAGATTAATCACCCGGTTGGAGTAGTGTATAAAGCTGGGAGGTATATTAATACCGCTATGCAACAATTTCTGAAGGACCTGCAAGGCATGTCAGAGGCGGAATTTCTCGGGGAGCGAATGAAGCTCGAAGGAGGTACAGATGAAGTTTGATTATCATACCCATCACGCACGATGCGGTCATGCTGAAGGTTCGATCGTAGACTACATCGAAGCTGCGATCGGATATGGGCTAGATATGATCGGCATCTCCGATCATTCTCCGTACTTCGGGAGTGACCAGGATCATCCCCATCCGGATATCGCGATGGCAGCAAGTGAATTCCCGAACTATGTCCGAGAAGTGTTAGAGCTGAAGCAGCGATATGAAGGGAAGATCGAGGTGTTGCTCGGTGTCGAGTCGGATTTCTTCCCTGAGCATCTAGCAGCATATAAGCGAGAATATGCGAAATACCCATTCGACTACATCATCGGCTCTGTGCATCGCTCGGATAAGATCAGTATTTTCAACAAGAATCGATGGAAGAACCTATCGAAGCAGCAGCAGAAAGCTCAGAAGGATCGTTATCTCGATCTCATCGCCCAGTCAGCAAAGAGCGGCATGTTCGATATACTCGGCCATATCGATGCGATGAAGGCGAACTATCCCGCCTTCAGTGAGATTCAGACGGAGGCGGTGGACCGGACGCTGCAACTGATCGCAGAGCATGATGTTGCGATCGAGATTAATACATCTGGTAAGACGAAGCTCGTAGGTGGGTGGTATCCTTCGGATGAGATACTAGAGAGGGCGCTGTACTATGGGGTGAAGGTTACATTCGGATCAGATGCGCATATACCTTCTCGTGTCGGGGATGAGTGGGAGCTCGTACGACGCAGACTTCTAGAGCTCGGATTCGAGGAATGGGCATATTTTAAGGCACGCAAGAGGTATATGGTTAAGCTGTAACAAAAAAAAGTGACCTGCCAACGGGGCAGGTCGATCACTTTATTTATTAAAAGGGGGTCTTGCTTATTATCATAACCCCTGAACATTATGAGACTGTTTCAGTAATATTTCATTTGTGTAACAAAAAAGCGTGAGGGTAATCATGTGTGTACACATAGTCGGATATGCGTTATAATGAAAAAAATCGACAAATTTATGACTCGATGTCATGAGAAATGAGGTTCGGGAATGAAAGCTGAGTACATAAACCCCTTTCTAGAATCAGCGCGAGTAGTGATCGAACAAGTGGTCAACGTCAAGCCGACTACTGGACAGCTAGGTATCAAAGATGTCAAATTCATCGAGAAGTACATATGGATTCAGATCGGCATATCTGGTCATATGAAAGGCGATATCGTATTCGGATTACATGAAGAGGTGGCGCTTCGTCTCGTATCTGCTATGATGGGCGGCTTCCAGATCACACAGCTCGATGAGATATCGCAAAGCGCAATATCCGAACTAGGGAATATGATCAGTGGTAATGCATCGACCATGTTATACAACCAAGGGGTTAAGGTTGATATTACACCACCTAAGATCGTACTTGCGGCTAATGCAGCCGGTTTTACCCCTAAGCAAGCGCTTACAATCCCGCTTCGGATCGGAGAGATCGGGGATCTTGATATTCAAGTGCTGATTACATAGTACCAAGTACGAATGATACGGTGTGTCTCGCATACAGGATCGTCGCGATCTGCTAAGTCGCTGACGTACTGACGGATAGTTGGAACATTACGATCATATGAGTGATAACAGGAAGCTCTGTTGGGGCTTCTTTCTTTTTTGGTCTAATTGCGGTATGCTTTTGTCATCATAAGGTTGAACGGGGTATGGAGATGGGAAAAGATCTGTCAGGTAAGATCGTATTCATCACGGGTGCATCGAGCGGGATCGGCGCAGCCACGGCGAGGTTGTTCGCGGAGCGGGGAGCGATCGTCGTGGTAAGCGCTCGGTCGATGGACAAGCTAGAGCAGCTCCGTGTTCATCTGGGTGAGCGATCAGCGGCTTATCAGCTTGATGTGCGGGATGAACAGGCTGTGCAAGAGGTGATGGGTGAGGTCGTTGGGACATACGGTGGGATCGATGTGCTCATTAACAACGCCGGCTATGGAATGTTCGATTATATGGAGAACATGGCACTCGAGAGAATCGAGGATATGTTCGATACGAACGTGATGGGCGTGATCCGATGCTCGAAGGCCGTGCTGCCTCATATGAAGAACAGAGGAGCAGGCCATATCATCAACGTCGCATCGATCGCGGGTAAGATCCCAACTGCCAAGTCGGCTGCGTATACGGCGACGAAGCATGCGGTGCATGGCTTCACTCATGCGTTGCGGATGGAGCTGAAGGGAAGTGGGGTCGATGTGTCAGCGGTGAATCCTGGACCTGTCCAAACATCGTTCTTCAAGATCGCAGACCCGAGTGGACAATATCTGGAGCAAGTAGGGCGCTTTGTGGTCACAGCGGAGCAGGTCGCCAGAGCGATCGTCCAGCTGGTCGATAAACCGCGTATGGAAGTGGACGTGCCTCGATATCTTGGAACGGGTGCACAGCTGTATCGAGCCTTCCCGCGACTGTTGGACCGAGTGCTACATCGCTTAACGAATCGTAAATAGACGAAGCTAAGGATAGCAAGCAAGATCAATAGATCGAAAAGGTAAACATCGGAAAGCCGTATGAGGGAAAACCTCTGCCAGCCTGTCAACGACATATCTTATATCTAAGCCCGATATGCGCCCCCCAAAAAAAGCTAATCAGTAATCATCCATTTCCGAATCACCATAAACAGAGGAGGTCAAGCGGGGATCATGGAACGACCATCAAGCAACCACCAGTGTGCTGAGGAGATCCTCATCGAGAAACGACGCATCCGTTCTCCGGCCCGAGATGTCCATGCTTATCTCATCACCTACCGCAGTCAGGGTCATGCCGTTCAGGGATATTACATGCGACCAGCTGCTCCCGGCAGCTATCCGACGATGATGTATTGCCGCGGTGGGATTGGCCGAGTAGGTATGGTGACTTTATCTCGCATCCTACCTGCGGTAACGCGTGGGTTCGCAGTATTCGCTCCATTCTACCGGGGGACGAGGGGGGCAGAAGGTCGAGATGAGTTCGGAGGAGAGGATCGTCACGATGTGTATGCGGCACTTAAGCTTCTGCGTAGCTTCGACGAGACTTCGCCAGATGGGACGATCGTCATCGGCTTCTCACGCGGCTCGATCAACGCGATGCTGGCTGCCCGTGATTGTCCAGAGGTCGGTGGAGCGGTCATCTGGTGCGGAGTCAGTGATCTGCTGCTGACCTATGAGGAGAGGGTCGATCTACGACGTATGTTGAAGCGAGTCGTCGGACATCCTGCGAAGCATAGGGAACGATATGAGGAACGGTCTCCGATCTGTTGGATCGATCAGGTGAACGTCCCTGTGCTTATCATCCATAGTAACCTAGATGAGAATGTGAGCATGCGTCACGCCGTTCAACTGGCCAAGGTGATGGAGGAACAGGAGCGAACACATGAACTGTTGATATATGACGGCCAGCCGCATCGGTTCTCACCAGAGATGCTGGAGAAGGCATGGGACGATATCAGTAGCTGGTCGAGGAAGGTCGTTCACGAATGAATGTAACGGAGGCAGGAATATGACGAATCGTTTTGAAGAACTGTTGATCGCAGATGATCTTATTCGCGTCCTAACAGAGGACGGCATAACGGAACCTACCGCGATACAACGAGCAGCGATACCGTTAGTAGGAGAAGGCCGAGACGTGATCATACGCTCGCATACAGGAACAGGGAAGACGCTAGCATACTTGCTCCCGATCATCCAGCGGATCGATGCAGGGATTCAGGGTGTACAAGCGGTCGTGATCGCACCGACGCAAGAGCTCGCGATGCAGATCGTTCGTGTCGCGGAGAAGCTCGGACAGGCGAGACAGATTCGAGCACTTGGACTGATCGGTGGCGCTTCGCTTAAGCGGCAAGTGGAGAAGCTGAAGGAGCATCCGCAGCTCGTCGCAGGGACGCCGGGTAGGCTGATGGAGCTGCTAGAGCTGCGGAAGCTCAAGCTGCATCAGACTAGGGTGATCGTGACGGATGAGGTCGATCAAGTGTTCCAGCTCGGTGAACAAACGACGGTCGAACGGATCTTGAATGGGGCGCTACGCGACCGACAGCTCATCTTCGTCTCGGCTACGATACCGAATCAGTTGGAAGCTGTCGTCGATCGCTGGATGGCCGATCCGGTGCGTATCGATGAAGCTGGCGAGGAGCGGACAGCTTCGAGTCTCGAGCATGCCTACTTCGTCTGTCAGCCGCGCGAGCGTACGGATCAAGCGATCCGGTTAGTCCGTCATTACGCGCCTCGAGCCGCGATCCTGTTCGTCACACATAGTGAGGAGATCGCAGAGCTGACAGAGAAGCTGAAGTATAACGGGATACAAGCCGATGCGTTGTATGGCGATCAGCCGAAGATCGAGCGTACGGCGGTTCTGGATCGGCTGCGTAACGGGAAGCTTCAGGTGCTCGTCGCGACAGATCTCGCTGCGCGCGGGATTGATATTCCGCATCTGTCTCATGTCTTCTCGTATCATCCGGCAGCGGATGCCGATGCCTACGTACATCGGTCAGGTCGGACTGGCAGGATGGGGAAGCGCGGCACGGCAGTATCGATCGTCACACCGCAAGAGTTGTTCATCATACGCAAGTTCGAGAAGCAGCTCGGGATCGAGATCAAGCCGAAAGAGCTGTACTTCGGACGCATCGTCGATCCGGGTAAGAAGAAGGTCATGAAAGCTTCGCAAGCGCGTGTGTCAGCTGAGAAGAAGCCTGAGCCCGATCGACCGCCGAAGAAGCGGAAGTCTGACAGTAAGAATAAAGGCGCCCCGCGTTGGCTGAAGGATAAGAAGTAGGAGACGGATCCGTCGGCGGATTATGCTTGCATGGATATGTGACTGGTGAGTGGGTGCAGCAGAAGAACCTTCTCAGATGAGGTGGCCTAGTGTCACCTTTTTTGTGTTTCATAGAAAGGAATGTATAAACGCCCGACCCTAATATATGGTATTATGGTGCTGTATGGAAATGGCATGGATTAAGACACATGGTACCATTAGTGGGAAGCAATTGTGCAAAGGAGAAGTGAAGGTTCTAATGAAAAGAATGACAGCTATCATCATCATAACCAGTTATATATTGCTCTTCACGGGGTGTACGAATCCAATTGACCCCCCGTATCAGTTGGGTAATCATCCGATCAACGCTAAATTTGGGTTTACTGTACAAGATGGGGAATGGCTGTATTACATGGGTCGGGATAATCAGATATCCAGAACGAATGGGACCGTGAATGAGACATACGATCATACGTATGGGCGAGGACTTAATGCATACGGTGATTATATCTATTTCATACCTCTTGCCAAAGGATACGGAGGAAATAATGGAATATATAGGGTTCACAAGGAAAATCCCACTCAGATTGATCCCTTGATCCAAGATGCACATATCGGCACTTTAATGATCATCAATGATCATCTGTACTACTCGCGTTCTGGAGGTCTGTATCGAGCAGATCTAGATGGGCAGGAAGAGAAGAGGATACTGAAAGCGACAATTAATGATTTCCAATTTTATGAGGGTTGGCTATACGTTGCTGTGGCTGACGGAGGAAAGGTACTACAACTATCACCAGATGGTAAAACAGTCAGAGAACTAAGAACGGAGGATGGATTACTGGTATTGACGACAATATTTATGATATCCGATGATTGGATTTATTTCCGAAGTCGAAGCGATGAGATCAATGAGCGGTATAGAGGTGAAGGCTCGCCAATAAAGGATGATCATATATATAGAATGAAATTAGACGGTTCGAAACTGGAGTATTTAACGGAAGGCGATACTTTAGCCCTCGTTGGCGAAGGTCCGTATATTTATTATATGATTCGAGCCCAGGACGAGCAAAGACAACTGATCCGTATGCATGTAGATACAGGAGAAAAAACGGTCCTATATCAGGGGGAACAGTATTTTTCTTGGGGAAACCAAATTGGTGATGATATCTTTTTTATCCATTGGGGAACCGATCCCGGTGAAACATCTGCGATCTACCAAACAACACAAAATGGGGAAAAGCTGGAGGTGTTCATAGAATAGATCTGTGAACGGCTGTTGTCGTAAGGAGCGTACTTCGAGTTGAGCGTGCCGGCGTGGCATCAGTACAGCATCGGCCAAGCTGGTGAGGTTATGAGTGGATAGAATAGGTATTCAGTCTGGGTGACGGTTGCGGTGTGGGGCTGTCGCCTTATTTTATGCTATGACCCTCGTAAAGCTCCATCTCGCTTCGATAGATATGGTGAATCAACCAACTGAAGCGAGGAGGAATAATAATGAATCGAAGCATGATCCGACGAATGACGATCACCCTGCTGGCGCTGTTTATGATGCTGGCAAGTGCCGTTCCAGCACTAGCTGACGGTAAAGGTAATGGACATGGTAAGGGAAAAGGTAACGGTAACGTCAGTAAATTCCAATTAGAGGTAAGAGGTAACGGTAACGGGTGGGGAAATGGAAAAGGTAAGCTGGAATTCAAGCTGGATTTTGATGATGTGAATGTGGAAGCGGAATGGGCCCGTAAATATATCGCCAGCCTAGCAGCCAAGAAAGTATTCGAGGGATATACGGATGGTACTTTCCAGCCGAACAAGCCTGTGACGCGCATCGAAGCGGTTACGGCTGCGGTAAGACTCATGGGGCTGCGAGAAGAAGCGAGCGATCCGGATAACTGGAATGTTGATATTCAATTCGACGATGAGAAGCAGATCCGCATGAAGCATAATTGGGCAGTCGGATATGTCGTCGTCGCGCAAGAGGAAGGGCTGTTCGATGAACGGGATGGTAAGCTTCAGCCTCAGAAAGCAGCAGACAGACTGTGGGTGACGGAGCTGCTCATCAGAGCACTCGACCTCGAAGCAGAAGCTCAAGCGAATCTGCATGCGAAGTTAGACTTTAAGGATAGTGATGAGATACCAGCAGGACTGCTCGGGTATGTGAAGGTTGCTCTAGATAAAGGGATCATCACGGGATATACGAACGGTACGTTCAAGCCGAATAAGCCGGTCACCAGAGCCGAACTCGCCGCGATGCTAGAGCGAGCAGAAGGTAGCTTGCCCGAGGAAGAGGATGAGGACAGCAGCGATCAGGACGCGAGTGGAGTGATCGTATCAGAGGTATCGAATCATACGCTAATCTTACAGAAGGATGGGAATATCCAAGTATACGCGCTCGATCCGAATGCATTCGTGTTCCGGGACGGGAAGAAAGTATCCATAACGAGTCTGCAGGTTGGCGATACCGTATTTGTGCGCAGTTATCATCATCTCGTTATCTTCGTAGAGGTCATCAAACAAGCGGAGGAGAAAGTAGAGCCGTTCACGAAGACAGGCTATCTGCATGCCATGACGTTCGATGAGAAGGGGAAGATATCCGCCATAACGATCTCTGAGTCGCTGCTCGATACGGCGAATAAGTACATGTATATCGTAGATAAGGATGTCGTGATCGAAGGCAAGGTGAATGAGCTGCAGCAAGGTCGGATCATCACGCTAGAAGGCGAAGATATGGTCGTGAAGAAGATTAAGATCGGGGATCAAACCTTCCGTCTACAAGGCAAGCTGGCTTATGTCACGCTGAACTCCGACGGACAGATCGCGACCATCGCGATCCGTCATTCGGTCAACGGTAACACGCAAACCTCGATCTATAGCGTGTCCAGCGATGTTCGCATCACGGGTAACTTAACCTTGCTTGGAGAAGGGCAGGACGTGACGATATCGGGAACGTATCAAGTGATCACGGAGATCGTCATCGGAAGCTAGTCGCGGTTGGATGGTTCGAATAGGGGAAGGGCACTCGTGCAACCGTACACGGGTGCCCTTCTCGTTACTTAGAGCTCATCGTTCTTGAATACGAACTTCTCGAACACGTGCTTGACTCCCTCGTCATCGTTCGTCCGTGTGACATAGTCCGCCACATCCTTCAGTGCTGGAACGGCATTGCCCATCGCCACACCGAGCCCTGCAGCCTGCAGCATCTCCACATCGTTCCAGCTGTCTCCGATCGCGATGACGGAATCCATCGGACAGTCGAAGAGATCAGCGAGTACGTGGAGTGCATGGCCTTTCGTTCCTTCGGGATGGATGAACTCTAGGAAATTTGGCTTCGACTTTGTGATGTGTACCCGATCGCCGAACATTGCTTCGAACTGTGGCTTTAGTAGATCGAGCCGTGCAGGCTCGTCGATGATGATCATCTTCGTCTGCGGGAGCTGGGCGAGTTTATGAATCTCTGGTTCGATCGTATAGGGTACATTGGATAACGCGCAGTAGTCGAGTAACTTTTGATTGATCTTTTTGGCATATAATTGATCATTGTGGTATGCTTGAATATGGAGGTTGTGCACGTCACAATAGGCGAACAACGACTCCGCTATATCTGTCGGTACATGGCGTTCATAGAGGATCCGTTCATCTAATGCGGTCTTGATGAGGGAGCCTTGGTATGTGATGAGCGGTACATTCAGCTGTAGTTGTTTGGCGATCGCTTGGGCGGACGCATACATCCGGCCTGTAGCGAGTGTCACATGGACACCTTGTTCGACTGCTTTGTGTATCGCTTCCGAGGTACCAGTTGTGACTCGCTTATCGTCTGTGATGAGGGTGTCGTCGATGTCGATCGCGATGAGTTTGTACATAGGTTTTCTCCTTTACTCCTCTAGTATTTTTATTCTTATTCTAACATACTTTGAAGTAACGGACTTATAGATTCTGGATGGCACAGGAGTTGAAGCTGCTGGATGCAGAAGATTAGGAAGTCAGTCAAAGAGTGGGGCGTCAGTCTGATCATCGCATTAGCGATCGTCTTATTCATGTTTACTTTCGTCGCCCAACCGGTCAAGGTCCCCACCGGCTCGATGGAGCCGACCGTGATGACGAACGATCTATTAATCATGGAGAAGATCAGCAGATATTGGCGTGATTATGAATTCGGTGACATCCTCGTGTTCTATCATGATCCGGATAATCTGGGCGGGGAGTTATACCTGAAGCGGCTGATCGGGTTACCCGGTGATACGATCGAAGTGAGGGACGGCAAACTGTATCGTAACGAGCGGCTAGCGGATGAACCCTATCTGAATGGCCTGATGATGAATGGTAGGTACGGTCCGATCGTGGTGCCAGAAGGTCACTATTTCTTCATGGGGGATAATCGGAATCGCAGCCACGATTCGCGGCGTTGGGTGAATACGTTCGTACCGATCGATGAAGTGAAAGGAAAGGCGTTCTTCCGATATCTTCCGCTGGATCGCTTCGGAACCATCGATTAGGGCGATGAGTGACAGTCAGTATACATACGAAGAAAGAGAATAGAAGCCGGCTTACCTGCACGATGTGCGGATTAGCCGGCTTCTGCTTCTTGGATGGGGACGGACTGCTAGGGCTAGTATTCCGTTAGCTCGACTGAGAGGTCTGAATGCCGTCACCTGTCCGTGAGTCCTCATATCTAGATCAGGCGAATCATCACAGGTCTGAGTCGTACGATAGGCGTCGTCTGATTGCTTCGTCCGATCCTGATCAGGCGATTCATAACTGGACCGTGTCGCCTGTCTGTGCTTCCTATATCCTGCTTAGTCGATCTTCATCACGCCACCGGTGCTAGCCGATGTGACGAGCTTCGAGTATCGAGCGAGGTAACCAGTCTTCACCTTCGGCTCGAAGCCTGCCCAGTTCGCCTTGCGCTGAGCCATCTCTTCATCGCTGATCATGAGTGTGATCGTCCGGTTGTTCATGTCGATCTCGATCGTATCACCGTCTTCGACGAATGCGATCGGTCCGCCTTCGGCTGCTTCTGGCGAGATATGCCCGATGCTGATGCCACGCGATGCGCCTGAGAAGCGACCGTCAGTGATCAGCCCGACCTTCGTGCCGAGCCCCATGCCGACGATCTGGGACGTAGGTGCGAGCATCTCTGGCATACCTGGACCACCCTTCGGTCCTTCGTAGCGGATGACGACGACATGTCCTTCCTTGACCTTGCCCCCAGCGATACCTGCCAGCGCGTCCTCTTGAGATTCGAAGCAGATGGCTGGACCTTTATGGTAGCCGCCGACGGATGGATCGACTGCTCCGACCTTAACGATGCTACCGTTAGGTGCTAGGTTGCCGAACAGTACAGCGAGTCCACCGCGCTCGGAGTGCGGGTTATCGATCGGATGGATCACATTCGTATCTTGGATCTCGCATCCCTCTACATTCTCGCGGATCGTCTTGCCCGTCACGGTGATACATTCGCCGTTCAGAGCACCTTCTTTTTTCAATAGCTCGTGTAACACTGCGCTCACTCCACCAGCACGATGGACGTCTTCGATATGATAATCGGAAGCCGGTGCGATCTTCGACAGATGAGGTACGCGTGCCGCAACTTCATTGATCCGTTCGATCGGATATTCGAAGCCCGCTTCATGTGCCAGTGCGAGCGTGTGCAACACCGTATTCGTCGAACCGCCCATCGCCATATCCAGCGCGAATGCGTTGTCGATCGCATCGATCGTGACGATATCACGCGGCTTCAGGTCTAGCTCGATCAGCTTCATGAGCTGCATCGCGGATTCTCTCACAAAATCCTTACGCTTCGGATCGACAGCTAGGATCGTGCCGTTACCAGGAAGGGCTAGACCAAGTGCTTCAGCCAGGCAGTTCATCGAGTTCGCGGTGAACATACCCGAGCAAGAACCGCATGTCGGACATCCGTACATCTCAAGCTCGCGCAAGCTGTTATCGTCGATCAGGCCTGACTGGTAAGCACCTACACCTTCGAATACAGATGTCAGGGAGATCGCACGACCATCGCTCGTACGTCCGGCTTTCATCGGACCGCCACTGACGAATACGGTCGGGATGTTAACGCGAAGTGCGCCCATCATCATCCCTGGGGTGATCTTGTCGCAGTTCGGGATACAGACCATGCCGTCGAACCAGTGAGCGGATACGACTGTCTCTAGTGAATCCGCGATGATCTCACGGCTTGGTAGAGAGTAGCGCATGCCGATATGTCCCATGGCGATGCCGTCATCAACACCGATCGTGTTGAATTCGAACGGTACGCCACCTGCTTCACGGATCGCGTCCTTGACGATCTTGCCGAACTCTTGCAGATGCACGTGGCCGGGAACGATATCAATGTATGAATTGCACACGGCAATAAACGGTTTATCGAAATCTTCTTCACCAACGCCAGCAGCACGTAGCAAGCTACGGTGTGGCGCGCGGTCAAAGCCTTTTTTGATCATGTCTGATCGCATCTTCTTCGCAGCCATTCGCTTCATTCCTCCAATATAGATAGATACATGCCTCTATCAAGTTTAACATAATCAAGATGTGAGTGAAATAGATTGCTCTATGGGAAAGGCAGATGTGGACCTGACGGGGGTGGGCTGCTCTCTCTCGAAGTAAATTCGAATCATAGAGGGAAAGGCATATGTGGACTGACGGGGGTAAGCTGCTCTCTCTCGAAGTAAATTCGAATCATAGAGGGAAAGGCAGATGTGGACCTGACGGGGGTGGGCTGCTCTCTCTCGAAGTAAATTCGAATCATGCCGATAGCAATAGGGAAGCGGATCGAAGATAGGTTGGAAAATAGGAAAGATATGATGTGTGAGGGAGTGTATAATAGAGGTGATGGGCGAAGTAAATTGATAGTTGGTAGATGTGAACGTGTTGAATGAATAGGATGCTAAGGGAGGCAATTCGATGAACATCTTTATCACTGGTGCGAATAGAGGTCTTGGGTTAGCTATTGCCCAGGCAGCGACCGAACGAGGGCATACTGTATTAGCAGGAGTAAGATCGGTACATACAGGGTTGGAGGAGTTGAACAAGCTGGAGTCTGAGGCTCCGGGGAAAGTCATCCCAGTTCAACTGGATGTGACGGATGAGGACAGTGTGAGACGTGCGGCAGAACTAGTGACGACTCGCTATGGTAGGCTGGATGTCATCGTGAATAATGCAGCGATCTTACTCGGTCGCGATCAAACGATCGAAGAAGTTGATATGCAGATGATGGTGGAGTCGATGGATGTTAATCTGTACGGGCCGATGCGTGTCGTGAAGCACTTCCTGCCACTGATGCGTAAGAGTGGAAGCGGCTTCATCATGAATATCAGCTCGGAAGCAGGAAGCTTCCATCGTGCATATGGGAAAGATTATTCCTATGCGATATCGAAGGCGGCGCTCAATCTATTCACCCAGCGCTTGCATGTCGATCTGTCGTCATCCGGTATTCGTGCGCTCGCTGTGCATCCGGGCTGGATGCGCACCGATATGGGGGGGCCAAGCGCGCATCTCGATCCGATGGAATCAGCCGTGGCGATCCTGGATCTGATCGAGGGCAAGCAGGAGGCGGAGATCGATCCGTTCGCGTTCGTAGACTATACGGGGAAGTCCTTTCCGATCTGATGGTGTAGATGCTCGGCCGAGCGCGTTCAGCACCGCGAAGCTCCCCGTGACGCGGTGGTCGCTGACCCGAGCATCGTGAGAGTCAGCGAAGAAATGGCGGTCGTAGAAGGCTGAGAGCCGAATAAATCGTGTCTCAGCGAAGAACCGCCGGTCGTAGATGGTTGAGAGCCGAATAAATCGTGTCTCAGCGAAGAAACGGCGGTCGTAGAAGACTGAGAGCCGAATAAATCGTGTCTCAGCGAAGAAACGGCGGTCGTAGAAGGCTGAGAGCCGAATAAATCGTGTCTCAGCGAGGAAACCGGCGGTCGTAGAAGACTGAGAGCCGAATAAATCGTGTCTCAGCGAAGAACCGCCGGTCGTAGATGGTTGAGAGCCGAATAAATCGTGTCTCAGCGAAGAAACGGCGGTCGTAGAAGGCTGAGAGCCGAATAAATCGTGTCTCAGCCGACATATCTCTGCGACCGGCAGCTATGAGCCGACTGAAAAATGGCCGATACGGGAGGCGGTGAAGCCCTCGTGTCGGCCATTATCATCTATGCAATAGCATCAAATTAAGCGTATGCTCGTCATCACTTACTCTCGAGATCCTTCACGCCTTGGTAGACCATGTTGTATAGATCCTCTAGATACTCTTCCTCGATACATGAGAAGGCGATGCGTAGATCCGTGCGACCAAGCGCGATCGTACCGATACCATAATGTTCAAGTAGATGGATACGCAACGTCTCGGCCTCCACCGTCTTCAGCTTCAAGCACATGAAATACCCGGAGTTAAACGGGTAGTAATCCCATGCGTCGTCATAGCGGCCGCTATCTAGCAGGGCCTTCACCTTATTCGCACGGCCTTTCATCAGGGCATATTTCTCAGAACGCTGAGCCTCGAACTCAGGTGATCTGAGTGCATGAAGGACGAAGGTCTGGGAAGGATGCGGTCCGCTCGAGATCGTCGCTCGGATGATGCCGAGTGTCTTCTGTTCTAGTACATCCAGCGCAGCTTGGTTGGCATAGGAGTATGTGATGAAGCCGACGCGGAACCCCCATACATATTCTTCCTTTGTTGCGCCGTCTACCTTAACCGCTAGGACACGATCATGTAGTCCGCTAAGTTGCGAGAATAACGATTCATGCAATGACGAATCTTCGAAGAATAGACCGAAGTATGCATCGTCGGTAACGACGACTACCTTAATGCCGGCTTCCGCACCTGCACGAATCGCTGCGACGATCGCTTCGCCTTCCTGCTTGCCTGGTGTGTAGCCTGTCGGATTATTCGGGAAGTTGAGGATGACGACAGCTTTACCTGATTCTTGTTGGGCCAGGATCGCTTCCTTTAAGCCTTCAGCATTGAACGTGTCCTGTTCATTATACAGCGGGTAATAGACGAGCTTCGCGCCGCGACGAACCGCAAAGGTCAGCTCATAATTCTCCCAATTCTTATCTGGATAGATCACTGCATCACCAGAGTCAACGAATAGATCGGCTACGATGCTAAGCCCATGAGTCAGTGCATTCGTTGCGATCGGTTTGCTTAGCGGTTTGCCAGCTAGTGATGGGTTGTCTTGCAGCATCTTGCTCATCCACGCTTCACGCAGCTCAGGCTTACCAGCCGGTGGAGCATATCCGTATAGATCTTTCGGCTCATATGCGGATAATGTATCTTGTATGACCTTCAGGTGCATTGGCTTGCCTTGCTCGGTCGCGATCCCGATCGTGGCGTTATATTTATGCGCTTTTTTGCCAGCTTCTGCAGATTGGTTCAAGATGCCTTCCTTAGGAAAGTAGATCTGCTTGCCGAGTTCGGACAACATATCGTAGATATTCGGGGCTTCCTTGTGCAAGGCTTCATTCAATGACACAGCTTGAGGGTTCATTATCATTTCATCCTTCCATATCATGGTCCATATGATGTACATGGAGTACGTGTATCTGACTCCCATTAGGTAGAAAAACAAGGATTATTATAACATCATCCAACCACATTCGTCACTGCACTTATCAACATATTCGCTCACACAGTTGCGAGCTGAGATACGTAGACATCATCGGGTTTTACCCGAGCTAAAGATACGTAGGTATCACCGGATTTCATCTTAGCTGAGATACGTAGGCATCAGCCAGATTTCATGCGAGCTGTAAACGTAGGCATCATCGGGTCTTATCCTTATACCACAACGCGAGCCTGCTACGACCGACGCATCGTGCCGAGCGACTCGCCCATCTTCACACGCAGATTAACCATCAGATCACGACGAGGCTCGAACTTGCCGTTCTCGAGCAACAAGACGACGGTTGAGCCGAACTCAAAATAGGCAAGCTCGTCTCCTTTCGCGACGACGTTCGGTAACGGATCAACGTAACGTATACTGCTCACGTTCAACGCGCCTACCTTGACGACGGCGACCTCTCCCATGTCCCCACGAATATATGTAACGAGCCGCTCATTACGGCTCAGCACACGTCTTAACCGGCGCATCCCATAATCATTCACAGGATACGTCTTGCCAGGAATATGCTCGCGCTCTACGAGCTTACCACCGCATGGCGCGTGTATGCGATGATAGTCAGATGGACTTAGATACAGCACGATGTAGAAGCCATGCTCGTAATTGACGACACGTGGGGAACGGTTCAACAGTTCCTCCAACGTATAGTCTTGGCCTTTCACATTCATGAGCTGACCGTCCTTGATCTCACCAGCGCCAGTGATGAGCGCATCGACCGGACTGATGACCGTATCAGCGGCTTCGTCGACGATTCGGCTGCCCGGCTTAAGTCGGCGTGTGAAGAACTCGTTCAGCGACTCGTATTGGTCGATCGTCTTCTCCGCTTCTTCTGCTGGAATGGCATACGTTCGAATGAATCGGTGGATCATCCTTCTGCTATACCGCGATCTGGCGATCCTACCAGTCGTTCTGGATATGAACTTGCGGGAGCTTAACTCGGTTAATAAGCGAAATATGGTTCTGAACAACACACTCACCCCATAGCGCTATCTTGACATATCTGGATGTTGGAATCAACAGTCATTGTACGCTATGTCTAAGCATGTCGATTCATGTGCGCGCTACGTCCGTAGCTGATCGGCTGATGATAGACAGCCGCCCACGCCTCCGTCAGACCACCCTCCTGAAAGCTATACCGCAGATCTCTACAATTACACTCGATAAACATCGGAAACCCTTGTGGCGTGATGCCGATATCAAGCCCTATATCAGCGAGGTTCACGAGATGCTGTCCGAGATGAGCCGCAACACGAAGCGCGAGTGCTTCCACATCTCTATGCACGGTGAACGGGTCAAGAGAAGGATTCGCCTGCAGTAGATGCTCGAGGGTGTATACGGTACCGCCTTGTGCGACGTTCGTTAGGAATAAATTAGCGGGTGCCGCCTTGCCGACGATCCCGGTCACCTGCCATGCGCCTGTGGAATCACGCTGTACAGAGACTCTTAGATCGAACGGACGATCCATATATGTGGCAAGTGGAATCCGTTGCTGTACGAGATAACGTTTCCGCAGGATAGCGCGACGCAGGACTGCTGGTAGCTTACTCGTGGCTTTGGCGGCCAGCCATCTACGAGGACGACGCTGACTGCGGTAACGGAGTCTCCATGCTGCTCCATGCTTCTGCAGCTTCATGATGCCGCGACCGATACTACCGTTGCTCGGCTTGATGATCAGCGCATCATACCGCCTCATCATCGCACGTATTCGGGATGTCGTCGCGATATGTGTCTCAGGCAAGTGTGGACGTAGCCGTTCATCTTTCCATAGTAGTTGATGGATGAACCATTTGCTGTAACGGGTGTGCCGATTGTAGATGAAGTATCCCGCTTCATGGAGCCTAGCAAGCTTCCGCTTCGCCTCACGAGTCAGGTGGATCGCCCGGTTATGGATGACTGCTGGAAGTGGGATAAGCTGCACCCGATAGCGCCGAGATCGTGAATCGAGAAGGATCGCTTTCACATGACGATGCCTCAGCGATATATCGCGTAATCTGAAATAGCAGACCTGGCAATTCAGACGCAACGCGGCATGCTCATATAGATGAAGCGCTTCATGTTGCGTCTTGCCCCTCATGATGCCGTTATACGTCCGATCATTCAACAAGACACCGATGGTTGGTTGATCCATAGTAGAACCCTCGCTTTCGGATCATGTTTCATTCAGCATATGCCCGCCATAGTGTGGACGTATGGATAGGTATAATGGAGGTTCGTCTATTTTACTCACTGTCCTGCATAAACAGCTATACGATATTACGAACCCTCTTGTTAGGGTCACTAGCTTAGCCAGTCATCATAGAAGTCCTAGATATCGCGAGGTGAGATAGGTGGTTATCGATATAGCAGTTGTCACGCCGGGACAGTTCGCAGCAGCGACAGACCGGTCTAGCTCGGTAGAGCGAGTAGTCGGGGAGACGACGATAAGGCTGGCGCAAGATCGATATCGGATCACGGTATATAGCAGGCGAACAGGCGACACCCCATCGGAGGAGCAGATCGGGAGCGTCATTCATAGACGGATCAGAGCTCCCAGTCGACTGTCCTATATACGGCAAGTCACCCGCCTCATAAGCCGGAGTAAGCCGGATATCATCCAGATCGAGAATCGCCCCTCGATGATGAAGCTGTTCCGCTATCGCTTTCCGCGAACAGCGCTCATCCTGTCGTTGCATTCAACGACCTTCGTCCAGCCACGAGTCTACGGGCGACGCGCGCTGCAATCTAGCTTCCGCTATGCGGATCACATCGTCGTGAATAGCGAATTTCTCGCTGGGTGGCTAAGAGACAGGTTCAGAATATCGGGGAATAAGCTTCATGTATGCCACCCCGGCGTCGACACGGAACGATTCGTGAGCAGATATACGAGACAAGGCCGCGAACAGGCAGAGCAACTACGAGATGAGCTAGGTTATCGAGATAAGAAGGTCATCCTGTTCATGGGGCGTCTCATCCCGATCAAGGGAGTTCATCATATCCTAGATGCCCTACCGGCTGTCGTCTCAGAGCATGAGGATGTGGTGCTCGTCGTCTGTGGCAGTGCGAGGTATGGCTCGGATCGATTAACCCCATATGTCCGTAGATTGCATCGTCAAGGTAACAAGCTGCCTCGTCATGTGAGATTCATACCGTATGTGGCGCACTCGACCGTACCTGTATGGTATCAAGCGGCGGATGTCGTCGTCTTGCCTTCAGCGAGGGAGGAAGCATTCGGTCTGGTGAATGTCGAAGCACTAGCTTGCGGAGCACCCGTCGTATCGACGCGATCCGGGGGGATCGTGGAGATCATCGAGCATGGTGTGAACGGCTGGCTGCTCGAGCCGTCCGATCTCCGGCGACAACTCGCTCCAGCGTTGAACTCGCTGTTGCACGATCGACAGAAGAGGGAGCAGCTAGGAAGGCAAGGGGCGATCCACGTCAACCAGAGATTCAGATGGGAGCATACGGCTCACCAGTTCGCAGAAGTTTATGAGGCATGTCTGATCGATCGTCAGCAGGGGAGACGGAGGATGTCTTAACCCATAGATTATCTGTCAAGCCCATTCTCTCCCCCGACTAGTACGAGTGCCGTTGCGTGTGTTGTCGCATCACATACACTAGGAAGGACACTCGGCTAACGGGCTAAGGAAGGGAGGCACTGGACTTATGATACCGAAGCTATCTGTTATCATCCCTGTGCACAATGAGAGGGCGACGATCGCTTCCGTCATACGGGAATGCTTCGTGCTGGACCCTGCTGCCGAAGTGTTAGTCGTGTCCAATGGAACAACGGATGGTAGTGCTGAGATCGCACGACGAGAAGGGGCTGCTGTCATCACGTATGCGGCTCCGCTCGGTCATGATGTCGGGCGCAGTGTCGGTGCGAGGCGAGCAACGGGTGATATCCTGCTGTTCTTGGACGGCGATATGGTCATATCTGCTAGTCAATTACAGCCTTTCGTTAATCTAATACGAGAAGGGGCAGATATCGTGCTGAACGATTACTCTGGACCTACCCATATGAAGTATCCGCATGATGTCGTGGTGGCGAAGCACGTACTGAACTCGGTGCTACATCGTCCCGATCTGCGCGGCTGGTCACTTGCAGCGGTGCCGCATGCGATGAGTCGGTGCGCGGCAGAGCGGATCGGGCCCGAGCATCTTGCAGTTCCGCCGTTGGCACAAGCGATGGCCGTCTATCACGGCTTGCAGATCCGCGCTGCGCCGACCGTGCATGTGGGCAAGCTGAATCCAAGACGAAGCCATCGACATAACGGCGATCCAACGGGTCGCTTGATGTTGGGCGACCACCTCGAGGCGATCGCTTGGCTACTCGAGCGAACGGACCAGCGCGGTCATCGGCATGACTATGGGAGGCGCCGGGATGAGGTGAGCGGCAGATGAGATCGACGAGGGTTATGAAGAAGCAAGGGATCAGTCGGGCCGCTAAGAGACGGACGATAGTGAACAAGCATCGCCGTGCAAGCCGCTCGCGTATCAGCGCTGCGAAGCGACGAAGAGCGCTTCGTCATCGCGCGGGTGGGATGAAGCCACGTAGAGCAGGCCGCTCGCGCATAGGTCTGAAGCGAAGCAGATCAAGAAGACGATATGGTCAACGACGCCGTAGATCACAAGGGCCGAGGATATGGATACGAGGGCTGGATCGCAGAGTGATGCGATCGGGAAGGCGAACGAGACGCCTCTTGGATACGCGTAAGCTCAGGGGGAGATTCCGTCACCGCCTAGCGGCAGTCGTCACGTGCCGCGACGAGGAACGAACGCTGCCAAGTGTGATCAGGCAGCTGGAGCGGCTCCCCTTGCAAGAGATTATCGTCGTCATCAATGGATCATCAGACCGCAGTCTAGAGCTTGCTTCGAGATTCCGTCACGTTACGATCGTCTGGCAGCACGAACCGCTCGGACATGATGTCGGAAGGGCCGTCGGTGCACGAGTCTCGACGGCGGACGTCATCTTGTTCATGGACGGAGATCTGCCGATTCGTGCCGAACGGCTCGTTCCATACTTGCGTGCGGTAGATCGAGGAGCGGATCTCGCGCTGAACGATCTGTCACCGTTCATCGGAGCCTTCGTCGAACAGGATGATGTTACACGTATCAAGATGTTCCTGAATCGAGTCCTGGGAAGACCAGATCTGGGGATGAATTCGATGACGGCGGTGCCACATGCTGTCTCTCGAAGGCTGATCGACAGGATCGGCATCGATCTGCTCGCGGTGCCACCTAAGGCTCATGCGATGTCGATCATGAATGGACTGAAGATCGTATCACCTGCGAGTGTCGATGTGATCCGTCGCAATCGGATACGACCGCATAACGTAGGCTCTGGCAATCCAGTGGCCGATCTGATCATCGGAGACCATCTGGAGGCACTCAGCCTCATCGCCCAACATGCCGGTCCAAGATGCGCCTATCCAGACGTGGCGAGGCGACGAGATATTGCGAGGGGGGACGACGATGCTAACGAGCATCATTATACCGTCATATAACGAGGCCGATATGCTGCAGGCGTGCATAAGCTCGATCCATCAGTTCACCCCGCAGCCACACGAGATCATCGTCGTCGATAACGGTTCGACCGATCATACAGTCAGCGTGTGTCGCGAGCATCGCTGCAGATTCATCCGCTTCCCGGTGAATCGTGGATTTCCGATCGCTTGCAATGCGGGGCTGCGACTAGCGAGAGGTGAGCTGCTCGTGCTGTTGAACAACGATGTCATCGTCGCGAACAACTGGCTACGCAATATGCAGGAGTGCCTCTTACGAGACCCCGCGCACGGGCTTGTCGGACCATACACGAACTATGTGAGCGGCGTGCAGAAGGTGACCGAAGTACCGTATGCAACGCTAGAGCAATACATGCAGCTTCAGTCTGATATGAACACGCCCGATCCCAGCCTATATGTTCAGGTTGAGCGATTAGTGGGCTTCTGCATGCTGTTCAGAAGACAGCTGATGAACGAGATCGGCATGCTTGATGAGCGATATAGCCCCGGTCATTATGAAGATGATGATTACTGCCATCGCGTGAGAGCAGCCGGGTATAAGCTGATGATCGCGGGTGATACGTTCGTGTACCATCATGGAAGCTTGAGCTTTCGCAAGCATCGATCCGCTCGTCTGCGTCGATTACTAGCGAGAAATCTGCAGCTATTCATCAGCAAATGGGGGTACGATCCTCGCGAGCTGATTCGCAACTGATATAGGGAATGGAGGAGTGGCATTGAAAGGGGTCATACTGGCTGGAGGAACCGGCACTCGTCTCAAACCGCTGACGGCATACATGAACAAGCATATGCTGCCGGTCGGACCTTATCCTATGATTCACTATGCTATCGCCAAACTGCGGCAAGCAGGGATTACGGAGATCCTCCTGATCATCAATGCGCAGTCTGCACAGTTGTACGCGGAATATCTCGGCAGCGGCGAACAGTTCGGCGTCGAGCTTACTTACCGCGTACAAGAAAAACCAGGCGGCATCGCGCAAGCGGCCGCACTCGCAGAACCATATGTGCGCGGCGATAAGTTCGCGCTTCTGCTAGGCGATAATCTGTTCGAGGATTCGATCGCGGCTGAGACCGTTCATTTCGCATCGAGCGGTGAACAGGCAAAGGTATTCCTGAAGGAAGTCGATGATCCACGGCGTTTCGGTGTACCACAGTTCGACGAACACCGGAGGATCATCCGAATCGAGGAGAAGCCGGAGCATCCGAGCTCGAACTATAGCGTGATTGGACTGTATTTCTATGATGCGGAGATGTTCGATATCGTACGTAGGATCCAGCCCTCCGCACGTGGTGAACTGGAGATCACAGATGTGAATAATGAATATGCAAGACTCGGAAAGCTCTCCTACACGATACTAGACGGCTGGTGGGTGGACGCTGGTACACATGAGTCGCTACGCGAAGCCACACTGAAGCTAGCCAACGTGCTGCCAGATATGGAGGGTGGATCGATATGAAGGCGAGGCAGATTAACACTGCGTCTCGTTCGCGCAAGCGAACGATGAAGGCTGGGCCTGTCGGAAAGCTTCGCTACACTCATCTCCATACACATGCCCGATCTGGTAGGAGCGACGGCTACGCTAAAGGCTGGAACGATGGGTATCGGCTCGGCGCGAGTCACGCGATCGCTCGCACGATACCCGTTCCAGATGTACCGAAGCGCCAGCTGAAGGTGATGTTCGTCCGTGAGAACTCGACCGGGTATCACCTGATCGAGAGCGGCATCATCACCGCACTCAGTAAAGCGGTAAGTGAAGTGATGACCGCTACCACACTAGATCCGATCGCTGAGATCGCCGAACGGGAACGACCGGATCTGGTGCTCGTACTGAACGGAATCTTCGTTCTACAGCCTGAGACGCTTGAGAGGATTCGATCGCTAGGCATTCGGACTGCCGCTTGGTTCGCTGACGATCCGTACTTCATGGAGCTCTCGACGAGATTAGTCCCACACTATGACCACATCTTCACACACGAGGCCGGAGTCGTGAATTACTACAACTCTCTTGGCGGGAAAGTCTCCTACTTGCCATTCGCCGCGCCTGTCGAGCTTGCAGCTCCGACACAAGTCGATCACAGCTACTGGACGGATGTATGCTTGATCGGCTCCGGATTCCCGAATCGCATCGCCTTCATCGATCGCATCGCACCCTATCTGAAGGATAAGAGAGTGTTCATCGCCGGCGGACTATGGAATCAGCTGAAGGCTTATGGAAGCTTGCGATCGAGTATTCATCTACATGGCGTTCCAGTGAATGAAGCGTTGAACTATTATAACGGAGCGAAGATCGTTCTGAATCTGCACCGAAATCATGAGCTCGGGGCATATGCGCCACACGTCTCGATGATGTCAGTGAATCCGCGGACGTTCGAGATGAATGCTTGCGCCACCCTGCAGCTGACGGATGTGCGAGCAGATCTAACGACGCTATATACGCCAGGTGTCACGATCGAGACATATCGGAACGCAGAGGAGTGTGTTGAGAAGATCCGCTACTACCTAAGTCGTGATGGGGAACGAATGGAGCTAGCCTTGAGAGGATACGAAGAGACCAGAAGAAGCCATACGTATGAGCATCGGATCATGGCCATACTCCAGACGATATACGGAGCTTCATGAGACGAACAACGGAAGATGGAGGGAGGTAGAACAAGTGGCTTTACGGATTAAGTCAAGAGGTCGGAGATCATGGCGGCGATTAAGAAGCGGCGGTGGTCGAATGAAGGGACAGCTTCACAAGCGTGCTAGGACGCGTAGACTTGGCCTCCGCAAGGCGGGCTATCGATTAGGCTGGGAGCAAGGCTACCGTCTCGGCAGATGTCGCGCCGTGATGAGCAGGTTGAATGTTCACACACCGTTACCCGTCCATCCGATCCGTGTCATGTATATCACGTCCGGCCTAGGTATGCCCTATGCTCCATTAGATCAGGTGATCGCAGACAACATCCGTGATCAAGTAGCCGTTATGACGGTCGCACGGCCGTATGACGATGTCATCAGCATCGCCAAGGAGTTCAAGCCAGACGCCATCATCGTACTAGACGGAGTTCAGATGTTTGCTCCAGCTCAGCTAGAAGCGCTGCGTGAGCTTGGCATCCGAACGGCAGCTTGGTTCGTCGACGATCCTTACTATACAGATATGACGATGACGATGGCCTTCCATTACGATATCGTCTTCACGATCGAGCTTAGCTGTTATCGGCTGTATCAAGATATGGGACACCCGAACGTTCATTATATGCCGCTCGGCGTACAGCCGCAGCTGTACCAACCCGTCCGCGTCACTCCCGGGTATGAGTCGGACATCTGCTTCATCGGGACGGCGTTCTGGAACCGAGCTCACTTCTTCGATGAAGCGATCCCGTTACTAAGAGGCCGTAAATTCCGCATCATCGGGCTGTGGTGGGAGCGCATGAGACATTATCGCAAGATGAGGTCCGCGATCTGGTTGAATCAGTGGCTACTGCCAGAAGAGACCGCCAAGTATTACAACGGAGCGAAGATCGTCGTTAACTTACACCGTGCATCGGATGATATGACCTACAACCGGAACAGCAACCAGATCCCCGCGCTGTCTGCGAATCCGCGGACTTTTGAGATCGCGGCATGCGGCGCATTCCAGCTGTCGGATGTACGAGAGGATATGCATCGTTTCTTACAGCCAGGTAGAGAGATCGAGACGTTCTCAAGCTTGCATGAATTCGTAGATAAAGTGAACGAGTATCTAGCGAATTCGGAGGCGAGACAGGCGATTGCGTTATCGGGGTTAAGACGGACGATGGAGGAGCATACGTATCGCAGACGAATCGCGGATATGCTGCGGGTCATCGTCGAGTCATTAGGATAAGGAGGCGGGGAGGATGGGAGATAGGAAGACCCCCTTTCACGCAGCTAGCTATAAATTCCTAGCGTCGGTAGATGATAGTCGGAAGCTCTTCTCGAACCTAGTTGATGTGTTCTCTGCGATAGCAGCACGCGACTATACGAATGACTGGGCACCTGATCTAGCGGAGCGATGCTTCAGATTCAATCGCGCACAGAAGAAGCTTCAGCGTGATCTGCGTGAATGGGTGGATTCGATCACGGAGCAAGACGTTGAGATGGTGGGCAGATGGTTCGGTTATGGATCAGGCGGACAGGTCCCGCCACAAGATGAGGGAGGTGATCATGATCGCTATCGCACGAAGAAGACGTCTGCAGCGAGGAGCAGTGGGAAGGCGAAGAAGAAGTCTGCGACTATCAAGGGCAAGGCAACGCGCCGGAGGTAGGCGTGTATCGGTTCGTATAGCTAGGGGCAAGCGTTCGCGGCGGGCGGTGCTGGCTAGATTCAGACGACGCAGATTAAGCAGGACATTCCGGCGGAGCCGGACTCTAAGGGCTCGTCGCCGAAGAGGCTCGAGACATACAAGCTCGTATAATCGAGCTTATAACCGTGCGTATAACCAAGGCTTCGCCGCTGGTTATGAGCAAGGCATGGCGCGCGGGATATGAATGATGCCGGCCGCAGTGCAGTGAGTTGCTGCGATGAGCGGCCGGCAGGTTACAGAAGCGGAAGCTATTCGCGCCACGTGAAGCCCCAGCGCGTGATGTACGCGTCATATGGCGTTGGTTACCCACTTGCCGAGGTTCGTCATGAGACGAGAGCACGCTCACAGCCTGATGATCAGACCACACGCGACGAGACCTGCTCCGAAGCCGTACATAAGGATGGTCTGCCCTGCGCGGGGGCGACCGTCTCTGATCGCTAGTGTTAGAGCAAGCGGGATCGATGCAGCGGATGTATTACCGTACCACTCCATACTAGTGAGTGTACGATCAAGGGGTAGTCCGCTCCTCTCACAGATCGATTCGATCATGCGCATATTCGCGCTATGCGGTACGAACCAGTCTAGCTCCTCGGAGCTCATCCCGCTTGATCGGAGTAAGTGGCCGATCCCTTCAGACACTTGCGTAACAGCCCAGCGGTATACTTCACGGCCGTTCTGAACCGTATAACCATCGCCCAATAGTCGTTGCCCGTTCATCTCTTGGGACAAGCCACTTCGATAGACATGCTGTCCTCCACTGCCATCCGTCGTGAAGTGTGTGGCGATGATCGATGGCCTCTCTCTATGCTCAGCCTCGATGATGACCGCACCTGCTCCGTCTCCGAATAAGATGCATGTAGACCTGTCCGTATAATCCGTTATTCTCGACATCGTATCCGCACCGATGACGAGCGCTCTGTGATGCGCTCTCGCTTCGATCAGTCGACTCGCAAGATGCACCCCATATGTGAATCCTGCGCACGCAGCGCTTAGATCGAAGGCTGCAGCTGTATGAGGGATGCCGAGTCGATGTTGAAGCTGCGCAGCTGTGCTCGGGAATCCGTAATCAGGCGTCTGTGTCGCGACGATGATCAGATCGATCGTCGCGAGATCTACATGATGATGCTTCATCAGGTCAGCTACGGCTGCAGCGCATAGATCGCTCGTATATTCGTGGTTGGCGACGATCCTGCGCTCACGGATGCCGGTTCTTCTGACGATCCATTCGTCGCTTGTCTCGACCATCTGCTCGAGATCTTGGTTATTCAACACTCGGGATGGCACATAGCTCCCGAAGGCTGTCATACTTGCGTAAGTAGATGCCATGAACTGATCACCTCGTCCATTATCGTATATGGATATTGCTCTACACGTTCATCGGTCTGGAGATGCGGCGTGATGATTAGTGATAAGATATATCTAGTACCAGATATTAATACCTGTTATTAATGTTAGGTTAAATTTATCTGAATAAGTCGGTTTCGTCAATAGGTATTCGATCAGTTCGTTGGTATAAATGACTGTCGGATGCATATGATGTAGTAAACTTTCATCCTGCGTATCATCGTCATCCCATAGTAGGCGAGTGATCATCTCTGAACGTGATATGCAGGTGACAGCGTATACATCTGTGGAATTGTCATCAATTCATCATTCTATGAAGGGGCGGACTTGTATGGAAAATGTGGAGCACTCCGTGGAAACGGTCGAGATGGCGGAGATCTTAGGTGCAGCTGATGATAGGGAAGAAGAATTACTGTTGATGGCTGACGAGGAAGACGAGGAGGAATGGGAAGAAGACGAAGATGAAGATGACTCGGAAGACGATGATGCGGATGATGATGACGCGGATGATGACGACGAAGATGACGATGATGCGGATGATGATGACGCGGATGACGATGACGCGGATGATGATGACGCGGATGATGATGACGCGGATGACGATGATGCGGATGACGATGACGCGGATGACGATGACGCGGATGATGATGACGCGGATGACGATGATGCGGATGA
>Ga0180215_1000291_pt1 | contig 67774 bp, 51 predicted proteins | sample eDN3rd37CBELigBY_FD_128871 | JGI IMG/M metagenome (GOLD analysis project Ga0180215, IMG submission 128871) | Enriched backyard soil microbial communities from Emeryville, California, USA - eDNA 3rd pass 37_C BE-Lig BY (version 2) (version 2) | ecosystem: Environmental > Terrestrial > Soil >...
ACAAGGGATTCATTCGCTCCCTATGAAACCCTTGCTGGCTCTTTTCAACTTTCCAAGGGATTCATTCGCTCGCTATGATACCCTTGCTGGCTCTTTTTCACCATGCAAGGGATTCATTCAGTCGCTATGATACCCTTGCTGGCTCTTTTTCACCTTCCAAGGGATTCATTCGCTCGCTATGATACCCGTGCTAGCTCTTTTTCACCTTTCATGGGATTCATTCGCTCCCTATGAAACCCTTGCTGGCTCTTTTTTTAAAATTATGGGTTTTATTTAACCAGATTTGTACACCTACATTAATAACTCGTTGTTCCCCCAAATAAAAAAGGATAACCCCTAGCCCATTATCCTATTCCAAATTCTGGAATAGGATAACAACTTTGGAATCATCCTCTTAAAATCCTCATCTATTTAACTATTAACTGTCTCACCATTCAAACTAAGCAGCTGTAGTAACCTTTACTTTTGTAATCCGTTTTTCATCAACCTCTTCAACGCTAAAGGTTATTCCGTTAAATTCAATTGCTGCGTGATCACCTTCGAGTGGGATTTTTCCTATTTGTCCGATTACAAATCCACTTAGTGTATCATACTCGTCAGTTGGAAGGTCAAGTTGAAGGTACTCATTTACGTCATATAAACTGATAACTCCTTTCATAAGAAAGGCCGTTTCATCAATTTTCTTAATTTCAATCTCTTCCTCAGCATCATCATGTTCATCAAAGATGTTACCAACAATCTCCTCTAAGAGGTCTTCAACCGTAACAATCCCATCTGTTCCGCCGTAGTCATCAACAACAACAGCCATATGAACCTTTTGCTGTTGCATTTCCTTAAACAGATCATCTGTTTTTTTAGAACCGATTACAAAATACGGCTCATAAATCATTTCTTTTAACGAGAACTGATTTTGGTCACCTTCAGCAATAAATTGAATTAAATCCTTTGCATGTAAAATTCCTATTATATTGTCAATGTTTTCCTCGTAAACAGGAAGCCTTGTATATTTTTCAGTCGTAATAAGCGTAAGGATATCTTTAAGTGTTGCATCAACGGACACACTAACAATGTTTGTCCTGTGTGTCATTATGTCTGAAACTGATTTATTATCAAACTCAAAAATATTGTTAATCATCATTTTTTCAGTTTCCTGAATCGTTCCTTTTTCTTCACCAACATCAACCATCATTCGAATTTCTTCTTCTGTTACATTTTCAGTATCAACTTTTGGGTCAATTCCAACTAGTTTTACAAGAAGATTAGTAGAAAAAGTTAGTAATTTTACAAATGGCGCAGAGATAGTTGAAAGTGCTTGTAATGGAACTGCTGCAAACATTGCGATTTGTTCAGCCTTTTGCATGGCAATTCGCTTTGGAACAAGCTCACCTATAACCAATGTAAAATATGATAACAGTAGTGTGATTAATACAACTGAAATCGTTTCTAGCATTTTTTCAGATAAAGGCACACCTGCCTGTAATAATACCTGTGCAAGAACATTGGCAAAGTTTCCAGCTGCAAATGCACTTGCTAAAAATCCTGCAAGTGTAATACCGATTTGAATCGTGGCCAAAAATCGACTCGGTTCACTCAATAAAGTATGCAATATTTTTGCTCTTTTATGTCCTGCTTCTGCCATCACTTTAATCTTGTTATCATTCAAGGTTACTAAAGCCATTTCAGACGCAGCAAAAAAGGCATTCAGCACAATGAGTATTAGCAATATAACTATTTCAGTAAACAATGTTATTCATCCTCCATAAAAAGTATTTTGTTTCATGTATACTTTCTATGAATATCATTGCCTACGATAAAAATTTGTCCTTTTTACTAATATCTCGTTTGCCCAAAAATTATTGCACGTTTCATCGGGATCATCGTCCAAGTTTCATCCACCTCCATTTATACTTTTATTATATTCTTTTTAAGCCGAATAGTATATATCAACTTTTTGTAAAAAAAAGCAAAAAAGAGGAAAGCTTTCCTTCCTCTTTTAGTGCACCGTATATGCTTCTTTACATAAAGGTAAATGAACCTTGACCGTTGTTCCTTTCCCAACTTCACTTTCAATTTCCATTCTACCTTTATGGCTATCAATTATACTTTGGCAAACCATCATGCCTAGCCCTGTTCCATCTTCTTTCGTTGTTAAAAATGGACGTCCGATTTTATCTAACAATTCCGCTGGTATTCCAGTTCCTTGATCGATAAAATAAATGGAAACAAACGAATCCTCTTTGCTTAGCTTAATAGTAATGTTTCCGCCTTCTGGCATAGCCTCAATTGAGTTTTTCAATAAATTAATAAATACTTGTTTAATTTTATTTTCCATTCCGTGGATGTAAAGATTTGTTATGGTGTCCTGCTCAATTTTAATTTCCACACCATGAAGGTTTGCTTGAGCATTCATCAAAACTACAATATTCGCAAGTAGGTCTCCGAGATGAACGCGTTCAAACTCTTCCTGCTTAGGCTTCGATAGCAACAAAAGCTCACTTACAATGGTATTGATGCGATCAATTTCTTCTAACATGATAGGAATAAATTCATTGTCGTGATCTAAGTAAGAATTTATTAATTGAGTAAACCCTCTTAAACTTGTTAAAGGATTGCGAATTTCGTGAGCAGTACCGGCCGCTAGTTCTCCGACCATTGACAATTTATCAGATTGACTAATAATTTCTCGGCTTTGCTTCAATTCAGTAATATCTCGAATGACAATATGAATGGAAGGCACCCCTTGGTATAAAAAGGGGATACATGTAATTAATACATCCACTATTTGACCATCTAACCTCGTGATTTTAGATTCAAACGAATCAATCTTTTGCCCCGTTTTAATAGATTCAATTTTTTGTTGTAATTGTTGATATTCTTCGTGAAGGAAAAAGGCTGTTGGTGACGCATCCCCCACTTCCTCCTTACATGTTGCTCCGAGGAGATTTAATCCCGTTTCATTGATAAATGACCATTGCTCACTCTCAATTTGTTGAATGATAATTGCTTCAGGAGAGCCTTCTACAAGCTGGCGATATTTTTCTTCACTTTCATACAATTGATGCCATAAATGCTTCTGTAATGAAATATCTTTTGCGATCCCATATACCCCGATTACTTCATCGTCAATCACCATAGGGATATTTGTAATATTTAAGTCAATTCTTTTGCCAGTTTTATGAATAAGTACCGTATCATAGTTCTGCGGTTTCCCATTAACCGCTTCCTTGAAATGCCACCATGTTTTTTCTTGGTCATTTTTATCGACAATAGTATCTATTGGTTCCAACCCTATTAATTCTTCTTTCCTTCTACCTGTCAACTTAACTGCACTGTCATTACACGTAACAATTCGTCCTTCTAAATCAGAAGAGTAAACGGCATCTGGATGATTATCAAACAATGATTTGTATTTTTGTTCACTTTCTTTTAGTTTCAGAACCATTTTCTGCTTTTCTTCAATTTCCTTTTCTAACCTCTTGTTTATCTTTACTAAATCTTCTGTTCGTGCTTGAACTAATTCCTCTAATTGGTGAAGCTTTGCTTTTCTTTCAGTTATATCACGAACTGAGCAAACGTAAAGTAGTTCATTATCAATTGTTACATTGGTTATTTGAAATTCTGCCCAAAATTCACTTCCATCTTTTCGTTTCCCAATGGTTTCTTGTAGTGTCGCTTTTTCAATAGCTTCTACGGGTGTTTCTTTCAGAATTGGTAGAAGCTCCGTTATATTATGATCCAACAGTTCTCCATCAGGATAGCCGAATTTACGGTTTGCAGATTGATTGAATGTCAATATTGTTCCACATTCTTTAAGTGTAAACAAAGCATTAAAGGCCGTCTCTGTGATCGTTCGATTCATTATCTCACTTTGTTGTAATTTCTGATATGCTTCCTTTAACTGTAGTGAACTTTGTAAAATTTCTTCCTTTTGCTCCTCAATCTTACGTTGGCTTAAAAAAATTTGAACAAATCCCTCGACCTTACTTTTTAATACAAGAGGCGGATACGGCTTATGTATATAATCTATAGCCCCCGCTTGATAGCCTTTAAGCGCATGTTCCTGTGTTTGACTTAATGCTGTAATAAAAATGATTGGAATATCCTTTGATTTTTCTCGACTTCTTATCAGTCTTGCGGTTTCATATCCATCAAGTCCTGGCATTTGAACATCTAATAAAATGACAGCAAAATCTACCTTTAAAACCCACTTTAATGCCTCTTCTCCAGAATTAGCACTAATCAAGCGATAGTTTGGAGAAGAAAGCACTGCCTCTAACGCTAACAAGTTTTCATCACGATCATCAACCATTAGTATATTTACAGTTTGATTTTTCATATCACCATCGTCCTTTTATATTTTTGAGTTCAAAGGCTGTTTTCGTAATCTTTGTTTCTTGTTTTATATTTTTCGATATATACGTTCTGTTTCAGTTACTACATCATATAAGCTATCTACATTTGTATAGCAAAGTTTTTCTTTTTGACCTATACCTAGAAATCCTGAGGGAGCAAGGCTTTCATAGATTAGTCTATGGACACGGTTCTGGAGTTCCTGATTAAAGTAAATCATGACATTTCGACAGATAATTACATGAAATTCGTTAAATGAGCTATCAGTGACAAGATTATGCTGTGCAAAGGTAATCATATCAGTAAGATAGGGGTGCAGATGGACAACTCCATTATCTGCTTTATAGTGTTCTGAGAACTCCCTTATTCCTCCAGCTAAAACATAGTTGCTTGTATATAATTTCATTTTTTTAAGTGGAAGTGTTCCAGTTTTGGCCTTAACTATTACGTCTTCATTCATATCTGTTGCATATATTTGTACTCTATCCGCTAATCCTTCTTCATGAAGGAGAATTGCCATTGAATAAGCTTCTTCTCCAGTTGAACAACCAGCGTGCCAAATTCGAATTGATGGAAACTCGCGTAAGATTGGAATTACCTTTCGCCGAAACGCTTTAAAAAACTCAGGATCACGATACATTTCTGTCACATTTATCGAAAAGTCGGAAAATAGTTTTTCCATCATAGTCGAGTCATGGAGCAGTTTATCTAGCAGGGCTGTTACACTATTCAGCTTTTCAATTTGCAGGCGGTACCGGACCCTCCTTTGAATGGACGAAAAACTGTAATTGCGAAAGTCAAAACCGTAATAACGATATATTCCTTCAAGCAATAGTTGAATCTCAATTTTTTCGAGCTCACTACCTGTAACAATATTTTCTGTCAGTTTTTTTTTCATCATCTCACCTATTCATGAAGCCATACCTTTAATAGAGAAAAGAGTTGATCTAGTTTTACTGGCTTACTTATGTAATCAGATGCTCCTGCATCAATACATTTCTGTCGATCATGCTTCATTGCTTTTGCAGTTAAGGCAATCATTGGCATTGAATCATACTTAGTGTTTTTGCGAATCTCTTTCATTGCCGTGTAGCCATCCATCTCTGGCATCATAATGTCCATTAAAATCAAATCTATATCATCGTGTTCTTCTAAGAGTTCCAGCGCTTCGATGCCGTTTTCACCAAAGATAACTTCCAAACATGCTGACTCTAGTGCACTTGTTAATGCAAATATGTTACGCATATCATCATCAACAACCAAGATCTTCTTCCCAGATAATGTTTTATCAAACTGGGAATCTACTATATCGGATGTAAGTGAGGTAATTGGTGTCAAATTAGCTACTGTTGGTTCGTGTTCTTCCTTTACATTTTCAGTTGTTCCTGCCACTTCGGCCAGACTAACAAGATGGGGGAGTTGGTGAATTTCTCCTATGCCTTCTTGTAACGGTAAAAATAACGTAAAGGTACTACCTTTTCCTTCCATACTAGTTAGCGTAATAAATCCTCCAAGTAAGTGAGCCAGCTCTTTCGAAATGGACAATCCTAACCCAGTTCCACCATACTTCCTGCTGGTGGTACCATCAACCTGGCGGAAAGCCTCAAATATGATGTCTTGCTTATTTATAGGTATTCCTAGCCCTGTGTCAATAACAGAAAATGCTAGATATTCCTTTTGGTCGTCCACAGGCGTAATTGTTTTTTCTACCTTCACCCTGATACTACCTACTTCCGTAAATTTAAATGCATTGGAAAGAAGGTTTTTAAGGATTTGATAGATTTTTTGTTCATCAGAAGGAATTTCTTCTGGCAAATTCTCTGCTTTAGTAATTACTAGTTCAACACCACTTCGTTCCGCAATAGGTGAAAACTGACGTTTGACTGAAGTAATAATGTCATCTAAAACGACACTTGTTTCTTGTATTTCAATTTTTCCTGATTCAATTTTCGATAAATCTAATATGTCGTTAATTAAGCGTAACAAGTCCACTCCAGATGAATAAATTGTTGTTGCATATTCGACCTGTTTCTCGGTAAGATTTCCTGTTTTATTTTCATAAAGCATTTGCGCTAGAATAATTAAGCTGTTTAAAGGTGTTCTAAGCTCATGTGACATATTCGCTAGAAATTCCGATTTATATCGAGAAGCAAGAACAACCTCCCGATTTCTTTCTTCCAATTCAACTTTGGTCTTTTCTAGTTCTTTCGTTTTCATCTCAGAATTTAAATATTGTGCCTCCAGTTCATCATTCATGGTCCGTAGTTCCTCTTGTTGTGTTTGCAGCTCCTCTGACTGTGTTTGAAGTTCTTCATTTAAGACTTGAGATTCCTTTAATAGCTCTTCTAATTGTAAATGCTTTTCAATTCTATTAAAGGTGATTCCTAATTGTTCAATTGCCTCCTCAATAACGCTTTGTTCGATAGGAGTGAATTTGCCAGTTGTCGCCAGTTCAATTACAGCTAAAACCTTACCTTCAAATTCTACCGGAACGAGGAGAATGGCTGAAGGTGTTGAGTCACCTAGACCAGATGAAACTTTAACATAATTGGAAGGAACATTGTTTAAAAGGATTTGCTGATTTTCCTTTGCGCATTGTCCTACAAGCCCTTCTCCAAGTTTAATTTTATTTTTTCCATAAGAGACGTTATCGTCAATGTAGGCATAGGAAGCAAGCTTTGAAAAATATACATGAGATTCAGTAATCTCCTTAAAGTATATAACTCCAAAACTAGCACCAACTGTCTTTGAAAGATAACTAATATATAAGCTACCTAACTCTTGTAAATCTAGTACACCCTGTGATAATAGAGATAGGTTGGCAACTTTCGTTTTAACCCAATTTTGTTTTTCAACATTTTCAGTATATTCTCGTTCTATTTTCCCATGTTCTTCAAGGGCATTGGCCATTTCATTATAAGCTTGTGCAATTTCGCCAATCTCATCCGAATATGAAGCATGTATCCTCGGAAAAAACTGATCTTCATAATTTATTTTATTCATCACGCTGCTTACTCGGTTTAAACGTTGTATAACGTTTCGAACAAACACAATTGCCATACCACTTCCAATAATAATACTGATCACAAACAATATAACTACAACCATAATCATATGATTATATGAATCAGTAGATTTCTGTAAAGAATTTTCCATCTTATTCTCAAGAAGTCCTACCAATTCGTTAATATCTGAAGCTATTTCCTCACTTTCTGTTTCTGCCACTTCAACCTTTTCAAGTAGCTCCTCTCCAGGAAGGTGTTGATCAATTATCATAATTTTCTGTACTGCACTTTCATAGGAAGCATAATCTTCTTTTAAAGAAGACATGATCATCATTGCTTCCTCGGTAGTAATTAACTTTTCAGTAACGAGAAGTAAACCTTCAATGGTTTTGTTCGCTCTTTCAATTGCTTCTAAGTTACTTTCTGTTAATTGTGTATCACTATGTTCGGAAATATCATTTAGTTCTTGATCAATAATCCCAATTTGAAAGTGGATTTGATTAATATTTTTAATCTTTTCATATTCTTCATTAACAATCTCTATCATCTCGTTATGTTGATTGTTAACGGTTTGCAGTAAAAAATAAAAGATGATGGATAAGACCAAAATTACAGAGCCGAATCCAAGCAAGAGTCTAGTACGAAATCTCATGGGTTCCCCTTTCATCAAGTGTATCTCTGAAATTGATAATATTTACCTTTAGTGTAGCATTTTACACTATATAGGTGGTGATAAATGTATAAAAAAAGTCCACATTTTGGAAAAATGTAGACTTTCTTATGTATTCATGTATATTTTTGTTTTTGTAAGTTAGAAAGCAATCCTATTACTTAGTGAATGCTTCAGTTAAGACAGGGACAATTTGCTTTTTACGTGAAACAACGCCTTTTAGCACTGCTTTGTTGTTTTCAAGTGTAACTCCAAATGCTTCTTCAACAGCCTTAGTTTCACTTCCTAACGCAATTGCAACAGAATCATTATTTAAAATGTCTGTAACCACGAACAAGAATAATCCAAGACCTTTATCAGAGATTACGCCAGAAAGTGCCGCTTCAACCTCATCTTGACGGGAGATAACATCATTGACATCGACTGCATTCACTTGTGCAATTTCCACCTTATGGTTACCCATTTGGAATTCTTTTGCATCAAGCGAAATAAGTTGTTCAATCGTTTTATCACTTAAATCTGCTCCAGCCTTCAACATTTCTAGACCGTAGCTGTCTGCATCAACACCTGCAATTTCAGCAAGTTCACGTGCAGCTACAACATCTTCTTCTGTGCAAGTTGGTGATTTGAATAAAAGCGAATCTGAGATGATTGCAGATAACATCAATCCAGCGATATCTTTTTTAACCTCTATACCATTTTCCTTATAAAGTTTTTTGAGAATTGTAGCTGTACAGCCAACAGGTTCAGCACGATAATATAATGGATCACTCGTTTCAAAGTTCGCAATGCGATGGTGATCGATGACTTCAAGTACTCGTACTTGATCAATGTCAGATGCACTCTGTTGACGTTCATTGTGGTCAACTAAAATAACATTTTTCACTTCATTTGCAACAGTTTCAACAAGTCTTGGTACCTCAACGTTAAAATGTGAAAGAGCATATTGAGTTTCTCCATTCACTTCACCTAAGCGCACTGGTTCAACATTCTGACCTACTTGAGTTTTTAGATCTGCATATGCAATAGCAGAACAAATCGTATCTGTGTCTGGATTCTTATGTCCGAAAATAAGTACTTTTTCCATAATACTCTCCTTGATTTTTGATATTGACAAAACCACCCTAGGCAGTTTCATAACTAAATTATAGTTTATCATATGAATGATGTCTATTCTATCAGGAAACGCTCACTGTAACTTTCTAAGTTAGCTTATTGTTGCCTCCACCTTTTTCCCATACCATTCCTTTACCACTTCTTCTGCCTTCTTTCCATAGATATCAAAGCCCCGGTCTGCTTTTGCTTCTTCTAGAGGGTATAACTTCGTACTCCAATCCCACCAAAAGAAACCTGCAAACCATGGCTCATCCCAAAAGGCTTTCATGACAGAACGATAAAAGGCTGCCTGTTCTTCCTCGTTAAATGGAAGCTCGCTATGTTCAAAATCCCATGGCATTGTGGCACAACCTTCTGCGCTACGACAACCAATTTCAACAAAAAGAATAGGTTTATTAAATTTTTGATGAAGCACCTTCAACTTCTCTTTAACTTTTTCCCAGTTCTTTATCATGTTTTCTTCTGAATCACCCGGTTTCTCAGCAACTGGATAATACGCACTCGTCCCGATAATATCTACCTTATCAAACCACTTAATGCCTTCTTCCTTCCCGTGATTTGCATTATAAGTGATTAGACCTCTATAGACCTCTCGAACTTTTTCGATTACTTTTGTCCATTCTTGCGTTCTAGCTTCTGTTCCGACCATTTCACAGCCAACGCAAAACATTTCGCATTCTAATTCTTCTGCTAATTCTGCATAATGTATGAGAAAATTTGTATATGATACAAACCATTTTTCCCATAATTCATGTGCTTCATCTGGAAAACCAATTCGTGCCCTCCATAGTCCATCGCGACAATTAACTACAGGCTTCAAACAAACCTTTAAACCTAGCTCCTTTGCTTGCTTCACCGCATATTCAATATCTCGGTCTGTCATCGTTATTCCATAGTCAAAAGGAATCTCTGTTGAATGGTAGGTTTCCTGCAATGTGTAAAATGACAACGCAATCCATTCACTACCCGTTTCTTTCAAATGCATTAAAGATTGAACCGCTTCAGGTGTCCTGTATGCACCACGTTTTGAATTCCATCCATATGTCATGCCTTTTACAAATACTTCCTTCATCTTAATTCTCCTTCTCAAACGACTAAAACTAGTTGATTATATCCATAATGGGCATTTCTATATATATTGTTGGGTGTTGAATCAGCTTTTATTACTCTTCTAGTATAATGAGTTGTTGTAGCGTGTAACTCTAATTAAAGTAATCTTCTTTAATGATTGAATATAATTTCAAATCTTGATGTTTTCCCTTAACAAACATTTCTTTTCTAATTGTTCCTTCATATGACATTCCGATTTTTGCCATCACACGAGATGAAGGACCATTTTCCACGAAGCATTTTGCTTGAATACGGACTAAATCCATTTCCTTAAACCCGTATTTAATAATTTCCTTAGCAGCCTCAGGCATAAGCCCTTTGCCCCAATAATCTCTCGATAATACGTAGCCAATTTCTGCTGTGTGATGAACAGGTTTCCACCAGACATAATCGATGGTCCCTATCAGTCTCTGATTTTTTTTATAGACAATCCCCCATGGAGCAACTTTTCTATCATGATATCGACTAAAAGCAAAGTCGAGAAAACTCTTTGAATCTGCTATTGTTCGGTGAGTATCCCAGGTAACATATTTTGATACCTCTTCATCTGAACCGTATGCAAAAATATCCTCAAGGTCTTCCATTGTAAGTTTTCTTAGTAATAGTCGGTCTGTTTCTAACGTAGGTAAATCAAAGTAATTCTCTTGACTCATACTACTATCTCCTTCTTTTATGTAGTAAAATGAGGCTGTCCCATTAGGTTTCTAGCATCCACAATCCCTCATTATCTAGAAACAGGTTTTCCCTAGTCGATACTAAATATTGAGTCGTGGTGCCTGACGCCTTTGCTTTTGTGACAGCCTCATTTCGCTTTTTTATTTTCAATTAAACCGCTTCGTGTTTCCATTTTTTTTCATCCTGTACAAATAAGATTCCTAACTCATGATGTTCACCATCATATAGGGCTCCTTGTACAAATCGCATTTCACCATTGAGTCCAATTACTTCTAGTTTACAAAATGCTCGGTTTTTTTGAAGTGATTGATAAAAGTCTTCCTCATCTCTAACTTGTGATCCATTTACCTTTGAAACTATCTCACCAATTTGTATACCCATTTTATCAGCTGGTGACTTAGGAATAATGCCCAAGACAATCAAACCATTCTTTTTCCTAGTATAGTAGAATGTGTTCGAATCATCGAGTACACGGAATTGTAAAGATATTAGTTCTCTAGAAACCATTGCAAAGCTAATTGCCATGATTGCAATAACCGGGAACCATAAACTTGCTAATGCTAAAGCTACAAGTAGGATTCCTAACGATATCACCCTGACCCCAACAAATTCAGCACCTTTTTTCGGCAACATGCTTTTGATTTTTTGACTAAAGCCTATTCCAAACGGTACTAAAAATAATGCATATTGCTCACCATCAACGGAAAATAGTGGCCACCAATCTAGTTTTAATGAAAGTGCATCCCCTGGAATAAACAGAAAGACAGGGACCATCCATAATTTATTTGAGATATGAGCTCCGACTGCTTGACCACGTTTACTCATAAGTATTTCTGGCGATGTTTGCAAATGTGCCTTTTTATAAATTAAAAACCCCTCTGCAATTACTAACAATGATAGTAAAACAACCATCCCGTGTATACTTGTTTCTTGTAGTTCAGTTAGTATAGCGTGTTCTACTGGTACTCTTCGTAAAAAAATGATAGTAAAGAATGATAGTCCGATAATAAAGACAGGTGATAGATTTCGAGTTTTGCCGATTAACGCTAATAAGACCGTAAAACAGGCAAGTAAAATGATTGTGTAGAAAGGTAGCACAACCCCTGTTACAATTGTTAGAACTGATATGATTAACCCTATAAGAAATCCTGTTGGAACTAACAACTTTAATTCAGTCAAGCCATAAAATGTGCGAACATGAAATCGTTTCCGTTCACGCTTCACCCTTATATATCCTAAATATACGCTCATTGCAAGAAAAATGTAGACTAAAGGATGCAGGAGAAAACGACCGATTCCTTTTAGAATTTCGAATACCCAAACTTCTATCAACAAATTCACCACCTATATGAAAATAGTCCGATACCATATTTATCTATAAATCATTTTACCAAAAGATAACAATAAAACATAGGTAGATTTTTCTGGAAATAAGAAAAGCGGATGCGCCTGGGGGAGAGGCGACAAGCATAAGGCGAGACGACCAGAAGGTGCGCTCTTCACCTTCAGGGCGGATTGACTTATGACTCGAGCCTCTAGGCGCCGTAGCTAGACAATATGAAAAGCGGTAGCGCCTTGAACAAACCAAAAAAGGTCCTTCAGGATATCCTGAAGGACCTTTTTACTATATTGTATCTTATTGAAACAGTACCTTAATGGCTGTACGTAATTGCACATCATTCTCTTCGTTACGGATTTCTTCAATGATCTTGCTTTCAATTTTACCTGCAGTTTCTTTATCGATTATTCCTGTAACAGGTATGTCATTTGCCTCTTGAAATGCCTTTACTGCTGTTTCAGTTTCTTCGCTGAAATATCCATCTTCACGGCCTGGCTCAAATCCGAGTCCTTTTAGCATTTTTTGAGCATTTTTTACTTTTTCATTGTTCATATCTTTCACAAGGTCTTTTTCAAATTGAATTGGATTGCTATAAAAATAGTCGGGCTGTTTGATTGGGACTGTCGGCTCAACGCCTTTTTCGTGGATCCAGTTACCATCTGGCGTAAGCCACTTAAACATGGTTAATTTAATATTACTGCCATCTTCCATTGGGACTGCTTGCTGGACGGTACCTTTTCCAAATGAAGTATCCCCAACAATTTCATATCCACCCGCTTCTTTCATAGCACCTGCTAAAATTTCAGATGCAGAGGCACTTCCCTCGTCAATCAACACTGTGATTGGATAATCTTTTTTATCTTCTAAAGTTGAGAAGAAACGTTGCTTACTTCCATCTCTTGACTCAATCTGAACATATGGTTTTTCTTTAGTAACTAAATGCTTAAGAATCTGTTCAACACTCTCTAATAACCCACCAGGATTACCACGCACATCAATAACTAAGCCATCAATGTTTTCCTTTTCAAGCTCATCTAATGATGTAACAAAATCTTCAGCTGTTTTTTCTGCAAACGAAGTAAGTTCAATATAACCTACTTTTTTACCATTATAATCTTTCACTGAAGTATAGACCGTTTCAATGGGGATTGTGTCCCTAACGACTTCAACTTTTAACAAGTCTGTTGCACCAGGACGATTCACTTCTAATGCAACTGTTGTACCCTTTTCACCACGAATTTTTAAAACGGCTTGATATAAATCTAATCCCTCAATTTTCTCACCATCAATCTTGATGATTTGGTCATTTGGCTTTAACCCAGCCTTTTCAGCAGGAGAATCCTTGAAAGGAGCAACAATCGTAACCTTTCCGTCAACCATACTTACTTCTGCACCAATTCCTTCGAAACTCGAGTCGAGGGATTGAGTAAATTGTTGGGCAGTTTCTTGATCCATATATACAGAATAAGGATCTTCAAGCGTACCAACCATTCCATTAATGGCACCCTCAATTAATTTTTCCTTATCAATATCTTCAACATATCGTTGTAAAATTAATTCATAGGCCGCTGAGATTTTTTCCAGTTCAGCAGCTTCTGTGTTATTTGTACCAGTATCATTACCGCTTGGAGAGGTGATATTCCCTGGTAGTGGATTGCTATTACCTTCAAGAAGCTCCATTCCTAAAAATGTTCCAGCTCCTCCTAATAATAAGGATAATACCATATATACGGCGACCATTTTACGACTCAATCTCTTTCCTCCTCATCCTTTTGCCCATTACATTGGGTTTGTTACATTTTTACTACATATAACTTACTTAGTGATAACAGTGTTATTTTTGTAAAACGTGCTGTTCTTATTCATGAATTTAATTTCTGGTTCCGATATGTGTTGTCTCTACAACTATCGCTGCTTTTTTAGTCACCAGAAAATCAAAATTCAATCAATCCACCTTCAGTACTTGCCAGGTTTTCTACCTAATAAAGGTAGCAAGCAACAACTATTAGGTTGGGCCTTACGGAAAAAGCATCACACATGCTTAGTGCGATGCTTTACTTATCTTTATGTAGGGCTTGTTCGATTTATGATTAAAAGGCTTCAAAACCATAATATATACTTATAATTATAAGTTATTTTTATATGATGTAAAGTGATAGCGAATTAATTACACTTTTTTCTTCCTTAACAAGTCATAACGTGACGTATAACTTTTCCGAAATTTCTGTCTTGTTTGACAAATCTGCTTAAATATTGCTAAAATAAGATTAAATCATACCTTTTTACCATAAGATTTTTCCTAGTACATTTGATACCATGTATGAATCGGAGGGTTAAATGTGAAAGTCGGAACAAAAGTAATCTATAAGAAGAAAATTTTTCAAATTTTCCATGTCTACAATAGTGGCTATTATGAAATTAAAGAAGTTAACAACAACTTTCATGTTGAATTGGTTCATAACAAAGAAATCATCCCAGTCTGAACATACTTTCAACTCTCCTCCTCTAACTTTACCTTAGAAAGGCAGTCCATCTTGCCTATTGTTTTAATTTTCATTTTCCGAAACTACTTCTTATGATAATCTCCCTAATTTTTGCTATTATTAGAATAGTGCGTTCACTTTCTAAGGGGGAGCTTTTGATGAACATCACGGCTGCAAAAAAACAACCTATTATGACATCCTTTTATTATGGATGGGTCATCGTCGGAATGGCAGCTCTTGGAGTGTTTTTTTCTGGACCTGGCCAGACATATTCAAATTCAATATTCATTGATTACTACATTCGAGATTTTGGGTGGAGTCGATCGCTAGTATCTAGTATCTATTCAATCGCGACTCTTGCTTCAGGCATCCTAATGTTTTTTGTTGGACGTTACATAGACAAATATGGACAGCGGAAAATGGCTGTCATCGTTGGAACAGCGCTTGCAATTGCGTGTTTTTGGAATAGTATGGTTATAAACGTTGTCATGCTATTTATTGGTTTTTTTGCGATTCGTTTGTTTGGCCAAGGTTCAATGTCTTTAATACCAAATACGTTAGTACCACAGTGGTTCATTACCAAACGTGGAAGAGCAATGAGTTATGTAGCTATTGGTGGCTTTATCGGCTCAGCAGCATTTCCTCCATTAAATGCATGGATGATTGATGCATGGGGATGGCAATCTACATGGCGAATCTGGGGAATTTTGCTCTTAGTTATTTTTGTTCCACTTGCATTTTTTCTAATCAGAAATAAACCAGAGGAGATCGGTTTACTTCCTGATAATCGTAAACAGCCATTAGTGAAAAGTAATATAAAAGAAACCTCTGATTTTGTTGACGAAGTTAGTTGGACCGTAAAGGAAGCAATGAAAACACGCACATTTTGGTTGCTTCTATTTTGTATGGCGATACCTGCTTTGGTGAATACAGGATTAACCTTCCACCTTGTTTCAATCCTAGGGGAAAATAATCTTAGCCCTAAATTTGCAGCCCTTATTCTGAGCTTGATGGCTATCATTGGTTTTCCTGTTACCCTTGTTGCTGGATATGTGTTAGATAAAGTGAAAGTAAATATTGTGCTTGCTTGTATGTTTATAGGTGAAATACTTGTTATTGTGGTTTTACTGAATGTTGTTAACTCCCCGCTTGCGATAATATTTGGCGTTATTTGGGGAATAATGGCTGGGTTTGAACGAATTGTATTTGGGGTTATATGGCCAAATTACTTCGGCCGTAAATATATTGGCAGCATAAATGGGATTGCTATGACAATGGGTGTTATTGGTTCGGCCTTTGGTCCACTTCCATTTGGAGTATCCTATGATATTTTTGGAGGTTATACAGAAATTCTTCTAATTATGATGATCCTCCCCTTTCTAGGTTCAATCGCTGCTCTATTATCAAAGGTACCAAAAAAGGATGAAAGTAGTGAAGCCACTATATGAGGAACTTCGTGAATTCTAGTGACTAGATATGAATAGGTAAGTTTTATAATACCTATACTACTAGAAAGCCGTACTTACATAAACGATGATGAGTACGGCTTTTCCTATTATTATAATAAAACATTTACGAGTGAGGATTTATAGTTCATCAAACCCATTATCATCAGTCGTTTTCGTATACTGACGAGACTTCTGCTCAAAGAAATCCGTTTTACCTAGATCTACTTCCTGATACGCAATAATCCAACGAAATGGATTTTTGATTGGTGCATCTGGGAATACTGCTCGACCATGTCCTAATTGATGGCAACGTTTATTTGCCATATATTGAATATACTGTTCTAGCTCCTCCATTATAATGCCATCAATTTTGTCTCCAATGACCTCTTTGCCCCACTCAATCTCTAATTCTGCAGCATGTCTAAAAGTAGAGATGGCGAACTCCTCAAGCTCGTCAGTACGAAACTCTGGGTTTTCAAGCAGCACTTCCTTGTATATTTTTTCAAACAACCCAACATGAATTTGTTCATCTCGATTAATATAGTTAATCATGGTTGAGGTTGCTACCATTTTTTGATTTCGTGCAAGATTGTAGAAGAAGGCAAAGCCTGAGTAAAAGAATAATCCTTCTAGAATAACATCATAAATGATTGATTTTAAAAAGGTTTCAACGGTTGGTTCCTTTGAAAATTCCTTATAGCCATTTGTAATAAAGTCATTCCGTTTTCGTAAAGTCTCTTCCGTTCTCCAAAATTCAAAAACTTCGTCCTGCTTCTTCTTTGGTACAATACTTGATAAAACATACGAATATGAATGATTATGAATAACCTCCTGCTGTGCTAGCATAATCACCAATGCATGCAAAGAGGAATCCGTTAAGTAATCAGCTGCCTTACTTGCATAATCAGATTGGATACTATCTAATAGTGCTAATAATCCAATGATTTTTAAAAAGGAATCCTGTTCCACAGCGGAGAGCTCTGGAAATTGTTTGATATCTTTACTCATATTGATTTCAAACGGCGTCCAAAAATTGGCTAACATCACCTTATATTTAGGATATGCCCATGGGTATCTTACATCATCCCAATTTAATATATTTGAACTTCTGCCATTCACAATTCCTGTTGAACGATTTGGTGCCTCTGAATCAATTAATCTTCTTTTTTTGATAAAGGACTTCACTTCCTACTCCCCCCCACAATGTTAACTATGACAGCTTTCACATTCTTCTATAACAACAGCTGATGTTGAACGGACATAATAAGTTGTTTTTAGCCCGCTTTTCCATGCAAGTAAATGCAGATCAAGTAACTCCTTGGCTTTTATATCATTACGAACATACAAATTAAACGAAATTGATTGATCCACATGACGCTGCCTTTTTGCATTTTGTAAAATACTCCATTTTTGGTCAATATGATAGACTGATTTATAATACCAATTTGTTTTGTTATTTAATTCTGGAGCTGTAACAGGAATTTTATAATCCTTTTTCTCTTCGGAATATTCCTTTCTAAATATAGGATCTATTCCCGAAGTGGACCCAGCAATAATCGCTGTTGAAGAATTAGGTGCAACTGCTAATAAATACCCATTTCTGATTCCATACTTATGTATATCCAACTTTAATTCCAACCAGCTTTTGGAATCATAGTGGTGATTGTCAAAATATTTACCTGTGTCCCACTCTGACCCGTTAAATGCAGGATAAGCCCCCTTTTCCTTCGCTAAATCCATACTTGCTTTAATTGTGAAAAATGCGATCCTTTCATACAGTTCATCACAATAGGAAATGGCTTCCTCTGATTCCCACGGAATCCCATTTACAGCTAAAAGATGATGCCACCCGAACGTCCCTAATCCAACAGCTCTGTATTTTTTATTCGTGATGTTCGCTTGTAGTACTGGGATATTATTGATATCGATGACATTGTCAAGCATTCTTACTTGAATGGTAATTAGCCGCTCAAGTACATTATCCTGCACAGTTTTTGCAAGTGAGATGGAAGATAGATTACATACAACAAAATCACCAGGCTGTTTTATTGTGATAATTTTTCCGTCTTCTGTCTTTTCTTCAATTACGGCTGTGACACTTTGATTTTGGGTAATTTCCGTGCACAAATTACTACAGTAAATAATCCCTTGATGTTTGTTAGCATTTGCACGATTAACGGTATCTCGATAAAACATATATGGTGTACCTGTTTCAAGTTGAGAAATCATAATCGCTTTGAAGACTTCAATTGCTGATACTTTTTCCTTGGAAAGCAAATGATGATTGGCACACTCATGATAACGCCGTCTAAATTCTCCGCTTTCTTTTTCCTCATCATAAAAGTCTTCTAGCGAATAACCCATAACCTTCCGAACTTCATGGGGATCAAATAAATACCAATCTCCTCGTTCTTCAACTAATTCCATAAATAAATCGGGAATGCAGACACCTGTAAAGATATCATGGGTCCGAAGGCGCTCATCACCGTTGTTCAATCTTGCTTCTAAAAATGAAAAAATATCCTTATGCCATACATCCAAGTAAACGGCTATTGCTCCTTGCCTCTGGCCTAATTGATCAACACTCACAGCTGTGTTATTAAGTTGCTTCATCCAAGGAATTGTCCCTGATGAGACACCTTTAAAGCCTTTAATATCTGAACCTCGAGAGCGTATTTTACCTAAATAAACGCCAATACCTCCACCTGATTTTGAAAGATTTGCGATATCTGTATTCGAATCATAAATACCTCGTAAGCTATCATCCACTGTATCAATAAAACAGCTTGAAAGCTGTCCATAGCTTTTACCAGCATTTGCTAATGTTGGTGTTGCCACAGTCATATATAAATTGGATAACGCCCAATAAGCTTCTTTAATTACCATAAGCCGTTTCTCTTTTCGTTCATGCATCATTAAGGTCATCGCAATAATCATAAAACGTTCTTGTGGTAATTCATAAACCTCGCCATTATGAGACCTTGCAAGATATCTCTCTGCTAAAGTGACAATTCCTATATATGTAAAGAGTTGATCCTTTGTATAGTCAATTTCATGAGCCAACTCACTAATTTCCGCTTCACTATACTCTAGTAACAAATTGTTTTGATATATCCCTAGATCTGTGAGCGTTACTATTAAATCGTAAAAGTTTCCATATTTTTGCCCTTGTGGGTAGTTTCTTGAGATAGAGGCCTTGTGATACAATCCATCTAGATAAGCAGATGCTGCAACGTATGTCCAATTTGGTTCTTGGACAGATATACGCTCTAGCGCAGACAAAATGACAAGCTTTGAAATCTGCTCCTTAGTAAAACTACCTTTTCTGACTAGTGTATCTAATACTTTGATTTTAAAGTCATCGGTATGTAATTGAGGAAATGGACTCGTTAGTAATTCTAAATACTCTTTTACCTCCTCTTGTTTTGTCAGATCTTTCTTTGCATGTAACATTGTCTTTGTGTTTATTAATGTCATCCCTAAAACTCCTTTCTAAACTAAAAAAACGCTCATCACGAGATGAGCGGATAGAACGAAGAATTGGTAGACTAACAATCATATCTTTAGCCTTTCTCCTCGTCCTATCACCTCAACTCCCGAAGGTAGATAGTACTAAGTAAAAAGGCAGGTCTCCTGACTCATGCATCACTTTACTCTAAGTCCCTTCCCATGAATTCCTTCACAGTGGATCTACTTATTTCATCAGCATTTACAGTTGCGGGGACAGCTCTGGAATTACACCAGATTCCCTATTAAGTCGTTATTCGACACCTTTATTACCGGATACAAAATATTGTATGTAATTCACTTTTAACAATCTATATATTGATTTCTAATAACTATAAAATCAGTATAATACCTTCTGACATATTTCGCAATAACATTTTGAGTGAAGTTGATTGAGTTACCAAATGTTGCAGATGCTTTAGTAGTAGATTAACTTTTATTAGCGATATACAAAAAGAAAGTGCTAGGCACACCATGGCCCAACACTTTCATGTATTAGTAACTTCTAATAAACATTTGAACCCACGCACCATGGTAGAAACCAACGCCAATCGAGTCATAATCTGGTTTTAAGATATTTTCACGATGACCTTGTGAATTCATCCAAGCGTTCATCACTTCTTGTGGTGTTTTCTGTCCTTTCGCAATGTTTTCACCCGCAGCTTTATAACTTATACCAAATGTACGTAGCATTTGGAATGGTGAGCCATAATTAGGACTTGTATGTGAAAAGTAATTAGAATTAATCATATCTTCAGCCTTTTTATGTGCAACATTTTTAATGTCGGCACGGTGGTTAAGTGCCTTTAGACCCCTTTTTGCTCTCTCTTGATTAACAAGTTGAACAACTTGGTCCTCAAATGCACTGTGATGGCCTGCAGAAGGTTTTAACCGAATCACTTCGCCCACATGCATGTTTCTAGGTTCTACATCTGGATTTAAGCGCATCAACTCCTGATAATCAAGTCCGTAACGCTGAGCTATGTACCAAAATGTGTCACCTTTAGAGACTTTATAAAATTCAAATGGTGGTTCTTTAAAAAACTTAATTTGTTGCGCGTTTGAATACAATGGGGACAAAAATAAACAAAACAATGTTAAAATAACTACCTTTTTCATTTCAAACCTCCAGTTTTTTTTCTTTGTTAGTTTGCATATTTATCATTTCTACCATGCATACGTTTTTGCTTTTTTTCATAAAAATATTTAGAGGTCTAATCATTTATCTTTGCAAGAATATAAAAAAGACTGTCCAACATGTGGACAGCCAGCAATTAAAAGTTAATGTAATTTCTTGGGTTAACAGAGTTTGACTTTGAGATATTCCAAGGCCCTTTATGAATTTCGAAGTGAAGATGCTTTCCATATGACTGACCAGTATTACCCATATACCCAACCATTGCTCCTTTACTGATACGTTGACCTTCACCAACTGAGCGGCTTTCTAAATGAGCATAGACAGTAGTGTAAATTTGACCATCAATGTTATGTGTAATGAACACTACATTTCCATAACTAGATGAATAATAAGACCTAAAGACAGTACCATCAGCTGCAGCAACAACAGGTACGGTAGCAGCACCATTAGCAATATCGACACCTGCATGCAATGAACCCCATCTACTACCATAGTTAGATGACAACCTACCGGTTGTTGGTACCATGAACATCCCACCAGTAACCGCAGGAGTTGGTGCAGTTGTATTTACTTTCGATTCTGAGCTATCTCCTGAGTTAGATGATCCTTGTGTTTGTTTAGCAGCCTGTTGCTTCGCTAAATCTTGTAGTCGTTTTCTTTCAGCCTCTAATTCTAATTGTCTTTGATTCCATGCTTCAATCTCTTGCTTAATTGCTCGTTCCTGTGCAGCAAGCAAGGTTGCTTCATCCTCTAAATCATGTAAATGTGCATGAACTTCCTCTTCTTCTTTCTGAAGTTGAGACATGATTTTATTTTTTTCTTTAATTTGACTATCTAACCTCTTTTTCATGGCTTCTAATTCAGCAAGCTTGTCCTCTAATAGATTTAGTTGCACGCTTAGTTCTGCTTCGGTTTCTTCTAATAATAGTTTGTCTTCTTGGTGTGCTATTAATATATCACGGTCAGCTTGTACAAACGAAGACACCGCACTTACACGATTGACGAAATCACTAAAACTTTGAGCTCCTAGCAGTACATCAACATAGCTAATAACTCCTCCATTTTCCTGGATGGTCCTCATACGGTCTTGTAATAATTCATCACGTTTTTTAATTCTCTCTTTTACAACTTCTATTTCTTCCTTTAATACCTCTATTTCTTTTTTTGTCTCATCTATTTGCTCTTCTTTTTCTCTCATTTGACTACTTGTTTCAGCAACTGCCAAATCTAGCCTCTTTATTTCCTTATTCACTTCATCTTGTTCTTTTTTTATTTGATTAATCTCATTTTGCTTACTATTGATTTCAGAATCTATGTTTAACTTCTTACTTTGAATCTCTTTCTTTTGGTCCTCAAGTTGTTGATTTCCCTTAACCTCGGCAAACACACTTGATGTGCTAGTAGCAAAAATACTTCCGATTCCCACTGTCAAACTTAGTCCTAAAACGAGAAATTTACGTTTCACCTCTGTGACTCCCTTCTTTATCTCTCTATAGCCTTTTTAGCAGAAAAAGGCTCTTGGCTTTATGTATAAAAGCAAATGACCTTTTTCTTACCCTTTAAAAAAGAGCAGGGTCTTTTAGTAACATAATTTTTGTTATTTAAAAGAACCCTTAAAGTACCATTTGCCTAGCAGACGATTCTATGTTTCTAGCAAATGCTAAGATATTAATAGTATAAACTAGCAATTAGATAGCAAGTTTCTATCAGATCATTAATCAATTACTATACCTTTAAAAACTTTCTGACCGACATTAGGCTTCCCCACATTCCAATAACAGCACCAATTGCAATTAATAATCCAGTAACCTGAAAAGCAAATGGTTGGAAAGGTAATAATTGAAGGAATGTCCCTTGTAATTTTGGTTGAATTAAATGATACAAGTATTCATAGCTTCCAAGGATAACTGATATCGGTATAATTGAGCCTAAAACTCCTAATAACAATCCTTCGATGAAAAAGGGCCACCTGATGAACCAATTTGTTGCTCCAACTAATTTCATAATCTCAATTTCTTTTCTTCTTGCGAAAATAGTAATTTTAATAGTGTTTGAGATTAGGAACATCGCAGTAAATAGAAGTCCAATAATTAGGCCAATTCCTATATTTCTTGAAATCTCAACTGTTTTAAATATTTTTTCAATCTCACCCTGCCCATATTTTACTTTATCAGCAAACGTTAGTTCTTCTAATTGACTTGCCACAGCTACAATATCTGTGGGTTTTTTTGTTTTCACAATATATACATCATGCAAAGGGTTATTCTGCTCAAATAACTCAAATATTTCCCCATCTTCTCCAAAACTATCAATCATACTAGTAAGCTCTTCTTCCTTGGATGAATACTGAACACTCGCAACCTGAGGTATCTTTTCAATATCCTGTCCAAGCTTTTGTTGTTCCTCTTCCGTCGCTGTTAAATCAATGTGAACACGAATTCTAACATCCTCTTCGATAGAAGTTGCCATGCTATTTAAATTCATCATAATGACGATAAAAACACCAGCAAGCAGTAATGTAACTGTAACTGCACTAATTGACGCAAACGTCATCCACCCATTACGACCTAGATTTTTAAAGCTCTCTCGTAAATGCCGTAATAGTGTATTAACTTTCATATCCGTAAACACCCCTTGCTTCATCGCGGACAATTTTACCACTCTCAATGGCGATTACACGTCTTTTAATTTTATTTACAATCTCACGATTATGTGTTGCCATAACGACAGTGGTACCGCGATAATTAATTTCCTCAAAGATGTTCATAATTTCCCATGATGTTTCAGGGTCTAAATTTCCTGTAGGCTCATCAGCAATCATCACGCCTGGAGAATTAACAATCGATCTCGCAATTGAAACACGCTGTTGCTCCCCCCCAGAAAGTTCATCAGGTAAAAACCTTGCTTTATGTTTCAGTCTCACTAACTCTAGGACTTCCATTACTCGTTTTTTTATGTTCCGGGGGTGTTCACCTATTACTTCAAGTGCAAAAGCAACATTTTCGTACACCGTTAATTTTGGCAGTAGTTTAAAGTCTTGAAAGACAACACCAATGTTTCTTCTTAATTTAGGAACTCTTTTTTCCTTTAGCTTTGATAAATCAATACCATTAATCAGTATTGTACCCGTTGTTGGTTTCTCTTCACGATACATCATTTTTATAAAGGTCGATTTACCTGCACCACTAGGACCCACTACATAAACAAATTCACCCTGTTTTATTTTAACGTTTATGCCATTAACGGCTAGTACACCGTTAGAATACTTTTTATACACATCTTTCATTTCTATCATAAATATCACCTAATAATCAATGTTTAAATTTTATCGTTAGCATACTAAATCTACTAGATAAGAGGGAAATATAATCAATTAAGGGAGGCTTGGCTAGTAAACTGGCTTACACTTTTAATCTTTTATTTACAAAGTAGAAAGTTTATATTACTAGTTTTTAATAATGATACGGACATGAAATGCTCTAGTTTTGTCGACAGGTTACTATAATAATCTACAAATCCCTTTCTTTACAATCACCTTTTTACATTATACCATCATATTTCGTCAAAATCAGACCCAAAAATATTACATTTTTATTTCACACTATGAACATATGGTTTTAGTTAAATAGAAGTAAGTAACATATTGAAATTTCAAAGTATTTTAAATAGGAAGAGTACTTTGGAGACAATCTAAATATTTTGTATATGGAGGACACAAACGTACAGTATTCATGTAAAGCATGTCACTATTACTAACAATAATAAAAGAGCCATTCTTTACTATGGCTCCTCGTTTTAAGTATTATTGTTTTGCTGCTAACCATTCCGCAACAGCTGCTGCTTCTTCTCCTTCAATAATACCACCTTGCATCATTCCACGGCCTTCAGCAATAATCCCTTCAATTTCTTCTTGAGAGTACTTCGATCCAACCGCAGTTAAATCAGGACCTGCGCCTCCACCAAGCTCTGCACCATGACATGCTGCACAGTTTTGACTATAAATCTTTTCTGCATTAACAGTAGCTGTACCACCGTTATCTCCACCTGCATCTCCAGCTGGTTCTGCTGCATCATCACCGCCACCACAAGCTGCAAGCACAAGTGAAATACCTAGTAGCAGTCCCAGTAACTTAAACTTCACTAGTAACGCCCCCTTATTAAGTTAATAATGTTGTCAACTGTTATTATAACCCTTTTTCTCCTTATTATGCTCTTCGAAATCCCTCTCCAACTACCTCTGCGGCATCCATTACAATGACAAACGCAGTTGCATCAATGCTTCGGACCAATTGTTTCAATTTTGTGAACTCAGTTTGTTCCACGACACACATTAATATTGGCCTCTCATCATCTGTATAACCTCCATATGCAGATAGTCTAGTCACTCCACGGTCAATCTTTGTTAAGATTCCCTCTCTAACTGCATCTTGCTTGTTGGTTATGATAATTGCCATCTTTGAATTGCCTAAACCAACCTGTATAAAATCAATCGTTTTACTTGTAACAAATAATCCAATTAATGCATATAGGCCTTGTTCTAAATCAAATACAACCGCTGCTGATAAAACAATTAACCCATCAATAAGTGCTACACATTTTCCCAGGGAGATACTTGTATATTTATGAATAATTTGTGCTGCCAAATCAGTCCCACCTGTCGAGGCTCTTCCTTTAAAAACGATACCTAAGCCCAATCCTACTCCAATTCCTCCAAATAATGATCCTAATAAAGGATCTAGTGTTGCAGGTTGTAAATCACGTGAAAGAAAAACGACAAGTGGCAAAAACACTGTTCCTACAAGTGTTTTTATACCATAATGTCCTCCTAATAAAATCAATCCCGCGATAAATAATGGGATATTAAATCCCCATTGAACATAGGCTGGCTCAAAGCCAAACAAGGCATCTGTAATCGTACTTATTCCGCTTACTCCACCCGACGCAACTCGATTTGGTAATAAAAACAGGTTAAATGCTAATGCTACGATCGATGAACCAACTATTATGTATATATATTCCAGTACACCACTGAATATAGGGTGATATTGATAGCCTTGGCGCCGTTTATTTCTCATGGTTTACCTCCATTTATTAATGCTTATCTTTTTGATAGTAATAATAACCTTGAGAGTATAGCATGGGTAAGTAATCATGTAAACGCCAGCTAAATAACGTTTTAAAACATTATCGTGGTAAAAAATCAGTCAACATTTATAGCCATTTATATTATTGTTTGATAACTTTCCGTTTTTAGTCTGGAATTCTTAAAAGCAGTGACGGAAGTCAGTAACTAGCGCAAGAAAAAATTATCTTAACAAACGAGGATCCCACCCTTGCTCACCACAAGGCTTTTAAAGCAAATAACGGAATGAGAATCCACCAAATTAAAAAAGTGAATCCTCATTCCGTTATAAGTAAGTAAAAAACTTAAGGATATTGTTCCGCTTTAGGGTTTGCAATAAGAATTGGAACCCATCACTCAAGCTTTCTACTTTATTTTTTATTGTAACTTTGAACGTAAATATGCATCAATAAACGGATCTAACTCTCCGTCCATTACACTTTGGGTGTTCCCAATTTCTGTATTTGTTCGATGGTCCTTCACTAATGAGTATGGATGAAAGACGTAGGAACGGATTTGGCTTCCCCATCCGATTTCTTTTTGCTCACCACGAATTTCCGCTAATTGATTTTCTTGCTCTTCAATTTTTAATTGATAGAGCTTTGCTTGGAGCATTTTCATAGCACGTTCGCGGTTTTTAATTTGTGAACGCTCCGTTTGACAGGTGACAACAGTATTGGTTGGAAGATGGGTGATACGAACCGCGGAATCAGTCGTATTGATATGTTGTCCACCAGCTCCACTCGCCCGATACGTATCAATTTTTAAATCTTCAGTACGAATATCAATTTCAATCTCATCATTAAATTCTGGCATTACCTCACAAGAAACAAAGCTGGTATGACGGCGTCCAGAGGCGTCAAACGGGGAAATTCTAACAAGGCGATGAACCCCTTTTTCAGCTTTTAAATATCCATATGCATTATGGCCCTTTATCAATAGCGTAACGCTTTTGATACCAGCCTCATCCCCTGGTAGATAGTCTAATGTCTCAACCTTAAATCCTTTGCGCTCTGCCCAGCGAGTATACATTCGAAGAAGCATGGAGCCCCAATCTTGTGATTCAGTTCCACCAGCTCCGGGATGTAATTCTAGTATTGCATTATTTTTGTCATATGGTTCACTTAATAATAATTGGAGCTCAAACTCATTTACTCCTTTTACTAACTCTTTTAATTCATCTGCCAACTCAGACTTCAGTTCCTCATCTGGCTCTTCTTTCACCAACTCATAAGTGAGCTCTAGATTTTCAAAAGAATCATGTAAGTCTGTGAACTGATTTACAGCTTCTTTTAAGGCATTTGCTTCGTTGATTACATTCTGAGCTGACTGCTGGTCATTCCAGAACTCAGGATTGGTCATTACCTCATCAAGTTCTGTAATTCGGGCTTGTTTTCCTTCGAGGTCAAAGAGACCCCCTAAAGTCCGCTAATTTTTTAGCTATTTTTTCAAGTTCTTGTCTAATTTCTACTAATTCCACTTGTCCTTCACCTCATTAATTAATGGTTGCCGCTATTTTTATTCGATGGAAAAGGTGAGAGAAACCCTCTCACCTTTTCACGTCTTAATACAATGTAAAACGTTCCAGACTGTTGCTTGATCTAGGCGCTCACGCTTTTCTTGTCTAGCTTCAGCGCCTCGATCCTCGAGTCATAAGCTTTACTGGCTGAAAGGCTATAGCACAAGCCTTCCACTTTTCTATGCCCCGCAGCAGTTTTTGTATTTTTTCCCGCTTCCACAAATACATGGATCATTTCTTCCTACATCGATTGCTTTGACAACGGGCTTTTTCTTTGGCTTTTCTTCTTCGCCTTCTTTAGGATGTACAGCTTGTTGCCCTTTTGCTACCTCTTGACGTTCGAGATTGTTCCGAATTTGAGCCTTCATGACATATTTTGCAACTTCATCTTCAATTGATGCAATCATATGCTCAAACATTGCGAAACCTTCCATTTGGTATTCACGCAGTGGATCTGTTTGTCCATATGCACGCAAATGAATACCTTGACGCAAGTTTTCCATTTGATCGATGTGATCCATCCATTTACTATCAACTGAGCGTAGTACTATTACCTTTTCAAACTCACGCATTTGTGTATCTGAAAGCTGACTTTCTTTTTCATCATAACGCTCTTTGACTTTAGCAAAAATTACATCCACTATCTCTTCCGGTTCTTTTCCTTTAAGGCTAGCTTCTGTAATATCACCCTCATTTAGAAGATTTGCATTTACATAATCAACAATTCCTTTTAGATTCCACTCTTCTGGTACTTCTTCACGAGGTGTATATAATTCAACATTTCTAGTAAGTGAAGATTGAATCATTTTTTCAACAACATTACGAAGGTTTTCAGAATCAATTACTTCATTGCGTTGACGATAGATTACCTCACGTTGTTGACGTAATACATCATCATATTGTAGCAATTGCTTACGTGCATCAAAGTTATTTCCTTCCACCCGCTTTTGGGCTGCCTCAACGGCTCTCGATACCATTTTACTTTGTATTGGTTGAGTATCATCCATTCCCAAGCGTTCCATCATCGCTTTCATATTGTCAGAGCCAAAGCGACGCATTAATTCGTCTTCCATTGATAAATAGAATTGTGTCACACCAGGGTCACCTTGACGACCAGAACGTCCCCGAAGCTGGTTATCAATCCGGCGTGATTCATGACGCTCTGTCCCAATAACAGCCAGACCACCAACTTCTACAACACCTTCACCTAGCTTGATATCTGTACCACGACCTGCCATGTTAGTGGCGATCGTAACAGCGCCTTTTTGTCCAGCACCTTCAATGATTTCTGCCTCTTTGGCATGGTTTTTAGCATTTAATACGTGATGTTTAATTCCTTTTTTTGTTAAATAACGTGAAATCAGTTCTGACGTTTCAACGGCAACAGTACCAACTAAGACTGGTTGTCCTTTTGAATGACGTTCGGCGATTTCTTCAGCAACTGCTAGAAACTTTCCTTCCACTGTCTTATAAATAAGATCTGGTCGGTCATCACGTGCAATCGGACGATTCGTCGGGATTACAACAACATTCATGTTATAAATATTTCGGAATTCTTCTTCCTCTGTTTTCGCTGTACCTGTCATACCTGATAACTTTTCATACATTCTAAAATAGTTCTGGAAAGTAATCGTAGCTAGTGTCATACTCTCATTTTGAATCTCTAAGCCTTCTTTAGCCTCTATTGCCTGATGTAAGCCATCACTATAACGTCGACCCTTCATCAAACGACCTGTAAATGAGTCAACAATGACTACTTCACCATCTTCAACCACATAATCAACGTCACGATGCATACTTGCATGTGCCTTCATTGCTTGATTAATATGATGAATTAACGCAACATTGGAGATGTCAAATAGGTTTTCAATACCAAATGCCTTTTCGGCCTTCGATATTCCATCCTCCGTTAACTGAACACTCTTTGTCTTTTCATCATACGTGTAGTCTTCTTCCAATTTCATCGTCCGTACAAATGCATTTGCTTGAATATAAAGGGAAGCCGATTTCGCAGCAGACCCTGAAATGATTAATGGTGTCCGAGCCTCGTCGATTAAAATTGAGTCAACTTCATCAATTACAGCAAAATACAATCCACGCTGAACCATTTGTTCACGATAAAGCACCATGTTATCACGAAGATAGTCAAAACCAAACTCATTATTCGTACCATACGTAATGTCCGCTTTATACGCCTCAATCTTTTCTTCTCGTGAAATACCATTTAAATTCAGACCAACTGTTAGTCCAAGAAATTCATACAACTGGCCCATTTCATGAGCATCTCGACTTGCGAGGTATTCGTTTACTGTTACAACATGAACACCCTTACCAGTTATTGCATTCAGATAGACTGGCATTGTTGATGTTAAGGTTTTACCTTCACCCGTTTTCATTTCAGAGATATTACCCTCGTGTAAGGCAATCCCCCCCATTAATTGAACACGATATGGGTGTAAACCAAGGACTCGTTTAGCAGCCTCACGGACAACCGCAAACGCCTCAACTAACAAATCATCGAGAGACTCGCCCTTATCGTAGCGTGACCTAAACTCAGATGTTTTTTCCCGTAACTGTTCATCTGAAAGCTTTTCTGTGGTAGGTTGCAATGCCTCAATTTTATCAGCAAGTGCCTCTAATTTCTTTATTTGGCGTTTATTCAAATCAAATACTTTATTCAAAAGACCACGCATGTAAAACGCTCCTCTTTCTAAAAATTAAATAATAGTATATCATTTTTAATAGTAAAAATAAAAAACAACTTGGTATTACGATACTATTCTAGTTATGTACCTGCTCACCCTAGTGAAGCAGTTCAATTAAATAAAAGCTTTTCATCTCTTTGTCCGAAATAAAAAGTTATTACTATTTATATTATCATTAACTGAAAAGAGGGACAACACAGAAACCAACTGTCATTCCACCTAGAAATATTTCCCATCAGATTTATAGTGGACAAAAACACAAGTGCGCTAGGAATAACCGTGAAAGCTGATTGAGCATCGAGGGTATAGGAAACAATGCTCATGCACATAGTGGACTCGGGGAAGTCATGCTTCAGCTCGTCGCAAAGTTACGAGTAGCTTTTCATTTAGTTGCTGTTCAATAATGGTAGGAAGATGCTCTGAAGTATGATAGGCTACCGCAGCTTGCACTGGGACTTAGTTACCTAAACGAAGAGTATCCACAAACGTAAATTTTATAGTTCCCTAGACGATAAAAAAACACACTGGAAAATCAAGAAAAAGTCCAGTGTGTTTTCCCTTTGTAATTAATTTGTAACACTACTTTATTAAGTAAGTTAACATTTATTAGCTTGGCTCAATGATTCCATATTTCCCATCATCACGACGGTAAACAACATTGGTTGAATTTGTTTCAGAGTTCGTAAATACGAAGAAATTATGACCAAGCATATTCATTTGAAGGATTGCTTCTTCACTATCCATTGGTTTTAGATTAAACCGTTTTGTACGAACTAATTCATACTCATCATCTGGATCTTGAACAGCTGTTTTTGCTTCGCTATTTCCATTTCCATTTCCATTTATCTCAAATAATGAACGTGTTGATCCTTGTTCACGATATTTGCGATTTACTTTCGTTTTATGTTTACGAATTTGGCGTTCTAACTTGTCACCAACAAGATCGATTGCCGCATACATATCTTCATGTGTCTCCTCCGCCCGTAATACTAATCCAGACATTGGAATTGTAACTTCAATTTTATGTTTATTTGTATATACTTTTAAATTCACATATACGTTTGCATCAGGAGCACCATTAAAATATCGTTCTAACTTACTCAATTTCTTCTCAACATACTCACGTAATGCTGGAGTAACCTCAATGTTTTCACCACGAACGTTGTAATTCATATATGAAACTCCTCCTTTAGTTCGACCATAAATTACATGGTCATGTAATTCCATTCTTACTTTACGTATTGTACCTAAAAGCATTAGTCCAATACATGAAAGCCTTTCATCACCACGATGGTTTTAATCTAAACTCAGTGATTGTTTTTAAGGCTATGTATACAATTTCTACATAACTAGCTATTTCTCCTGCTTTTTACTTAAAATAAATGTTAACAATGTGTGAACTCTACTCTTGTGGATTAGGTGTGTTAATATATGCGGTTCTTAGATGAGTTATGAATGGACAACAATTTCTAGCGGCTTTCTTGAAGAGTATTTTTCCTTTTCACTAATTATTATATCCTTATAGACAGGAAAGTATTGGCTAAATGCCTACCCATATTTGAATGATTTGTGTCAATCGAACAATAATGAAGATTTGTATTCCTTTAAAAGAATCGTGTTACTTTCCTGGTTTCCTTCTTTTGAGGACTTACCCCCTCGCCAATGTAAATGAAGAAACATAAAGCGCTCCTGACTTTTTTAGAATCTCGGCTGCATGTCTAAGGGTTGTCCCAGTTGTGTATATATCATCAATAAGTACAACTTCTTTTCCTCTCAAATCTATAACCTCTTTTAAGTGAAAGAAGTTATCAGAATGTAGACGCTCATGACGAGATTTTTTTGACTGTTTTTCGTGGTGTGTTCTTGTCAAAATATCTGCGACTGGCAGTTTTAGAAATTGTGCAAAGACAAGTGATTGATTAAATCCTCTTTCATATAATCGCTCTTGACTTAATGGTATTGGAACGATGAGGGATTTCAAGTTGAAATATTTTTTGAACGTTTCTCTAAATGGTGTTTGCATGGCTTCGGCAATTACATAATCACCACGAAACTTATAAAGAGAAAGTACTTCTTTTAGAAAATCATTATAAACATAAACTGATCGATTTTTTAACAGTAAACTACAAAAGCGATTATCCTCTTCCCATCTAATACAATCATAACAAACATCCCCTTTTCGATATTCTGAAGACAGATTTACAAATGGCCGACCACACAATTCGCAAATCACATCTGTAATCACTTCAAAGGATTCAAGACATTGCTGACAAATGGGGTCAGATTTATATATAGAAAAGAAGCTATTCCAGGAACTTATTGAATTGACCCGATTGCAAATCCTACACTGTGTCATTTTTTTGCCACCTCCTTTCATTCTACATTCTTACATTACGCATCGATAAGGCCTTTTCTTATTGCTTCCTTATTCATTCTACTAATTTGCCTTTTTGCTGCCAGCATTGCATTTGTTTTTCCATAATGAAAAAAGAGAATTTCTCCACTTGGAAATTTAGGGCTCCTACCTACCCTCCCTGAAATTTGCACGAGTGCACTTTCTGTAAAGATTTGTGATTCTGCGCCGAGAACAGCAACATCAATGTTAGGAACAGTAACACCTCTTTCTAAGATTGTTGTTGTGACTAATAAAGGAATCTCTCCAGAGCGAAACAGGGCGACCTTTTCTTTTCGTTTTGGGTCCTCAGAATGGACACCCTCAATTCTTTTATCAATTATCTTTAACAAATCTACAATCTGATTTAACCCTTCGATATAGGGGACAAAGAGAAACGCTTGCTTGTTTGAATGTAAATGAGTGGTAATCCAGTGAAGAACATTTGCAGGCAAGGTATTTTTCATTAACTTCTTTTGCCAGTTACCACACCACTTGAACTCAGGTACTGGTAATGGCTGACGATGATATCTTGCTGGTATTGTTACTGCCTTTCTTTTTCCTATTAACACTTGCTTTTGCATTGTCTTATTGGGGGTAGCTGTGAGTAAAACGGTAGTTGAAATCTGCTTTTTTGCTTGTGTTACCGCATATTCTAGCATTGGTTCTGCAGAATAAGGAAAGGCATCAACCTCATCAATAATGATGACATCAAATGCTTGGTAAAACCTGAGCAATTGGTGGGTTGTTGCTATAACCAATTGGGCTGTCTTATTGCGGTCCTCACTTCCACCATAAAGAGCAATTACGTCAATAGTTGGGAAAGCTGCCTTTAGACGAGGGGCAAGCTCAATTACAACATCTGTGCGAGGAGTGGCGATACACACTTGTTTCTTAGCAAGAATAGCAGTTTCAATTCCCTGAAAAAGCACTTCTGTTTTTCCAGCACCACATACAGCCCATATAAGTAGTTCATGATGATTCGTAACTGCATGTGCTACTTCATTTGCAGCTTCCTGCTGACCGCCTGAAAGCTTTCCATTCCATGCAAGTATTGGGGGATGAACAATGTACGCTTCGGTGGGACCTGTCCAACTTATTAGGGGAGTACACTCACTAATTCTTCCCATTGTTATACATTTTCGACAATAGTTACATTGCTCGTTACACTTTGCACAAGAAAAGCTAGCAAACAAGTTGGTGTCATTATTACCACAACGCAAACAGGTGAGTCTACTGCGTTCCTTTCGTATAGGAATTCGATATGATATATAACCATTCATATAATGAAGTTGTAGCTCCTCTATTGTAAAAGGGATTTCCTCGATGAGTAATTGTTTTCCATGAAGGAATTTCTGAAGGTCATGTGAGTAAAGAAAATGTGGATTACAGGGTGGGGGCTGGATGTGCGAAAAATGATGAATTGGTTTCCAAATAGGTTCAGGTGTTACTGTCGATCCAAGTGTCTCAGGAAGTAAATAATTTTTCCATTCTGCGAATCTCAATAAAGTACACCTCCTTTTTTATTCAACTAGCGCTGTACAGATCTAGCACAGCGCCATAATAAACATTATTTTATATACCATCCAAGGCCCATGGCACCTTCACCTAGATGTGTACCAATGACAGGTCCAAAGTAGCTAATTGAAATATCAATATGCGGATATTTTTGCTTCAGCTCGTCCCTTAATTGCTCCGCTTCTTCCTCTCTACCAGCATGAATAACAGAAGCCCTTAGTGGAACATTTTTACTCGCATCTTCACCAAATAACTCGAGGATTCTATTCAAAGCTTTTTTACGAGTCCGAATTTTCTCAAACGGGACGATAACCTTATCAACAAAATGTAATAATGGCTTAACTTGTAAGAGACTACCAACAAAGGCTTGAGCTGTACTCAATCTTCCACCACGTTGAAGATTTGAAAGATCATCTACCATGAAATATGCGCGCATTGTTTTTTTCATTTCATCTAATCTTTTTATTATTTTTTCTGCTGGGACTTCACCTTTAGCCATATCTGCTGCTTCTAGAGCGTAGAAGCCTTGGATAATGCAGCTGATTTCAGTATCATAAGCATATACATCAACACCATCCACCATTTCACCAGCAGTAACAGCACCTTGATAAGTACCACTTATTCCACTTGATAAGTGGATACTTATAATTGCATCATATTCCTTTGCTAACTTTTCATACAAAGATACAAATTCACCAATAGGTGGCTGGGATGTAGTTGGAAGTTCACCATGTTGCTTTACTTTTTTATAGAACTGATTTGCGGAAATTTCAACTTCCTCTTGAAAAGCCTCATCAGAAAAAATGACACTTAAAGGAATCATATGAATATGTTCTTGTTCACGAATATCTTTCGGTATGTAAGCTGTACTATCAGTTACAATCGCCGTTTTCATTATGTACCTTCCTTTCTAAGCAGCACCACTAATGACACCGCAATACACCGCATACGTCCGTACACTATAAATTAGAGAAAGTCCTCTCGTTTCATCATTATCATTTTAAACGAATCTATGCAAAAATGCACCTAAATTCTCTAGCGGTGTCAAAGGTGTTCGTATGACGATCAAACAAAATTTACCCTAAATAAAAAAAAGTGTCTAGCACATCTAATAGTGCTAGACACTTTTTTGTTAATTTACCGCAACCCAACCATTTTTAATAGCAGTTACAACTGCTTGGGTCCGGTCATTAACGCTCATCTTTTGAAGTATATTACTAACATGATTTTTTACGGTTTTTTCACTAATATATAAGGAGTCTCCAACACCTTTATTACTTTTACCATCTGCTAATAACTGAAGCACTTCACATTCCCTTCTTGTTAGGATATGTAAAGGTCTTCGAACTCCTTGCTGAGATATAGCAGGACTTGACGGAATTTGTCCATTTTTCACTTTTGTTCGATAATCTTTAAGTAACTTACAAGCCACCTTAGGATGTAGATAAGAATTACCAGCGCAAATTACCTTTATGGCACTCAGTAATGAATCAGTATCCATTTCTTTTAATAAGTAGCTATTGGCTCCAGCCTGCAAGCTTTGGGTAACAAACTTTTCATCGTCATGAAGTGAAAGAATGACTACGTTTAAGTCAGGATATTTATCAACAATTTGCTTGGTAGCTTCAATTCCACAAACATTAGGCATATTGATATCCATGATAACGACATCTGGCTGGTACTGTTGCACAAGCTCTAATGCTTGATCACCATCTTCTCCCTCTGCCACTACTTCTATTTTATCATCAGCGCTTAAAATTTGCTTTACCCCTTCTCTAAATAATTGATGATCATCAATTATAATTATCCTTGTTTTCATATGGACAACCTCCCCTTCTTGTTTTGTTACAGTATAAAATTAGTATCTTTTAGTATCATTCATTTTTTCTTTTGAGCATTTCTGATTATTCGGATATACCCCTTTTAAAAAGATATATAGCTGCCAATTGGGATGACTAGTAGCGAAGACCTAGTAAAAGAACGGACTTCTCTACTACAAATATAGTATACGATAGATTCTTAGATGTTTTTGTGGGTACCTTAAACTATTTTTTTGTAACTTTACTAAAATAGTAGAGTACACAACACGAAATCACATAAATGATTGAAGAACAAACCATACAAATGTATGATAAGGACATAACTGATATATTATTACAAAATATTCATGTTTTAGTAAAAACAAATAATTGATGAAAAAATAGTATAAGCCTATAATTTAAGAATGCACAGAAAAGCGGAAGCGACTCGCCCAGAGGCGATAAGCATAAGCCAAGAAGGCTAGAAGGTTGCTCTTTACCTTCTTGGCTTATGGGCTTATGACTCGAGCCTCTAGTCGCTGGAGCTGGACACGAAAAGCGGAAGTGCTGTCTGCAAGTGCTTATAAAATTATAGTCTCCCGATCTATAGGAGGTTAAATAAACATGCTTTCATCTTATTATACCGTTAAGGGATTTGGTCAACATGAAATCGTGATACAGAAATCACGATTTATTGCTCATGTAAGTAGAGCAAAGACTGAAGAAGAAGCCCAATCCTTTATCCAACAAATAAAGAAGAAACATTATGATGCAAACCATAATTGTTCAGCCTATTTAATTGGTGAACATGATCAAATTCAAAAGGCAAATGACGATGGAGAACCTAGTGGTACCGCAGGGGTACCAATCCTAGAGGTTTTGAAAAAGAGACAATTAAAAGATACCGTGGTTGTCATAACACGATACTTTGGAGGAATAAAATTAGGTGCAGGAGGTTTAATCCGTGCTTACGGTAAAGCTACTTCTGTAGGATTGAATGAAACTGGTATTGTCGAACGAAAACTTATGACAATTATGCATACAAAAATTGATTATACCTTATTAGGAAAGGTAGAAAACGAATTAAGATCATCTGTCTTTCAGCTTAAAGATATTCATTACTTAGAGAATGTTGAAATCGAAACATATGTGAAGGAAGAAGCTGTAACTCAATTTATTGAGTGGATGACAGAATTAACAAACGGTAAATCGACAATTCTTGCAGGAAAGAAGACATACCTTGAAGAAGAAATAGATATTCACTAACTATGAGGAGATAATTATATGGCAAAAAATAAACGATATGAAAATCTAAAACGGAAGAAACGACGTAGACGAATTGCGTTAGTTCTTATACCATTATTACTAATTATTGGCAGTGCAACAGTATATGGTATATTCCTATTTAATAAAGCTGCTACAGTTGCAGAAGGTTCTCAACAAGGATTAGAGCGTGGGGAGAAATCTGAAAAGCGTGAGGTTGCTGTAAATCCAAAACACGATAATATCTCTATTCTTTTTGTAGGTGTAGATGATAGTGAAAAAAGAGATATGGGTTCTGCGACAAGAAGTGATGCGCTTATTCTTGCAACATTAAATGAAAAACAGAAATCGGTGAAAATGGTGAGTATTCCACGTGACTCACTTGTATACATCCCTTCCATGGGCAAAGAGGATAAAATCAATCACGCTTATTACAACGGTGTTGAGAGTACAATCGAAACAGTTGAAGAATTATTTGATGTTCCTGTTGACTACTATGTAAAAATGAACTTTGAAGCATTTATTGATGTAGTGGACACACTTGGTGGAATTCAGGTTGATGTACCAATCACATTTAGCGAACAAGATAGTAAAGACAGAAAAAATGCAATTACCCTTGAAAAAGGCTTTCAAACTTTAGATGGTGAACAAGCACTTGCATTAGCAAGAACGAGAAAAATTGATAACGATATTGAGCGCGGCAAACGCCAACAGTTAGTTTTAGCCGCTATTATTAAAAAAGCAGCATCGTTAGGCTCTATTACAAAATATGGTGATGTTATGGAAGCGTTAGGAGATAATATTACAACAAACTTTAAGTTCGGTGAGATGATTGCCTTACATGATTACGCAACATCTGGACAAAGCTTACAAGTGGAATCTTACCATTTAGAAGGTTCCGATTTATGGACACCAACATATTATTATGCAGTCGATCCTACCAGCCTTAATACCTTATCACAAACATTACAAACGCATTTAGGGCTAAATGGTCTAGGGGAAAGAAATGAGAGTACACTTGTCAATCAATCTTCATCAACAACAACGGACTACCAATAGCTTTCAGAGGTTTACTCTGAAGGCTTTTTTTACGTATAGCGCAAGCTCCTTTGATAGTGCTTTCTTTGAAGAACAAAAGCGCATGCGCCTTTGTCAAACCCAACAAGCATATGATAGGTCAGCAAGAAGGTCGTTCTTTGACCTTTTTGATGGACTATCTAGACTTTCGGGTCTAGGCCCTGGAGCTGGACGAGGTCCCTATACTAAAGAGCTATCCACAGTCGCTAATTCTATCATTTCCTAAAACAAAAAGAATCAGGCACCTTAACTAAAAGTATGGTACCTGATTCCTTTATTTTTTACTATAGGAGTAACGTATTCCTCGTAATCCACGGAATAGTTTTATTATTGGTTTATATTCTTTTCCAACAAGTTCTACCTTTTCAACTAGAAGTTCAATCAAAAGCATTAAAGTTAATACAACTACAAAGGATACCCACATGGTTGCCTGTGAAAACACGACTGCAACCACACCAAAAAGGGCGCTTATACCATAAATGATTAGTACAGTTTTGCGATGACTATATCCAAGTCGTAATAAGCAGTGGTGCAAATGTGATTTGTCTGGGGCAGCTAACGGCTGCTTATGAACTAGTCGTCTAACAATGGCAAAAAGGGTATCTGAGATAGGAACCCCTAAAATGATAATTGGAACAATAAAGGAAATGACAGCGACGTTCTTAAAACCTAAAAGAGATAAAACTGCTATCATATATCCTAAAAACAATGCCCCTGTATCTCCCATAAAGATCTTTGCAGGGTAAAAGTTATAAATTAAAAATCCTAAGGTACTACCGAGCAAAACAAAGCCAACGGCTAACACAAAACCATTTCCCATAATAATAGCCATGCCAGAAATCGTAATGAGAGCAATTGATGAAACACCTGCTGCAAGTCCATCTAAACCGTCAATGAGATTAATCGCATTTGTTATCCCAACAATCCAAAGAATCGTTAAAGGAATCGTAAACATACCGAATTCAATCTGACCACCAAATGGAAGGTTAATAAAGTCAATATCCACTCCATAGAGGATAACAACTAATGACGCAATAATTTGACCAACAAGCTTCCATCTTGCGGAAATCTCAAATAAATCATCAAGAATCCCAGTTATTATAATAATAATACTTCCAACTAAGATTGGATATTTATATTCATTTTCAGGTACAAATATCAAATAACCTATCATGTAACTAATAAATATAGCCAAGCCACCAAGTCTCGGCATTATTTTTTGATGTACTTTTCGACTATTCGGTTTGTCAGTTGCCCCAATTTTAATGGCAAATCGTTTGATATATGGCGTTATCAAGATTGAAGCAATGAAGCAAATCAATATTGACAAATATAACATGGATTAAATCCTCCTCAACCTTACTTTAACCATTTCTGCGACATACTAGTGCATTTTTTTCAAGGTAACATATATAATTTTTATACAGAAGAATTTGCCAATTACAGTAATCCCATTTTAATTCTTACTATAAGAGATAATACCACAAGCCAGCAATTTCTGAAATAGGTTTATTTTCCCTCCAACTATTAGACGATTCGTTTTTGGAAAAGTTTCAAATAAGCAAAGGAAATTCTCCCATTTTTTAGTGTCAGTCATTAGAGGGTGGGAAATAATCTATAATCCATCATTGTCATATAAAGAAATGTACATACATGAAAAAATAAATTTCCGAAACATTAATTAAAATGTAATAACTTCTTAATTATTGGTTACAATAACTGAACGAGAACTTCTATTTTATACCTTTTTCACCAAACTTTAAATTAACAACCTTACCTAAAAACATAGGTAAAACAAGCATCCTTCTCCATCTTGATGGCTGATGTATTAACCTATATAGCCACTCAAGATTCATGCGTTGCCAAACGATTGGAGCACGCTTCACTTTCCCAGCCCAAACATCAAAACTTCCCCCAACACCCATAAACACACCTTTATTTACCTTTTTTATATGATCAAATATCCACTGTTCTTGTCGCGGAAATCCTAACCCTATAAAGATCAAATCTGGTTTCAGGTTGTCTATGTCCTCAAAGATAGATGGATCTGTTGACTCAAAGTAGCCATGGTGAAAACCAACAATGTCTATTTTAGGATATCTTTTTTTAATATTTTTTGTAGCTTGTTCAATTGTTTCATGCGTTGCACCTAGAAAATAAACTCGATAATTTTCTTCGTTCGATAACTTTAGTAGATTTGACATTAAATCAAAGCCTGCTAATCTTTCTTTTACTTTTTTCCCAAGAATTTTCGAACCAATAACTACACCAATTCCATCAGGTGTAATGAAGTCAGCGTTCTTTATAATTTCCTTATACGTCTGGTTAGATTCTGCATACATCACAATCTCTGGATTGGCAGTTACGATAAATGTCTTTTCTTGTTTTACAATTCGGCTTTGTATCACTTTAATTAGATTATCCATATCTGAATCAACGAATGACAAACCCATTATTTCTTGACTTTTAATCATCTTCATACCAACCTCCTCCGTCAAAAATATGGCAAATAAAACAGGGAACACCCTAACCATCACTAGATAGGCTAAAGTCTTCCCTCACTTTCCTTTATTACAAAACTGGCTGCGCCTGACTTCTCTTTTTCACAATCTCTTTTCGATATTTATCCTTTTGCTCTTTTGACATTGCTTTATACTCTTTAAGGAATTTTTCATATTTTGGAATGACCTCTTCAATTGTTCCGAAGTCCTTAACCTCTCCATATTCAATCCATAGTGCTTTATCACAAAAGTCCTTCACTTGTCTAATGGAGTGACTGATAAAGAATATTGTCTTTCCTCTTTTTTTAAAATCGTTCATTTTTTCTAAGCATTTATCAGCAAATGTCTGATCTCCTACTGAAAGTGCTTCGTCAATAACTAGAATATCAGGATCAATGTTCACAGATATTGCAAATCCTAATCTTGATTTCATACCACTTGAGTATTTTTTTACAGGTTGATCAATAAATTTATTAATGTCAGCAAATTCAATTATCGATGGTTCAAGCTCTTTAATTTGCTTCTTATTAAATCCAAGCATTAAAAGTTTAAGCTCAATATTTTCTCTTCCTGTTAACTCATTATTTAGTCCAGAGGCGATTGCTATTAACGCAACTTGTCCTTTTATTTCTATTTCACCGGATGTTGGTGGGATAACGCCTGATATGATATTTGAAAGTGTAGACTTACCAGACCCGTTCACACCCACTAACCCAATTACATCTCCTTGCTCTGCTTCAAAGCTTACATTTTGAATGGCATAAAAATCTTCGCCATAGCCATTTGGCAGGATAATATCTAGGAGTTTATCTGACGTTTTTCTATACATTTTATATCTTTTAGTTACATTACGAAGAATTACAGATTTCATTATGTCACATCCATATCATAGAAAATCAACAAAATGTTTTCTAAACTTTAGGTGTAGCATTGAGCCTAGAAGCAATATAATAAACACAAGTGCCCAGAAATATAGAGTATATTGAATATCTTCAACAAAATACCACGAAGTCCCTAATAAAGAATGTCTATACCCTTCAACTAAATAATAAACTGGATTTAGTTTCATTATTGTTTGAACAAATTCTGGCAGCTTCTCACTATTTGGTGCCCAAAGTATTCCTGACAAATAAATTAACACTCTTAATACAGCTTGAACCACCATCTGAACATCTCGAACGATAGTCGATAATGTTGATGTAATTAAGCTTAGTGAGACAAGGAATACTATTGTTGCAAACATAAAATAGATAAGCTGTAAATAATAAACTGAAACAAAATAACCATAAAAGTGTAAAATAACACCAATAATGCCGACCAAAATAACATGATGATAAAACTTAGAAATAATTACATAAGTTGGAATAACACTCATCGGAAAGCTCATCTTTGAAATAATCTTAATCCTAGTATAGATGGACTTTGATCCATGAAGGATCGATTGATAAATGAAAAACCAAACTGCAATTCCCGATAACATCCATGGTAGGTATTCAACGCCATCAATACCTGGCCTACTCCGAACACCGTAACCAAACACAAACCAATAAATACTTATTTGAATCATAGGGTTAATTAGCTCCCATAGAAAGCCAAGGTAATTGTTGTTATTCGCACTTTTAAGTTCGTATAATGATAAACGTTGAATTAGATATATACTATTAAATTGTTCTTTGATAATCGTAATAACAGAACTCATAATACGTCCTTCCTAAGACTCATGGACATCCCATTTCTGCGCATAAGTCAATGAAACTTTGTCTACTATTAAATAATAACCATCTATACTATAGCTCTAAAAAGATGAGAAATAATACTATGGTAGAAAAACTCGCTCAATTACCTTTTTCGTAGAACTTCCGGACTCCAGGTAACAATACTTTTCAATAAATTCTTTATATCCATCGGAAACTCTAAATCCGCTTTGTTCCAAATTCCTTACAGAAGAAATAACCTCTTCCGTTGTCTTTACTAAAGGACCTGGAGCACTTTTTTCAAAGTCAAAGTAAAAGCCTCTTAATTTATCACGATAATTATCTATATCATAAACATAAAATATCATTGGGCGCTTTAGGTTAGCATAATCAAAAAAGACTGACGAGTAGTCAGTAATTAACAAATCTGACACTAAATAAAGCTCTCTAATATCTTCATGATGTGAAAAATCGTACGCAAAGCCTCTATAAGGTGATAAATCGAGGTTTTCTGCTACGAGGTAATGCATACGTAAAATAACTACATAGTTATTTCCCAGCTCTTGACGCATTTTGAGCAAATCAAGTTCTAGGTCAAATTTATATCCTTTTTCATAAAAGTTATCATCTCTCCATGTAGGAGCATAAAGGATAATTTTTTTATCATTCGGTAGAGCATATTTACTTTTTAAACTTAGTATTTCATCCGTGTCATTGTGTGTGTACAAATAATCATTTCGAGGATATCCAGACTCAATTACTTCCTTATTAAATTCGAACGCACGTGTAAAAATCTCAGTTGAATATGCATTGGGAGAAATTAAATAATCCCAATTCCTCGATTCCTTATAAAAATCAGCCTTATATTTTAGAGTATCTGTACCCGGCATATGAACTTCATCTATGTCTGCAGCAAGTCTTTTAAGAGGTGTCCCATGCCACGTTTGCAGATAGATTGTCTTCTTCGGTTTTGGAATCCATAAAGGCATTCGACTATTGGTTACCCAGTAACGAGCACGTGCCATTAGAAACAACCATTTTATCGAAAATCGCTTCACATAATGAATGCCTTTAGAGTGAAAGTTACCAATGTATCTAGGATCTATACTCCAATGCATCTCAAACTCTGGGTGATGCTGTTTTAAATATTCATAAATAGCACGGGGATTATCACTATACTGCTTCCCAAGGAAACTCTCAAACATTATCAGGTTTCTTTTCTTTGGAAGCTTCCCAACAGCAACGAAAAGAAGTTCATATACCTTTATGAATAACCGTCTGGGCTTTATTTTCTTTAAAAGATTCATTTATATCTCCTACTACTTCATTCACATTTATTACTTGCGATCCTATTACTCAGGCTTTTTATCGTTAATTTCTTCGAGAAATTCAACCCAGAGTTTTCCGATTGTATCAATTTCAAATCTCTTCACATTTTTCAGGCCATTTTGCCCAAACCTTTTGCGAAGTTCCTTATCTTCAATAAGTTTTAGTAAAGCGTCAGCAAACTTTTCCACATTGCCATTTTCAACAAGTATTCCATCCTCATTATCAGTAATAATTTCTGCTGGTCCTTTAGGACAATCGAAGCTAACTACAGGGACTCCTATCTGCATCGCCTCAACAATTACCATACCAAAGCCTTCATATCTGGAGCTTAAAGCATAAATGGACGAATTTGCTAGTTCATTATCAATATCTTTTGTCGCGCCCATAAGCATGACATTGTTATAAAGCCTATTATCTAATATTTGTTGCTGTAACATTGCATGATCTCGACCGTACCCAAAAATCTTTAATTTCCAATCTGGATGCTTTTCAACTACCTTTTTAAAAGAGTCAATTAGTAAATCAAACCCTTTTTGTGGAACTAATCTCCCGGCTGCAAGGACTACCTTCTCTTCCAATGGTGCAACTACTGGATTCAGCTTTGGTATTGAATTCGTGATTTTTCGAACGTCAACATTTTTATTGGCAAATAAAGCTTGGTAATCTTTCGTATCTTCATCCGTTAATGTAATTAAATAATCTAACTGACCGTAGTTGGCCTTAATCGCTTGTTTTAAAGACTCAGGATAAATTTCAAAATTTAAATGCTCTTGACCAACAAGCTTTACACCTTTGTTAGCATATTTTGCAGCAAAAATATTAAAACTTGGGCGAGTTGTAATTAAAATGCCTGAATTAATAGATTTAATAAAACTATACAGCTTGATATCTGTTAAGAGTGAAAAGAACTGGTAGGCTTCATCTTCTCTATGAATAAGCCTACTTTTCATTTTACTTAGTTTGTGGATGATTCTATCTTTTATTCCTTTTGGCTTTCTACGTCCAACACCATCATGTAAAACTGTCACTTTAATTCGAGGATCAATTTCGAAAAAGCCTTGTGCTTTTCGTCTAAAGACACTTACAATTTCCACATCATAATTATGCTCAGCCAGAAAATTGGCCACATTTAGGACTGTTCTAACAGTTCCACCCATTCCATATATGTCAAAAATCAGAAAGTAAACCTTCAATATTCTTCACCTACGCTACTAATTTTGAAGAAAGGCATCAATTGCTCGTTTGGATGCTCTTCCGTCTTCTAAATTACAAAATCTTTCTCTAAACGAATCGAATTTTTCCTTGTACTGCTCGTGTACTTCATTACTATTTTCAATTGCTTCGAAAAGTTGCATTTCATTCGTTACTAGAGGACCTGGTGCTTCATTTTTAAAGTCGAAGTAGAAGCCCCTTAGTTTCGAACCATATTGATACAAATCATATGTGAAGAATATCATTGGACGATTTAAATTCGCATAATCAAACATAACAGATGAATAATCTGTTATCAATATATCAGCTAATAAATATAAATCCTTGATATCATCATAATAAGTAACATTATAGACGAAGTCGTCATATCCAGATAACTGAATACGTGCAGCATCAAAGTAGTGCAATCTTAAAAGCAATACATATTCGTCACCAAACTTCTCTCTAAAATGCTCGATATCAAATCTGAATTCAAAAGGTTGATTCTTTTTGTCGGTATCTCTCCATGTCGGAGCGTAAAGGATCACCTTTTTATCCTTGCTAATATTTAACTTTTGTTTCATTTCTTCTATTTTTTCATCAACATTACTCTGATAAAAAATATCATTACGAGGATAACCTGTTTCAAGCACTTCTTTATTAAAGTCATACGCTCGTGATAAGATTTCAGCAGTATAATGATTTGGTGCAATCAAGTAGTCCCAACGTTTAATACGATTAAGCAATTTAGGTGATGTATTTTCAGCATATGCAGGTGATGATGGATCCACATCAAGACCTAGACGCTTTAATGGAGTACCATGCCAAGTTTGAACATGAACAGCTTCATTTCGTTTTTGGTAAAAATCCGGAAAATTTCCGTTATTAATAAAATATTTCGCCTTAGCCATATAGAAGTAATATTTAAATGAATTAGGCTTAACTAAAATTGGATTTCCTGGTAATTCCTTTTCTGTGTCTTTTAAGATCCACACAGCTTGGATATTTTGCTCTTGCTGGATAAGTTCCTCATATATTGCTCTTGGATTACAAGCGTAACTGTTTCCATAGTAACTTTGAAAAATAAAAGTATCCTTATTAATAGGAACTACTTTATTTGCCAATCTGTAAAAGGTAATCTTTGCTTTGTTAAATAATTTCGTTAATTTCGGTTTTCTGTTTAATTTATCTTCAAGCGATTTTTCAATTTTTTCTGGGTTAATATTTATTGTAAATGATGAACGATGATTTCCTAATGTAATCATGCATTCAAATGAATCGAATTTAATGTTTTTTGTCAACCACTTTTTCATTTCCTTATCTTCAAAAGTTGTTGTGGCTGTAAATGCGAATTCTACTCCTGTCCGTTTTGTTCTAGTCAAAACCCACTGAGTAGGGAGAACATGCTTCGTACCATACTCCCCTTTTACCTTAATCGTGCCCTTTGCTTCTTCAGGAACCTCATCATTTGGTACCATGATATTAATTTTGCCTTCTATCACCATTTTGTCTGCATCAATGATCATTCTGTCAATGACTTTTGAATAAATATAATTTCTGATCAATAGTGATACATCATTTGAAATCGTATAGTATGGTTTAACGACAACAGAATTATCATCTTTTGTTACAACTAGTTGTTGAGGATATTGAATAATCTTCTGTTTATTTTTAATTCCATCGGCACGAGATGATAAACGATACTGTTTCTCATCAATAATAAGATATAAATCCCAAACACCTTCGCGTAAAAGTTGACTTGTTATTAATGTCTCAATATCAAGTTCAATTTGAAAGCGTGAGTCGATTAAATTCACTGTCTTTTCGAAAAAGACTTCAACATGGCGTTTTTTAATTTTAACGATGTATTCTCCATTAAGCAGGTTTGAATTGTTGCTAGAGAATACTTCTCCATTAATAATAATTTTACTATCTTCAGCATAGATTGTCTTAACTTCTACTTGTTGTTTGGTTTCTAAGATTGATAATGAGATATGTTTGTGAATCTTATCAATATCTACACCAACTGTCTTATTAAAATCGTCTTTTTCCAAAATGCATGTTTCACTTTTTAGTACAGTGTCATCTGTTACTTGAAGATGAGCACTTTCCGTTTGCTGTTCATCCAAACCATTTTGTAAAAGCTCGATTGATACTTCCACTTTGTTCTCGTCAAGTATTTCAAAGTTAATATCATGTAAGTTAATGGTTGCCTCAAACCCACAGTAGTCTTGTATTTTACCAGTGTGTAACAGCTTTTCCTTATTTACATATAAGATTGATTTTGCATCAAATCTTTGCTCAAACTCACCATTTTCATTTCTTATTACAATTGTCTTCTTAATTTCACTTGCATTTCTGTCATCCCATGAAGGATAGAAAGCAAACCCTTTTAACGTTAACCAACCAGTTGATGTCAGTGTCAAATCTTCTACTTTTGCAACAGTGGTTATCGGTTCAACCTTAAATGAAAAGTTCCCCTTTATTGTAACATAGGGCTTTATTACCTTACTTGTCTTCGCACTAAAGAACTCTAGTGATTCAAAAGCTGTGCCCACACTTTTCAAACGATATTTTCTCTTTATTTCATCATTTTTGATGATAATATAAGCATCCCAACTATCTCCTTCAGAAAGAGTATCAGCATACTTAGTTAAGTCCATATTAGCAACAAATTGTGTAGGCTCATTATTATTTGAAATGCCCTTCACTTTTAATGTTACTTTTGCTTGTGTTTCTCGTTCAGTTAAAATAAAATTAATTTTTGAATCCTTTGTAAAATCATCTGCAAAATTTCCATTTATATAAAAATGCATTTGTTGATTTGAATAGTGAATTGATTCAAGTGCAGCATTCTTGATTACTTTTGGTTTCCATAATACCTCTAAAACACCCATCCAATTATTCTCCTCTCGTTACCCATGTAATGCTTTAAGGTACGCCTTTTCATTAAAAATTGATTCAACCAATTGTTGACTAGAGCGTCCGTTAGAATATTTGTTCCATTTCTTAGAAAATTCCCGGACCTTTTCAAGGTCAAATTGATTATCACGAATGAGTGAAATAATATCATTCGTTTCATATACAATTGGACCGGGTACTGAATTATCATAGCTGTCCCACAAACCACGTTGTAACATATATTCATCCAAATCATAAGGGAAGAAGATCATTGGCTTACCTAAAAGCGCAAATTCATATGGGATTGACGAATAATCCGTTATTAAGTAGTCTGCAACAATTAATAATTCATTTATATCCTGGTACGATGAATAATCAAAAACAAATCCCGGATATAGGTCCTCTAGATTGGCTTTTTCTTTGATAGCAGGATGGAGCTTTATAATTATACTGTACTCGTCTGCTAACTCCTCATACATCAAATCTAAATCAAGCTTTATATTAAACTTTACAAGTTCATGATCCCTAAACGTTGGTGCATATAAAATTACCTTTTTCGATTTTAGAGCCTCGTTCTCTTTTTGTAAAGCGGATTTAATCATTGTTTGCTTACCCTTATCATAAAAAAGGTCGGTTCGTGGTATACCTGTTGTCAATATACTTCCAGCTGGAAGGTTAAAAGCTTCTATAAATATATTGGCGAGGGCATCGGAACCGACCACAATTTTATGAAATTGTTTGTATACTTTTAAAAAGCGCTCATTTGCGCGTTTACTTCTTACCTTTATAGACTGATCTCGAAGACCAAATGTCTTAATTGCCCCGGCAGCATGCCATAGCTGAATACATTGTACTTCCTGTTTAAAAGTTACGACAGATAAAAATGCATAATAATTATCAATGATGACATACTTGGATGTCGCAAGATGGTAAATTGACTTTATTAAATCCAACGGGTTTTTCGTTTCAAAGTTGATTACACGAGTATTTGAGTATTCACTAAAATCATATGAACAAGATTTCTTACGCAAAAAAACCGCCTCATAAGGGGTTTTTTGACGAAGCATTTCTTCATATACAAAGATGCTGTTCTGTCCAAAGGTCACTACAAACGTTACTTTATCTTTTACTTCTAGAGGTTTGAACAGTAAAAACAGCATCTTAAAAAGAAATAAATATAACTCAATTATTAATTCTCTAACCATTTTTCACTGAAAATAAGTCGTTTTTGATTTTAGAAGTCGAAATCCCAATCGTTCTTGGAAGATAGACTACTTCACAATACTCGTTAAGGTAATCAAATTTGCCCTTCCAGTCATCACCCATAACAAATACGTCAACATTATGTTTTTTAACATCTTCAATCTTTTGTTCCCAAGTATCTTCAGGAATAACTTCATCCACATAACGAATTGATTCAAGGATCATTTTACGGTTTTCAAAGCTATGGTAAGCTTCTTTATTTTTAATAGCGTTAAATTCATCAGTAGAAATCGCAACGATTAGATAATCTCCTAAATCTTTTGCGCGTTTTAATAGATTAATATGGCCCCAATGAAGTAAATCAAATGTTCCATATGTTAATACCTTTTTCATAATAACATCTCCTTTTACAATTGATCCAAATTTATTTAAAAGACCATGTTTGTCATTATATCATGAACTTGCTATTTTTATATTACGATTAAATTACATTAAAAAAACAATATAGCTTACAAATAAATCTACACATCATTATAAATCTAATAAACTATAATTTCAAATGCATTTAAAAAAATGTAAAAAGAATACCTCATCTTCCAGTTTTTTGGAATCATTGCGTTATTTTTATGTTCCAAATAATAAGACGTATAATTTAATAAAAAGTTTCATGTGGCGAAAAAAAATACATTTTGTTTGCAGCGACGACGTTTTGATCAATAATATTTTGAGAAATAATATTATTGATCTTTATATGCCGGTCGATAAAAAGCTGCTGATTCCCGCACCTGAGACAGTGAGGGTTCGCACTTGTCGGTTAGGGGAACAGGTAAGATACTTTCTTTGATCTGATAAATAGAGGGAAAATTCCCCTTAATTAGCAAATGGCATTGAAAGTAGCATAAATAGAGAGAGAAATTCCGCTTATTTGACTCGAAAAAAGTGAAAATACGTAATTTTGCTTTGTACAAGCGGAAAAACTCCCCCTATTTATCCCCAAACGAGTTCTAGTCAGCATTTAAAGGAAATATTTCCGCTTATTTTACTAACGCTAAAGCCCTCGTTTAGAATCGTTACGGACCGTATCACAACTGTATCACAACTTTATATTAATATAAAAGAAACTCGCCAATTACGATGGCGAGTTTTAGTTTTTTTATACCAATATGACTTTCATGTCTGGACGTATTTTAAGAAAAGTACCTCAAACCGGAACCTTTTACCTATAGAACAGCCCTTTTTTATTCTTATTTGCTAACCTTTTTCACAAAGTCTTCAGAAACCCAACCAGTTGATCCAGACTCAGGTAAATAAATCTGATACCATCCTTCTTTTGTAACTGGATTATTTTTGTCATCTAATACCGCTTGTAAATATGTTTTATCCTTAACAGAACCGATTACACCATCACCAGTTGATGCACCTGATCTAATATTCAAGGAGGTTGCATTTACTTGGTAAACAGTTAAATTCGTTAAATCTACATATTCACCATATAGCCAACCAATTTTTCCGTTTACAGAAACACGATACCAAAGGTCTTTATAATACCTGTCACCATCAGCCTTACTATCAGGAGCAAGCTTTACATCTTGATTGACTCCAAGTATTTTTACAGTTGCACCGTTATTGACTGTATCAATTACATGTGCATTACCCAGATATGGAATGCTTCTAAAATTAACGGTAGTATTTGCCTTACCTAAAATGTCTCCTTGGAATGTTCTAACAACATCTTTCGGGTAAGGATTTCCATCTGGAATATCCCTTCCATAATTACCTGGCTTTTCGTTTGAAGTAGGCAATGGTTTTTGTTTTTCATAATAATCCGCATCTAACTTAAACTCTTTTATGGAATTCATTAGATTTGCAATTCCATTTTGCCAGTTCTGGTCAGTTGCATAGCGAACGTTCATTCCAGGTAAATTAGAACCATTGTAATATTTGCCATCAGGGTTCAAATAATCCGTTCGTACCTGGTATGCCACAAATTCGATACTGTCTTGTCCAGATGGGAAGTAGTACCCACAAGTAAACGGACACGTATCATACGCTCCATACCCGTACAAATTATACTTGTAGTTTCGAAGATTAGAGCCAGACCAGCCAGTTTCCCATATTGCATGTGCTACTAAATACTGAGCGTTCACTCCATATTTATTTTGTGCATTAATAAATGCTTGTGCGTGGTCCTTTAGTGGACTATTTGGACTTCTTCTATTAAAGAAATCAACTATGTCCTGTGCTGTAATGTTTGCAGGTGTTCGTAAGTCAATTTGCTGATAGGAGCCTGCAATCACTTTTGTTAAAGCAAATTTGATCTTTGCCTTGCCTGTGTTTTCATAATAAACGACCTTAATGGTATGAGTGCCTTCTGATAATTCCAATCGTTTTTTCACAATGTTATTACCATTTTTCCACTGGTCAATTTTTAATTCACCATCTATGTACACTCTTACTCCATCATCAGCTTCGACCTGCAAGTCATATTCACTTGCACTTGTATATTGCTTTTTATAATATACAGCTGAAAAATTGTCACTGTTGATATTACGGTGCGGTGAACCATAGACCCAATCATAATTGATTGAATTTACTTGATTCATTGAACCTTTTCCACCAACAATATAAGGAGTTCCTTTTAAGTCTTTAGTAGGATAGTATTCTACTAACCAACCACTATCTTGGACTACTTCATCAATATGATAAGGTTCAATAGAAACATTGACCTTACTATGGTTTGTATTATCAAAATATTGAACTTCAACCCAATGTGTTGAGCCAGTTTGAGCATGGTCTGAAATGTTTATTTTCACAGCATCTTCACGATAAGTGCTGCCTGTCCATCGATCGAGTACAGTTTTACCATCAATCAATACTCTCACACCATCGTCAGCACGAGCTCTTATTATGTACTCACCAGCACTGATTCTTTTTGCTGTTACATATCGAGCTGAAAAATAATCCTTCGGAACACCGCTTTTTGGTGCATTGTATCCATTGTCGTCGAAGAGTGCACCATTTTCAGATGGTAAAATTTCAGAATTCACCGGTTTCCCTTTTAACGTGGTATTAGGATAATAGTAAGCAAGCCAATCACCAAATGGAACTGCATCTGCATATAGAATGGCATTTCCCCCTGCATCATAGTAGTCTGTCTGAAGCACATGGTCTCCTTTTGATAAACCAGTAACCAGACCTCTATTCATGTTTCCAGCAGAATTACTCCAGCGATTGATTATACTCTTACCATCAACCGAGACCTTCACCCCGTCATCAGCAAATGTTTGAACAAAATAATCGGTATTCCCTGAGATTAGCTTTTGGTATGAAGCTGAAAAATTGTCTTTAGGTATCTCTTGATGTGGCTTATTATACCCCAGGTCAAATGCTAATCGATTTACTTTATTAACAGCACCATTCCCTCCAACGGTCACTCCGATTCCCGATAATGTCTTATTAGGATAATATGTCCCTACCCATTCAGACTTACTTAATTCTTCGGAAAGAGGCTTGATCGAAAAGTCAAGTCTACTTTTTCCGGCAGACTCAAAATATTCAACCCTAATCCAATGAACATCCTTTTCAGAAGAATTGGACGTATCTCTATCTGAAATCGTTACTTTTACAGCATCTTCCCTGAAATTACTAGTACTCCATCGGTCGAGAACGAGCTTGTTATCAACATAAACTCTAACACCATCATCAGCCCTAGTACGAATGATATAGTCGCCTTTAGATAAACGCTTTGCTGTCACATACTCTGCTGTAAATTTATCTTTTGGTACTTTTGCAATTGGCGAGTTATAACCATAGTCCACACTTAATTGACCGTTTTTTGAAGGCTCAACTACCCTAGAATTTGCAGGAGCACCCTTCAAATTTGTATTTGGATAGTAATAAGCTAACCAAGTACCAAACGGAACAACATCAGAGTAGATAATCGCATTCCCACCAGCTTCATAATAGTCCGTCCTAAGGGTATGTGCACCTGATTGTAAATTAGTAATTAGGGCTTCATTCACCTTACCTGCTGAATTACTCCAACGGTCAATAATTGGTTTGTTATCTACTAAAACCTTTAAACCATCATCCGCAAATGTTCTAACAAAATAATCTTGCCCGCCTTCAATTTTCTTTATGAATGATGCAGAAAAATTGTTATAAGGCACTTGCGGTTCTGGTCGACCATATCCCCAATCAAAAGCTACTTTACTTAGTTCATTAACAGAACTTGTTCCACCTTTAACGATAGGAGATCCACTTAAGGTTTTATTAGAAAAATACATTCCAACCCAACTATCATTTTGAAGTTCATCTTCAACTGGTTTAACAGACACATCGAGCCTTGCTTTACCGGTAGATTCAAGATACTCTACTTTTATCCAATGGACTTCTTTTAAGTTAGGGTCATTTGTATCAGTTCTGTCCGAAAGAGTAATTTTCACAGCATCTTCTTTGAAATTACTTGTTGACCATCGGTTTAACACAAGTTTCCCATCAACATATACCCTAACACCATCATCTGCTCTAGTGCGAATGATGTAATCACCTTTTGGCATGACTTTTGCAGTTTCATATTCTGCTGAAAACTTATCCTTTGAGACCTTTGAAATCGGTGAATTGTATCCGTGGTCTTCAGAAAGCAATCCATTGTCAGTTGCCTTAATCACACGTGAGTTTACCGGATATCCTTTTATACTCGTATTATTATAATAATAGGCTACCCAATCCCCTAATGGGACAACATCCGCATAAACAACTGCATTCCCGCCTGCTTCGTAGTATTCTGTTGAAATAGAATGAGTTCCTGCTTCAAGCGTTGGAACAATTCCAGTATTTCTAACGCCTGCAGAATTACTCCAACGGTCGATGATTGCAACATCATTTACTTTCACCCTAATTCCATCATCTGCAAAAGTTTTAATAAAGTAATCTGTTTTTCCATCTACTTTTAAATCTTTTGTGAAGGTTGCTGTAAATGAATCCTTAGGTATTCCGTTAATGGGTGAACCATATCCCCAGTTAAAATGGATAGAGTCGTGTGTCGCGTCTACTTTTTTGTTACTTTTCGTATCGCTGTAACTTCCCTTCCATGACTCTCCGTCACTCGCAAATACTTGAGGTACAAAAATAAACAGAGTTAAGATGGTTGCGATAGAATACGTTACTATATTTAGTTTTTTAGTTTGTTTAATTTTTTTCACCACCTGTGAGAATGATAGATTTCTAGATTGGATACCTAGATACAAAACATATTATCCTTGATTTGATTGTAAATGTTAAGAGGTTTTTGTAAAAATATGAAAGAAAAATAGAGGGAACCGGATAGAATTTTGCCGAAAATTGTTAAAGTTTGGTGTTACCATCATGAGAATGGTAGGTGAAATTAGTTCGATGAAATAGAAAAACAGAGTTTAAATCACTCTGTTTTTCACAATATCTATTTTATTACATGAGTCTCAGAAGACTTTACGATGTCCTTTAAGTAATCTAACAAATCATTTCTTAAGTCTTTACGTTGAAGGGCCATGTCCACCGTGGTTTTTATAAAACCAAGCTTTTCTCCAACATCATAACGTTTCCCTTCAAAATTGTATGCATAAACCTTTTCTAGACTGTTTAATTTTTTAATTGCATCTGTTAGTTGGATCTCACCACCAGCTCCTAACTCTTGCTTTTCTAAAAAGTTAAAAATTTTAGCTGTTAAGATATATCTACCCATAATTGCAATAGTAGATGGTGCTTCGTTAACTGGAGGCTTTTCAACAAAGTCAGTTACCTCAAAAAGTCTACCATTTTGATTTCCGGGATTTATAATCCCATACCGATTTGTTTCATGTTTCTGAACTTCTTGTACTCCAATAACAGAGCTTCTAACCTCTTCATATACATTTATCAATTGTTTTAAACAAGGTACTTCAGCCCTTACAATATCATCACCAAGTAAAACAGCAAATGGCTCTTCTCCAATAAATTTTCTTGCACACCATATGGCATGCCCAAGTCCCATCGGCTCTTTTTGGCGAATGTAATGGATATCTACTTTTGACGTTTGAAGAACTTGTTCTAATAATTCATGTTTTTCCTTTTTGTATAGGTTATCTTCAAGTTCCAACGCATGATCAAAATGGTCTTCGATTGACCGTTTTCCTTTTCCGGTAACAATAATAATATCTTCAATCCCTGACTCAATTGCTTCCTCAACAATATACTGTATTGTTGGTTTATCAACAATTGGGAGCATTTCCTTTGGCATCGCTTTTGTAGCTGGTAAAAATCTAGTACCGAGCCCCGCTGCAGGAATGATTGCTTTTCTTACAGTCTGCATCTATCTCACCTTTCTATGGTACTGCATTCTTTATTAATATAGCTTGTTATGAACGGAATCATACTTATTTTAGAATTGCGTAACGTCTAATTGCTTTAAGTACTCAATTAAGTCATCCTTTAAATCTTCACGCTTTAAGGCCATTTCAATTGTTGTCTTAATAAACCCGAGCTTTTCTCCTACATCATACCTGGTTCCTTCAAAATCATAAGCGTATACCTTTTGTATTGTACTTAACCTTTGGATCGCATCGGTTAATTGAATTTCCCCACCTGACCCAATCTGTTGGTCCTCTAGGTACTCAAAAATTTTGGGTGTTAGAATATAACGACCCATAATCGCAATATTGGACGGTGCTACACTAATATCTGGTTTTTCGATAAAACGGTTAACCTCATACATTCTGCCTTGTTGACTAACAGGTTCAACAATTCCGTAACGGTCGACTTCACTTTTTGGAACTTGTTGTACACCTACAATGGAAGATTGTGTTTGATTAAAATTGTCAATCATTTGCTTTAGACAAGGGGTTTCCGCTTGAATAATATCATCCCCTAACAAAACAGCAAATGGTTCATTACCTATAAATTTCCGAGCACACCAAACTGCGTGTCCCAAACCACGCGGTTCCTTTTGACGAATATAGTGGATATCTACTTCAGAAGGCTTAATAATTTCTGCCAGAAGATCAAATTTTTGCTTTTTTGCAAGGTTATCTTCTAATTCGAACGCTTTATCAAAATGATCCTCAATTGCTCTTTTCCCCTTACCAGTAACGATAATAATATCCTCAATTCCTGAATCAATTGCTTCTTCAACAATGTATTGAATCGTTGGCTTATCTACAATTGGCAGCATTTCTTTAGGCATAGCTTTTGTTGCTGGTAAGAAGCGTGTACCTAGACCTGCTGCAGGAATTATCGCCTTTTTTACAGTTGACATGCTAATCTCTCCTCTATTATATGTCTCTATTTTTTTCTAAACCTTAGTAAGCGCCTTTTATTTTTATCTTTTTTTAATGAAATACTTGCTTGACTACCTTTTCTGAGGCATTCCCCTCATCCCAGTTACAAAACTTTTCATAAAACACATCGTACTTTTCCTTATACTGGTCTGAAATTTCTTCAATGTTTTCAATTGCTTCAATCACATCTTCACTTGTTTTCAAAAGCGGTCCTGGTACCTCTTCTTCAACATCGATATAAAACCCTCTTAATGTATCGCGATATTTTTCAAGGTCATAGGTGTAGAATAAGATTGGCCTTTTTAAGTTTGCAAAATCAAAAAAGACAGACGAATAATCAGTAATTAAAATATCTGATATTAAATATAGCTCAGCAATGTCATCATACTTTGAATAATTATAAGCGAAACCTTCTGCACCAGTTGTTTCAATATGGTCAGCAATAAAATAATGCATACGGAGTATCACTACATACTCATCACCAAGTCGTTCCTTCATTTGCTTTAAGTTTAATTGAAGTTGAAATTTATATTTTCCAGGTTCGTAGAAATCATCGTCACGCCAAGTTGGGGCATATAAAATCACCTTTTTATCAAGTGGTATACCTAGCTTCTGTTTTAATGAGTTAGCGAGCTCCGCTTTATCTTCTCGATATAAAATGTCATTTCGTGGATATCCAACCTCTAACAACTTCTTCTCAAACAAAAAGGCACTTTTAAAAATATCAGATGAATACTGATTAGGAGATATTAAATAATCCCACCGTCTAGATTGCTCATAGAAGATTTTTTTATAATTCGGGTTAGCAGAATGAATATCATTCATGTCAAACACAAGCCTTTTCAACGGCGTTCCATGCCACGTTTGGAGATAGACATTTCCCTTACGTTTCGTTAACGATTTTGGCATTCTTGAATTACTAACCCAATATTTTGATGTTGCAAGATAATAATAGTATGGTAAGCTAAAACGTTTAATTTGCTTTGGATTTCCAGGAATCTCTTTGTTCGGTTCATTAAAAATCCAAACGTATTTATAGTCATAGTTGTTACTTTTCATATACTCATATATATACTTTGGACTATCTGAATAGTTTTTTCCCAAGAAACTTTCAAAGACAATGGTTCGTTCTTTCAATGGAAGTCGCATAAAAAGTGTACGATACAATTGAATAAATAGTTTTGTTCGTCCACCGAATGCCCACTTCACTTTTCTTACACCATGGTATAGTTGTAATGTTTTTGAGAAGGCACCTTTATTTCCTCTTATTAACATGTTTATTTGAGTTCTGACAATAATATTTTTTTCTTTTAAACGTTTTCTATCTACCTTCTTAGCCGTTGCAGATAATTTCGAGAAATAATGATCTACATTTTTTTTATTATCTAAAAACATAACAATTTGTCTTCGATAATAATTTAGGAAAAGATCATCTAAATAACGATTTGATGCTGAGTTATCAACATCGAGTCTATCTTTTTGTTGGGTATATACCTCAATAAAATCCTCCACATTACGTTCTAAAGGTGATTGAGATAAAGACGGATTTAGGATAGGGTCATTTCTTTCTCTTTTGTAATATAATGAGTCCTTTAGTACAGCAACTTCGTTTACCGTATTAATAATCGACACTAGAAATGGCAGGTCAGTATACAAAGCAGTATCTTCTGAAAACCTTAGTTTGTTATTCATTATAAAATCTTTTTTGAAAAGTCGATGAACTACTGTCATGTTATCGAATTCATTAAGCATCTTATTATTAGCTAGTATTCGTACTTCAGCATTATTACCAGTATCATTAGTCTCCTCAACAGGCACTGTAAAGTTGTTAATTTTACCAGAGATAAAAGGGTAATCGCCGATAGTATTCACAAGCAATTCTATCGAGTTTTGTGTTAAATAATCATCACTATCTAAGAAATAAATGTAGTCACCTTTGGCTACTGAAATCCCGTAATTTCTTACCTTCCCTACTCCTTGTTGTTCACTAAAATGATAAACATTGATGCGTTTATCAAGACTTGACATTTCCTCTATTCTTTCCCGACAAGCCAAGTTAGAACCATCATTAATTACAATAATTTCTAAGTGATCGTAGGATTGTTTAAGAACCGACTTAATGCAGTCAGATAAAAATTCTTTTGTATTATAAACAGGAATAATGATGGAAACCTTTTTGTTCATGTTTTAACTCCTCTATCGTCAATCTCTCTCATTGTCTAGTTAAATAATGTACCTTAACATTACTTTCATCCTTCTATTTTATAGAAGAGTCTGACTTATGTTAAGTTTATTAGTTGAATTAGATAAAAATAGGTAATTAAACTTATCTAATCTCCTGTGATACGAATATAATCCTTTTACTAGCAGCGTAATTAAATAAAATCACAAAAAAATTGGTAACCAATTTTGAAAATAAATCATCCGTTCCAACGACATCTACGAGAATAATCATCATACCAATGTCCAGACCGTATGATACTAGTCTAAAAATAAAAAATACAGAGAACTCTTTTAGAATAACTAGTACGGCTAATGTTTTACTATCAAAAACATACAGTTTATTCGTAATAAACGCAAACAGAATAGATACCAGCCAAGCAATCGTTGTTGCTAGTTTATAATCCACAAAAGCGACCTTAGTTAGCACCACATAAATAACTATATTGGTTATCGTTGTTAATATCCCAAATATGATATACCTTCTCATTTCTTTGAACATTTCGTAATCACCCAGTTACATCAGTATCATGATTTTTTCGAATGAACCTTTAGAGTATTTTCCCTTACTTCTCCCATTTTATTTACTGAAGACCAAATCAGAAAAACGTAAGCGCCTTGGTCAGCGCAGATAAGCAAAAAAAACTGTGGCAAAAAAGTCGCTCTTTGACTTTTCGTACCACAGGTTATTTGACCTTGAAGGGCTAGGATATTCAATATTTATTCACATTTTTACTTTCTTACCTGTAAAAAAGTGCCTAAAAAACTAGCACTTATAAACTCAATATTGAAAATAACCAGGTCTCTCTTGCAATTCACCAAAATAATAACGTATCGCATCCACGATTCTTTTGGAGGCCTTCCCATCACCGTAAGGGTTTGAAGCCTGTGACATTTTACGATATTCCTCTTGATCAACAAGTAATTCATTGGCTAAGCGATAAATTGTTTCTTCGTCTATCCCTGCAAGTTTTAACGTGCCAGCTTCTATTCCTTCAGGTCGTTCGGTCGTATCACGTAATACTAACACTGGTACTCCTAACGAAGGGGCTTCTTCTTGAACGCCACCTGAATCGGTAAGAATCATAAATGCTCTTGCGGCAAAATTATGGAAATCGACAACATTCAGTGGTTCGATTAAATGGATGCGCTCATCTTGTCCAAGAATCTCACTCGCTGTTTCTCTTACCACTGGGTTTAAATGGACCGGGTATACAACCTGAATGTCCTGATGGTCAGTAACGAGACGCTTAATCGCTTGAAACATATTTTTCATGGGTTCGCCTATATTTTCTCTTCGATGAGCGGTGACAAGAATCATCCGACTTTCCTTTACTTTTTCAAGGATTGGGTGGTGATATGTATCTTTTACCGTTGTCGATAAAGCGTCGATAGCTGTATTTCCAGTAATAAATATTGACTCTTTGGGCTTGTTCTCTAATAGTAAATGATTCGCAGCACGCTCAGTAGGTGCAAAGTGGAGGTCCGCCATAACTCCAGTAAGTTGACGGTTCATTTCTTCTGGATAGGGAGAATATTTATTTCCCGTGCGCAAACCTGCCTCCACATGTCCAATTGCCGTTTGATGATACAGTGCGGCTAGACTTGCGACAAACGTTGTCGTTGTATCACCGTGCACCAATACCAAATCAGGATTCTCTTCTACCATTACCTTATCCAAACCTTCAAGGGCTCTTACAGTAACATCTAATAACGTTTGTCGATCTTTCATTATGTTCAAATCATAGTTAGGCTTAATTTGAAAAAGATCTAAGACTTGATCTAACATTTGCCTATGTTGTGCTGTAACGACAACAATAGGCTCAATCGATTCAGGATATTTTTGCAATTCTAAGACTAATGGCGCCATTTTAATCGCCTCAGGCCTAGTTCCAAAAATGGTCATTACTTTTCGTTTCTTCATTAAATAATCCACCTGCCACTCTATTCACTACTTTCTATCATATATGAAAATAAGACATAAGGGTTATAAATCTAATTATTTTTACCAATGAGGACGATTAAATTGATAAAACCTTAAGAACTAGTTACCCATTTCTTTTACAATTTCAAGATTGGCCTCATCCTTATATCCTGATTCTCCGATTAGTTGAAAAGTTTCCTTCACTATTCCATACCCGGGCGCATAATACCTTGTATAGATAGTTTTTGCATCTTCAACTTCATCGGTTACTTTTTGGACAACATAAACATCTTTAAATTTACCAAATGGTACAGTTATCGTTTTACCTTTTTCGATTAATTCCCAATCTGCATGTTTTGCTTGAGAAAATATAATCTCAATCTCATTCGACGGAGTAAAGTCTCCCAATAGATTCTTAGAAGGATCTTTTGGTGAAGAATTTTGATACACAAGTTTAACTTCGTCATCTGTCCATTCAAAAATCTGTGTGGTTGGAGCTCCACTTACAATAAAAGTAATTTGCACATATTTTTCATTAACTGCAATTACCTTTTGAGTATAGACTTCCTCACCTTCGTTAGTAAAAATATTCGTTGTCCCTTCTTTCGGACGATAATCCATAAGGTGTTCGATATTAACTAGGTCATAGAACTCCCTTTGAATCTCCCTTTTTTCTTGTTTATATCCGTTATCTAATCCACTTGATAATGAACTTCTATATGGAATAAAGATAAGCAATAGTACGATGACAAGGAAAGCGAATGGTCTCATGTTTTCTCTCCTAACATAGTAAGTAATACCTAGGCAGCAAAGACTAGTATAAATAGAAGAAGTGATCATACTTCTTTTTTACTGAACATTCTCCCCACTCACCTGACTAACTGTTTTATCATAAATCACTGTTTGATTGTCTTTATCAAATACACGTATAGCCGTCTTTGTTTTTTTAGCGAAGTTCAAGGCATCTTTCTTCGATTGATACGTAGCAAGTTTTTGATTATCGTCGCCAAACACTTCATACACTTTAAAATAAGTAATAATTCCTTCTGCTAGTGCCGTTGCCGCAATAAACTGATGATCTTCATCTTTGATTAATTTTTCTTCATTACGGTTTAACATAAAGCCAAGCTCCACTAATATAGCTGGCATTTGAGCATTCCTGAGAACATAAAAGCTTTGATTATTACGGATTTTCCGATTTGGTAAGCCTAGCATATCAACCAAAGTGGGGTGAATAATTTCTGCAAGGCGCTTATTGTCTTGTAAAAAGGTTAATTGCCATGGATCATGAGGCCACATGGGTTTAGCATGATTTAATCCATCATAATAATAGGTTTCAATTCCTCGAATAAACGGATTAGTTGGGCTTGCATTATGATGGATTGATATAAAAATACTATTGTTATTATTATCAATTGCAAAACTATTAGCTATTTTCATCCTTTGGTTAAAGTCTCCATTTTTCCCCTTTAAATGCTCTCCAAATTCTTGATCGGTCGAACGAGTTAGATATACTGTAATATCACTAGGCATTAATAATTGTTTTAGTCTAAGTGCAACAGCAAGATTTGCATCCTTTTCACAGTAACCAGTTTTATTACCAGAATGTCCACAAGTACCATGAAATTTCCCGCCATGCCCTGGGTCAATAATGACAACCTTTTTGGCATAACTTGTGGTAGGAAAAAATAGTGATAGCACCACAAAGACCAAGAGACCTTTTTTCACATATTTCATACAACGACTCTCCCATATCTATAGTCTTTCAACTTCCATTATGTTTTTATTTTTGGTCCATTTTTTATGTTTCCATATATAAGAAAAAAGATTCCCTGTTAAGGGAATCTTTAATAGTAAATATTTTTTAATTGGATGTGTCATCGGATATAAACGTATTTAAAATGTAATCTGCCCAAAGCCTATGGCCCTCTTCATTAGGAACCGAATCGTTCAAGTAATCTTTTATCTTTTCTGATTGTTGATCAGGCCATGCTTCCCAATGATCGATATAAACCAGCTCATTTTTTTCTGCATATCTCTTCAATTCATCCACTTCACGTGGATAATGAACGGCATTATATAATGGATTTGCTGGTTGAATCATAACTGTTAAATCAGGATTTTCTTCATAAAAGTCATCTAATATATCCGTTAAGTTTTCTAACCTATGTTCCATTCTTACCTTACCATTGTCATAAAGAATGAAAGGCTCTAGTAATAATATATCTGGTTGTAACTCCACAATATCTTTATGTAGATCTTCTTCGAGAATTTCAGTCGATGTTTTATCATCAATCTCTTTAATGGTTACTTTAATGACCTCACCATATTTGTTTGTTATTTCTTCTTTTACAAGAGTTGGCCAACCATCCTCTTTCGGAGTGTCTGATGAACCCATAATTACAAGGTCAATTTGATGGCCATCGTTTAGGGCAGCTTCTATTTTTTTTGATACATCTACTGGAAGGTTTTTAGTAAGTTTCATTTTTTCTTCTATTATAATAGGGTCAATTTCAACCTCTCCATCCTCTACTAATGGTTCATCATCAGTAGTTGATGTTTGTAGATTCACTTCCGCTTTTGCTTCTATTTTTTGGTCCCAGTGTATTTTTCCTACGACAATCGCTGCTAGCGATAAAATTGTTACAAAAATAACAAGTATATTTTTCATAAAAGTCCCTCCATTGCCGTGACTATTAGATTATCATTATACAACAAAAACCGAAGAAATTTATCCCCTTTTGCGAAATAATAGAGGAATTTCCTCGGAAATTGTAAGTAGTTTTTAAAAATAGTTTGCAACACTTTACATCTCCAATCCTATTTTTATCGTATTCTACATAAATTTACATTGTACTTTCCTCCAAATCCGACTATAATTTTAATTTGAAGAATAAAGAACAAAAGCGGAAGCGCCGCGAGATTAGCCTTACAAACTAGAGAGGCAACTGCTAAAGTTTTGTAGGTTGATATAGGCGCTAGAGCTAAACAATAAAAAAGGAAGGGTTACATGCTTACATTTTATCGAAAGAGGAAAATCTTATCTATTACTCTTAGTATTTTTGCCCTATTAGTCATTGGCTCAGGCATCTATGTTTATTCAATCTATAATTCTGTAGAAAATACGGTTGAACAAATACATGAACCCATTACACGTGAAAAATCAGAAAAACGCGTGGAGGAAGTAAAATTTGTTGAAAGAGACCCAATTTCTATCCTTCTCCTCGGCGTTGATGAACGAAAAAACGACCGTGGTCGATCCGATACAATTATTGTAATTACAGTTAATCCAAATGATCAATCAATGCGTATGGTAAGTATCCCACGCGATACAAGAACGGAAATAATCGGAAGAGGTTTTGATGATAAAATTAACCATGCCTATGCTTATGGTGGCGTTGAAATGGCGATGGACACTGTTGAGAATTTCTTAGATATTCCAATTGATTACTTTATAAAAGTAAATATGGAAAGTTTTAAAGATATTGTTGATGCTGTTGGTGGCGTAACAGTTAATAATGATTTTGCCTTTAATTATAGTGGCTACACATTTAATGAAGGAGAAATCACACTTGACGGCAAGGCCGCACTGGCTTACTCAAGAATGAGATATGAAGATCCGCGTGGTGATTTTGGACGCCAAGATCGCCAAAAACAAATAATCCAAGCCGTAATTGAAAAGGGCGCAACTTTCTCAACCCTATCAAAATTCAACAATATCCTTGCAATTATTGGTGATAACATTAAGACTAATCTCACTTTCGATGACATGGTTGATATCCAGGCAAATTACAAGGATGCTCGCCATTCTTTAGAAAAATTACAAGTAAATGGTAGTGGAACAATGATTAACGGAATCTATTATTTAGTTGTTCCTGAGGAAAATCGTACAACACTTTCCGCAACATTACAGGAGCATCTATCTATTGATAGTAAAAATATAACAGCTAAATAGCTCATGATAAGACTATCCTACTAATAATCATAGTAGGATAGTCTTTTTATATTCACATTATTAATGTTAGAATCTACAAATTTTTTTAAATATTATATTATTTAATTGCGATTTTGTATTTTAATGATTATAGTTATATTGTAGATTTGCCATTCTTAGGTAGATTTGACTATATTGACAACTAGATTCTTCTAATAAGGAGGTGTGTTATCTATGAAACTTATGTACAAAATATCAGGTACTAAAATTACGCGTGTCCTTTTTTACGGATTACTCTTAGTAGCGATTATCGGAATAGGATCTGGAGCTGGTACTGGGGAGGGACTAGTATCACCCAATGGATGGAGAATTGCAGACCCTCCTCGTTAGAGTGTATAATTAATAGGTGGACAACCTATCCACCTATTAATTATATTGTTATTAAAAAGTTGTATTTTTAGGTTAGTGACAGCACACTGAACATAGTGTTTGGACTCTTTTCTGCAGAATATAATTCAAAGCATTGTTTCTTTTATTTCTATGACAATCTTTCAGAAAAGAGCATATTAATTAATCCGTTAGTGAGTTGATTATATGTTCCCAGTAAACAAATCCACAAATTTTTACTTATCTACTATAAGTATTCTTGGTATCCTCACCTTTCTAATGAACTTGGATATTGCCCAAATCCAACTATCAGAATGGCTTACTGTTATCGCGCTTGCTGGAGCAGTGGCATTATTAAATTACCACATTATTTATATCCCTCCAAATGATAATACGATTTCGATGGACTCTGCAATTCTCCTAGCAAGCTTATTTTTATATGGACTTGATTTGACATTGTGTGTGTTAGGGATTGTTTGTCTGGTCTATGGTATTCACCAAAGGAGAATTTCCTGGTGGAAGCATCTTTTTAATTTTGCAATTTACGTTTTAATGATTAGCGCGGCTTATTACATACTAATCTCGATAGGTGGAACGGTTGGGCAAATAGATACAGGAAATGTAATACCATATATCCTTTCTTTAACAACTTATTTCTTTGTTAATACGATTCTCGTTATCTTTTATTTTAAATTTAGCGGCCCAAGTACATTTAAAGACGAGTTGAAACGAATTAGTACCGATAAAACTTTTCTTTCTAGCTACTTTGCAATAATGATTCTGTCGTTAATATTGGGAATTCTCTTATATTCTGAACACTATGTTGGGTTATTTTTATTTACATTTATCGCTTTACTATTATCGATTGCTTTTGATCAGCATTTCAAGCTCTACCAGACCATTTCTGAAAAAGCGAATAAAGACTATTTAACAGGGTTAAATAATCATGGATACTTTAAAGAGCTATTAGAAACTGAAATACTTATCACAAAAGAATCTACCAAGCCTATGAGTGTTGCATTATTAGATATTGATGATTTTAAAAAATATAATGATTTATATGGTCATATTAAAGGAGACCAACTACTTACTTTTTTCGGAAGTATTCTCGAAAATGAAGCGAGTAAGAAACAATACATTGTCGGAAGATACGGCGGGGAAGAATTTGCTATTCTTATGCCTAACACAACAGAGCGGTCAGCATACATTTTTGTTGATCAGCTTCGAAAGAAAGTAAATGATTCTTACTTCGATGGCGTTGAAGCATTGCCATATGGTTGTTTATCTTTTTCATCTGGTATATGTGAATGTGAGCAGGGAATTTACGATTCATCTGAATTACTAAATAAAGCAGACCAAGCCATGTATTACGGTAAATCCCAAGGAAAAAATAATGTTCAATTATTCTCGATTGAGTCTGAAAACATGGCACAAAGCAACATTTTTGACCGCGAAATTGAGGATGCCGAACAACAATTAAAAATCTTCATGTCAAAAGATGTTTATACTTATCGCCATAGCAAACGAGTGTTTCAATATGCAGCACATTTTAGCTCAAAGCTTAACCTAAGTGAGACTGAAAAGAAAATACTCATTCATGGTGCCCTTTTACATGACATTGGGAAGCTTGAAATACCGCGTGATATTCTTAATAAGAAGGGAAAACTTTCTCAAAATGAATGGGAAATGATTAAAAAACATGTTACGTGGGGAAAAGAAATTATCTCTAGCAATAAAAAGCTTGAACCACTTATCCCGGTAGTTGAACTTCACCATGAACGATACGATGGAAAAGGGTATCCTTACGGCTTAAAGGGTGAGAATATTCCAAAGCTTGCACGAATTTTATGCATTGTAGACTCCTTTGATGCAATGACTACTGAAAGACCGTATCAAAAAACGAAAACCTTTTCCGAAGCTATTTCAGAACTCAGACGCTGCTCCGGAGATCAATTTGATCCTCAATTCGTTGAACCGTTTATTGAGATGATCAAAATCAATTATGCTGAAATGCTTGAAAAGGAAACGGTTAGTACTATGTAAAATTTTAGATGAAGAGACGGTACTTAATAAATATGTAGGAACGGACATTCAATTGTCCGTTTTTTTCGATTCTGGGGATTCTTCATGAATGGTTAGTTTTTTAAGCAAACCACTTGATCTAAGTTATCAGATCCTTTTGTTTAGTTTCAAAAGTTCCTGTCAACAATGAGTGAGAGGTGACGAATATGATTAGAAAGCTATTAATAGTTGCAATCATTGTTGAATTAGGCATTGCTGGATTTGTTTTTTTCGGACATAATAAACAAGCTGTAGAGGATGCACCATCTAAGCTAATAAATAAACAGTTACTAAAAGAATCTCCTACGAGAGAAGTGTTTGATCAATCAATTGACCTGAAGCATGGCATCGACTCTACATTTCAATCTGAGACGCTTAACGATATTAAGAGTAAATATGAATCCCAGTTTCTTAAATTAGAATCATCTACCTATTCAAAATTGGTTGCATTAGCACAAAATGCTGCAAATGAATACAAACAAAATGAAGAAAATACCTTTACCTTACTGTCTGACTATCTAGATGAATTTAAAGCACTAGAAGAACGAACAGACAATGAGTTTGCTAGGCTGTATAAGCAATTTGAACAAGAGCTACAGAAAAATGGTTTTCCTATAACGGAAGCAAAAGAGTATAAAAAGGCTTATGAAGAAAAAAAGGAAAGTAGTATGAACGAATTGTTACAAATGATTACCCAATAGAGTAAGCCCGTAATCAAACAACGCATATAAATACAGCAGCACCTCCGGTACTATAAACGTATCACTTAAAGGAGGTGCTTTCGTATGCCGCAACAAAAACTTACCATCGTCCCCGTTAAATTACATACCGAAAACCAGAATACTTCTACAACAAAGCCAGCAGTGGTCTCCTCAAATCCTACTTGCACGATCAAAGCCGG